>Ga0102812_10002882_pt1 | contig 11384 bp, 7 predicted proteins | sample ColrivemetaGS713_FD_79334 | JGI IMG/M metagenome (GOLD analysis project Ga0102812, IMG submission 79334) | Estuarine microbial communities from the Columbia River estuary - Flood tide ETM metaG S.713 | ecosystem: Environmental > Aquatic > Marine > Intertidal zone > Estuary | place: USA: Columbia... | reverse complement strand
TGTTTCTGTTCGTGCTGTTTGGATCGCTTTTGGACCGGGCAGGGGCGGGCAACTATTTCATTCAGGTCGCGTTCAGCCTCATGGGCCACATGAAGGGTGGCCCGGCCAAGGCGGCTGTTGTGTCTTCGGCCATGACGGGTCTGATCTCGGGTTCCTCAATCGCCAACGTGGTCACCACCGGTACCTTCACGATCCCGCTTATGAAAAAGGTGGGCTTTTCGTCTGAAAAGGCGGGTGCGGTCGAAGTGGCTTCGTCCGTCAATGGTCAGATCATGCCACCCGTGATGGGGGCTGCTGCGTTTCTGATGGTCGAATACGTGGGAATCCCCTATTTTGACGTGGTAAAGCACGCATTTCTTCCCGCGGTCATCTCCTACATCGCCTTGGTCTACATCGTGCACCTTGAGGCGATGAAAGCGGGTATGGAAGGGTTGCCGCGTGCCTATGTTCCAAAACCCATCGTTCAGCGCCTGATCGGGATTGCCTTTACCATCGCAGTAATCTGCGCCGTGTCGTTTGGCGTCTATTACGGAATGGGCTGGATTCGTCCGGCATTCCCGCAGACCGCTGCCTACATCATCTTTGCCTTTCTGACGGCTGTCTATGTCGGTCTGGTTTATGTGGCGTCCAGAGAAGAACCGCTTGAGCTGGACGACCCCAACGCGCCGGTTACGACGCTGCCATTGCCCGGTCCGACCATCCGGTCAGGTCTTCATTTCATCCTTCCAGTCGTTGTTCTTGTCTGGGCGCTGATGGTAGATCGCCTGTCGCCCGGTCTGTCGGCCTTCTGGGCTGCGGCATACATGGTCTTTATCCTGCTGACGCAGCGCCCCCTGATGGCAACTTTTCGCGGTGAAAGCGCCCTGGGCGCGGCCATCCGTGAGGGTGGCAGTGATTTGATTGACGGTCTGGTGACCGGTGCGCGCAACATGATCGGGATTGGTATCGCAACAGCGACAGCCGGCATCATCGTGGGCGCAGTGAGCCAGACCGGCGTAGGATCGGCCCTTGCCGACGTGGTCGAAGTTCTGTCCGGGGGCAACATACTTGCGATCTTGCTGCTTACGGCGGTTCTGTCTCTTATCCTCGGGATGGGCCTGCCGACGACCGCGAACTATATTGTTGTCTCGGCGCTACTGGCACCTGTGATTGTCACCCTTGGTCAGCAGAACGGCCTGATCGTCCCGCTGATCGCGGTACACCTGTTCGTGTTTTATTTCGGCATCATGGCCGACGTGACACCGCCTGTCGGTCTGGCCAGTTTTGCGGCGGCGGCTGTTTCTGGCGGTGATCCGATCAAGACAGGTGTGGTCGCGTTCTTTTACAGCCTGCGCACGGCGGCGCTTCCCTTCCTGTTCATCTTCAACACTGAGCTTTTGTTGATCAACGTGACGTGGATACAAGGCATATTCGTGTTCATTATCGCCACCATCGCCATGCTGCTCTTTGCGGCAGCGACGCAGGGCTGGTTTTTGACACGCAACAGGTTTTACGAAACTATCGCGCTTTTGCTGGTCGCCTTCACACTGTTCCGCCCGGGCTTCTGGATGGACATGGTGGCACCACCCTATGTGGAAGAGGCGCCAGCCGCGATTGCCGAGGCTGCGGCGTCAACTCCCGCAGGCGAGTCGCTGAGACTGCGTGTTTCCGGCGTCAATGATCTGGGTGACCCGATCGAGTTTGTCGCGGTGCTGCCGATGGGAGATGGCGCGACAGGCGAGGAAAAGCTGGAAGCGGCTGGACTGGCCTTGCGGCAGGACGGCGACAAGGTCATCGTGGATGATGTCTCGTTTGACAGTGCCGCTCAGGCCGCAGGCCTGGATTGGGATCAGGAGGTGACCCGCGTGCTCAAGCCGGTAGGCCAGCCCAGCAAGTATCTGATGTTCATTCCGGCCTTGCTGCTCTTAAGCTTGGTCGTTTTCCTTCAGCGCGGACGGGCGGCACAGGCCGCACAGACCCGCAAAGTCACGGCATAGGGGGACGAGATGTACAAATCCATCCTGTTAACTGTGGACCTGAACCACCCTGAATCCTGGTCTGCGGCCCTGCCGCAGGCAGTTGAACTGGTGCGCATGTCCAAAGGCGTTTTGCATATCATGAGTGTCGTACCTGACGCCGGAACGCCGCTGGTTGCCAGCTTTTTGCCGAATGATTTGGAAAAGAAATCGCTGGAGCATGCGAGCGGGCAACTGGACGAACTGGTGAAGGCGCATGTGCCAAAGGATGTGACGGTCAAACAGCATCTGGGTTACGGCCGCATCCATGACGAGGTAATGGAAACCATACAACAGACGCAATGCGATCTGGTTGTGATGGCGTCCCATGCACCTGACTCGGTGCGCGAATTTCTTGTGGGCTCCAACGCTGACAGAATTGTGCGCAGATCACCTGTTTCCGTTCTTGTTGTAAGAACGTAAAGGAGTGTCTGTGGCGAACCCCAATACACATTTTTCTGAAAAATACCTCCGTCGCCACGGAGAAGGAGACACATGACCCCTTTCGCGATTGCCGGCGTGCAGATGTACGTCAATGCACTACAGCCCAACATAGATGGGATGTTGCATAGACTGGATATCCTGATGGCACGCTTTCCCTGGACACAAATGGTTTTGTTCAGCGAACTGGCACCATACGGCCCACTGGAAAAGTTCAAACTGCCACATGCAAACGAAACCATTAGCCGGTTTTGTGAAGCGGCCCGACGTCATAGGATTTGGTTGATCCCCGGATCGCTGTTCCTGATCTCTCCAGAAGACGGACGGGTGTACAACACGTCCCTGGTGATTGATCCAGATGGAAATATCATTCGCCGATATGCCAAGATGTTCCCGTTCCTGCCTTATGAAGTAGGCGTTGCTGCGGGCACGGATTTCTGTGTTTTCGATGTTCCGGATGTTGGCCGCTTTGGCCTGTCGATCTGCTATGACATGTGGTTCCCTGAAACCACGCGGCAACTGACCAGCCAGGGTGTTGAAGTTCTTTTGCATCCTGTTCTGACCGGCACTACCGACCGGGACGCCGAATTGGCTATTGCCCGCGCGACGGCCGCGCAGTTCCAGTGCTATGTGTTCGATGTCAACGGTCTGGGGGCAGGCGGGGTAGGCAAGTCCTGCGTTGTCGATCCCACGTCGCTGGTCTTGCACCAGTCGGCGGGTCAGGAGGACATGTTCCCGATCGAGGTCGATCTGAGCATGGTGCGTCGCCAGCGCGAAACCGGCATGAAAGGTTTGGGGCAGGTTCTCAAGAGCTTCCGCGACCGGTCGACTGATTTCTCGGTCTATGATCGTACAAGCGGGACAGATGCCTTTCTCAAAACACTGGGGCCACTGGAAATCCCGCAGCAGGGATCTCGTGCTGGGTTGCATGTCGATGTTCCGGCCGCCGGAATGCGCGCCGAGATGAACCTGGGGATTACGGACATTCCCCGCCATGTCGCCGAAGACGGCGCCTCTCCAATGTTCGGGAAAACGCCTACCGGTTGATACACACTTGCGATTCGGGATTCCTGTCCAGGATTGCGTCGATTTTTCACTTTTCTAGCGGAGACGACAAAGATGCATTCTGCGAACGACTACCACTCTGCAATTCAGTTGCGATCCGATCGTTGGAGCGCCCTGAGAGAAACGGCGGGATCCCTGGCGCGGCAGCCGACCGACAGAAAGGCGGCTGGCCGTAAAAAAGTCATCGGTGATTTGTTGGAATCCTTGGCATTGATCGAGCCATACTGGGCGTTTCCCGGTATGTCTGCGTTCGATTTCGTGCGTCGTCTGTTCGACCACGGCAAATATGCGGATCTTGATTTCGCCGTAAGCCGTGTGACGCGGGCGTTGACCACAGGCGCCTACCGCCGCAGGCATATTCCGCTGGAGCGCGATTCAATGGACGCGGACGAGCAGGACGACGAAGCACTGCTGTCACCAGAAGCGCGCGCCATGAGCAAGCCATACTTCGAGGTGCTGATAGTTGATGATGTGAACGAACATCAGGAACGCTGGCTCAAGAGCAACGTCACGCGGATGCGACGGTCGGAAGATCCGTTCATCTATGAAGCAGTCGTGGTTCCGAGCCTCGAAGACGCATTGATCGCGGTTCTGTTCAACCACAACATTCAGGCCGTTGTTGTCCGGCCGGGCCTTCGGCTCAAATCCGAAACGGATCAGCCGATCCTGACACGCTATCTCAACGGTGCTGGCGGTGCAGACGAAATCGACAATATGCGCCCCGAGGACTACGGGCCGCAACTGTGTCGTCTGATTGCGCGTGTCCGTCCTGAATTGGATGCCTATCTGGTCACCGAGCGATCAGTTGAAGACATCGCGGGTATGGATCTCGGGATTTGCCGCCGGGTGTTTTACAATCAGGAAGATTTCATGGAGTTGCACCTGAACATCCTTCGGGGGGTGCAGGCGCGCTACAAGACGCCATTCTTTACCGCGCTGGTCGAATATTCCAAGCAGCCAACCGGTGTCTTCCACGCGATGCCGATCAGCCGCGGCAAATCCATCAGCCGGTCGCACTGGATCCAGGACATGGGCGCGTTTTATGGGCCTAACATTTTCCTGGCGGAGACTTCGGCTACATCGGGTGGGTTGGACAGCCTGCTGGAACCGCACGGGCCGATCAAGGAAGCACAGGAACTGGCCAGCCGAGCGTTTGGCTCCAAGCAGACGTTCTTTGCGACCAATGGCACTTCGACCTGCAACAAGATCGTGGTGCAGGCGTTGGTGCGTCCGGGTGACATTGTTCTGGTGGACCGAGACTGCCACAAGTCACACCATTACGGCATGGTGCTGGCAGGTGCGCAGGTCTGTTATCTCGACAGCTATCCGCTCAATGAATATTCGATGTATGGTGCGGTGCCGCTGCATGACATCAAAAAGCAACTTCTGGACCTGAAGGCGGCTGGCAAGCTGGACAGGGTTCGAATGCTGTTGCTGACCAACTGTACGTTTGACGGCGTGGTCTACAACGTCGAGCGTGTCATGGAAGAATGTCTTGCGATCAAACCTGACTTGATCTTCCTGTGGGATGAGGCGTGGTTTGCTTTCGCCCGCTTCAGCCCGACCTACCGTCAGCGCACGGCAATGAACGGCGCCAACAATCTGCGAGAAAGACTGCGCAGCGATGATCACAAGGCCGCCTATGAAGCACAAACCGAAGCTCTCAAAGGCGCAGATGCGGATACTTTACTGCACACCCGTCTGATCCCGCCGCCCAAATCGCGTGTGCGTGTCTATGCAACGCAGTCCACCCACAAGACCCTGACGTCACTGCGTCAGGGCTCGATGATCCATGTCAACGATCAGGACTTCAAAGGCGAGGTGGAACAGTCGTTCCACGAGGCCTACATGACGCACACCTCTACTTCGCCCAACTATCAGATCATCGCGTCACTCGACGTAGGTCGCAGGCAAGTCGAACTCGAAGGGTTTGAATTTGTTCAGCGTCAGGTCGAGGCGGCGATGTCGATGCGGCGGGCGATCATGACTCACCCGCTCTTGAAAAAGTATTTCAAGGTTCTGACAGCGGGCGACATGATCCCCGAGGAACACCGCGAAAGCGGGGTGACCAGCTATTTCGATCCGCAACAAGGCTGGACCGATATGTGGGATTGCTGGGAAAAGGACGAATTCGTTCTGGACCCCACGCGTGTGACATTGTCTGTCGGCGGCACGGGCTGGGATGGCGACACGTTCAAGACCCAGGTGTTGATGGATAAATACGGAATCCAGATCAACAAGACCTCGCGCAATACTGTGCTGTTCATGACAAATATCGGCACAACGCGGTCCTCTGTAGCGTATCTGATCGAGGTGCTGGTGGAGATCGCAAAAGGTCTGGACGAACTGTTGGATGACGCCTCCCGTATGGAGCGGCTGTCATTTGACCGTCGTGTCAAGAACCTGATGAACGACTTGCCGCCATTGCCGGATTTCAGCCGGTTTCATGATGGTTTCCGCGCCGACAATGTCACTTCCGAAGGTGATATACGGACGGCCTATTACCTCAGCTATGACGATACGAACTGCGATTATCTGGAACTCGAAGGATCGCTGAAAGAAGCAATGGATGCGGGCAAAGAGGTTGTATCGGCCTCTTTCATCATCCCGTATCCACCCGGTTTTCCGATCCTGGTACCGGGACAAGTCATCAGTCAGGAAATCCTGGCTTTCATGCGCGCGCTGGATGTGAACGAGATCCACGGATATCGGGCCGACCTGGGTCTGCGCGTCTTTACGACCAAGGCTTTGGCAAAGCTGCCTAAAGCCAAGGCCATCAAAACTGCAGCGGAATAACAAAGGGACATCTCATGGCAACTGTGCTTAAAAACATCTCTGAAATCCGGCGGTTCTTTCATCGCAACGAAGATCCGATCTATTTCATCTCGGCAACCAACTTCAACCTTTTGGGCTTGGACGAATGGGTCAAGAACTTCAAATACATATGCTACATTGATTGTTACGGCGGCAAGCACCCGAACGTCTTTTGCCCGTCCGAGCAGCCCCATGCCGAGTTCCAATCGATCGAGGACATCAACAACTATCTGTTGCAGCACAAGGAAGTCATCGACTTCATCAAGCGGCGTGGCGGCAAGCCCAAATTCGTGTTCCTGATGTTCGACGAAGAGACGGAGCGGCTGTCCAAGGAACTGGGCGCCGAAGTCTGGTTCCCCAAGGCGAAATTGCGTCAATCGATGGACAACAAGATCGAGACTGTACGCATCGGCAACAAGGCGGGGGTACCTTCCGTACCCAATGTGCTGGCTGAAGTGAAAAGCTACGAGGATCTGAGAAAGACTTGCGAAAAGGCCGGGATCGGCCATGATCTGGTCTTGCAATCTGCCTTTGGCGACAGCGGCCACACCACGTTCTTCATCAAGTCCGAAGCTGACTTCAGGCGTCATGAGCATGAAATCATTGGCGAGGGTGAAATCAAGATCATGAAGCGGATTGATTGCCGTGGCTCCGCGATCGAAGCCTGCGCAACCAAGGAAGGCACCATCGTCGGACCACTGATGACCGAGCTTGTGGGCTTCAAGGAGCTGACCCCCTATCGCGGCGGCTGGTGTGGTAATGAAATCCTGTCGACGGCGTTTCCGCCAAAAGTGCGTGAACAGGCGCGTGACCTGACTTTCAAATTTGGCGAGCAACTGCGCAAGGAAGGTTATCGTGGTTATTTCGAGCTGGACTTCCTGATCGACAAGAAAACAGGGGAACTCTGGCTCGGCGAGTTGAACCCTCGCATCACCGGGGCATCCTCCATGACCAACCATGCCGCGTTTGCACATGCGGATGCACCGCTGTTCTTGTTCCACCTGCTGGAATTCTCGCGCAAAAAATTCGACCTTGATGTCGATGAACTCAACAACCGCTGGGCCGATCCGGAAATGATCGACGGATGGTCACAGATGGTCATCAAGCATACCGAAGACAGCGTTGACATCTGCTCTGCATCGCCGGAAACAGGCATCTACAAGATGCTCGAAGACGGACGCGTCGTGTTTGACCGTTTCGACTATCACCGTCGCGCGGTTGAAAGCGAAAACGAAGCGTTCTTCTTGCGGATATTGCGGCCGGGTGACTATCGGTACGAGGGGGCTGATATCGGCATTCTTGTGACCCGTGGGCGGTCGATGACAAAAGGGTTCCAGTTGAATGAACGTGCCAAGAAATGGATTCACGGCATCAAGCAATCTGTCGATGGGCGCGCATTGCCCGTTGCAGAGGCAGGCCCGGCGCTGGCGGATCCGGCTTTCAAGATCCTCTGACACAGGAATGAACAGGTGATGTGGCGTGCCATCTCCGAAGATAACCCCGGCCCGAAATGGGCCGGGCTTTTTGCCGAATACTGGCCCAACTATAAGCGGTGGTGGCTCAAAGAGGGCGAGGCCGCGCGCCCGACCTATATGCAATCGCGCCGCGCGTTGTCTGCACATATGCCTGAAATCGTGCCACTTTATGACGAGCTGTGCGAACTTGCGGGTGGCGGTGACCTTGCTGCGCGGTTCCTGAGTTCTTACACTCCGCCACCGTACCTTTCAGGCTGCTCGCAAGCGATCTGGACCGGCGCGGAGCCGGTGCTGGTGCGAAACTATGATTACAGCCCCTATGCCTTTGACAGCCTGGTGATGCACACGCGCTGGCAGGGACGCGGCGTCATGGGAACCAGCGACGGTCTTTGGGGGCTGGTGGACGGCATGAATGAGGCAGGCCTTGCGATATCGTTGACCTTTGGCGGGCGTCGCGTGGTCGGAGAAGGCTTTGGCGTGCCGCTGATCCTGCGGTATGTTCTGCAGATCTGTACAACGGCACAGGAGGCTGCGGAGACGCTTGCGCGCGTGCCGACGCACATGAGCTACAACGTAACGGTGCTGGATGCCAAAAGACGGTACATGACCGTTATGATGGCCCCTGACAGACCGGCGGTGGTGACCCATGCGGCGGTGGCCACCAACCATCAGGAATCGGTTGAGTGGGTCAGCCATGCACGATTTACGGCGACCGTCGAACGCGAACGTTTCTTGCTGCAAAGACTGTCGCTGCACCGTGATCCGGAAGATAAATTCATCAACGCATTTCTCAAGCCGCCGCTCTATTCTACGGCGTTCAATGCTGGGTTTGGCACGCTTTACACGGCCGTGTATCGCCCGCGCAAACAAGAGATGGAAATTCGCTGGCCAGGCACCGTCTGGTCACAGACGATGGCGGATTTCCAGGAAGGCGGTCGGACCGTAAGAATTCCCGGCGCCGCATAGAAAGGCTGATCATGTCACATATTTTTCCGCGCCATACCAAAGTCCTGCCTCCCGTGGCCGTATCCGGTGAAGGGTGTTACCTGATCGATGCGTCCGGCAAACGCTACTTTGATGCCTCAGGCGGTGCGGCCGTGTCGTGCCTGGGTCATGGCGACAAAACCGTGATCGACGCGATCAAGGCGCAATTGGACAAGCTGGCCTACGCCCATACCGGATTTTTCACGTCTGAACCTGCCGAAGCGTTGGCTGATCTGCTGATCGAAAACGCACCGGGCGATCTGGACCGGGTCTATCTCGTATCGGGCGGCTCCGAGGCTGTGGAATCCGCGATCAAACTGGCGCGGCAATACTTCATCGAGATCGGTCAACCGCAGCGCGGTCGCTTGATCGCGCGCAAACAAAGCTATCATGGCAATACTCTTGGTGCGCTGGCCGCAGGTGGAAACGAGGCGCGCCGTGCGCAGTTTTCACCATTGCTGATTGACGTGAGCCATATTGATCCGTGCTATGAGTATCGCCTCAAGCGCGACGACGAAACGTCCGAAGCGTATGGTCTGCGTGCAGCCAACCTTCTGGAGGAGGAATTGCTGCGTGTTGGTCCGGAGACGGTTATGGCCTTCCTGGCCGAGCCGGTTGTGGGTGCGACGGCGGGTGCACTGGCGGCGAGCCCCGGTTATTTCAAACGTATCCGCGAGATCTGTGACAAATACGGTGTGTTGCTGATCCTGGACGAGGTCATGTGCGGCATGGGACGCACGGGCGCGCTGTTTGCCTGCGATGCCGAAGGCGTGGCGCCTGACATCCTGTGCATCGCCAAAGGGTTGGGTGCCGGCTACCAGCCGATTGGTGCGATGATGTGCAGCAAAGGCATCTATGAGGCCATCAGTGCGGGATCGGGATTTTTTCAGCACGGCCATACCTATCTGGGACATCCCACCGCCGCGGCTGGTGGGCTTGCAGTCGTGACAGCGATGCTGGACCGGCAGCTTGTTCCGCAAGTTCGTCAACAAGGCATTAAGCTGATGGACGCGCTGAAAGACCGGTTCGGTGATCATCCGCATGTCGGCGACATTCGGGGCAGGGGGTTGTTCCAGGCGATGGAGTTCGTCGAGGAGCGGGAGACCAAGGCGACCTTTCCGCCTGCGCGAAAACTGGCGGCTGCATTCAAATCAGCCGCCTTTGAGGCCGGTCTGATCTGCTATCCGATGAGTGGAACAATCGACGGAACACATGGCGACCATGTGTTGCTGGCACCGCCGTTTATCCTGAACGATCAGCACATTGATGAGATTTGTACAAAGCTCGGCGTGGCTCTCGACGCGGCATTGGCGCGTACAGCCGCCTGACGTTTGCGCGGTCAGGATGGTGGCGGTCCAAGCGATGCGCGTATTTTCAGCTCGGCTGAAAGCTCGACCGTATGCAGCACACCCTCGCCCTGCAGTCTTGCAATGAGCATCTGGGCTGCACGCTTGCCCATTTCGCGGTGGGGAACGTGCACGGTGGTCAAGGCCGGGACTGCAACCTGGGCAAGTTCGATGTCGTCAAACCCGGTGATGGACACGTCGCCTGGCACATCGATCCCCATTTCACGAGCCCGTCGCAGCGCTCCGACAGCAAGCACGTCATTCCCGCAAAGGATCACGGTCGGAGGCGTGTTGCCTGTCATCAAGGTTTCGAACGCGCGCGCGCCGTGTTCGATGCCGTAGGGGGTCTCGATTTCAATCAGGTCCTTGGCGGGGAGTCCGATCTCGGCCATTGCGTCCAGTACGCCGAGACGGCGGGCCATGGCACGGTCATTGGCCGCAATGGGGGCCGTCATCAGAGCGAGCCGACGATGGCCCAGAGAAATCGCATACCGCGTCAGTTCCGCCATGGCCTGATGGTTGTCAAAGCCAACGGAGGCTTGGGATTCAGTCGTATCATGCGCCCATACGACCAGCGCGGGAATGCCCTGCGCGTCCAGAAAATCGTAGATTTCCTGCCTGCGTGCATGGCCGATCAACAACAGACCATCGGCGCCACGCGCCACTAACGCCCGGATCATTTCTTCTTCCTGATCTGCACGGTAGGATGATGATGCTACCAAAAGCGTGTAACCCTTTTCGCGCAAAGCATCCTGAAATGCTTGCAAGCCGCGCGCAAAAATCGCGTTCTCCATCGTTGGGATGATCGCGCCGATCGTATTGGTGCGCCGGGCTGCCATGACTTTGGCGCCGAAATTTGGCGAGTAGCCTAAATCTTCGATCGCTTTCATTACCTTCAGGCGTGTCGGCTCGGCCACATGATCGGGAAAGTTCAGACACCGCGATACTGTGGCTGTCGACACGCCGGACCGGGCGGCGACGTCGTAGAGCGTGGGCGATACTTTCTGGACTTTCATCTAAGCCGCTCCTAGTCGCATCCGGGTCGATGACCTGAATCGGGTTTCGGTTGTTCTCGTCAGTTTACTACGCTTGCAGACGGCATCTTACGAGATGCGGCGTCAAATGTAAGGGCTTGCAACGAATCTATGTAAAGGCTTACATAGCGATACGAGGAGCGATCCATTGACGGGGAGGAGGAATGGAATGCCATTGATCGGTGCAGGTGTGTTGTTTTCGGTGTTTGTTTTGAATGTGGTACTGGGCGC
>Ga0102812_10002879_pt1 | contig 11390 bp, 7 predicted proteins | sample ColrivemetaGS713_FD_79334 | JGI IMG/M metagenome (GOLD analysis project Ga0102812, IMG submission 79334) | Estuarine microbial communities from the Columbia River estuary - Flood tide ETM metaG S.713 | ecosystem: Environmental > Aquatic > Marine > Intertidal zone > Estuary | place: USA: Columbia... | reverse complement strand
TCACACCACAAGCAAACCCCCGCGCTAAGGCGCACTTACTGCCTGTAGCCAATGACGGGTGATGAGCTCGTGGCCGGCAGGAAGCGGGTGAATGCCGTCCCAGATGAAGTTTTCTGGACTTGAGGCTTTGGCGGCGGCATCGAAGACATCTTGAGTCTTGATGTGCACAGCACCGTAGTCTTTGGCGAGCTTGGCAACAACGGCTCGCATCTCATCAGTGAGCTTGCGACGGATTTCATAGGCTTGCGGATTTTTCAATGGCCCCGTCGGTAGTATGAAGGGATCCATAAGCACAATTCTCAAATCGGGATTCGCCTTGCGGCTGGCATCGAGAATGAAGCGGTAGTCGGCCTCAAAAGCGGCTGGCGTGATCTTACGTTTTGGATCTCGTAGACCCTGGCCGACGTCGTTGGTGCCGATGAGAATGGTGAGCACGTCAGGCTTCATCTCAATGGCATCTTTTTGCCAACGCTCACGCAGCTGCCAGACGGCATTGCCACTCTTGCCACGGTTGAAGAAGTCGAGCTTGGCCTTCGGCATCTCAATGCCGAGACGGCCGGCAAGCATAAATACATAGCTGTGCCCGAGGTAGTGATTCCGGTCTGCTTCGTTGCGGCCCCAGTTCATGTCGGTGATCGAGTCGCCGATGAATAAGAGCCGGCTACCCTGCTTGAAGGACGGCTGCTGGTAGCTGTAGCCAGGCACAGCATGAGCAGCGCTCGTGCTTACCTTCGCAGCTTCTTGCGCACTCGCCGGCATTAGAAGCAGGCCGCTGCACATTGCAAAGGCTGATGTTTTGATTAATGAATATGTTTTTTTCATGATGATGACTACAGCCCTTGCTTCTTGAGAATGGGCAACAAAGCTTTCGCCCAGGCATCGTAACCTTTGGCATCCAAGTGTAACTGGTCACGCTTGTAGAGTGCCGGGTTGTAGGCTCCATCCTTGCCGAGGAAGGCTTGATTGATATCCATGTGGAAGACATGTTTGCCATCCGCGAGTTTAGGTAGCATGGCATTGAGGGCAGTCACTCTCTCCTGAGTGCTTTCCGGCCCGCGTGGGAATACAGAGAAGACAATCAGCTTGGCGTTCGGTAAGCGCTTGCGCACCTCGGCGACAATCTCCTTGATGCCAGTGAACACATCCTCAGGCTTATCCGGAGTGAATCCCTTGCGCGGATCGTGCGCGTGGTTAGTCCCGATCATCAGGGTGACCAGCTTCGGTGAAATACCATCCAAGGCACCATGCTCGATGCGCCAAAGCACGTTCTGGGTGCGGTCCCCCGCAAAACCCAGGTTGAGCATTTTGCAATCCGCAAAGGCAGCCTTGTAGTTCTTCTGGCTCTCCCAGTTGTGGGTGATCGAATCCCCGATCATGACCAGATCAAAGCTGCCCTTCTTCGCCTCAGCGAGTTTTGCGTTGTGGCGCTTGGGCATAAACTTTTTGAGCTTCGATGGCACCGGGATGATGGTGGCCGGCTTCTCACCGGTGACAGATCCCTTGCCAGCGCCACCCGTCAGCGTCTTGATCACAAAGTCATCGACATCACTAAACTGCTCAGACTCATCATGATTCTTAATCATCAGTTCCACCTTGTCGTGACCCACTTTGGAGGACTGTTCCTTGAACTTCGCCCCAAACACAGGATGATGAATGCCGTGGTTGATCGATTTTGCCGGGACGGACATGTCGAATCTGGAATCGTATGCAAGAAACAAAGGAGGGTCGCCCTTACTGAGGTGGTTGATCGCTGAGAACTCCTGATAGAGCTTCTTATGCTTGGCATAATTCCTCTGCATTGCCTCGACAGAGTCTTCACCTACCGCCTTGTAAATCATCGGATGAAAGACGTTTGGTCCGATCCATGGCTCGATGACCACAGGATCAATCGAGGTCTGCCCGATCCTGACTCCCGCACCCAGTACGCGCGTGGACTCGCGCTCCACTGGATCATTTGAGCCAGGCTTTACCAGATCATCATGGCAGGCGATCCACAACGAAGAACAAGCGCCAGCACTCTGTCCGCTGAGCACAATCTTGTTTTTATCAATATTCCACTCCCCCGCCTTACTGCGCAAAAATTGCACGGCACGCGCGGCATCGTGCACGGGAGTCGGCAAGGTAACACCCTCATCTAACAGCCTATAGTTCACCGAGGCCACCGAGATCCCATGGGCAAGGTAGGTCTGCGGGTTTTGCATCGCTTTCTTATCACCTTTGATCCAGCCGCCGCCATGAATGTAGATGAGCAAAGGGCGGGGGCCTTCACCCTTGGCTTGCCAGAAGTCGAGCACGTTGCGTTCGTGCTTACAGTAGCTGACGTTGGCGTATGTGGCTGCGTGCCCTGTAGCGGCACGCGGCTTCTCGGCGGGTGCCGGGCAAGCCAAGCTGAGGATCAAGGAGGTAATGATAACATGTGTTTTCACAGGCCGTAATTATTCTTTGTGGCCTTTGAAGCCGACCGACGCATCAAGAACCTTGCCTATGCGAGGTGCTGTGTGTGCCTCTTTGGCATAGGCTTTGGCTTGCTCAAGAACCTCTGGGTGTTGCGCTGCCACATCGTCAAGCTCTTGGATATCCTTACTAAGATTATAAAGCTCAAAGGGTGCATTTTTGTTGGGCTTAATCGCCTTCCAGTTGTTGATGCGGACGGCGATGCTCCCCTTACCCTCCCAATACAGATACTTGTGCTGTTCCTGCTTGCGCCCAGCTTGTTGCTCGCCGAGCAAGGTCGGTGCGATCGAGATGCCGTCGCAATCCTTGCGCGGAGTTGCACCCGTAATCTCTGCTAGGGTAGCCATAACATCCGGGAAGTAGCCGAGATGCTCAGAAACCGAGCCCGCTTTGATTTTCTCCGGCCAGTGAGCGATGAAAGGAATCCTCAGCCCTCCTTCATAAAAATTGCCTTTACCGCCACGGAAGCGTTCACCTGTTTTCGGGTTCAGGTTGGGAGCAAGGACCCCGTGTGGGTGTTTTTTGTTTTCAAAATAGGGCTGCCCACCGTTGTCACCGCAGACAATCACGATGGTATTGTCATCAATGTTCAATTCTTTGAGCAGCGCCATAATCTCACCAAGCTGACGGTCCACCATCTCGATCATGGCAGCATACATCTCCGCGTCCTGTTTTCCCCGTTGGTTTTTACCTCCCCAGCTTTTATCTTTGTATTTCTGCCAAGCGGGCTCGTCCTCCGGCATCGCCCATAAACCGTGAGGTGGTGTCCACGCCAAATAGGCAAAGAAGGGCCCGCCAGCATTCTGACGCATAAACTTCAAACCCTCTTCATGAATCAGCGTATGGGAAAATGTCTCCCCTGTTAGGAAGTCCCCAGTGTTACCTTTGAGTGGTATCTTTTCACTATTACGCACCAGATACTCTGGATAAAAAGTGTGCGCGTGACCTTGGTGGTAGTAACCGAAGAAGGTGTCAAAGCCATGCTTCTCAGGAACGCCCGTTGTGCCCACGTCTCCGAGACCCCACTTACCAAAGCCACCAGTCGCGTAGCCTACATCCTGGAGAATATTCGCTATGGTAATGTCTTCTGCATTGAGGGGAGTGCCGCCTGCGTTGGCCCGGACGGTGGTGTGGCCGAGATGCTGACCCGTCATGAGGGTGCTTCGCGTGGGTCCGCAGACATTCGCACCGGCGAGAAACTGGGTGAAGCGCATGCCCTCGGCAGCGAGCTTGTCGATATTGGGTGTTTCAAGGATGGGGTGCCCCATCGCCGACCATTCAAAGTAGCCCCACTCATCGAGCATAATGTAGATGATGTTAGGAGGAGAAAGCTTGCCCTGCGAGCTCTCGGCCGCTTGAGAGCGCTTGCCCTGCGACTCGGGGCTTGCACTTCCTTTGGTCGTCCGCTGCTCAGCAACCACAGAGTGAAAAGTGAATAGCGAACATTGAACGAGGATAAGCGAAAGAATGCGGAATTTCATAGTCATAGAATTTGTTATGTAGCGACAGTTGCAGCTCAGTGAATGGCCGCGTAAATTAAGTTACTTAGCCTTGCCTTTTCTTGTCGATGTTTCTTTTTCCATACGATTTTCTCGTTGCGTATGTTTCACAATAAAATCAGCAACTCGCTTAGGATCGGGATGATCAAAATGATGTCCTTTTGCTCTGGAGGCTTCCTTGACCTCGATGATTTCTATGGACCCTCCCATTTCACGATATCGCTTGGCTAACAGATCGGTGTTTTCTTCTGCGGGAACCACCTGATCATTCCTGCTTATCAAATGCAGCAAGGGTATCTTGGCCTCAGCGATCGGTGCCAAGACATCGATCGGGTTTTCTCGGTATGCGAGTGCCTGCTTCTCAGTGAATCCGTATTGGTTGAGCTGATTCTGCCAGGCCTTTTGATTGCCAACACCACTCCCCTGCCCGAGAGGCCAGCTCTTAAAATCGCAGACCGGCACATCTGCGTAGATGCAAGCGACAGAATCGGGATTTTGCGCCGCCCATCGGTAGGCAAACAGCCCGCCACGGCTCACGGCCTCAAGGGCTACTTTCTTGGCCAGCCCTTTCTCTTGCGTCATGAACGCATAAAAGCCGTCCCAGTGCTCAAGGGCACGCGGGCTGCCGAACATGTCGTCCGTCTTAATATACGCCACGTGAAAACCCCGCTCGAGCAGAAGGAGGTCCACTTCCGGGTGATACTTGGGAAAACGTGCACGCCAAACCCATGGCTTCCCCTCCACATCTTTGTTAGGGAGCACGACAAAACAGGATTTCCCATCCACCTTGAAAGCCACCTTTTGAAATCCATTCCAGTCTGACTTCTTACCTTCCCAGCCAGTGGGCGCTACGATACTGGATTGATCACCCGCTTTTTGTTCTAACGGCTCTGACTCCCAGTCAGGCATCCCCTTTTCTTTGAGCTGCTTTACATAGCGCTTGTGCAAGGGATACTCCCCCGGGCGTAGACGTGGAAGACCTTCATTGACCAGAAGGGCCTCCGTGGAATCCCACCAGCGGTCAAAGTCGGCTTTGAGTTTCTGGGCAACTTCCGGAAATTCCTCAATGAGGTTCTTACTCTCACCCCGGTCCTTGGAGATGTCACTCAGCCAGGGGCCCTCGCCATCCATCTCATAGACCAGGCGCCAGCGCGCGGTGCGCACCGATGCCCCGTAATACTTGGCCAGCTCACGCGTTTTTTTACCGCGTCCGCCGCCACCCCATCGGCCACGGTGAGAAAACAGGGAGCGGTCGGACCACTCAGCATTCGGGTTTTTCAGCAAGGGGGTCATCGAGCGCCCGGTCGGCGGCAGCTCGCTGTCGGGAACGTCAGCTCCCGCGATCTCGCAAAAGGTGCGGTAAAGATCAATATGGGCGGTCAAGGCAGGGATATCCACACCCTCAGCTATCACCCCTTGCCAGCACCAAAAGCTCGGTACACGGGTTCCCCCTTCCCAGTTGGTATCCTTGTGGCCTCTGAGCCCGGCGTTGTGCGCCATGAGCCTTTCCTTGAGCCCTTTTTTACCAATGGCTTTCATCGCCATGCCATTGTCCGTCATGAAAATGACCAAGGTATTCTCCAACAGCTTCCATTCCGTAAGCTTCTTGATCAGCACGCCCATGTTGTCATCGATATTCTCGATCATGCCGTAGCGTGCTGCCGTGGGCTCGCTGTAACCCTCATCGAGAAATCGCTTTTTGTATTTCTCGGGAGCGATCAAGGGCCCGTGCGGTGCGTTGAGCGAGATATAAGCGAAAAAAGGATCATCGGTGCTGGATTGCTTTCTCATCCATGACAAGGCCGCCTTGAAAAACACATCGGTGCAAAAGCCCTTGGTTTTCACCACCGTGTCATTGTGCAGAAACACATTGTCGAAGTACTTGTCCTCAGCATTCGCCTCAAAGTCACCAAAGCTGTATTGGCCAATGCCTCCGGCGCCGTGCATCAGGACCTCATTAAAGCCCCGGTTCTGCGGCAGGTATTCTTCTTCATCGCCCAGATGCCATTTGCCAAACAAAGCGGTTTTGTAACCAGCCTTCTGCAAGGCTTCGGGAAAAGTCACCACCTTGGGTGCCAGACGCTCGCGCTGCATCAGGGTGTGGCTAACGCCAACCTCAAACGGGAACCGCCCACTCATGATGGCGGCGCGTGTTGGCGCACAGGTCGGGCTCACCTGAAAATCCGTGAAGCGCGTCGCCTTCTCGTAGAGCGCATCGATATGAGGCGTCTTGAGGATCGTGTTGCCCATGCAGGAGAGGTCCCCCATGCCCTGGTCATCCGTTAAGACGAGGATGATGTTGGGTTGCAGTCCTTTCAATGACGGTGCGGCCTTAGCTTCAGACGCAAAAGTATTTGAGCCAACAAGCAAAGCCCCAATAGCCAATGCTAAAATTAACAGCGTGTGTTTATTCATTGTTTTCCTTTTGCTGTTTTCGTGGCCAGCGCAAGCTGACTTGCTGAAGCCAGTGCCGGGCTCAGCTTATTTCTTTCTGCCTTTTCTGTTCACTCGGCTCGCTGGAACATCTGGATTAATTTTCAGACCCTCTTTCTCCAACAATGGTTGCAGCGCTTGGGCCCAGGCTGCGTATCCGGCAGGGATCAAATGCACCCCGTCTTTGCTATAATACGCTTCAATCTGCTGATCTTGATGATCGAGAAACGTGGCATTCAGATCCACATGAAACACATGCTCGTTATCGGTCAGTTGCGGCAGCATGGCATTGATCGCCATCACCCGGTCATTCGCGGCCTGTGGACCGCGGGGAAAGACAGAGAAAACCATCAGTTTCGACTCCGGCAGACGCGTACGCACTTCGGCCACGATAGCCTGGATCCCAGCAAAAACATCCCTGGGCTTGTCCGGAGTATGCTCTCCTTTAGCGGGTCTTAAATTATTGGTGCCGATCAAGAGCGTCACCAACTTGGGCGAGATCCCGTCAAGTGCGCCATGCTGAATGCGCCACAGAACATGCTCAGTACCATCTCCGGGAAAGCCAAGGTTCAGCAGATGACTGCCCGCGAACGTACCTTTATAATCTCTACCCCAAGCGTGAGTCATCGAGTCACCAATCATGACCCAGTCGACCGGGCCGGCTTTTGCCTCCGCAAGCTTCTCTTCGTGTAGCTTTGAGAATTTCCTCAGACCTGATTTTGCAGGGATTACCGTCTTGGGTTGATCTCCGGCAAATGCCGCAGGAATCAACATGGATGATAACAGTCCCGCACATATTGTTTTTTTGAATCTCATGGTTGTATGCTCTTTTTAGTTTTTATTGTGTCCCTTGAATCCTAATGATGCATCGAGAACCTTACCCACACGAACGGGGGTGTGAGCCTGCTTTGCATACTTTTTCATCTTCTCAATGATCTCAGGGTATTGGGCTGCTACATCGTGGAGTTCTTCGATATCCTTGCTCAAATCATAGAGCTCAAAGGGCGCCTTGTTGGAAGGCTTAATCGCTTTCCAGTTATTCATGCGCAGAGCAATGCTCTTCTTGCTTTCCCAATATAGATACTCATGCTGTTCCTGCTTGCGCCCAGCCTTCTCTGCCCCGAGCAAGGTCGGCACAATGGATATACCGTCGCTGTCTTTTCGTGGTATTGCTCCCGTGATTTCTGCGATTGTGGGCATAACATCCGGGAAGTAGCCCAAGTGGTCGGAAACCGAACCGGCTTTTATTTTACCTGGCCAGCGAACGATAAAGGGAGTCCTGATACCTCCCTCATAGAAATCGCCTTTGCCGCCCCGGAATCTCTCGCCGGTTTTAGGGTTCAGGTTGGGTGCGAGGAAACCATGCGGATGATTTTCGTTTGCGAAATAAGTACGCCCACCGTTATCGCCAGATACAAAAATGATCGTATTGTCGTCGATCTTTAACTCCTTCAGCAGGGCAATGATTTCACCTATCTGGCGATCGACCATTTCCACCATGGCAGCGTACATTTGCGCGTCCTGTTCACCCTTCTCGTTGGCAGCATCCCACTGCTTGTCCTTGTATTTCTGCCAGGCAGGATCATCCAAAGGCATTCCCCAGAAACCATGAGGGGGAGTCCAAGGGAGATAGGCAAAGAAGGGGCGATCTTTATTCTCGCGAATAAATTTAAGGCTGTCGGCATAGATCAGATCATGCGAATTTATTTTGCCCGCGAGAGCGTTGCCGGTGTTCCCCTCCAGCGGCACCTTCTTGCTGTTGCGGATAAGGTAGTTTGGATAATAGGTGTGGGCATGTTTCTGATTGTAGTAGCCGAAGAATGTATCAAAGCCATGCTTCTCCGGTATCCCTGTAGTACCGGGCTCACCCAGCCCCCACTTGCCGAAGCCACCGGTTGCATAGCCGGCGTCTTTTAGATTGTTGGCTATGGTCACATCATCTGCGCGCAGGCAACCTGGGCCCCGGACGGTGGTATGCCCGGTATGTTGGCCGGTCATAAGGGTGCTACGCGTCGGGGCACAGACATTGGCTCCAGCCAAAAACTGAGTGAAGCGCATTCCTTCGGAGGCTAGTTGATCGATATTTGGCGTATCTAAGATGGGATGCCCCATCTTCGACCATTCAAAATATCCCCACTCATCCAACAGGATATAAATGATGTTCGGCTGCTTAGCAGCAGCCGAATGGTGAATGGTAAATAGTGCATAGTAAATGAGGATGAGCGAGAGAATGCGAAATTTCATGTGGCTTTTATGGGTTATAATACCTTACTCCGCATCCTTCGAAGCAAAGGCTTTGGTGGGCTTCCCGGCTTTTAGACTCAAGTCCATGGTTGTGCCATCGTAGCGGACTTTCAGCAATGGAATGTCATGATCCGCGCGAAGTTCACAATCAACCAACTCACCATCTTTCCACTCAATGTCCAGCTCGATGCCACCGCGTGCGCGTAGGCCGGTGACTTTACCGGATGGCCAGTTTTTGGGGAGGGCAGGTAAAATGCGAATGAGAGGCTTGGCGTCGAGGTCGCCGCCAGTGGGGTGGGATTGGAGCAGCATTTCCGCTACACCTGAGGTGTAACCAAGGTTCGCCTCGATCTGGAAGAGATTCTTCTTTCCTCCTTCCCGCTCAGGGCGGAAGCGGCTGAGGAGGTTATCGAAGGCGTTGTCACTGAGCATTTGGCGGATGAAGGCACTTGTTTGTTCTGGATTATGCAGGCGGGCCCAGAGGTTGATTTTCCATGCGTTGGACCAGCCGGTGCTTTGGGCGACGCCGCGTTGTTCGAGGAGGGCTTGTGCGGCCTTAGCCATCTCAGGGGTGTCTTCTGGGGTGATTTCGTAATAGGGATAGAGACCATAGAGGGGGGAGACGTGGCGGTGGCCGGGCTCGCGGGTTTCGTAGGGTTTAAGCCATTCTTGGAGGCGGCCTTCGGAGTCGATTTGGTTGGGGGCGATACGGGGACGCATCTCAGCAAGTTGTTCGCGGAGGTCTTCATCCAGGCCGAGGATTTCTGCGGCTTGGGTGGTATTGCCGAAAAGTTCACGGAGTTGCTGGAGATCAATGGTCGGGCCAGCACAGATGCCACTTTGACCTTTTCCGTCAGGTAGGAGGAAGCCTGTTTCTGGTGAGGCGGAGGGGCCGGTGACGAGCCATTTATTTTCGGGCTCCTCGTAGAGGTTGTCGATGTAGAACTCACAGCTGGATTTCATGATGGGGTAGACTTTTTTGAGGAAGTCTTTGTCCATCGTAAATGCGTATTGCTCCCAGAGGTGTTCGCAGAGCCAAGCGGCGCCACCGATGTCCATTCCTGCTGGTGAGGTGTAGCCCCAGACATTCGTGAGACGGTGGGCGATCCAGCCCCGAGTGTTGTAGTAGGCTTTGGCGGTTTTGGTGCCGGGTTCTACGAGTGAGTCGATGAAGTTGATCATGGGTTCATTCATCTCGATGAGATTACATGGCATGGTGAGCCAGTAGTTCATTTGGGTATTGATGTTGAAGTGGTAGTCTCCATTCCACATGGTGTGGACTTCCTCTGCCCAAACTCCTTGAAGGTTGGCAGGGAGTTCTCCTGGGCGGGAGGAGGAGATGATGAGGTAGCGCCCCATGTTAAAGAAGAGGGCTTCAAGGGCAGGATCTTCACCACCTTCTGCGTATTTCTTGCGGCGGACGTCTGTGGCGCAGGCACTATTCTCGGTAGTAGGCAGTTTGATGCTGACGCGTTTGTAGTATTGTTGGTGGTCTGCTTGTTGCGCGGAGAGGAGTTGATCAAATGATTTGTTAGATACCTTGTCGAGATCAGCGGTCGTGGCGGCGAGGGGGTCGGCGGTGGCGCGTCCTGCGATACCTTGGTAGTCTGTCGCGGCGGCAAAGAGGAGGATAACGTCTCCCTTGGCGTCAACGTTGAGCGTGTTGCCTTCTGCTTTGACGCTGCCTTTCGGAGCGATGACGCGGAGGCGGCCGACGTAGTGCATGCCGTCTTTTTCAAAGCCGTCATTGAGGTGCCCTGAGATGACGAGTTCGTTGTCATTCACGGCTTCCGTTTTAAATCTCTCCGGGCGGTCCATGGAGATCGTGAATTTTTGTGTGCCCGTGAGACGGGTGACGAAGACTTGGTCCGGGGCAGAGACGAAGTGCTGACGGGTGAACGCCTGTTCGCCTCGCTTGTAACTGACCGTTCCTAGTCCAGTGCTGAGGTCTAACTGGCGATGATAGTCAGTGATGGGTTCTTTTGTGTCTGCGAAGGAGAGGTGGAGTTTTCCAAGGGTTTGATAGCGTCCGAAGGGGGAGATGCCCTGTCCATAGGCAGGGCCATGGTTCACCTTGAAGGCTCCTCTCATGAGTTTTTTTGCTTCGTCGAATTCCTCGGCGGCGAGGTGTTTGCGGATTTGAGGGAGGTTGACGTGACCGCCGGCGATGTCGTGTTCAATCTTGGAGCCGGACCAGAGGGACTTGTCGTTGAGAACGATTTGTTCTTGAGTGGGGTCTCCGTAAACCATGGCGCCGAGACGGCCATTACCAATGACAAGTGACTGGGTGAAACTGTCGGCAGGTTGCTGAAACCAGAGTGTGTTGACAGGGTCAATCGCTGGGAGTTTTGCTGTTGCTAGTGGTGTTACGACAGTGGCAGAGAGTTTAGGCGTTCTCTGTTTTGAATCTTTTTTGGGTGCCTTCTTTGCCGTATTCTTTGAAGCTTTTTGCGAGGCCTTGTAAGCGGTCTTTTCCTCAGCGCTCAGCGCACCGTCTTTATTAAGATCCTGCGCATCAAAGTGATCACTCCACTGCTTCTCATCATACTTATTGCCACGAGACTCGATGTTTTTTTTCTTGTTGGCAAGGTATTCGGCCTTTTTTTCCGACTCGTTTGCTGTTGCAACGAGAACGATCGAAGACGATATGATCGAGGTGAGTATCCATTTTTTCATGATTAATATTTGTTAGGTTATGTGGTAATTGTTAGTAATAACGTCCTTAGGGGAAATTTATTTCCTAGAAAAGAGGCTCAGTAG
>Ga0102812_10002874_pt1 | contig 11411 bp, 8 predicted proteins | sample ColrivemetaGS713_FD_79334 | JGI IMG/M metagenome (GOLD analysis project Ga0102812, IMG submission 79334) | Estuarine microbial communities from the Columbia River estuary - Flood tide ETM metaG S.713 | ecosystem: Environmental > Aquatic > Marine > Intertidal zone > Estuary | place: USA: Columbia... | reverse complement strand
GCTGAACTTTTACAATACGGTCGCCAACAATGGTCGAATGATGAAGCCCTACCTGGTAGATCGGGTAGAACGTAACGGTGAGACCATCGACCTCTTCAAACCCACAGTGGTGAAGAAAGCGATTGCGAGCAGGTCAACCATTGAAAAAGCACGTTTATTGCTCGAAGGAGTAGTGGAACGAGGCACCGCCTCTGGCATGCGCACCAACCAGTACCGCTTTGCCGGTAAAACCGGCACTGCACAAGTGAACTATACCCGCAGTAGCAGAGGCACACGGGTAGGAGGGTACCAGGCAAGTTTTGCGGGTTATTTTCCAGCTGACAAACCGAAATACTCCTGTATCGTCGTGGTTTACAAGCCCAGAGAAGGAGGGATTTACGGGAGTGATGTAGCGGGACCTATTTTCAGAGAGATTGCCGACAAGTGCTTCAACAGTATGATCGAATTGCACGATCCGTTGAACGATGGCCCGCGGCCCGTACTTTACGAAAGAAACTTACCCGGCTTTGAGTTGGGCGATGAGAAAGATATTCGCCTGGTCTTGGACTATTTGAGAATTCCTTACTACGGAGATCCGGAAACACCGATGGTCGTGATGACTGCCAGTAGTGATAGCCTGTTTATTCAAAATCGCACCATGAGTGAAAACAAAGTGCCGAGCGTAGTAGGAATGGGCTTACGGGATGCTGTATTTGTACTGGAGAATCGAGGGTTGAAAGTAACCACGGAGGGCGCGGGGCGCGTGGTTCGACAATCCATCCTTCCGGGTACGAGTACGAGAGGACAAACAATAAAACTTACCCTCGGGTAAGCAAGAAAACAACAGGATAAATAAAAAACATGACCATTAACCAACTTATCGAAAACGTAGAGGTGCTCCAAAGCTGGGGTGATCTCAACGTGGAAGTCCACCAGCTGGACTTCGATTCGCGTAAGGTGGTTGCCGGTGGCCTTTTCGTAGCCATAAAAGGTACCCAAACGGATGGTCATGATTACCTGTCTCAGGTGATTGCCGCAGGTGCAGCATGCATTGTTGCCCAAAGAGCACCACAATCGGAAGAAGAAAAGCAAGTAGCGTGTTGGCTAAATGTAGCCAATAGTGCTGCCGTGTTGGGGCAGATGGCCGCCGCCTTTTTTCATTACCCAAGTCGTTCCTTGCAATTGGTAGGCATCACGGGTACCAACGGTAAAACGACCTGTGCTACGCTGCTGTATCAGCTGTACCAGGCGCTGGGCGAAAAGACCGGCTTGCTGTCAACGGTGGAAAACCGGATCGGAGAGGAGGTCATTGCGGCTTCCCATACCACACCGGATGCGGTGCAACTGAATCGCTTGCTGGCCCAGATGGTGGAAGCTGATTGCACCTACGTCTTTATGGAAGTAAGCTCTCACGCAGTAGATCAGGAACGGATTGCCGGACTGGATTTTGCGGGAGGCGTCTTCACCAATATGTCGCACGATCACCTGGATTACCACGGTACTTTCAAGGCGTACATCGAGGCGAAAAAGAAGTTCTTTGACAATTTACCCAAAGGGGCTTTTGCCCTGGTGAATGTGGATGATAAGCGCGGGAGTGTAATGGTGCAGAATACCGCTGCCACCAAGCGTAGCTACAGCCTCCGGGCGATGGCCGACTTCCGTGCGCGAATTCTTGGAAATAGCCCGGAAGGTTTGCACCTGGAGTTGGCAGGGCACGAGCTGTTTGCTCGGCTGATTGGCCATTTCAATGCCTACAACTTACTGGCCGTGTACGGAACTGCTGTCCTGCTGGAAGCACCAACTCAGGAAGTGCTACGTATACTGAGCGGCTTGCCAGGCCCAGCGGGGCGTGCCAGCTACGTGCGCAATAACCAAAGTGGAATTACGGGGGTTGTCGATTATGCCCATACCCCGGATTCGGTAGAGAAAATCTGCCAGACCTTGCGGGAAATGTTGCCCAGGAATCAGCGCCTGACTACGGTCTTGGGTTGTGGTGGTGATCGCGACCGGACCAAGCGCCCGCTCATGGCCAAAGCGGCCTGTGATTACAGCGATCTGGTGATCCTGACCAGCGACAACCCTAGATCGGAAGATCCGGAAGTTATTCTCAATGAGATGGAGCAAGGTGTACCTGCTGATAAAAAGGACCAGGTGCTGAGAATTACCGATCGGCGTTCCGCCATTGTTACGGCTTGTCGACTGGCAAAGCCAGGAGATATTGTGCTGGTGGCGGGCAAAGGACACGAAACTTACCAGGAAATCAAAGGCGTGAAGCATCCTTTTTCGGATGATGAAGTCCTACGTGATGCCTTGGACAAGATAAAACAAACCAACTAATCCAGAGAACCACAAAACGAAAAAACAATGCTCATTTATTTGGTAGAATGGTTAGATGCGACGTTTGGACTTGGGTCCTGGACGCGGCTATTCCAATACATCACCTTTCGGGCGGGAGTAGCGATCATTCTATCCTTGATCATCTCGATGTTGTTTGGCGGGAAGATTATTCGCTTGCTTCGTTCCTTGCAAGTAGGGGAAGAAGTGAGAGACCTGGGCTTGGAAGGACAAAAATCAAAGCAAGGGACACCAACCATGGGCGGGATCATTATAGTGATGGCCATCTTGGTGCCTTGCTGGTTGATGGCTCGCCTGGATAATATCTACATCGTAATGATGTTAGTGGCGACCAGCTGGATGACGGTCATCGGTTTTATAGACGATTACATCAAGGTATTTCGTAAGAATAAAAAAGGGTTGCACGGTCGCTTCAAAGTGATGGGACAGATCGGTTTAGGCTTGTTTATTGCCCTGACGATGATGAACAACGAACAGATTGTCGTTCGTTTGGATGTAGCGGAAGCACAGAGCATTGGTTTGACCAAAGAACACATGGTCGGTAGTCCGATCGAGGTGAAAGCAGGGGATGATGTGTTGACGATTAAAGCGGATTACAAGACCAATTTAACCAACGTTCCTTTCCTGAAGGAAAATCGCCTGGATTATGGTCGTTTATTGCCGTTGGCACCGCATTTGGCCTGGATCGTATTTGTGCCCTTAGTCATCTTTGTGGTCACAGCGGTATCCAACGCTGCCAACCTCACCGATGGTTTGGATGGATTGGCCACGGGTGTTTCGGGAATCATCGGGATTACGCTGGCTGTTTTTGCTTACGTATCAGGCAATAGTATTGCTGCCAACTATCTCAATATTTTGCATTTGCCGGGTAGTGGAGAGTTGGTGATTTACGCCGCTTGCTTTTTGGGGGCTTGTTTGGGCTTCCTTTGGTACAATTCCTACCCTGCTCAGGTTTTTATGGGCGATACGGGAAGCCTTACCCTGGGAGGGATCATTGCAGCGATGGCCATCCTGCTGCGGAAAGAATTATTAATCCCCATCCTGTGTGGGATTTTCGTTGCCGAAAATCTCTCCGTGATGATTCAAGTGGGGTACTTCAAGTACACCAAGAAAAGATACGGTGAAGGGAAAAGGGTCTTTCTAATGTCCCCGCTTCATCATCATTATCAGAAAAAAGGAATGCCGGAAACCAAGATCGTAACCCGTTTTTGGATTGTGGGAATTCTGTTGGCGGTAGCTACCGTATTAACGCTAAAGATTCGCTAATGCTTACGGAGAGACCTTTCCATATTGTGGTTTTAGGCGGCGGTGAAAGTGGCGTAGGTGCGGCTTTGCTAGCGCAAAAGAAAGGAGCAAAAGTGTTTCTTTCGGATCTGGGCAATATTAGTATGAATCAGCAAGTGGAACTGGAACTGGCAGGGATTGAGTTCGAAAGTGGACAGCATACCTGGAGCCGGATTTTCGCTGCTGACGAAGTCATTAAGAGTCCCGGAATTCCGGATACTGTTCCGCTGATTAAGCAACTGCACGATCAGGGAATTCCGGTGATCGGAGAAATTGAATTCGCCTCCCGGTATACCGACGCTTCACTGGTGGCGATCACCGGAAGCAACGGAAAGACCACCACGGCCTACCTCACGCATCACCTGCTGAATGCAGCGGGTAAAAATGCGGCCCTGGTAGGTAATGTAGGCGTCAGCTTCGCCCGCCATTTAGCGCAAGAAGCTGATCCGGACATTTTTGTAATTGAAGTGAGCAGTTTTCAGTTGGACAGTATTCAGTATTTCCGACCCCAAGTGGCGGCGATTCTGAACATTACGCCCGACCACCTGGATCGCTACAACTACGAGATGGACGGCTACATTGATTCGAAAATGCGCATTACCAAAAACCAGGAAGTAAGCGATACTTTTTGGTTCCTGGCGGAAGATGATAACATCGCCAAAGGTAGACAGCGTAACCCCGTTGCCGCTCAGCTTCGCCCGGTAAGCAAAGCACAGTTGACGGAAACGGGTATCCTGATGGGGAGCGAGGAAATTGACCTGACGAACACGCAGCTAAAAGGAAAACACAATGCCCTGAATGCCCTCTTTGCGGCGGGCATGGCGCAGACTTTTGGCATCAGTACCGAGGAAATCAGGGCCGGACTCGAAAGTTTTCAGCCGATTCCTCACCGCTTGGAACCCGTGGGGGTCATCAATGGTGTGGAATACATCAACGATAGCAAGGCCACCAATGTCGACGCGGTCACCTACGCATTGGATGCGATGGACAAAGACATCGTCTGGATCGCCGGAGGCACCGACAAAGGGAATGATTACACGCCGCTCTTGGAGGCGGCTCGTACCAAAGTGAAAGCCCTGGTTTGCCTGGGCGCTGATAACACCAAGCTGAAAGCAGCTTTTGCAGGAATTATTGACAAAATCGAAGAGGCGAACACCGCTCAGGATGCTGTATTGGCCGCCAAAGCATTGGCCAAAGAAGGGCAGGTAGTGTTGCTATCCCCGGCTTGTGCGAGTTTCGATCTTTTTAAAAATTATATCGACCGGGGCGATCAATTTCGTGCCGCAGTACAGACGTTGCAACAAAAAGACACCCTGTAAAGACGTTGCACAACAACGTCTCTAAAAAATAAAAAATATGAGTTTTTCAACCAGAATAGCAGCAGAATTACGTGGAGACCGGGTGGTCTGGGCGATTCTCGTCCTGTTGGGGCTGTTTTCCATTCTGGCGGTTTACAGCTCTACGGGGACCCTGGCTTACCGGGAACGCGGCGGAAATACCGAGGCTTATCTTTTCAAGCACGGGATCATCCTGGCGGCAGGATTGGTCGTGACCTATTTCGCCCACTTGCTCCACTACCGGCGTTACATGAACTGGTCGCCGGTACTGTTGCCAATGGCTATTATTTTACTGCTGTACACGATGATATTAGGCCCGGAAATCAATGAGGCCCGGCGTTGGATAGTGCTGCCTGTTATAGGTTTGAGTTTCCAAACATCGGATTTTGCCAAGCTGGCTTTGATCATTTACGTGGCCCGTGCCATCAGTAGTAAGCAGGATTATATCGAAGACTTTAAAAGTGCTTTCCTGCCGATCATCGTACCTGTAGTAGTGGTCTGCGGACTGATAGCACCAGCGGATTTGTCGACCTCAATTATCTTGTTTTTGACTTGCTTGCTGATGATGTTTGTGGGCCGGGTAGCCTTAAAGTATATCGGGCTATTAATGTTGACGGGAGGGATTGTTTTTGTCATGCTGATCATGTTGGGAAGAACTTTTCCCGATCATATTCGAGTGACCACCTGGGAAAGTCGTTTGCAGGAATTTTATTCCCCCGAACCGGGTGGTGAAGATACTTACCAGATCGATCAGGCAAAGATCGCCCTGGCAAATGGCGGGCTGACGGGCGTTGGTCCTGGCAACAGTACCCAACGGAATTATTTGCCCTACGCTCACGCCGATTTTATTTACGCCGTTATTTGCGAAGAATACGGGGTAATTGGTGGAGCGGTGATTATAGGATTGTATTTGCTCCTGTTCTTTCGGGTAACCCGATTGATTACCAAAAGTCCGAAAGCCTTTGGGGCGATCGTGGCGCTGGGACTGAGCGTAGTGGTGGTGATTCAGGCCTTTTTTCATATCGGTATCAACGTCAATTTGTTGCCGGTGACGGGGCTTACGCTACCGCTGATTAGTATGGGGGGGACCTCCTTATTGTTCACCTGTATTGCTTTCGGGATTATCCTGAGCGTAAGCAAATACATAGAATCCGTTGCCGAATGAGCCAACAGCAAGAACAATTGAGGATCATCTTCAGCGGTGGAGGTACCGGCGGGCATATTTTTCCCGCAGTAGCTATTGCCGATCGCGTAAAAGAATTGGTACCAACGGCTCAGATCAGTTTCGTAGGTGCACAAGATAAAATGGAGATGGAGCGGGTCCCGAAAGCGGGATACCCAATCGAAGGACTTTGGATCAGTGGTTTACAGCGCAAGCTGAGCTTCCAAAACTTGCTCTTTCCCGTGAAGTTGCTGGCCAGCCTTTGGAAGGCCGGCCGTATTGTGCGGCGTATCAAGCCACAAGTAGTGGTGGGTACGGGAGGATTTGCCAGTGGGCCTTTGTTGCGGCAAGCAGCAGCTCAAGGTATACCGACCCTTATTCAAGAGCAGAATGCTTACGCAGGATTGACGAATAAGTGGTTGGCAAAAGTGGTCAGCCGGATTTGTGTGGCTTATCCTGGAATGGAGCAGTTTTTTCCAGTCAATAAGCTGATGGAAGTTGGAAACCCCGTTCGGGAAGACTTGCTCACGACGCAGGATGACCGTGCCGGAGCATGTGCACACTACGGCTTTAGCAGTGAGCAACCGGTGATCCTGGTAACGGGTGGTAGCCTTGGGGCAAGAACGCTGAACCAGGCTTTAGCTGCAGCCAACGAACAACTGGCCGCAAACCCGGAGGTACAGGTACTGTGGCAGTGTGGTAAATACTACGATGAAGAATACAGCAAATGTGCAACGGCACAATTGCCCAACGTGAGAATATTGCCTTTCCTGGATCGGATGGACCTCGCCTACGCGGCGGCAGACATCGTGATTAGTAGGGCTGGAGCCTTAACGATTGCTGAAATTTGCCTACTGGGTAAAGCTGCTATTCTGGTGCCTTCGCCCAATGTGGCCGAAGATCACCAGACCAAGAACGCGCTGTCGCTGACGGAAAGAAAAGCAGCCATTTTGGTCAAAGATCAGGACGCGAAAGCCGACTTGATGGCCACGGCGATCAATTTGCTGCAAGACGAAAAAGGACGCAAGGCATTGGCACAAAATGCGCAGCTGCTGGCTTACCCCAACGCTGCCGAGAAAATCGCCAGAGAAGTTTTACGCCTGGCAAAATGGGAAATAACCAACAAACCAACAACCATCAACTAACAACGATCAACCATAAATGAAGCTAGATAACATCCATAGCATCTATTTCGTCGGGATCGGCGGTATTGGCATGAGTGCCCTGGCACGCTACTTCCATGGTCGTGGTGTAAAGGTGGCTGGTTATGACCGTACCGAAACGACGCTTACGAAGACGCTGGTGTCAGAAGGCATCGAGGTGCGCTATACGGCCGAGGTAGCGACCTTGCCGCAGGATGTTGATCTGGTAGTCTATACGCCGGCTGTTCCGGCTAACCAGGCAGAAATGGTATGGTTCCGGGAGCAAGGTTATCCAGTGCTTAAGCGCAGTGCCGTTTTGGGGATTATCAGTCATGGAATGCGGACGGTAGCCATAGCTGGTACCCACGGTAAAACGACAACTTCGACCCTCACCACGCATTTGTTGCGCAGTGGCGGGGTTGATTGCAATGCATTTCTGGGGGGAGTTGCCCGTAATTTTTCTTCCAATTTTGTGAAGGGAACCAGCGAGTGGGTGGTGATTGAGGCGGATGAGTTTGATCGTTCTTTCTTGACGTTACACCCCGATATCGCAACCATCATGTCGCTGGATGCTGACCATCTGGATATTTACGGTGACGAAGCCAGCCTGCTGGAAACCGGATTTTTAGCTTTTGCTAAACAGTTGAAACCTGGTGGTGAGTTGTTGGTGAAGGCGGGCTTGGAAAGCAGTTTTGTTGGTATAGACATTAAGGTAAGCACCTTCGGGATCGATACCGGTGATACACAGGCGCAAAACCTGCGAGTAGAAGACGGTTTCTTCGTTTTTGATTATCAAAACGGAGCAACCCTGATCAAAGACTTGCGCCATCCGCATCCCGGGCGGCACAATGTTGAGAATGCCCTGGTAGCCATCACGGTAGCTTTACGGTTGGGAGTAGCCCCAACTTCTATTGCGGAAGGCTTGCTGAGCTTCCGGGGGATTGGTCGCCGCTTTGAGTTTCATATTCGTGACAAGGAGCTGGTGTACATTGATGATTATGCGCATCATCCGACGGAACTGGCGGCTGCGATTGGCGCCGCACGAGAATTGTATCCGGGCAAGAAACTGACGGGGATATTTCAACCCCACTTGTTTTCGCGTACTCGTGATTTTATCGAAGGATTTGCCGCAGCTTTAGACATGCTGGACGAAGCCTTGTTGCTGGATATTTATCCGGCCAGAGAAGAACCGATTCCGGGAGTAGATTCCGGGTTGATTTATAAGCACATGAAAAATAAAAACTGCCGGTTGTTATCCAAGTCTGAAGTTTTGGATACCCTGGCAACAATGGACACCGAAGTACTAATGACCCTTGGTGCCGGAGATATTGACACCCTGGTAGACCCGATTAAAGAACAATTGCTGTCTAAGAAAGGACAGCACAAAGCATAAAATGAGTACAGCTAAACGCGATATCGTCAAGGTTTTAAGGATGCTCCTCTGGGGGGTAGCCCTGCTGGCTGGTGCCTCAATGGTACTGGGGGCGATGCAGCGCAAAGAGAATGCTCCAATCCACGGTATTGTTATCGACATTGAGCCCCTGGCTAGCGGTGACTTTTTGATCAGTGAGGAAGACATTCCCATCATGTTGGAAGAGCGTTTCGCCCACCCTATCACTGAATTTCCAGTGGGGAAACTCGATGTGGAGCGCCTGGAACGCGTATTGGAGGAAGATCCTTTCGTCAAGAGTGCGGAGGCTTATATTGATGCGCAAGACAGGATCAATATTGAATTGGTGCAGCGCGAGCCCACCCTTCGGGTGATAGACAACAATGGTTTAAACTATTACCTGGACAAGGAAGGGAACCAAATGCCGCCCAGCAAGCATTATGCCGCGCGGGTAAGGGTAGCCACCGGGAATTTACCGCCCTACGAAGTGGCATTTTTGGAAAAAGAAGATTACTTGTTACACGAGGTTTTTGCCTTGAACGAATTACTACGGGAGGATCCTTTTTTGGATGCCCTGATCGAACAGATTTATATCAATAAGCGCGGAGAATTTATTCTCAGCCCGAAGATTGGCAAACAGACGATTATGTTTGGGCGCTACCAACAGGCTGCGGAAAAATTAAGCCGACTAAAGACTTTTTACCGCGAAGGGCTGCCTTACAAAGGTTGGCAGGCCTATAGCTCCTTTGATCTTCGTTACGAAGGTCAGGTGGTGTGTAAGAAGCGATAATCGAGTAGAGGGATACGTGGCAATTTTGCTTTGTGTCTACTTCGTGGTCATCGCCACTCAGGGTAAAGGGTAAAGGGACTTTGAAGATGCAAGAAGAAAGATACTCCTTACTTTCCAACATCGGTAAGTTTGACTGATGTTGGAAATCAAAGCGTAACAGTCTTTGAATCCCTATACGCTCTACCCAAAGGACGCGAAGCGTCCGATCCAAATACGGACTTTGGAAAAGTCCTGGAGAATGAGCACTTAGGACCTTTATTGACATTTTTTTATTTTAAAACGGAATGCAATGGAATCAAAATTTGTAAACCCACCTAATGACGCGATTGTAGCAGTCGACATCGGTACCACCAAAGTGTGCGCTGTTGTTGGACGGCGCAATGAGCATGGCCAGCTCGAGGTATTGGGCTTTGGCAAAGTTGAAAGTGAAGGCGTCCTGCGGGGGGTCGTCTCTAACATCGAAAAAACGGTGAACGCCATTACCGAGGCGGTCCGCATTGCGGAACGTCAGAGTGGCCTCACCTGCAAGGAAGTGCACGTTGGTATTGCCGGCCAGCACATCAAGAGCCTGCAACACCGTGGAATGCTCACCCGTGATAACGACCATACCGAGATCAGCCGTCGCGATATTGAGCGCCTGATCAGCGATATGTATAAGCTGGTATTGCCTCCGGGCGATAAGATCCTGCACGTTATCCCACAGGAGTACACCATTGATAGTGAGCAAGGCATCACCGACCCAATTGGTATGTCGGGCATTCGCCTGGAAGCGAATTTCCACATTATCACGGGGCAGATTACGGCTTCCAATAACATCCATCGCTGTGTGGAACGCGCCGGGATGCGGGTAAATAACCTGACCCTGGAGCCGATTGCGAGCGCCGCGGCCGTCCTCAGTGAGGAAGAAAAAGAAGCGGGCATTGCACTCGTAGATATTGGTGGTGGTACCACGGATATTACCATTTTCAAAGATGGTATCATTCGGCACACCGCGGTGATTCCTTTTGGTGGCAACGTCGTGACCGGCGATATCAAGGACGGTTGCAACGTAATGGTTCACCATGCGGAAAAACTCAAAGTAAAGTACGGATCAGCCCTGGCTCAGGAGGTGTACGATAATCGTATTATCGCTATTCCTGGCTTGCGTGGTCGCGATCCCAAGGAAATATCAGAAAAGAACCTGGCACGGATTATCCAGGCCCGTATGGAAGAAATCTTCGACTACGTGGTGTGGGAAATTCGCCGGTCTGGCTACGACCGCAAACTCATTGGTGGCATTGTTGTGACGGGAGGCGGTAGTTTACTGCGTCACATCGACAAGCTGGTGGAGTTGCACACGGGCCAGAGTTGCCGGGTAGGAACACCCGTAGAACACCTGGCGCACGGTTACCACAAAAACCTGAGCAGCCCGATTTACGCAACGTCGATTGGCTTGTTGCTCAAAGGCTTTGAGGATATGGCCGCAGGTAAAATCATGGCGGCTACCGCCGTGCCGGAACCCAAGGAGCAACCCGCAGAAGCAGAAGCCATGGAAACCATTGCCGAAGGCGATAACGGTGGCAAATGGCTGGAAACCATCTTCAAGAAAACCAAAGAATGGTTTGAAGCGGAGCCGGATTCTGAGTTCTAAAAACCAGACTCCATTTTGTGATATTTTCTTTTAACAACTGATACCGAAGACAAGCGATTTACTGATACCAAATCATCTTCGGCAGCATAAAATTTTAAGATCATGATTTTCGATCTGCCAAAGGGCGATAGCCCAATAATAAAAGTAATTGGTGTTGGCGGCGGCGGTAGCAATGCAGTCAACCACATGTACAAGCAAGGTATTGTTGGCGTAGATTTCGCCATCTGTAATACCGATAACCAGGCGATGGACCAAAGTCCGATCCCTACTAAAATCCAACTGGGGCCCAACCTGACGGAAGGCCGCGGTGCGGGATCAAAGCCCAATGTGGGTAAACTGGCT
>Ga0102812_10002873_pt1 | contig 11418 bp, 14 predicted proteins | sample ColrivemetaGS713_FD_79334 | JGI IMG/M metagenome (GOLD analysis project Ga0102812, IMG submission 79334) | Estuarine microbial communities from the Columbia River estuary - Flood tide ETM metaG S.713 | ecosystem: Environmental > Aquatic > Marine > Intertidal zone > Estuary | place: USA... | reverse complement strand
CAAGTGCGGCTCCATGTGTGAACGGAGATTTAGACAGTTTCACGCATGGATTTATCAAAGATGGTCTGGCGCGCACGTCCGGAACGCTTGGACGCGTAAAGCGCCCGGTCCGCATCGCTTAGTATCTGCTCCGGTGTCCGGTTCATGGTGAAATCAGAGAGAGTGGTGCCGATGCTGGATGAAATAGTGCAGGTTTGCCCATTGAAGTTGATAGGAACTTCAAGCCGGTCGATGATCCGCCGCCCCAACGCCTCCAGTATTTCTGCATCGGTAATAGCGGGCGCGAGGATCACGAATTCATCGCCACCCACACGCGCAACAGTGTCCGCTTCTCTGGTTTCAGCCACCAAAACACGCGCAACATGTTGCAGAACATGATCCCCTGCCGCGTGTCCCAAGGTGTCATTCACCGCCTTGAAGAAATCAAGATCGATGTTCATGACTGCAAATGGTGTATCCCCGGCGATCAAACGCGCCAGAACATGGTCCATGGCGCGTCGGTTCTTCAGCCCGGTCAATGTATCTGTAAATGCCTGCTCCTCCGCCGCGACCCGAGCGCCCTGAAGCCGCGACGTCAACTGGCGTGACGCTTCCATTGCGGCTGATTTTGCCTCGACCAGATAAAGCATTTCGACTGTCAGATCCGTCGCCGCGAAATCTGCCGCTGTCAGGGAATGCTCACGCACTGCATCAAGGATAGAAATGCCGAACGACAGGTTTACTGTGACCTGACCTGTTTCCGGACCCTCGGCGAGAACCCCCTTGAGTTCGCCATATGGCGGCAGACGGGATCGCAAATGCAGCTTCGTCCCTTCGGTCCTGCGCAGGTCAGCCAATGTTTTGACGGATCTGGGCCGCCGGATTTCAAAGACATCGAGAAAATTCCGGCCCAGCAATGACGTCTCACCGATCAGCTTTTGTGCTGTGGGTCCCGCAAAGCAAACGATCCCCGAGCGTCCGACAATAACATGCATCGGACACAGGATATTTAACATTTTTATGTACTTGGCGTCGCTCATGCTATGCGCGCCCCAAGATCGAAACCACGACCTTCGGCAAACTCTGTATCCAGCAACGAGATGGAAACAACCTCCGCTGCGCCGTCCATACCCTTGTGCTCGAGAAAGACCAATGCACCGTAATCATCCGCCATCGCGCGCAACAGCCCGACAAAAAAATATCCCGCTCCCGGAAAGGCGCCCTGGCACAGCAGCGAATATGCCCCGCCACCGTGCTCGCACAATTCGACACGCGGAAGCTCAAGGTCGGAAACCGCAAGACGGGCGCGATCAGGAAGATCATCCAGTGAATGAAGGAAGTCTACGAAACCCACACCGCCGAACCGCAACAGCCTTCGCAATGCTTCGACATTCGGATGCGAAACGATGTATGTTCCGATATCCTCCAGCAATTCTTCGTATCGGCGACCCAGAACTTCGGAAGCCGCCATCAGAAGGCGCGGCGTCAGCCCGTCTTCATAGGTCAGCATCGGCTCGATTTCACTTGTTTCAAGCCCTGCCAACTGGGCTGTGGCATCCCACTTTGCCTGCCCGTATCCGTCTGACACAAATCGTTGTATCGCCCTGTTTACCAAACCATGCATGACCACCTCCTACTCGTTCCCACGAACTCAGGATGCGGCAAAGCCGTTAAAATATGCCCAACAGTTAAAGTTTTCCTGACTTCCCGCTTCAGAAGTCTGTCGGAGCGCCGCCTTCAGATTTGCGTCTGGCCACGAAGTCCGCCAACTCTTCACGGATCGCTTCATCCATAGGCGGTTCTTCGAAGTTTGCGATGATATCCTTGTAAATCAGATGCGCCCGTTCCGGGGTCCAGACGCCACCGGCCGCTTCCCATCCTTCGTAGTTTTTCCAATCGCTCAGGAACGGCTGGTAAAATGCAGTCGCGTAGCGGTCCTGCGTATGCTGAATACCAAAGAAGTGACCGGCATTTCCGACCGACTTAATGGCGTCCAGAGCAATTTCATCCGGCCCGGTCGCAACAATGGCTGGGTCCATATAGCGTTGAATTTGCTGCAAAACCTCACAATCCATGATGAATTTTTCTGGAGATGCGATGAGCCCGCCTTCCAGCCAGCCCGCCGCATGATACACCATGTTTGTACCCGACTGCACCGCGGCCCACAGGCTGTTGGACGTTTCCCACATCGCCTGCCCGTCCGGCACGTTTGCAGCGCACACTCCCGAGGACCGCATGGGCAGGTTGTAAAACCGGCAAAGCTGCCCTGTCATCTGCGTGGCACGCATATACTCCGGCGTTCCAAAGGCCGGTGCGCCCGATTTCATGTCCACGTTCGAAGTAAACGTGCCGATGGCCACCGGACATCCCGGATTGACGATTTGCGCCAGGACAACGGCGCACAAGGCCTCTGCCAGCGATTGCGCCACCGCTCCCGCCATCGTCACCGGCGCCATCGCGCCTGCCAGGGTAAACGGTGTCACCACCAGACCCTGTCCGCGGCGCGCCAACCGCATCCAACCGTCCAACATCGGAATGTCATGCTTGAGCGGCGATGTGGAGTTGATATTTGTGTACATCCGGGGGGTTGCGTCAAATTCTTCATGTGTCAGACCGCCCGCTATGCGGACCATCTCCATCACATCCTCGACACGTTCCTTGCCCAGCGAATAGGCGTGCATAACCTTGTCGCAAAGCGTCAGCTTGTCATACAGAACGTCAAGATGGCGCACCGAGGCATGTATATCCACCGGTTCGACAGGGTATCCCCCGGCAAAGTGGATACAATTGAAATACTGGGTCAGCTTCATCAGATTGCGGCACATCTCGCGCGTGCCGGGAACCTTGGTGCCCAGCGACATATCCCAGTAGTTCGGCGGCGACGAGACATTTCCGAACAGCAGATGGTTGCCCCCGACGGTGATCTTGCGGTCCAGATTGCGCGGTGTCAGCGTAAATGAGCTTGGTGCCTTGGCGATCCACTCCATGACGAACTCGCGTCCCATGCGCACGTTTTCGCCGTTGATTGTGCAGCCCGCCTTGCGCAGAATTTCAAGCGCCTCGTGGTTGAGGAACTCGATACCGATTTCCTCCAGAATACGCATCGCGCCATCGTGGATCGCTGCGACCCCTTCCGGGGTCAGCGGTTCGGTCGGACGGTCCGTATTGACGGGTGGATTCCACGGCATCTGTTCGATTACGGCTGTGCCGCGTCGTGTCGCGGCACCCGCGCGTCCTCCACCTCGGGATCTGCGTTGGGTTGGTGCGTCGGCCATGGCTGAGTTCCTTGTGCTCTGTCGGTGCCTATAGAAGGCCTCAACCCGGCGCATCCATCCTATCTGTTCGCGACCGGTCATGTCGTTTTTGCAGAAGTGACGCCATGCGGTGCGACAGGGGTGCTATCCGCGCGCGGCAATCCAGGCAGGCAAGGCCGTGATATCGGGCAACACCGCATCGGCATAGGGTGCCAGAGTTGCCTGATCCGCCATGCCGGTCAGAACCGCAACGCAGGCCATACCTGCCGCGCGACCGGCCACCAGGTCGTGCCTGCTGTCTCCCACCATCACGATCTGCGCAGGGTCAAGACCCACCGCGGCCGCAAATCCCAGCATCTGACCCGGTTGCGGCTTGGCGCCATATCCACTGTCGAACCCCGATATGAAATCAAACAGCTCCGTAATGCCTGCGGCATCAAGGTGCGCGCGCGCCGGGGTTTCGGCATCATTCGTGGCAAGGCCCAGCTTGAGGCCCAAAGCGCGCAAGCCGCTCAGATAGGCACCCAGAGGCGTCACTTCTGCCTGTGGTGCAGTTTCAGCTTCGGCATTCAGGGTTTCCAGAAGCTGTTCGGCGGTCTGCCCCGGCAGATGCGGCAACAGCACTTCAACGACTTCGCCCGGCGTACCGGCGATCACGATGCTGTCGCGCGCAAACTGGCGTGCATGAAAATCAAATCCGATCACCTGACCAAGTGCTGCCGCCTGCACCAGATCTCCCTGCGCGATCCGGCGCAAAACGGAAGCAGCCCAAGCCTCCCACGTCGCGCGGAAATCAAAAAGCGTGCCGTCCTTGTCAAACAGGACACCCTGAATTGTGCTCACGTCCAATTTACCTGCGCCCCTCCCGGCAAAGCCTGACGTGCCATCATCAGGCTTTCGTATTTCAATCCATGCTCATCGCAGGCCGCGACCACCCAGGCATCGTCCATCATGACGAAATCAAGAACGGAGCCCAAAAAATCCGGATCCGAGATCCGGCTGCGCAGATCCGCCTCCGACACGCCCGTGGCGCCAAGAAACACCGGAAGCAACGTCTCATTTCCCGCCAGCCAGGCAAACACCTGCAGAGCAAGCGTTTCGGCAGTTTCATGGGTATAGGCCACTGGAGTCTCCACAATCCTGACACCTCGAAACTCTTTGTTAACCAATTGTGATCAAGAGTCGAAGAACTTGTTAATCCGGCAAAGGATACGGTCAGCGTGCAGGGGAAAATCCTCATTGTCGATGCCATTTCGACCAATCGCATTTCCTTAAAGGTCCAGCTTGCATCGGCCTTTTACGAGGTCGTGCAGGCGGCGTCGGCGCAGGAAGCCTGCACGATTGCCAGGATTGAGGCGCCTGACCTGATCATTTCCGCGCTCTCGCTTCCTGATGGCACCGCTGCGCAATTATCCGCAATGCTCCAGACGCATCCGGCCACGCGTACGATCCCCATCATCGGCGTCGGTTGCCGTCCGGATCAGGTGACGCGACTGGCCACGCTGGAAGCTGGCGTACACGACATTTTCCTCAGGCCTGTCGAATATGGGCTGTTGCTTGCGCGTGTGCGCAGCCTGATCAGGGCGCATAATTCAGCCGAGGAATGGCAAATGCGGGATGATACTTCCCGTGCTCTGGGCTTCGCGGAAGAGCCCGCCGCCTTTGGTCCGCCCGGCCGTGCGGCGATCGTGTCCGCAAATCGCACCCAAACCGCCGAATGGATTGACGCGCTGCGCCCTACCCTGCGTTGCGAGATAGTGGAGATGGCACCGGACACCGCACTGCGCGATCTTTTGTTGCAACGCGTACCGGATGTCATTGTTCTGGTGCTCAGCGAAACCGAACACCACAGCGGCGATGTCATGCGTCTGCTGGCCGCGATCCGCGCGAATGCGGCCACCCGTCATGCGGGCTTGCTGATCCTCCAGAAACGCGCCGACCCAAGCCTGGGCGCCTATGCGCTCGATCTGGGTGCGGATGACCTTATGACAGACGGATTTCACGCCGATGAACTTGCGTTGCGCATCAAGGCGCTGATGCGCCGCAAACGTATCGGAGACCAGTTGCGCGCCACCGTGCGCACTGGGCTTCAGGCGGCCGTGTGCGACCAGTTGACGGGTCTGCACAATCGTCGCTATGCGCTGCCACATCTGAACCGGATCGCCGAGCATGCCATCGCAACGGGGCGGCCATTTGCCGTCATGGTTGCCGATCTGGATCATTTCAAGCGCATCAACGATCACTACGGGCATGCGTCTGGTGATGCGGTCCTTATCGAAACGGCACAACGGCTGCGCGACAAGATGCGCGCAGTCGATATGGTCGCACGCATCGGCGGCGAGGAATTTCTGATCGTCATGCCGGCCACCACGCTGGCCGAAGCGCGTGTTGCAGCAAGCCGCTTGTGTCGCGAAATCGGAAGCCGACCCTTCATCGTGCCGGGGACAACAGAGCTTGTCACGGTCACGGTCTCCATTGGAATGACGATGGGTGGCGTACCCGGCGACACGCCAAAAGACGGATGCCTGAAGACAGAGTGCCTCATGGATGCGGCGGACAAGGCGCTATACGCCGCGAAACTGCACGGGCGAAATCAGGTGACACTGCGCAGCGTCGCCGCCTAGACCAGTTTCAGAACGACGCCTCAATCGTGCATTTTCTGGTGTCTGGGGCCGCGTTGCAGTTCATCTTCGATCGCCGCCGCATAAGCGAGGCGTGCTGCCGCGTCCATATCGAGCACACGGCGCAACCAGGCGGCCTGAGCGGCCTCCTGTACATTCGTCGTCATGCGTGACTGACGCTCCAGCGCAGCGGTCAACGCTGCAGGATCAAACGGATCGCGCCGCAACTGCGCCAGAACATCGGCATAAACTGCACGCCGCGCGCCGCGATCGGGCATGCTCTCGCCCGCATGTTGGCGCATATCCCTCAACATGGCGCGCCTTTCACTGCGCGGCAGCGCCATCACGTAGGGTCTGGCATACGCACTCAGACCGGGGGCGGCACCGTGTTGGGAACCCGGTCCGCCATGACGCCACATTGCGCCTGCAAGCAATCCGACAAACGCAAGATTGAACGCCAGCGATATACCCAGCAGGATCTTGATCCGGCGGGGCGTTTCAGCGCGTGGAGATATGTTGTCAGTCATCTGTCAGCTTTCCTCAATGTCCCAGCCATAGACCGAAAGGGCCTCGCTGTCGTCGGAATAGGGCGTTGTCGACGTCTCAACACCCAAGAGCAGCGCACCGGCATCAGGCCAAGCAGATGGCGGCGCGATGCCTATCCAGAACCCTGCACAGGTGGCCGCAACCAAACCGCCCAAACCACGCCAACCGCCCAGAAAAGACATCCGCCAGACAGGCGCACGCACAGAACGCACGACGGCGCGCGGCGGCTTCGGGGTCATCGCCTGCGCATCGGCCAGAACGCGCGCCATCAATCCTTCGGGCACTTTCAGGTCCTCGCGCGCCGCGCTCAATGCCCGTTCCACTGCATCCATGTCGGTCTTTGATTTCTCAGTCATCCTGATATCCCAATTCTGATTTTCGTCCCGCCAGAATATCCGCCAGCGCCCGCTTGCCCCGCGCCGTCAGGCTTTCGACCGCCCCCGGCGTTATGTCCATGATGTCCGCGATTTCGGGATTGGACAGCCCTTCGATGTGACGCAGAATCACCGCTTGCCGCTGCCGATCCGGCAGAGCTTGCAGCGCTTGCTGCAATGCGTCGCGGCGCTGGCGATCCTGCATGGTCCGGGCGACCCCGGGCGCCGGGTCTGGCGGTTCCGCGATCTCGTCCAGACCTAGCGCGCGGCGTTTACGCAAACGATCCTTGCACAGGTTTGCCGTCACGCGGAAAAGCCAGGTCGTGATCTGCGCCTCGCCCGACCGCCAGTCCGGTGCCACACGCCACAATCGCATCATCGTCTCCTGCGCGGCGTCTTCGGCCTCTGCCGCATCACCCAGCATGCGCAACGCGTGGCGGTAGACGCGCGGCAACAATCGTCGCGTCAACACCGCCGCAGCTGATCCGTCCCCTGCCGCATATTGCGACAGGAGCGCCTCGTCAGTCGGATCAGCGTGTTTGTCAAAGGGCATCAGCATCCCTGTCATCGTTACCCGACCTGGCGTCACTGACAAGGCGCACGCCAACCGAAGTCAGCACGCGCCGCATCACTCAGTTCCCGGACTGCCCATGCCCATGGCCGTGACCATGTTCGTGATCATCATCATGCCCGTGCATGCGTCGTCCTTTATGCATCTTTTCATGCATTTCATCGAACTCGGCGCGCGAGATTGCGCCATCACCGTCGGTGTCCAGACGGACAAAGCGCTGCATGTGCCGACCACTGGAGGCCATTTCCTCTGCCGACAGCTTTCCGTCCTTGTCCGCGTCCATCCGCTCCAGCATACGCGCGGCTTGCCGATCGGCTCGCTGACGCGCGGCGCTCTGCAACTCGTCCAGGCTCAGCAGCCCATCGCCGTCTGTATCGGCCTTCGCCATCCGGCGTGCGCCCATGTTGCTCATCTCGGCTTCGGAGATCAGACCGTCATTGTCCGCGTCCAACTCTTCGAACATCGCGCCGCGGTCATAGCCCGCCTCCCGCGCAATGACCGCGCCGCCTGCAATAACAATGGTAGTGCCCAACAGGACGGCTATGAATGTCTTGGATTGCATCTGGAATATCCTCAATGGTTCTATCTGGTTCGACCCGGTTTTCATCGGGAACATATGGTCAAACGGAGCAGACGGCGGTTTCCGTCGAAAAAACTTTTCGCGACATCCCGCCGCACGAACGCTCACCGGGCTGGTATTTTTGCACTCAAAGGCGCATCTAGACCAAATCGCTGCCGGAGAGCGTTGCCCATGACCGATCTCGATCACGATTTTGTCCCTACTGCGAAGTCAGCCGCCCAGGCGTCGCCTGCACGCGACACCAAATCCGCCATGCTGCGCGGGTGGCGACGCAAGTGCCCCAACTGCGGGCGCGGTCAGATGTTGAAATCCTACCTCAAGGTCTCGGACACCTGTACCGTGTGCCGACAGGAACTGTTTCACCATCGCGCAGATGACGGACCTGCCTATCTCACGATTCTTCTGGTCGGGCATGTGATGATCCCGGCGCTGCATTTCACCTTTGTAACGTGGCGACCCGAACCTTTGATCCTGTTCACGATCTTTGCAGTTGGCAGTGTCGCGCTGTCCCTCTACCTTCTTCCAAGACTGAAAGGGGCCATTGTCGGCCTGCAATGGGCCCGCAGGATGGGTGGCTTTGATCTTGCCACCTGATGCAAGCGGGAAAAAGGGACAAGAGTGACAGACGCCAAGCCGATCGACAAATCCGCAGTGCGCAACGCCGCCACGGTCATCGTGCTGCGGGATCGGTTCACGCGCCCCAGTATCCTGATGGGACAGCGCGGCGCGAAGGCGGCCTTCATGCCCAACAAGTTCGTATTCCCCGGCGGTGCCGTTGACAGTGCGGATGCGCAAATAACTCTGGCCTCCCCCTTGCCGGAAGTCTGCGCAACACGTCTGGCCGAGGATGCGGACAAAAACCTCGTCCATGCCATCGCCGTCGCCGCCATCCGGGAATTGTGGGAAGAAACCGGCCTGGTGCTGGGACAGCCGGGTCGCTGGACTACGGAACCGCCCGCCGACTGGGCAGATTTTGCCGCGACCGGACATGTGCCGGATGCCGCCGCATTGCAGTTCGTTTTTCGCGCGCTCACGCCGCCGGGCCGCCCCCGTCGCTTTGACGCGCGGTTTTTTCTGGTGGACGCAGAGGCGCTGCAATCGGATGCCGATGATTTTTCGGCTGCATCAGATGAGTTGTCGCACCTGCAATGGGTGCCTCTGGACGAGGCGCGCCGTTTTGACATGCCGTTCATCACGGAGGTTGTTCTGGCCGAGGTCCAGGCCCGCGCGACGCTGATGGATGCACCCGACAGCGTACCCTATTTCCGCAACGATGACGAAACCAGCCTGTTTCTGAGGTTGCGCGGGCATCTGCCGACGGATTGAGCGATCCGGATCAGGTCACCAGGACCAGAACGACAATCGACGCACACAACACGGCCATGCCGGTAATTTCCCGCAAGGTGATCCGTTCGCGGAACAGCAAGACCGAGGCCGCCAGACTCATCACCAGCTCAACCTGACCCACCGCCTTGACCAGAGCCGCGGTTTGCAGGGTAAAAGCCGTGAACCAGCAAAACGACCCTGCCATCGACAGCAGGCCGATCCAGACGGCCACGCGGCGTGCGCGCCACACGGCCCGGATCTGGCCGGTTTCACGCAGCCGGAGCCAGATCGCCATGCCGACCAGTTGCATCATCGTCACCGCGGCCAGCGTGACCCCTGCGCGCAGTAAAGGCGCGCCCACCACCTCCAGAGATGCGCCCCGGTAGCTGACCGCAGACACCGCAAAAAGCATCCCCGCGCCCAGCCCCAACGCTGTTGCCTTATTTGCCATTTGCCCCCAGCCGATACCGCGGATGTCGGGTGGTGTGGACAGCATCAGCACGCCGATCAGCCCAAGAAGAATGGCGCCAAGCGCATAGAGGCTGACCGTTTCGCCCAGCAGAACAAGCCCCACGAGAACCGCCAGAATGGCTTCGGTCTTCTTGAGCGTGATCCCCACCGCGAAATTGCGCGCCTTGAACAGTTTGACCACACATATGGTCGCGGCCACCTGCGCAAAACCGCCCAACGCACCCAGCATCCAGAACCGCGCACTGAGCGGCGGCAGAGACAAGCCCTGCGAGACAAGGTAACTCGTCAGAAGGACAGCAACCAACGGCGCAGAATAGAGAAAACGCGCGAAGGTCGCGCCCGCAGGTGTCAGGGTGGCCGTGGCGAGGTGTTTTTGCAGCACAAAGCGCAACGTCTGAAAAAACGCAGCGGCAAAAGTCACGATCAGCCAGAATTCTGGAATTGGGATGGTCATGTGCCCTGATGCAGCAGTTTCAGTCGTAGGGCCAGAGCGGATGCGCCACAGGATCCTTGCGCCGCCAGAAATAATCACGGAAAACGTCGCGGTACGAACCGATCACATACCCCTGGTTGCGTTTTTGATACCGCGCCTTATGCGCCCGATAGAGCTTGGGCAGGCGGTACCAGGCGACCTTTGGATGCATGTGATGAACCACGTGCAGGTTATTGTTCAAGAAAAGAAACGCCAGCAAACCACGGTCTTCGACTATCACGGTCCTCCCGCTGGCGCGGTCATGTGCCTGATGTTCCAGAAAGGTGCGGATACGCAGGATGGAACTGGCGGCATAGACCGCAATCAGATAGGCCCAGACCGGCATCGGCGAAAGCCAGACCAACCAGATCACAAGCACGGCTCCCGGAATATGGAGCAGCCATCCCAGGGCCGCCTGCCTGTCGCCCGACCGGATCGCGCGCCAGTCCTGCGCCATGAACGCAATCTGGCTGATCAGCGGGCCAATCAGCATACGGCCGGCCAAAGTATTGTTGAACAGCATCAGGCGTTTTCGCCAGTTCGGCAACTGCGCCCAGACTGCCGGGTCCAGATAGTTGCTTTCGGGGTCATCATAAGGGTCGGTCAGCCGCGCATCCTGATGGTGCGCCAGATGCAGGTCACGAAACCGCAAATAGGGCACGATCAGTCCGAGCTGGACCATGGCCAACCCCTCACTGGCGCGGCGCGACGGAAACGGATGGCCGTGCAAGACTTCGTGGGTCAACGACGAATGCATCACCAGTGCAAGTGTCGTCAGGATGATGGCCAGAGGCAACCACAGTGTCGCAACCCATGTCACCGACAAAGCCCAGAACACCAGCGTGGCGGCAAACAGACCAAGTGTCGGCCACTCCCAAGCCTCCGGACGCGCCCAAGGCAAACGTTGGGAGCGGAAAGGCGGAACGGCTCTTTTGCGCACGCGTCGCTTCAAGTGCGACCTTTCATGGAAATGTCACATAATCGTTAATCCGACGTCGCGATTATTGCAATCTAAAACGCTGGGATCGCGCAGCAAATGCGGCCCGCCCTATCGCGGGGTCTTACAGCCGTCGCATGTCTCGTTCGGCGCAGTCTTGCTCCCGAAAATCACACCTCGACCTGGCGCCGCCGAGCATAAAAACAAGGCGGCACCTGCGCGTAACGCTGTCATTCAGACCCTTAAAGTTTGGGGTCCGGGTTTTCAGTATGTCCATCCACGGCAAT
>Ga0102812_10002872_pt1 | contig 11421 bp, 5 predicted proteins | sample ColrivemetaGS713_FD_79334 | JGI IMG/M metagenome (GOLD analysis project Ga0102812, IMG submission 79334) | Estuarine microbial communities from the Columbia River estuary - Flood tide ETM metaG S.713 | ecosystem: Environmental > Aquatic > Marine > Intertidal zone > Estuary | place: USA: Columbia... | reverse complement strand
TATTTCGCAACCCTTCCACCTGGCGCGCGCAATTTACATTGGTCAGCGGCACGGGTTGGAGGTGAGTGGATATGCTGCTCAAAGGGTAGATCTTTCTTATGGTTACACGGTACTGATTCGGGAATACCTGGCCCGCATGAAGATGCAGTTGGATTTAATCTTTGGCAAAGCACCTAGATTTTTGGGCGAAAAAATAACGATTGAATAGCCTGTTCTTACGTAAACAGGGTCTAGCAAAAAACACACACCTTATGAAATCACAGCAAGAGCTCAGTTACCCGGTAGGTGTTTTCGCAGCAACACCTGCTCCTACAGAAAGCACCCTTAACGATTGGCGGCAAATAATAGCTGACTTTCCTGCCCAGCTACGTGCCGAAACCAGCGGCTTAAAACTCAAAGAATTAGCCTACCGTTATCGGCCCGATGGCTGGACGATCCAGCAGATCGTTCACCATTGTGCGGACAGCCACATGAATGCTTTCATTCGCTTCAAACTGGCGCTTACGGAGGATAACCCTACTATTAAACCTTATGACGAGGCTGCCTGGGCAGAAATGGGCGACTATCAACTCCCCATCGAAACCTCACTGAGCATACTGGATGGATTGCACACGCGATGGGTTGCCTTGTTGAAGGGGATGAGTAAAGAGCAACACCAACGTTCTTTTTTTCACCCGGAGCACGGAACGCCATTTAGCCTGGTCTTGGGCCTGGACAATTACCAATGGCATTGTCGGCATCATTTGGCGCACGTGAAACAGGCCAAGACCTTGAAATTTTAGTAGAGGGATATGGGCGATTGCATCCCCCCATTGAGATAAAGGGACTTTGGCTATGCTTATTTTGTCCCCTGATTTCCTCTTGTGAATCCTTATCTTTGCCCCATGGACGCAATAGCAACTTTTTTGGATCACTTTTCTCAGGCCCTCAACAAACAACAGTTGAGCAAACTGACCCTGAGTAAAAACCGCAGCGGGCAATCAGACTTGAAGAATATCTACGCGCGCCTGGTCATGATCAAGGAAGAGCCTCATCTTTCTTGTACTTTGCGTTTTGCTACGCGCGATGAAACCAAAAATTTCTCCCTTACGGAGGCACCCGCTGCCATCAAACAATGGCTCACGGAAGATTTTCGTCAGGCGGAGTTGTTCACGGTTTCGGAACAATTCAGCTTGATGATTAGTAAAAAAGGCAAAGGCTTGTTGCGTTCCCAAACCATCGCTAACCGAGAACCCGTTTCCCTGGCGCATAATCAAGAAAAGCAACGGCCTCTGGCAGAGCGGCCAAGACCATACCTGACTTCCTTGGGCATAGCTGGACAGGATGGACAGATCTTGCAAAATGGTCGCCGGAAGTTTCGCCAGATCAATAAATATATCGAGCTGATCAGCCACCTCTTGCGGGAGCAGCCACTCCCGAAAGATGCGCGCATCGTGGATATGGGATCTGGCAAGGGATACCTTACCTTTGGTTTATACGATTACCTCGTCAATGAAACCCATCTGCCCATAAAGATGACGGGAGTGGAATTGCGTCCCGACTTGGTAAAAACCTGCACGACCATTGCCCAACAAAATAAATTCGAGGACCTGGAATTTATCGCGGGCGATATTCATCAGTACGACCCCGCTGGCGGCATTGATATGCTTATCGCCCTGCACGCTTGTGATACGGCCACGGACGAAGCCATTGCCAAAGGGATTCGGGCCCAAGCCCAACTCATCATCGTGGCGCCGTGCTGCCACAAACAAGTACGTAAAGCGATGCGCCCCCCGGCAACCCTACTGCCGATGTTGCAACACGGTATCCTGTTAGAGCGCCAAGCAGAGATGCTGACCGATGCTATCCGCAGTTTACTACTGGAAGCACACGGCTATAAGACCAAGGTGTTTGAGTTTATTGGCACCGAGCATACGCCAAAAAACGTGATGATTACGGCCATAAAAAGCGAACCAAGACCAGGAGCACTGGCAGAAATTAACCAACTAAAAGCGCAGTTTGGCATCGAAAGACATCATCTGGAAGACCTTTTACAGAAAACAGAGCGCTAAACTCACTAAAGTCTTTATTTTAGCTTCTGGGATTGAAATAAATACAATTCATCCCTGGATTAACCTGACCCTATTCCTTATTTATGCCAAGGCTTTTCGCCGGCCCCAATACAACCATATTAAATGCACGCACTTAGTGGACACTAAGTGAATAAACTGTGTTGCCCTGGACTCACCCGACCAGTTCCGGCAGCCATTAATTTGGGTCATTGATTAAGGAACAGCCACTATGAGATTGCAACTGCTTTTTTCCCTTTGTTTACTTTTTTCGCTACGGCTTACTGCCCAGCTCACCTGCGAAGATGAGTTTATCCTTACCGGAAATGCCACTTTGATGGGGGAGTGTATTCGCCTGACCTCCAATGCAGGGGGGCAACAGGGCTGTGCATGGTTCAGCGAAGAAACGGACTTCTCGCAACCATTTACCCATTCCATGACCGTCAATTTTGGCAATAATAACAATGGTGCAGATGGCATCTGTTTGGTTTACCAAGCCAATAGCACTTCTACCTGCGGAATTAGCGGTCAAGGCATCGGGGCACAGGGGATTCCCAATTCCTTTATCGTTGAATTTGATACGTATCAAAATGGCAACTTAGGCGACCCCGTCAACGATCACGCCGCTATCAATATCAACGGAGATTTTACCAATACCATCGATGGGCCGATTGATCTGGGCAATATTGAGGATGGCAACGACCACGATGTCACTTTCAGTTGGGACCCTGCCACCAATAGTTACGAAGTTTATTTCGATGGTAACCTGATTTTATCCGGCGTTTTTGACATCATCAATAACTGCTTTGGCGGATCGGATATGGCCTTCTGGGGTTACACCTCTTCGACGGGGGGAGCAACAAATGAGCATACGGTATGCCCGGGTTTGCCTCCGGAAGTGGTAGCGGATGCCGGTAATCTGGTAGAGATTCCTTGTATTGGAGCTTTGGCAAGCCTCGATGGAACCGGATCAGATTCCGGGCCTGAGTTTGAGTACGAGTGGACGACCAGCGACGGGAATATTGTTTCCGGAGAATTCACTGATATGCCAGTGGTAGACGCAGGTGGTACTTACACCCTTACCGTTTACAATAACCTCACTTTGTGTGAAAGCATGGACGAGGTGATTGTCGTTGTGAATCAATTAGAAGCCGAAATTGATATCCCTCCTTTTCTGGATTGTATCTCGGGAGAAGTAACGCTGGACGGGAGCAACTCCACCTCCGGGACGGACATTTCTTACGACTGGACCACCAGCGATGGCAACATCATAAGCACCAACGGCAACCAAGCCACAGTAGATGAACCCGGAGAATACACCCTCACCGTTATTTACGACGATGGCCAGGGTGGATTTTGTACGGAAGAAACCAGCGTTATCGTTGAAGAAAACCCAGATATTCCTGAAGCATTTGCACTCGATGAAATACTGACTTGCGACCCACCCTACGTAGAATTGGACGGTACGGGGTCTTCAGAAAGTAGCGTTTTTGATTATGAATGGACGACCACGGAGGGGGTTATCCTGGCTGGAGCCAATACCCTGTTTCCACTGGTAGGGGCAGAAGGATTCTATACCCTAACGGTTATCAACAGCATCTCCGGCTGTACCGCTGAATACAGTGTTTATGTTGACGCCAACCAGGATATTCCCGATGCCATAGCGATTGTTGATGAGGAGCTGGGCTGCGGAAGTTCCAGCCTGGTTATCGATGGGAGTTTGTCTTCCTTTGGTAATGAATTCATTTATGAATGGACTACGACCAACGGCAACATTATAGATGGCGCAACGGAGCAATCTCCGGAAGTCAATCAAGCTGGCGATTATACCCTGTTGGTTACCAATACGGAGAATGGTTGTACCGATGAAACAACCGTAACCGTGATGGGAGGCAGTAATCCGGTCGTTGTGGATATCGCCGGACCGGCCGATCTTGATTGTGTTACCAGCAGTGTCACGCTTGATGGGACGGCCAGTAACCCCTCTAGTGGAGTCACCTATAGTTGGACGACCACCAACGGACAACTGGATGGCCCCATAGATCAACCAACTGCCACCGCTACTGCCGCAGGCGACTACACCTTGATCATCACCGAAACCGCTACCGGCTGTACCAATATGGCAACGGTGAGTGTAGGTGCTAATACGACTCCTCCGTTAGCGGAAGCAGGGACGGCCACTCCCTTTGGTTGCGGCGATACGAGCCAGCAGCTTAATGGTACGGGATCCTCAACGAACAACGTCAGCTATCTTTGGACGACTACCAATGGCACCATCATCAGCGGTGCTACGAACCTGAACCCTTTTATCGGGTCTGCCGGGACTTACACCCTACAAGTAACCAATTCCCTGAATGGCTGTACCGCCACGGATCAAGTGATCGTAATTGGCGATGACGATACCCCCGTGGTTCAAATAATGCTAAATGACACCCTTGATTGTGTAACCAATTCATTGGTGCTAAATGCCGCCGGCTCTACGTCGGGGATAGATTACAGCCAAGTTTGGTCCACTACTGACGGACAATTCGTGAGTGGGACCAACAGCCTCCAGCCAGTGGTAGATCAACCGGGTACCTATACCCTTACGATTACCGACACGACCAATGGTTGTACGAATAGTGCTTCCGTAACCGTCGTGCAGGATATTCTTGCCCCGACGGCAGCTATCCTCCCTCCGGGAGTATTGAATTGCCAAACAACCAGTCTGGTTTTAGACGGTACCGGCAGCAGCCAGGGAAGTGATTTTCAATACACTTGGTCGACCGCCAACGGACAGATTACCTCCGGCGCCAACACTTCGTCAGCGACGATAGCCGCGCCGGGTGATTATCAATTATTGGTTGAAAATACGACCAATAGTTGTACGACTACTACCACGGTTACGGTTACGGAAGACGTGGCTTTACCCGACTTATCTATCCTCCCGATTGGCGAACTGACCTGTGTGCAGGAAGACATGACGATCACCGCCAGTTTGGCGACCTCGTTCCCTAATCCTGATTTCCAATGGAGTACTTTGGGTGGAACCATTTCGGGAAGTGATAGTACAGCTCAGATTTTGGCTACCAACGCGGGAACTTACAGTGTGACCGTTGTGAACCCGGCTAACCAGTGCAGTAGTAACGCCAGTATTCAGTTAACAGAAAACATCACAATACCGCTAGCCGCTGCGGGAACCGACGCCAACCTCGACTGTATTCTTACCTCGCTAACCCTTGGCGGGAATAGCAGCAGTGGCACCAGTATTGCTTACACCGGGTCGAGCCCTGATGCTACGATGCCGGCGCTGGACAGTACCGCCACGCTGGATATTAGTGCTCCCGGTACCTATGTACTGGAAGTGCTGGATGAGAGCAACGGCTGTTTTGCCGTAGATACGGTGCTTGTCACCCAGGATATAGAGCAGCCAACAGCGACGGTGGCATTACCTCCTCAGCTCACGTGTACCGATAGTCTTTCACTGCTGGATGGAAGTGCCTCCATGGGGACCTCTGTATTGGTGTATTCCTGGACGACCATGAACGGAAGTTTGGTGGGGAGCCCAAGTGCCGCTCAGGTCAACGCTGGCCAGGCAGGTACCTATCAACTGGTGGTGACGAATACGATCAATGGCTGTACGGATACGACAACGACAACAGTTACCCAGGATGATAATTTCCCCCAAGCTAATATCGCAATGCCCCTGACGCTGACTTGTGGCCGATTGAGTGTTAATCTGGCGGGTACGGCCAACAGCAACAGCGGCAATACCTCCTTCACCTGGACGACGGCTAATGGAAACATTGTGCAGGATGCCAATACCTTACAGCCACTGGTGGATAGTCCCGGTACGTATACTCTCACGGTTGAAGATAACAACAATAACTGTCGGGCCCAGGCCGAAATACAGGTACTACTGGACAATACGCCCCCCATCGTGGATGCCGGACTGGATACCTTACTGAATTGCACCCGGACACAGCTGCAACTATCCGGCACTGCGGATGCGCAAGGGGCCGGCGTGACCTACGCCTGGAGCACGCTCGACGGTAACCTCCTAAATGGCACCAATACTGCCACCCCCTTGATTGATGCCGCGGGTACCTATCTGCTGGAAATCACCAATACCACCAATGAATGCCTTGCCACCGACGAAGTAACGGTAACACTGGATACCATCAGTCCAGTCATTCAAATTCTGCTACCGACTATCCTGACTTGTGCTGATACAACGGCTAATCTCGATGCCGGGGCCAGTATCGCCGGTAGTAACCCGCTTTACAGTTGGACCAATACGCTCGGCCAGCCCATTACCAACGAAGATCAAGTGGTTGCAACGATTACACAAGCTGGTGATTATCAGCTGCTCCTTACGAATACGGATAATGGCTGTAGCCAAACGGCTACCGTGTCGGTACAAGATGACCTGGTTCCTCCTGTGCCGATGCTGTCAGTGCCCGATACACTGGACTGTCTCACCCTTTCGGTAAACCTTGACGCTACGGGAAGTACGGGAAATATGCTCTCGTACGCTTGGGCAAATACCGAAGGGAATTCCATCACAAATGACTTGACGGCAACGCCTACGGTTGAGCAATCTGGTGATTACGAGTTGTTGGTAACGGATAATAACAATGGCTGCACCGCCACGGCTAGCGTCTTTGTTGAGGAAGACACAGATATACCATTACTGGCCATTTCACCCCCAATAACCGTTGATTGTAACAACCCAAGTATTCAATTGCAAGGCAACATTGCCAGTAATGTAGGTAATGCTCCTGTGTACAGCTGGACCACTACCGATGGGAACATTTTGCAAGATGCCAACACACTGACGCCAACAGTAGATCAGGAAGGCAATTACACCCTGATGGTCACCAATACGGACAATGGCTGTGTGGGAAGTAGGACCATTTTAGTAAGAGAGGACTTAGAAAATCCGGTGGTCGTCATTGAGCCCTTGGATACCCTCAACTGTACGGTGCTTTCTTTAGAAATCGTGGCGGAAAATAGCACTGGAATGGGGAACTTGTCCTACACATGGGAAAGTCCTGACGGGAATATCCTCAGCCCGATAGATGCGTCGAATATTACGGTGGATGCTCCGGGAAGTTATGGCCTTTTGCTGACCAATGTTACCAATGGCTGTACTGACAGCTTAGGCGTAATGGTTGTTCAGGATACCATTCAGCCCGTCGTGATGATTGCAGCACCGGGTATTCTAGATTGCGGAACCCCAAGCCTGGTGCTAGACGGAAGTGCCTCCAGCAGTGGTCCGGATCTTACCATCAATTGGTCGACGATCAACGGGCAGATTGATGCCGGAGCAGATGATTTACAGCCACAGATTAGCCAACCTGGGAGCTACCTCCTGGAAATAATAAATACGGCCAACACCTGTTCAAATACCGCCAGTATAGACGTATCACAAGATGATGACGTACCGGTTATTATTTTCGTTACGCCGGAAGAACTCAATTGTCTGGTATTAAACACGCAACTGGATGCCACTGCTTCCAGCATGGGGACCAACCTCGTGTACAGCTGGGCCACCACGAACGGCATCATCCTGTCGGGTGCCGATGGGCTGACTCCGCAGGTGGGCGCACCCGGCACCTATGTCCTCACCATTGAGGATACCAGCAATGATTGTGTCAACACGGCCAATGTCGTTGTAGCGCAGGATATTACGCCCCCGCAAGCTGCTGCCGGCAGCGATTTTGTACTGGATTGTACCGACGAGCAGGATAGTATTGACGGCACAAATTCTTCTCAGGGGAGCAATTTTACTTATCTCTGGACCTCTATAAGTGGTACCATCATTCTTAATGAGAATACGTTGTTGCCGACGATCTCTGCTCCTGGTACTTATCAACTGTTAGTAACCAATACCAGTAATGGATGTACGGATACTGACCTGGTGACCGTGACGGAAGATATTCCTGTCGCCACGCTGGAAGCGGTACAACCTCTTTGCTTTGGCGATGTTGGCTTGATCAACTTCAGTAGCATCCAAGGGGGTACTCCTCCTTATCTGTACAGTGTCAACAATGGCAATAGCTTACAATCACAACCCTTGTTTGCTAATCTTCCGGGGGGTGTCTACCAAGCGCTTATCGAAGACAGTAATGGTTGTACTTTCGAAGAAACCATCGAAATCATTCAGCCGGATTCCCTTTATGTGTTAGTCACCCGCCCCGAAGAGGAGATCCGTTACGGCGACAGCGTTCGGCTAGTTGCACAGACTAACTTTCCGGAAGCATCGCTGGCGCAAATCACCTGGGAGGACGCTTCAACACTCAGTTGTGACGACTGTTTGGCGCCCTACGCGCAACCGACGGAGACGAGTGTTTACCAAATTACGGTGATCTCAGAAAATGGCTGTAGCGACCAAGCCCTGGTTCGGGTGTTCGTCAACCGGCAATTTCCGGTTTATTTTCCCAACATTTTCTCGCCCAATGGTGATGGCGACAATGACGTCTTTTATCCTTTTGCGGAATTGGGTAGCGTCACCAAAATCCATCAGTTCTACATCTTTGATCGTTGGGGGAATGCCATTTATTCTGTTGATAACTTCGCGGCCAACGATCCGCGTTACGGCTGGGATGGTACCAAGGCGGGTGAGAAAATGAACCCGGCGGTATTCGTCTATTTTGCGGAAATAGAGTTTGCGGATGGACGGATAGAAATCTTTAAGGGAGATGTTACGCTGATTCGGTAGAAGCGCGAGCCTTGACAAAATGGTTTTGGCTGTGCGGTAGTTTGCTTTGTCCCTAAGGGGTGGATTTTTGGGCCATGCCATTACCGGCATGGCCCAAAATGTAAGCTTCGGTTGGTTTACCGTCCTGTTTGCCCGCTGGGGGTAGTTACTGTTTTGATGAGGGTTCCTTTCTTGAGGCGAAGGCTAAGCTCCATACCATTGAGGACAGCCAATTCCTCTAAACGATCGCTAGGTTGGCGGTAGGCGGAGAATGCCTCCCGCAGCGTCATGTCACGACTGAGGGTTTCTACCTTGATGCGCTCGGCCTGCCGATTCAGTTTGTCGGGATCATTGAGGGTGTTAAAGCTGGTCATGGTGGTCAGCATCCGGCCTCGGTAAGAGGGAAAATCCTGTTCGGTGGAGAGACCAAGAAAATGGTAAATGAATTCGCCGTACTGAATGTAGTACGACAAAGTTTTGAGGATCTGCTGGGCTGGCTGCCCGTTGGCATCCTGGCCTTCCTGTACCAGATCAGCGTATACTTCAAGCGCGGAGAGGCCGTTGACGGTGCGGCGCTGGCTGCCCGTGGTGCGCAGTTGGTATTGCTCGGCCGTTGCTTGCGCGGCGGCTTCCAGCGAAGCGCCCTTACCCAATTGTAGTATCATCACCGCCTTGCCGTCTTCCGGCGCCATCTGTACCTGTTGCGGAGTGTTGGCCGTCTGCCAGCCGCTGGGGATCGCATATTGGAATTTTAGTTCCGGGTGGTAGAAGTTGCTATTTTCAACAAAGCCCTGGCGAGGATCTTCACCGTACATCAGTCCGTCGATCATACGCAGATAAGAGTCGCGGCCCACCTCGTAGGGGCCACCATCGTTTTTGCGCTGCCACTGGTCGGCGAGCTGCCCAACTTTCACATTGCGATCGGCGGGGTTGGGGTGCGTAGACAGGAAGGTAGGCAGGCGCCCTTCTGGTCCACCACTCAGGCGATCAAGAGTAGTGAAAAAGCCAGCCATTTGGTGCGCATCGTAGCCAATTTCCGAAGAATATTCTACGCCTAGCTTGTCGGATTCACTTTCGGCATCGCGCCCGTATTTGAGAAGCATGAGCTGCATGACCTGGCTGGCTTCGTTGCCAAACTGGGCAAACTCTGGCGAGAGGATCATGCCAGCAATCAGGCCCACCTGTGCCAAAATACTGCGGCTGTACTGCCGGGCCGAGTGGCGGGCGGTAACGTGCCCGATCTCGTGACCGAGTACGCCGGCAAACTGCGCTTCGTTGTTAAAATGCGCCATGATACCCCGCGTGAAGTACACATAGCCCCCCGGCAATGCAAAGGCATTGACCACCGGAGAATCCAGTAATTTGAAATCAAATTTGAGACCAGACCGGTGAGAAATAGCGGCCATTTCCTGCCCTTTACTGTTGAGGAATTGTTGCATATTGTCGTTTTGGTACAAGCCAAACTGCGCCACAATAGCGGGATCATTCTGGTCGCCTATGGCCTGCTCTTGCCCGGCAGACATGAGCATAAGTTGGTTCTTGCCCGTCACCGGATTGCGTGCGCAACTGTCCCAGGAGAAGGAAAGCAGCACCATCAAAAAGGTGAGTAAGAGGGTACGGTAAGGTAGATGGTGATGAATCATAGTTAATAGCATTTTTAATATAATAGCAGGGAAGGGTTCCTTGTTCGTTAAGCACTTTTTTCTTTGAAAACTAAGTTAAGCCGATTCTCTAATTCCGGCAACTCCTGCTTGAATCGTTGCGGGAAGAGAAAGTAAAAGGCGATGCCCATGGCTGTCAGGTCCAGCTCGGGAAGGCCAATCCAGCGCTCAAGGGCCTCTTGAGAAAACCCACTGACGCGTTGCAGGTCAGCCCAGGCTACCGATGACCAATCGCCGTAGTCGTAAGCGGGGTAAGTGTTCTGAAATACCCGCGCGTACTCGTACCAGGCGGGGTTGAGGTACTGCAGAGGGTCCACAAAGCCGCGCAAAACGTGCTCGAGGCAAAACATGATCACCCCATCGGGCTCGTAGATTTCCGACGCATGAAAATGCTGCTCATACTGTGGCGAAGGAAACGTATGCGGGTAAATGATGATGTTCTCAAAATTGGTAAACAGGAAATCCTGGTGCCGGAAAGTCATCGTCACTGGCACACTCGCAATGATCACCTTGACGTCGAGCGGGATACTTTCCAGTTTTTGGGGCATGTAGTTGGTGCCCTCGTTGAAGAGAAATATCCGCCGCCGAAACTCCCGTTGCTCCTCTTCCGACAACTGCTGATAAAACGGAAACTTGGTCCCCAAAAACTGCGCCATCTCCGTCGGCAGATCAGGCGGACTACGCTGCCACCACCACCAGTTGATCTGCGGAGAGAGCACATAAAAGGAAACCAGTATCACCACCATCGCAATCATCAGCAACGACCAGCTGGTATCTACCTCAATAGTGAGGTAAACGCCTAGTACCAGCAGCAAAATAAAAGGGATGGACAATCTAAAAGCGGGCATATTGTCTGTTTTTTTCTCAAAGTACGGCAAGAATTTTGACGGGAGGAGGTTTTTTGGTCACTATGTGTTTGGTTCGATGGTTTGATGGTTCGATAGTTGGCTGGTTGGTTTACGAAAAAGTCCAGCTTAGCAACGGTCCAAAAAGTTTTTTTTGAAAAAATCATCTCAATTTAAAGTAATCC
>Ga0102812_10002870_pt1 | contig 11424 bp, 5 predicted proteins | sample ColrivemetaGS713_FD_79334 | JGI IMG/M metagenome (GOLD analysis project Ga0102812, IMG submission 79334) | Estuarine microbial communities from the Columbia River estuary - Flood tide ETM metaG S.713 | ecosystem: Environmental > Aquatic > Marine > Intertidal zone > Estuary | place: USA: Columbia... | reverse complement strand
TTTTTTTTTAAAAAACCAGCACTTTGTTTTTGGATGTAGCCACAAATTTCCGGTGAGGAAAAAAGTTGCTTTATCTTTTATTGCCCCCTGATTAAGGGGATTTCCCGATCAAAAGCAGTTGATAGCGTCCGACCATCAAGGAAGGCCGGACGCCAACTGTTCTTTTTATAAACCGGAGGGGTCAAACTGACGATTCACACCAAACCACTTTAGGGTTCGCTCTCCCAATCCGGGAGCAGTAACGTGAATCAAGTAAACACCACTGGCAATCGGAATCTGACGGAAGTTCTTAAGATCCCATTCCAGATCAGGATTGACCTGAGCCGATTCAATAGCGCGGTTAGGACTATCAGAACGGGCACCTACTTCGTCGCGGTCGTACTTACGAATAAACTTGCCATCGAGCGAGTAAATCGTAACCGTACACTTGCTAGGAAGATTAGAAATCTTAACAATATTCTCAAACTGAGAATCCTCATACTGAGAGAATCCGTAGTAAGGGTTAGGTACCACATTGATCGACTGAAGCGCTTCATTCAAACCAACCTGGTCTAAAGCAGCAGCCTCTTTACCTTCCAGTTTGAAGCGGTAAGTAGGGTAACCATTAAATTCACCCGTGCCCACTTCTACCTCGTAAGGGTTATTTACCCGCAGCTTAACGATAACATCACTTGGAATTAAACCTTCCGCGTAAGAAGTCATCGGAGCATCACCTCTGGGAGCACCTACGATCATACCGGCCCACGTGATGTTTTTAATTTGCGCCACCTTACGCAATGGGCTACCATCACCCAAACGATCTAGCAAGTCTGCACATCGGTCGTAGGGCTGCTTAGTAACGTAGATAAAGTGCTGTCCACCTACTGGGTAGTTGAAAGGCGAGACACCACCACCTGTTGGGAAGAAGATATTATCGTTAGGATTGAACATCATGTCACCACCGTTAGATGGACCGAATTCGATAGAACCGTTGTACACGGAGTTCTCTCCCCAGAAAATATTTAGTCGCTGCCCTGTTTCTACATCAATAGCGTAACCAGGGAACCAACCCATACCTTCCTCTTCTCCCGCCGGAGGATTAGGATCAACCAGCGGCATACCATCGCTACCTGCTTCTTTACTTACGGAAGGCTTCGCCCGCAAGTCAAACATTCTGCGATTGCCTTCGGCAAAGAGGCCAGCATCTTCGTAAGCAGGATTCATTGTTTCTATGATGACACAACGGCTCCAAAGAGATTTATCACTGGTGAAGACAATGTCAACATTGTTTAGCTCACTCAGAGAGGTCTGGTTGCGAACAATATTGTTGGTATTGCCAGAAACAACCCAGGCTGGTGTCAGGTAAGGAATACCACTTTCATTATCCCGCCAGTTCGTTAGACGGTAAGGAACGATAAATCCGTTACCAATACTAGACAATGATTGGTTAGGATCAAGATCAAAATCTACATCCGTAGAATTGGTCGTTGCCATGAAGTCGAAAATGACGGCATCTACAACAGGATTACCCGTTGTGATTGGCAGATTATCGCTGATACCAAACAACCAGGGGCGAGCATCAGGGTTGATGTATTCTTCCGCATAGCCACGAGCACCATTTGATTGAATAGTGAAAGGTGATGAACCCGGTTCTACTACTTGAGCAATGGTTACGGAGAAACCAAACTGACGAATAATTTGCTCATTAACGTCTTCGATAGATTTCTCTGCCGTAATCACTGGCGCTGCAGGATCAGTGAGGCTACGAAGCGTCCAGAAAGCAGGGGCTTCTAACTCGTCATTGGCAAGGTTATCATCCGTGAAGGTCAATTCGTATTCGCCATCAATAACATCCAGAGGGTTAAAGATTTGTACGTTGATCGGGCCAAAGCCACCTTTGTAGGTTACCTCCCCAGAGAAACTGTCAGAGTTGTCTTCCTGGATCAGTTTTTCAATCTCGGTACGCGTTTCTTCATTGATATCCAGGAAGTTGGTTCCTGTTCCCACCCCATCAATACGGGTGATAACAGGGCCATCGCCATACTGAGACTGGAGGTTGCGATCCAGAATTTTACGTGGGATCACGGTGTAGAAACCATTGTCACCATCGCCAATATTCCGGTCACCTTCCAGGTATGGAGTTTCCTGACCACGGTCACCTTGACGGTTAGGATCAAACTCCAGGTAATTGTTGTAAGCGTATGCAACCGCAGCGAAGTAGTACTTCTTGTGGTTGATCAAACGACGATCACCTTCTGCAAATTGATCCTCCGTAATATTGAAGGTATGGCGCACCCCCTGGTTTTCTCCATTTACCTTCAATGCAGGAACGAAATAAACTTCTTCGGTTGGGGTCTCATTATCTTCTGGGCTAAGGGTTTCCCAGTTAAAGATTTTACCGATACCATTCTGCTTATCTACCTGGTATACCAAACGTACTTTATCCGGATCTTCAACATCCGCAAGCGAAACGCTGGGACCAGAGAACTGGTACAACTTGTAACCCTCAAAGCGGTAAAGGCTATCAAAACCTTCGCTGATACCCAAACCTTGCTCCTGGTACAATTCAAAAGCATTGTTAGAGCCAAGCGTATCATTGGTGAAAACAGCAATGATTTCGCGGTCAAGCTCTACCCAATCAACATCAGGTGCATCAGGACCACGGGTAATCTCGAAACAAGCATCGAATAAATCCTGGGCAACATCATCTGCCTTTTGCAGACGAGAAAGACTTGGACATGGGTAAGCCTGGTCTGGTACCCAAACAACTCCTACGATCAACTCGTTAACAGCACCTGGGAACAGGGTAAACTGACCAGAAGCCTGGATCGTACGACGGTCACCTACCGGTAAGCCTTCTTCACACATTGACCAACCTCCATTTACATTGGGGGGATCGACGAAAGCGTAAGGAACCGCTGGGCCACCTTCCTGGTAAGCGTCACCACCAAAAGTGAAAGGAGTACCATCACGCCAGCGACCTGACAGGTAATTGTAGTATTCCTGAGGGGTGTTAGGGTCGGTAGTTCCCGGAGGAGGAGCTGGTGTCAATCCACCGTTGTTATAGTAGGTGAAAGAGGACATTCCTAATTCCTCACCTACCTCGTTCAAAGGTCCACGGAAGTAATCAACCCCTAAAATAGGTACTTCGTCACAATAGGTATTGATACCCTGGTCACAAGTACAACCATTGGTACCATCTAATTGGTCGGCATTGTAAACGTAAGCCAAACTACGGCCCACATCACAACCCACGTAATCATCGGTATAACAACCCAAATCGGGGTCTACCCACATGGCGAAATAAGTACTATCAATCTGCTCAATGGCACGGTTGATCAGCTTATAACGCTGGAAGGTCATACTGTTAATATCATCATTCGTCTGATAAGCAAAGGCTTGCACCTGTACCTCCATCTGAATTTTGTTCGGAGAACTGGTTTGACGGTGGTCGTTACCAGCATCATTGTAAATCCAGAAAATCATTTGGTCAGGATTCGACTGTGGCTCTTTGTCCAAACAGCCACGAATCTCAATGATGGGATAATCCCCTTCGTCTGGCTGATAATCACCGTCGCCGTTGATATCCCAGAAACCCGCTAATCCTTGAGTAGTATTAGGCAACTGAAACTGGTGAATATCTTCGAAGAAACGGTTGCCACGTGCTGGCCAGCCCAGGATATCCGGAGGGATAGTTCCAGGGTCGAGAGAAGTTTCGCCCAATGCTGCGGCACTACGCCATGCACGTACGTGGGCTTCAATATTCGCACCACTTACCACAAAGAACTTATCCCACTCGGCACAAGTGTCACGACCGATCGTACCACGACGGGGATCCGCGAGGGGTCCACCAGGGTAGTTCTCGTCACCTGGATTAAGTGGTCCAGGGTAGAAGTCAAAATTACCACTGCTGCGACCATAGGTCTGAGCGGCTATTTTCAGGTTACCACCGGGGTCTTTTCCGCCTAGCCATACAGCACCCGCAAAAATGGATGAAATTTCGGGCACCCCCGGAGGAGACTTAGGAACAACATAACGTCCATCGTTACCATCCCACCAAACATCGCCACCAGTAGTTAAACGCGCCCGTACATTATTGATATCCTGGTCGATCGGGGTTACTGCATTATCACAGTTATTCCGGAACGACACCTGATCAGAGGGCGTACTTACTGGGCGGCCGTCCCTAGAGGGACCAATATGTGCCTGTAGCGCTAGTGTCATACACAAGCCTAGCAAGGTCATTAGCCATGAGTTAGAAATACGCATAATAAAATTTATTTAGCATTTTATAAGAGCGCCCCCTAAGGAACGCACAATGTTCCCGAAAGCCAATAAACTTAGTGTTACCGGCTTTCGGGAATTTGATTTAGAAGTCCATGATAGCCCCAACAAAGAGACGACGTGGTAAGCTGTAGAAGTCAGAGTTCAACAAGCGCCACTGGTAAGAAGCAAGGTAAGCTTCTACTTCACGCTGTGAGCCTGAAATCGATTCGATCTGATCCTGTCCAAAAGAAGAACGAAGGAAACCGTCATCTTCGGGGTCACCCGTCACTGAGTATACGTTGATGATATTACGAGTATCCAACAAGTTGGAAATACGCAGATAAACGTTCAAGCCCAGCTTATCGCCGATGTTGAAGTTCTTATCAATACGCATATTCAGCGTAGTATTCCATGGCTTACGAGAACCGTTGATCGCACCAATCGTACCTACACCACCCAATTCCTGTGCTACTTGCTTAGCCGTATAAGGACGACCAGAAACAGCTACTGCCTGGAAGTTAACACCAGCATTCGCCAAAATGTAAGCTCCAGCAACACGAGGACCACTTTCCCGTGGGAAACGGTAATCAGCTACCAGGTTCAAACGGTGGCGTTCGTCAAAGTTAAGTGGGAACAAGGTCCGCAGGTTACCACGGTTGGTCAAGCCACGCTGTGATTCCGTATCAGAACCTGTACCATCCGCAAACTGTAAAGTATAGTTGGCGTTAAGGGTAAGGTTACGGGTACGACGCAAATCATAGCCGAAAGAGAACCCTTTAACGGTACCAAAATCCTGGTTGTCAAAGGTCGTGTACTGACCTACAATCGGAACGGGGAAGAACGTACGCAACTGAATCATGTCACGCATTTCCTTATAGTAAGCAGAAATCTTGATTGCAGAAGACGCCGTAAGTGCCTGCTGGAAACCTACTTCGTAATCTACCGTACGCTCGGGGCGCAAGCTAGCGTTACTGAATGTCTGGTTACCGGTACGCTCCACAAAGTAGAAGTAATCAAGTGCAGTAGCAATCGTGCTGCTGTTAGGGCGCTGAACCAATACATCGTAGTGGGCAAAGAAGTTGGCCTTATCAGAGATAGGGAAAGAGAAAGCCAAACGTGGCATCACGTTGAACTGTACTTCATAATCCTTGAAAGAAGACTCAGGGTTGAACTCTTCGCTCTTAATGTAATTAGACTCATGCGCGCGAGGATCCTGGTACTTTGGAAAAACCAAGCCCGTACGGATACCGTCAATTTCCTGAGGTCCATTTACTGGTGTACCATCCGCCTTGAACCAGCTATCACCGTTACGATAAGCTTGTACTGTTTCACCATTATCATTCTCGGTGTAAACACGGAAATCAGAGCCAATATTACCAGGTGCTTGACCACCAAAGTTGCTGTGAAAATCTTCTGCTCCCTGAATCGCATACAGCGAGTAAGGATCCTGTAGCACTTTTGTATTGGCATCGTAGCGATCAATACGTACTCCTAAGCGGAAGATGATATCGCGGAAGGTAAACTTATCCTGAATATAAGCCGAAGTATAAAGCGGACGAGCCGCAGCAACGGGGAAAGTGCGAATTCCCTCCGCATCAACGGTCGTAAAGAATTCTTCAAACGTTCCGTCAAATTCATTACCGAGGTAATCGTAACCGTAGTAATCGAGAATGAACTGATCGTTCAATTCTTTCGCAGAGAACATCGAGAGGCTCAACTGATCTGGCGTAAGCCCATCAATATTCACATACTCATCCAGGCCAACACCCAATGACTCGCGAACCGCCCGGTAAAAACGAGCATCTTCAGGATTCTGAAGCGTTAAGCTCAAAATGGGTGCATCGAAGTAAGGCCCCTCGATACCTGCTGGATCATACAACTGAGAATACAGGCCCAAAGTATCCGCATTCTCGCGGTCGATACCCTGGATGTGTGCATTCGCATTCTGGCGGGCAGCCGTCCACAGACGACGAGGATCACGTACATCGTAGGAACGATTGACACGACCTTCGTAAACGATACCCAACTGAATATTATGACGCCCTTTCTCAGAACCACCAGGAACCAGGTCAAAAGAAGCACTCGCATTAAAAATGCTAATGTCGTTGTCCTGTTTGATGGCACGGTTATAGATAGAACCTACATTCGTATGGAAGTTCCAGGAGCTATTAAAGATATCGTTTACCCGGCCATTGATAGCGTATAGGTTGTCGATATTTATGTTGTTGTTCGGTCCAGAAACGCCCTGAATCGAATAGCCTTCCTGGTCGGGGTTCAACTCTTCACCAGTGTTCAAGTCAAGCGGGTTGTTGTAGTTCGCCAGTACCGGATTGGAGCTGTTGCTGGTGTCGTAACCGCGCAGTACCTCCCGGTAATCCACGTGGTTTAGAAACCTGTTTCCTACCGAATCAAAGTCTACCGCAAATACCGGAATATATTCTACGTCGAAAGTACCAATATGACCATAGGCAAAGTAATTGTCGCCGTGGTTAGGGTCTTTGAGATCAAAGGTCTCGTTCTCGTAACTTCCCTGCAATGTATACATCGCATTTTGTACGGTTGACACTTTGCGGTCGTCACCTTGTCCGCTGGTAGCACCACCGAGGCGGTGACGGAAGCGGAAGTTGACCCGGTAGTCCGTATCATTACGGGTGGGATTGTTGTGAGAATTATAGGTCCGCCAGCTACTACCCGAGCTGTTCTCGCCTGGCGTCAGCATGTCCTCTCCGTTGAAGTAGGTACCACTCAGGGTAACGTCGATGGCATCACTGAAACGTGCGTCAATCTTGCCGTTGAAGTTAGCCTGTCTTAATTCTTCGAAAGGACGAACCTCCAAGGCGTTGACGTCCTCATTGGTCAGGAAGTCAGCAGCCACAAAAGGAGTTCCTCCTCTGATGATCACCGGATTGGCTTCCAATTCAGCAAGGACATCATCCTTTACCCGGTAAACAGGCACCGCTGAGGGGTCATCATCCAAACGATAAGTATAACGACCTGCTACCCGGAAACCCAAAACCGATACGCCTTTTTTGTTGCGCAGGATTGGACCGGAAAGGTTAATACCTACCAGGCTGTTGTCGTAAGGATCGAGGTATTGAGAAGTCTCTGCTTCAATACCACCGGAGAATTTGTCGGAAGGGCCTTTGGTCGTAATCGAAATGATACCACCCGTTACGTCACCATAACGAGCTTCCACACCACCGGTAATCACCTGTAGCTGGTCAATTTCTGATTCTGCCAGCAGGTTACCCTGGACACGAACACCGTCTACGTAATAGTTGGTCGCATCATTACGCGAACCACGAACGTTGACCGCATCTCCTTCATCCGCCGTAGAAAGACCAGCAGTGGTCGCCGCTAAGGCATTGATGTTACGCGTAGGAAGGTTACGAATCTGTTCCGAGGTAAGCGTACCACCCTGGGTGGTATTATCTTGCTCTACCAGCGGTACTCGGTAAGCAGTTACCGTTGCACCGATATCTAGCAAGACACCTTCCTCGGAGATTTCACCGTCCAGCTTGATTGCTTTTCCAGCAAAAACCTGAACTCCCGTAACGGTGGCGGTTTGATAGCCCAGATAACCAAATTGCACCTCATAAGTACCGGGATCTAAATTTGCAAAATTGTAGTTCCCATCAAAGTCCGTTTCTGTTCCGGACTTAAGTACACCATTCTGATAAAGTGATACCGTACCGAATAAAATCGGCTCTTTATTTCCCTTGTCTACCACCTTTCCACTTAAGGAAGCTTGGGCAGCGAGAAAAGATACACTAAACAGCAATAGTGTGAAAAACAGTAAAGAACGTTTCATATAATCCTGTTTTTGACATTTGCTAATTCCTGACGAACCGATCAGCGGTTCTAAAAAGTGCACAATGTTAAGAAATTAAGCACGTACAAAAAAGCGTTGTTGTCTTAACAACCCCACTTTAAAACCTGCTTTCAAAAAAATCACAAGCAAAAGTAATGCTTAAATAAATAGCATTAGAGATGTTATTTGACAAAAGTCAGGTTTCTGAATGAACAAATTATAGTGCTAATTACTTGTTAAAAGGCATCTTAAGGCCGACAAAGAAACAAAACTCCCAGCGGTCGACAAAAAAACCACCCCTCCCTTAAAAAAGGAAGTAGGAGATTCGTCTCTTGGCTGACAGAGTGTAGTCCTAATTGTATGGTTTTGCATTTCTACGTATCCATTCTTCTTCTTTGCCCAAAAAGAAAAACTAGAATTCCTAAGGGAAGCAGGAAGCTTGCTCCAAACAAGCACTCATAATAATAGGGTAAAAAACCGAGCGTAGCCCATAGCATTGTCCCTTGCAAAAACAGGAGAAGTTCACTCAATATAAATCCTACGACGATCACAATTATCCCCCGACGAGCCCATCGAGCTTGGGTTTCGAGCAATTGATATTTGGCAGCAAATGCGAATAATGAGAATGAAATCGCGCCCAAAAGTACAAGATGAATAAAACCAATGACGTAATTTCGAATGGTATAAGCTGCTTCGGCAATAAAAGGAACGACCACCAGCGCCTGGATGCAAACTTTCCCCGCAAAAGAAACTGCCGCAATCATCAATAAACGGAAAGCGGTCGTTGAAAAAATATTCCTCACGGTAGTGTAATGTGGCCTAAGCAAACGAATTAGCATAACCAAAGCAGAGAGCTGCGCAATAACCCCCAAACTATTTGCCAGAAAAATCGAAGTTTCAGGTGCTGCCCAGGCTAAGGCCAGTGCATAAGTCAACACACTGGCCACCATCAGCAAGCCATAAAAAACAGACTGTTCTTTATTATTGATCAATACGTTATGTTCTTCTAACACTTTAAAAAGTAGCGCTAAAGCTCCGAATAGGAACCAACCATTAAACTGAAAATGCAGGTAAAATTGAACAGCCATATAATAAAAAGCAGACCCCTTGAGAGCGGTAGCCATGATCGGCCCCATTGCCCAAATCGCTACTGTGGAAACCACCATAAAGACAATACCTGTTTTTAAAAGCAAATGCGCGAACGATCTTTGCTTCGGCAGGTCTGCCCAAAGCCAGGCTACGAATACATAAGAACAGATGATATGCAAGCAAGAAAAAGCAATAGAGATACTACCATACCCCTGCAAAGGAAAGCTGATCAACATTCCCACCACACTTGCCTGAGTAGCCCAAAACAATGTATTATATGCCCGTTGATCAACCTTGGAAGAGGGAATAAACGCAGTTGTCAGCAACGCAAAAAGAGCCATGTATAGCCACCCCAGCATAGCGACATGAGAATGAGCGTGTAGGAAATTTTTAAAATGCAACCAACTCACCTCTTCTACAAATGCAAACCGGAGGAGTGCTCCAAGAGACGCGGCTATCAAAAAATTAAGTAACGCTAAAATCAACCATCGTTTAGCCATGAACAGTATATTTAAATAAGTTGGTAGAGAGGTGTCATCGCACCCTCTAGTGCTGCGTCAAGTTTGATTTTGCGGATTTCAAGTGCTTGGTTTTACACTTTCACGCCGGGCTGGTAGTGTTCGCTAGCGCTCACGGTGGTGCCGACTGCGTCGGCGGTAGCCGTCCCGAGGCTTCGGGACGAGTGTAAGCGAGCACAAACGCGAATGAAATGAGCCTGTCCGGAGCCAGACGGGCACCACCCTACTAAGCGCAACGCTCAAATCACCAAGCATTAACCAGCAAAATCAAACTTGACAGACCACTAGGGTAAAGAGTAAAGGGATTTTTGAAAACCATGGAGAAAACCCACCTCAATTAGTTGGAGTAATTAACGGTCTTTAAATCCCTCTACTCTTACCCTTCGGGGCTGCCGGGAACGAAGCAGTCCTTTAGCGGCGGGCAATCAAAATCGTCCGTCGCTTATCTAAAATCAAGCTAAATGCTTCTTTTATTAGACTTACTCTGTCGCTGCGTCCTCCGCATCATTGGCGTAAATAAATTCCAGCACATCCCGCGCATCTCCCACACTAAGGTTTTGATTAGGCATTCTGGTAAGACATTCTTCCAAAAGTTTCTGAGCTTCCGGATCTTGCGCCAGCATGACCTCTACGTTGGTAATCATATTCATGATCCACTCTGGCTTACGCCTAGAAGAAACCCCTTTCCAACCCGGACCTACCACTCGTTGAGCAGATAGCTTATGACAAGCCGCACATTTCATCTCGTAGATACTACGCCCCCGATCAACCATATTTTGATCCAGTGGGTTATTCAACGTGACTTCTTTAATCTCTCCAAGCCCCTTGCCATCATCAGGCCGGGTAGCATTCGTTGTAAATGGGGGATCTTTCGGCTCCTCCGTTCCTCCACCGCAGGCATAAACCATGGCCGACAGCAATAACAATCCAATGATAAATCTCATGACAAGTAATTTTTTAAGTTATTCGATTACACAATTTTTAAATACTCTTCTTTTCTTTTAAATCTCGTGCAAGCGCGGGAATCGACTTCATTCGCTCAACATTTTGCCGAAATGCCACCGCATGAGAATGCAATGGACAGGGGTTTTCCGAAGAGCAGACGGGCAGTCCTAATACACAGGAAGAGAACAGATCATTGCCATCAATGCAGCGAATTACATCTGCCAGGCTCAACTCCTGGTTTTCCTGAGCCAGATAAAAACCACCACCAGCTCCCTTACTCGAGGCAATCAGATGGTGCTTAGCGAGCTGCTGCAATAGTTTTGCTAAAAAAGACTTTGGCACCTCCAGGGCTTCTGCAATTTCTTTAGCACCGAGCTTCTTTTCTTCGTTCGCATGCGCTGCCAGATGCAGTACTGCGCGAATCGCGTATTCACAAGATTTTGAAAACATACTAATGGCTTTTCAGTCGATTTTTGTTTAAGGATACAAATAAGACAAAGATATTCTTTTATCCTAATAAAGCAAATGCGTAAGATTAAATCCCGCTATGATTGTTGTCACCCATTCTCTACCTCAATACGGGGAGCTTTGTCAATAAATAAAAGGGGTACGAAAAAGTGTTTTTGCACATTCTTTATTCCTCCCCTAATTACACCCTTAAGTAAAATGATTGCTTTATGAAAAATCCGTTTAAATTCAAATGGCTCTTATGGTTGATTCCTATATCCCTGGGACTGACCTTCACTAACCAAAGCTGCTCGTCCAATCCTCAGAAAGGTGCTGCCTTGAGCGGAGATGCTGCCAGTGCCGTCTACG
>Ga0102812_10002869_pt1 | contig 11424 bp, 7 predicted proteins | sample ColrivemetaGS713_FD_79334 | JGI IMG/M metagenome (GOLD analysis project Ga0102812, IMG submission 79334) | Estuarine microbial communities from the Columbia River estuary - Flood tide ETM metaG S.713 | ecosystem: Environmental > Aquatic > Marine > Intertidal zone > Estuary | place: USA: Columbia... | reverse complement strand
TACGCCAGACTTACATCGACGCGGAGTGGTACCTGAATACGGACGAAGAAGGAACCAACCTCTCCCTGGAAGCCTGGAATGACGTGCAGGAACTTCCGCAAATTTTTGCTGTTTCCGACTGGCAGGAAGCATTGCGGGCACAAGTATTGGCCAAAGAATTTGGTAAAAAATACATCATCAAGGGTGCTGGTGACGAATACCAGCGCGTAGCGGAAATGAAGGAGTCGGGTGCTACCTTTATTTTGCCACTTGTGTTCCCTGAGGCCTACGATGTGACCGACCCCTACGATGCGCACCAGTTGAGCCTTACGCAACTTCGGCACTGGGAAATGGCACCTGCCAATGCTGCGAAAATGGCGGAGGCCGGCATCAAATTCACCCTTACGGCTGATGGCCAAAAGAAGAGCAGTGATTTCTTTGAAGCTTTGCGCAAAGCCATTGAAAGCGGCCTTTCGGAAGAGGCTGCCTTACGCGCCCTTACCGAAACGCCTGCCAGCTTGTTGGGCGTTTCCGAAGAAACGGGTACGCTGGCGGTAGGCAAGTGGGCCAACTTCCTGATCACTTCGGCGCCATTGTTTGGCAAAGGCACTAAAATCCACCACAACTGGGTACAAGGCAAGCCCTACGTGATTGATGCACTGCCAACCAACGACCTGACGGGTAGCTACAACCTGAAAGCAGGCGCTCGTGCTTATAACCTGACCGTAGGTGCAAAAGGCGCTAAAATAAAAATTGACGAAGAAACCGAACTCGACGTAAAATACAGCGAGGAAGGTGGATTGATTACCCTCTCTTTTTCCCAAGATAAGGATGCCGGACTGATGCGCCTGAGTGGAGTCGTAGATGGAACTACCTGGCGCGGCCGTGGCCAGGACCCCTCCGGTACCTGGATCAACTGGGAAGCAGAAAAGACAGGTGACCCGGCTGCCGCCGAAGAAAAGCCAGAGAAAGAAACGGAGGCCATGAAGATGGTGAGCCAGCAAACCTTCCCCTACGGTGCTTTTGGTTGGACCAATCAGCCCCAGGCCGAAACGGTGATCATCCGTAATGCAACCCTCTGGACCAACGAAGAAAGCGGCATTCTGGAAAAGGCAGACATCATGCTGCAAAACGGCAAAATCGCCCAGGTAGGTGGCAGCATTCGCGGCCCGCGCGGAGCAGTTGAGATTGACGGCACCGGGATGCACGTTACCCCTGGTATCATTGATGAGCACAGCCATATTGCGATCAGCCGCGGCGTCAACGAAAGCTCACAAGAAAGTACTGCAGAAGTAAGTATCGCCGATGTGGTAGACGCTACCGATATTGATATCTACCGCCAATTGTCGGGTGGTGTTACGACCTCGCAGTTGCTGCACGGCTCCGCGAATCCGATTGGTGGACAGTCGGCTTTGATTAAGCTGCGTTGGGGTTATACGCCGGAAGCTATGAAATTTGCTGGCGCTCCTGGCTTCATCAAGTTTGCTTTGGGCGAAAATGTAAAGCAGTCTAACCGCAGTGATTCCTACGGTGTTCGTTATCCACAAACCCGTATGGGGGTAGAGCAGGTTTTTGAAAACTACTTTACCGAAGCACGTGCTTACGGGGAAGCCCTGGAGCGAGGCGAGAAAGTTCGCCGCGACCTGGAGCTGGAAACCCTCCTGGAAATTCTGAAAGGAGAGCGCTTTATCACCTGTCACTCTTACCAGCAAGGCGAAATCAATATGCTGTTGAAGGTAGCAGACCGCTTTGGCTTCCGTGTGAATACGTTTACGCATATTTTGGAAGGTTACAAGGTAGCTGACAAAATGGCCGAGCATGGTGCAGGAGGATCATCTTTCTCCGATTGGTGGGCCTATAAGTTTGAGGTGGTGGATGCAATTCCTTACAATGGTGCGATTATGCACGAACAAGGTGTAACCGTTGCGTTTAACTCAGATGATGCAGAAATGGCGCGTCGCCTGAACCAGGAAGCAGCCAAGGCCGTACTTTTTGGGGGCGTATCCGAAGAGGATGCCCTCAAGTTTGTGACCCTCAATCCCGCAAAATTACTGCATGTCGACGATAAGGTGGGAAGCCTGAAAGTAGGCAAAGACGCAGATATCGTCATCTGGACAGACAATCCATTATCGGTATACGCCCGTGCGAAGCACACTTATATCGACGGTATCAAATTTTACGATATGGAGGAAGATGTAACCCGTCGGGAAACCTTGCACGAGGAGCGCAACGCCCTCATCCAAAAAATGCTGGACGCTAAAGCTGATGGTGCCAAAACGCAGCCTGCTAAAGGCCGTGGTCAGCGCCATTATCATTGCGATACGGAAGACGACGAGGGACGCTAGTAGAGACATCAACATCAACTATTGTTGTTTAAAATAAAAATCATGCAATTAAAATATATGTTCGTGCTGTTCGCCATCCTGTTGAGCAGCCTGCTTATGGCTCAGCCTCCGGTACCGGGTGCGTTGCAAGCAAAACCCATCGCTATTGTTGGGGCTACCGCCCATTTGGGCAATGGCACCGTTATTGAAGATGCCCTCATTACCTTTGATAAGGGAAAAATAACGAGAGTCGATCGCGCTACCGCGAAAGTAGATTTGAGTGATCACGAAGTTGTCGACGGGCAAGGGAAACACGTTTTTCCTGGCCTGATTGCGCCTAATACTCAACTGGGGATTGTAGAAATTGCCTCGGTGAGTGCCACCCGCGATAACGCAGAAACCGGTTATCTCAATCCCAACGCCCGTTCCCTGGTCGCTTACAATACCGACTCTCAAGTGACCCCTACCGTACGTTCACGCGGGGTGCTTTATGCTCAAGTTACACCCGAAGGCGGTGCACTATCAGGGCAGTCGAGCATCGTACAATTAGATGCCTGGAATTGGGAAGATGCCGCAGTTTTGGCGGATGATGGTCATCACCTGAACTGGCCCCGCCGTCGCAGTTACAGCTGGCGGGAGGGGACTTGGACCAAAAATGAGCAATACGCTGAACAAGTACAGGGAGTAGAGGATTTCCTTCGCCAAGCTCAGGCTTATTGTGCTGGGGAGGACCGTGAACCCAATCTGCGCTTAGCCTCAGCTTGTGGTTTGTTTGACGGGTCGCAGCGCTTGTTTGTCCACGTCAATTTGGCGAAAGACATTGAGCAAGCGATCCTGCTGGGAAAAAAGTTCGATCTAGATCTGGTCATCGTCGGTGGGGAAGAAAGCTACCTGGTGACGGAATTGTTGAGCACCTATGAGGTGCCCGTGATTTTGGGACCAACCCACGCGCTGCCAGGCACGTTGGACAGCGATGTCGATCAGCCTTTTAAAACGCCCGCAGCGCTGCACGAAGCCGGCGTACTGTTTTGTTTGAGCAACGAAGGTTTCTGGCAGCAGCGTAACCTTCCCTTTCAGGCAGGAACCGCCGTTGCTTATGGCTTGCCTTACGAAAAAGCCATCCAGGCGCTTACCCTGGATGCTGCTACCATTTTGGGGGTTGCGGATCGTATTGGCTCACTGGAGGTAGGTAAAGATGCGTCTCTGATCATCACGTCAGGTGATGTGTTGGACATGCGTACCAGCGTCGTAGAGCACGCTTTTATCGATGGCCGGAAGGTGGATTTAGATAATAAGCAAGATGAGCTTTACCGCCGTTTTCAGACGAAGTACCAGCGGCAAAAGTAGAAAAGGAAGAGCACTCAGTTCAAAAGAGCATTCGTCTTTTGCTTAATACAAAAGATTAAAAACTCGCTTTTAATCTTTTCAAGTGTTATATTTGTTAGAATAGGTTTGGTTCTCTTGAGCCAAACCTATTCTGTTTTTAACAATGAATTCAAAAGAGCAGTGAACGAGCTATTGAAAGAATAGCGGGATACGGATGATAAAAGAAATAATAACAACGGACGAGGAAGAAAAGAAGCTGATTCAAAATGCGTACCGGCAACTGCTGCGTTCCATCAAGTCCGATATGGACGATACGGACAAGAAGAATATCCGGGGAGCTTACGAATTAGCAGTAGAAGCGCACGCTGCCCAGCGACGTAAGTCGGGCGAGCCCTACATCCTTCATCCGATCGCTGTGGCAAGGATTTGTGCCGAGGAAATTGGCTTGGGCCCTACCGCTATTGTGGCTGCTCTGCTGCACGACGTCGTCGAGGATACCGATATCACGTTGGTAGATTTGCAGAAGCAATTTGGCCCGCAGATCGCTAGAATGGTGGACGGACTCACCAAACTGGATGGTGCCTATAATTCTGATAGCCCGCAGGCCGAGAATTTCAAAAAAGTACTCAGTACCCTGGTCGAGGATGTGCGGATCGTGCTGATAAAGATGGCCGATCGCTTGCACAATATGCGTACCCTGGGTTCTATGCCTCCGCATAAGCAGCTGAAGATCGCTGCAGAAACCAGCTATATCTACGCACCGTTGGCTCATCGTCTGGGGTTGTATGCCTTCCGTACGGAATTCCTCGATCTGTGTATGAAGATCACCGATCCGGACGACTATTTTTCCATTGCCACAAAATTACACGAAACCAAAAGCAGCCGAGAGGCCTATATCGCGTCCTTCATCGCACCGCTCAAAGAGCAGCTGGATGAAATAGGAATCAAGTACCGGATTTTCGGAAGGGCTAAATCCATTTATTCTATTTGGAACAAGCTCAAAAACAAGGATGTCGCTTTTGAAGAGATTTATGACCTTTTTGCCGTCAGGATCATTCTAGATGTGCCTGCGAAGAAAGAAAAGTTATACTGTTGGCAGACCTACAGTATTGTTACCGATGTGCACAAGCCCATCACAGAACGCCTGAAAGATTGGATCACAACGCCCAAAGCCAATGGTTACGAGTCCTTACATACTACCGTAGTAGGCCCTGGTGGGCGGTTTGTGGAAGTGCAGATACGTTCTGAGCGGATGGATGAAATCGCAGAGCGAGGCTTTGCCGCACACTGGAAGTACAAAGGCGTAAATAATTCGGATGATGTATTCGAGCGCTGGCTGGATAGTGTACGCGAGATTCTGGAAGATCCAGAAGGATCGCCGGTAGAATTTTTGGATAGTTTCAAATCAAACAGCCTTTTCAACGAGGAAGTTTATGTGTATACGCCCAAAGGCGATCCTCGGGTTTTACCGAAAGGGGCTACCGCATTGGATTTTGCTTTCAGCATCCACTCGGATGTAGGTTATCACTGTACGGCCATTAAGATTGATAATCAGATCGTCCCGATGGGGCGGATGTTGAAAAATGGTGATCGTATTGAAGTTGTCACGAGTAGCAACCAGAAACCTACGGAGAGCTGGCTCAAGCTGGTAACCACCGGCAAGGCCAAAGCCAAGATACGCTCTGCCATGAAGGAAGAGCGCCGCCGGAAGGGCGAGCTCGGTCGCGAAGCATTGGAGCGCAAATTCAAAAACCTCCGTATCCAGTCCAATGACGAAGCGATGGAGACCCTGGTGAAGCACTACAAAATGAACAGCCACGTAGATCTCTACTTCGCCGTTGCGATGAACAGCATCACGGTTACGGAAATCTTTAAGAAGTTCAAGGCGGACCAAGGGAAACTTAAACAGGTAGAACTACCTCCGGCCGAGGTGCCGAAAAAAGATGTCGCTTTAGTTAAGCGCCCTCGCAAAGACAATGCTAACCATCCGCGGCTGACGATCAACGGGGAACCAGGCGATCAGTATGATTATACCCTGGCTACTTGTTGCAATCCCGTGCAGGGCGATAAGATATTTGCGTATCTTACAGCCACTGCGGGCCTTAAAGTCCACCGGATCAACTGCCCTAATGCGACCAACCTGATGGTCAATTACGGTTATCGGATTATGAAAGCCGATTGGTCCAGTGATATGCCGCAGACGAATTTTGTTACTAAACTGAAAATTACGGGCATTGATGATGGTCCCGGAGTGATTGAGCGACTGACCCACCAGGTCTCCTTGATGGGGTTGAACATCCGCTCTCTCAATATTGCTGGAACAGAAGGCTTCTTTGAGGCAGAATTAAGTCTAATTGTCGCCAATACCGATCAGTTGAATCAGGCAACTCGAGCATTGAAGAACTTGTCGAACATTTCAACTGTTTCCAGGTTAGAGTAGACTTGTTCTACTGGGGCAAAGTTCCCCCCCTAAATGATCCAGCAGAACAAGTCTAATAAAAGAATTATGACGAAAGAGAACGATAGAAAGGATATTATCGAAGCGGTGAAAAACATTTTTTCCGCGCACCTGGAAAAGAATGGCTTGCGAAAGACACCGGAACGCTACGCGATTCTGGAAGAAATATATAAACGTACCGACCACTTCGATGCCGAGGCGCTCTACATTCACATGAAGACGCAAAACTACCGAGTAAGCCGGGCTACCGTCTACAATACCCTCGAATTGCTAGTGAATTGTGATTTGGTGACCAAGCACCAGTTCGGTAAAAATCTGGCCCAGTACGAAAAATCTTACGGCTTCAAACAGCATGATCATCTGATCTGTGTGGATTGTGGGAAGGTACTCGAATTTTGCGATCCTCGGATTCAGCAAATCAAAACGATGATGGGGGATTTGCTACAGTTTAACATAACCCATCACTCCCTCAACCTGTACGGTGAGTGCCAGGGGGCTTGTGAAAAGACCCGCAAACTAGAAAATACTGCGAATAAAGTGGAAGAAGTTCGCTAATTTTGCGGCATGGACCAAGTCTATGAACTCAGTCAGTCAGGGAGCATTAAAGTGCTACGGGTGCATAACCTATTGAGTGAATTTGCCAACCGGGAAATTCTAGGCGCCGCCCAAGCTTGTATTGACGAAGGATTCAACAGGTTTGTCGTTGATTTAGAAGGGATGCCCTACACCAATAGTGTTGGGCTTAATTTTTTGATTTCCCTTCAGTCGCGTTGTCAGGATCAGAATGGTTCCATTGTGATCGTCAACGTTTCCAAAAAAATAATTCAGTTGTTGGAGATTACCAAGCTCCAGCCCTTATTTCACTTAACAGATTCAGTAGACGAAGCACTTCGGTTACTGGATGAGGTATGAGCCGGATAGCACATCCCCAGGGGAGTGCTTTTCTTAGTTTGTGCCCGCAAAATTGAATGCACCGCATGACGGTAGATGTACTACTCGGCCTCCAATGGGGCGATGAAGGGAAAGGCAAGATTGTTGATTACCTGGCGCCTCGTTACGATATCATTGCCCGCTTCCAGGGTGGCCCTAACGCTGGGCATACACTGGTTTTTGAAGGGAAGAAGCACGTACTTCATACCGTTCCTTCCGGCATTTTTCGCGAAGCTCAGCTCAACCTTATCGGTAATGGTGTGGTCATTGACCCGATTACCTTGGGGCGTGAATTGGACGAATTGACGGAAGCGGGCGTTGAGTACAGCGATCGCCTGTTGGTAGCGCGCAAAGCTCACCTGATTCTGCCTACGCACCGGTTCCTTGATAAAGCCAGCGAAGCGGCGAAAGGGAAAGCCAAAATTGGCTCCACTCTAAAGGGTATCGGACCTACTTATATGGATAAGACCGGTCGTAACGGTCTGCGCGTCGGAGATTTAGAAGCCGCTGATTTTGAGGATCGCTATGCCGTGTTGAAAGCCAAGCACCTGGAGCTGCTGAAAATTTACCCCGAAGTAGAATTTGACCTGGAGGGCGAAGAAGCCAAATGGATCGTGGCCATCGAACGCTTACGCAAATTGCACCTGGTAGACGGCGAGTATTATATTAACAATGCCCTCAAAGCCGGTAAGCGCATCCTGGCAGAAGGTGCGCAGGGGTCTATGCTGGATATCGATTACGGTACTTATCCTTTTGTTACTTCTTCCAATACCATTACTGCCGGTGTTTGTACTGGTTTGGGCGTAAGCCCCCAGAAAATTGGCGAAGTGATTGGGATTACCAAGGCTTATTGTACTCGCGTAGGTTCCGGACCATTTCCTACCGAGTTGTTTGATGAGATGGGCGAGTTTCTGCGTGCAGAAGGTGCCGAATTTGGTGCTACTACTGGTCGGCCACGTCGTTGTGGCTGGATCGACTTGCCGCAGTTGCATTACACCATTATGCTCAATGGCGTGACCCAATTGGTGGTGACGAAAATTGACGTACTGAACAAACTGCCCGAAATAAAAATGGCCACCGCTTACGAAATGAATGGTAAAGCGACGCAACAGCTGCCATTTGATCTTTGCGATGACACCTGCCAACCGTTCTACGAATCCTTCCCTGGATGGGAAACTGATTTGGAGCGTGCGGCTACCTACGGCATGCTGCCGGAAACGGCCCAAGCCTTCATCACTGAGCTGGAAGAGCGATTGCAGGTACCTGTAACCATGGTTTCTACCGGACCGGGAAGAAGACAGCTGTTGGAGAAAGTACAAGGATAAAAAAACATAAGAATGCTGCTAGTACCTACCTATCTGACAGTATTCTTTGTGTTGATCACTTTTACGACGACTGCCCTTTTTTGGTGGGTTTTAAAAGTCAGTGAAAATAAGGAGCAACGGCAACAATGGAGCCGCCTTTTTTTAAGAGGGAGCATCCTTTGGCTAGTGCTGCAGGCAGCCCTGTCTTATAGTGGGGTTTACTATGAGCAGCTCAATGCGCTTCCTCCTCGTATCGCGGTTTTTGGATTGATCCCGGCATTGGGGTTTATTACTGCACTTTTTTTGCTACCCACCGGCAAGCGATTTATTGACAGTTTGCCGCTGCCTTCTTTGACCATCCTGCATGTGATCAGGATTCCGGTAGAACTGGTGCTGTACGGCTTGTTTCTAGCGGGTACGATTCCTGAGTTGATGACCTTTGCCGGTCGCAATTTCGATATCCTGGCTGGACTCACCGCTCCACTTGTCGTTTATCTAGGGTGGCGGCCTGCCTTCCGCCGAAACTTATTGCTGGTGTGGAATGTGCTCAGTTTGGCGCTATTGCTTAATATCGTTATTCATGCGTTACTGGCGGCGCCCTTTCCACTCCAGCAGTTGGCGTTTGACCAACCCAATATTGCCGTACTGTATTTTCCCTTCAGTTGGTTGCCTACTTACGTGGTGCCGGTGGTGCTGTTTTGTCACTTGGCGGCGTTACGGAAGTTGTACTGAATTCCAATATCGCTACCTTTACCTCTCAAATAAGTAAAAAACACGATGGAGCAGAACCCACCTATTCGCTTGAGTGTGTTGGAAGATCATGAGGTAGAGGCTGCCGTGCAGGAGCTTTTCGGCAGTGCCAGCCTGTTGGCGAGCATGAAGACGTTTATGCCTGCTGACCTCTACGAAGCATTGCTGAGTGCCAAAGATCAGGTAAAAAGTACCGAGGATTTTCAGGAAAAAATGATGCTGGTGTTTTTGCGTTTTGTGAGGGAATTGAGCATCACCGCGCTGACCAATAGTGGCCTCGAACAACTTGATCCTTCACAGAAGTACCTGTTCATCTCCAACCACCGTGACATTGGTCTGGATTCTGCCTATCTCAACAAGGCACTCTTTGAGGCAGGCTTTACGACCACCCAGATCGCTATCGGGGATAATTTGATGACGCACCGCCTCGCCGAGTTGATTTTTCGAATCAACAAGAGTTTTGCGGTCATACGCTCGGGGAGCCCGCGGGAGTTGTACCAGCATTCGATGAGAATGTCTGCCTATATCCACGAGATGATCCACACCGGCCAGGATTCCATCTGGATCGCGCAGCGGGAAGGTCGCTCCAAAGACGGCAACGATCGTACCCAAATCGGGATGCTAAAGATGCTCAGTCTCAGTAACCAAGGGGACCTAATCGATCATTTTGAAGAATTGAACATCGTACCCGTATCCATCTCCTACGAATACGACCCAACGGGTTTGGTGAAAACCCTCAGTCACCTGCGAAGGCTGAAAAATCCGGACTTTAAAAAATCCTTCACCGAAGATATCCAGCACATCCTGCTCGGGATCAAAGGCCAGAAAGGGCACGTTCATTTCCATTTTGGCAAACCGCTAAATTCCCGCTTACAGCCTCTCCGTGCGCTCGATAATGCCAAAAAACAACTGGAGGAATTGGTGGTGATGCTGGATAGATCTATCCACACCAACTATCGCCTGCATCCCATCAACTACATCGCCTGTGATCTGCTGCGGGGCACCGAGAAGTACCAGTCTTACTACAAACCAGAAGAGCTAAGGGAAATCACCGTGTTTTTCGATAAGCAACTAGCCCTGCTACCCGCAGATCAATTGGAAGATGGGCGTAAATATTTGCTGGGCATTTATGCCAATCCGGTTTGGAATGCGGCGGGTTAGCCAAGTTGGAAAGCACTTCCAAAGTGCCTTCCAACTTAACCTCGCGTTTGGTTATCTTTGACTAATTGTCATCAAAGTCAGCGATGCTCACTTTAACTTTTACAGGCCACAGAGTTTTTTGTTAGGATCCCAGGAAAAACTCCGTGTCACTGTGCCTCTGTGGCTAATCGTTTTCCTAGGTGAAATTTGTCGTCATCAAAACCATTTGCCCTGTCATGAGAAACTTACCTTGTTTACTGCTCGCAATGCTGCTCGTTTTCTTGTCCTGCGAAAAGCCTGCACCTACCGACTTAAGCAAAGCCGCACTGATCCCCTTTCCTGAAAGCATTTTTCCTACCCACGAACGGTTTTGCTTGCAAAACGGTACGGTCATTCACGTATGGGACGATATTTTGCCCTTAGCGGAATACCTGGAAGAGATGCTGGAAGCGGCTACCCAGTTGGATATCACCGTAGAAAAGGGAGAGCTCGCCACGGGCCCCAACCATATCTATCTGGAATTGATGGATGACTATGCTAATGAGGAAGGACCAGAGTTTTACGAACTGAGTATTAATAAAAAGAAGGTTCATTTAATGAGTAAGACTCCTGCGGGCGTTTTTCGGGGATTACAAACGCTGCTGCAATTGGTGCCTACCACGGCCACCGAGGATAACCATTGGGTCATTGCCTCGGGCGTTATTGACGATGCTCCGCAGTACGATTACCGTGGGGCCATGCTGGATGTGTCGCGCCATTTTTTTGGCGTAGACGATGTCAAGCGGTTTATCGACCTCATTGCTTTGTGCAAAATCAACTACCTCCACCTGCACTTGGCCGATGATCAGGGATGGCGCATTGAAATCAAATCCTGGCCCAACCTCACCACGCACGGCGGCAGTACCCAGGTGGGCGGTGGTACCGGTGGCTTTTACACTCAGGAGGATTACCAGGAAATCGTGCGCTATGCCCAAAGTCGTTACGTGACCATCGTGCCGGAAATCGATATGCCGGGGCATACCAATGCTGCACTGGCTTCTTATCCCGAGCTGAATTGCAATGGGGTTGCTCCCGAATTGTACACGGGCACTAAGGTGGGTTTTAGTACGCTTTGTACCTCCAAAGAGATCGTTTACCAGTTTGTCGAGGATGTGGTGCGGGAAATTTCCGCCATCACCCCTGGACCTTATTTTCACATTGGTGGCGACGAATC
>Ga0102812_10002867_pt1 | contig 11429 bp, 8 predicted proteins | sample ColrivemetaGS713_FD_79334 | JGI IMG/M metagenome (GOLD analysis project Ga0102812, IMG submission 79334) | Estuarine microbial communities from the Columbia River estuary - Flood tide ETM metaG S.713 | ecosystem: Environmental > Aquatic > Marine > Intertidal zone > Estuary | place: USA: Columbia... | reverse complement strand
CGGGGCGCTTTGCTGGATAACCTGATCACCAGCTTTCACCTGTAACGCCAGCGTATGCTCGCCGCGATCAATTTCGGTCAATTGCAACATTGGCACATTGGTCGGTGTGCCGTAGGGCTGGCCGTCCAGCAACAGTTGCAAGCTATGCCCGGGGCGCAGCGGGGGCTGCAGCGAGGCGCCAACTGTAAAGGTTCCGTTGTTGGCGCGCAGCGCTTCTTCTGTCGGCAGGTTAGTCAGCTGCACGTTGGTGTAAGGCAGGCTTTGCCCTGAGGTTGTCGTCGTTGATTCGGTAGATGCCGGAGCGCTGGCTTCTGGCGGATCCATGGTGTTCATCGGCGGCAGGGTTACCGAGTCAGCCTTGACGCCGTCCGGTGGCTGGTTGGTAAAGACCTTGTTGCCGCTGGCGTCGGTGTAGGAATAGATCTGGGCGCTGGCAGGAAGGGCCAGCAGCATAATCAGGCAGGCTGCAATAGGTGTGCGCATGGCGAGTTTCCTCTGGGCTTTGCTCAAGACTTACACTGGCGCGGGCGTCTTGCAAGCCCGCGCCGCGGTTTCCTGCGCACAAAAAAAGAGGCCTCGCGAAGGAGGCCTCATTTCATTGCGCTGGATTTAGACGCTGTAGTACAGGTCGTATTCCAGAGGGTGTACGAAAGTACGCACCTTGATCTCTTCTTCGCTCTTCAATTCGATGTAGGCATTGATGAAGTCGTCGGAGAATACGCCGCCCTTGGTCAGGAATGCGCGGCCCTTGTCCAGTTCTTCCAGAGCTTCTTTCAGGCTGCCGCAAACCTGTGGAATGTTGGCAGCTTCTTCCGGTGGCAGGTCATACAGGTTTTTGTCCGCAGCATCGCCGGGGTGAATCTTGTTCTGGATGCCGTCCAGACCGGCCATCAGCAGTGCAGCGAAGGCCAGGTAGGGGTTGGCAGCCGGATCCGGGAAGCGTGCTTCGATACGGCGGGCTTTCGGGCTGGAAACGTAAGGGATACGGATCGAGGCGGAACGGTTGCGTGCCGAATAGGCCAGCATGACCGGTGCTTCAAAGCCCGGGACCAGACGCTTGTAGGAGTTGGTCGACGGGTTGGTGAAGCCGTTCAGTGCTTTACCGTGCTTGATGATGCCGCCGATGAAGTACAGGGCGGTATCGGACAGACCGGCATAGCCTTCGCCAGCGAAGGTGTTCTTGCCATCTTTGCCGATCGACAGGTGTACGTGCATGCCCGAGCCGTTGTCGCCGTAAAGCGGCTTCGGCATAAAGGTAGCGGTTTTGCCGTAGGCGTCAGCCACGTTGTGCACGCAGTACTTCAGGGTCTGAACTTCGTCAGCCTTGTTGACCAGCGTGTTGAACTTCACACCGATTTCGTTTTGACCGGCAGTCGCCACTTCGTGGTGGTGAACTTCGATGACCAGGCCCATTTCTTCCATGGCATTACACATGGCAGTACGGATTTCGTGGTCGTGGTCGCACGGCGGTACCGGGAAGTAGCCACCTTTAACGGCTGGACGATGGCCCTTGTTGCCGCCTTCGATGTCGGCGTCGGTGTTCCAGGAGCCTTGCTCGGAGTAGATCTTGAACATGGAGCCGGAGATGTCGGACTTGAACTTCACTTCGTCGAAGATGAAGAACTCAGGTTCCGGGCCGACGAATACGGTGTCACCGATGCCGGTGGACTTGAGGTATTCCTCTGCGCGCTTGGCGATCGAGCGTGGGTCACGATCGTAGCCCTGCATGGTGCTTGGCTCGATGATGTCGCAGACCAGGATCAGCGTCGGCTCTTCGGTGAACGGATCGAGTACGGCAGTTTCATCAACTGGCATCAGGATCATGTCGGAGGCTTCGATGCCTTTCCAGCCGTGAATGGAGGAGCCGTCGAACATCTTGCCGATCTCGAAGAACTCGTCATCCAGGGCGTCACGGGCAGGCATGGTTACGTGATGTTGCTTGCCTTTGGTGTCGGTGAAGCGCAGGTCTACCCACTTAACGTCGTGGTCTTTGATCAGTTGAACAGTCTTAGACATTTTGTCCTCCAGAGGAATAAAGCCCCGTTAGGAGCCCTTGTATTGATTCGGTGAAGCCCGGCGGGATATTCCAACAGAGCGACCTTGCCCACAAGGGAGCAAAATACATGCCACACGCAGGAAATAACCAGCTACAGCTGAAATTAAAGACTTCAAGCTGGAAGATTGTACGACGCGCACAATGTATGGCACCACAGAGGTGCGCTTATTTTTGATGCTGCACATTTATGGTGCGGAATTGGATTTGCATGTTTTTGATCAAAGCTTGAGCAATTTCCGCTATAATCCGCGCCCCTCTTTTCGGCCGCTGCGCTTGCGCGGTGTATAGCATGAAGCTGATCGTAAAAGTTTTCCCAGAAATCACCATCAAGAGCCGGCCGGTGCGCAAGCAGTTTATCCGCCAGCTGGCGAAGAACATGCGCACAGTGCTGCGGGATCTGGATCCTGCGCTGGTGGTGCTGGGTGAGTGGGATAATCTTGAGTTGCAGACAGCGCTGAGCGAACCGAAGTTACTGAATGAGATGTACCAGCGCCTGCGCTGCATGCCGGGTATTGCGCACTTTCTCGAAGTACATGACTACCCGCTGGTTGATTTTGCCGACACCCTGGACAAGTGTCGCCAGCACTTTGGCCACATGCTGCCGGGCAAGATATTCAACGTGCGCTGCAAGCGCGCGGGCAAGCACAGCTTTACCTCGATGGAAGTCGAGGCTTTTGTCGGCAGCCACCTGCACCGTGAATTCAATGCTGCCGGCATCGACCTGAAAAACCCCCAGATTGCAGTGCGAATGGAAATTCGCGATCAGCGGCTGTTCATCATCGATCGACAGCATCAGGGCATTGGCGGCTATCCGCTGGGTACTCTGGATCAGACGCTGGTGCTGATGTCCGGCGGCTTTGATTCAACGGTGGCGGCGTACCAGATCATGCGCCGTGGCATGCTCACGCATTTCTGCTTCTTCAATCTCGGCGGCCGCGCCCACGAGTTGGGTGTCATGGAAGTTGCACACTTTATCTGGAAGAAATACGGCAGTTCGCAGCGAGTGCTGTTTCTCAGCGTGCCTTTTGAAGAGGTGCTCGGCGAGATACTCGGTAAGGTCGACAACAGCCAGATGGGCGTGGTGCTCAAGCGCATGATGTTGCGCGCGGCAACGCGCCTGGCCGAGGACCTGCATATTGATGCGCTGGTCACCGGCGAGGCGATCTCCCAGGTTTCCAGTCAGACACTGGCCAACCTCAAGGTGATTGATGCTGCCACCGACATGCTGGTTTTGCGGCCACTATTGGTCAGCCACAAGCAGGACATTATCGATAGTGCCACGCAAATCGGCACTGCCGAGTTCGCCAAGAACATGCCTGAGTACTGCGGCGTGATCTCGGTCAACCCGACCACTCGGGCCAAACCGGCGCGTATCGAGTATGAAGAGTCGCACTTCGATATGGCCGTGCTTGAGCGTGCGCTGGCTAGTGTGCGGCGGATAACCGTGGATCGCGTTATTGAAGAGCTGGGTGAAGATATTCAGGTCGAGGAAGTCAGCGAGGCCATGCCGGGACAGGTGGTGATTGATATTCGCCATCCGGATGACATCGAAGATCAGCCTCTGGCCTTGTCCGGTATCCAAGTGCAAGCACTGCCGTTCTATGCGATCAATAACCGCTTCAAGGAGCTGGATAGCAATCGCCAGTACCTGCTGTATTGCGACAAGGGCGTTATGAGCCGCCTGCATGCTCATCACCTGCTAAAGGAGGGGCATGCCAATGTGCGCGTTTATCGGCAGAGCTAGGGCGGCGCGCTGGTTTGCCGAGGTGCGCCGCAGGCGTCCTCCCGACCGCTAATTGTTTTAACCCCCTACTTCCCCAAGGCTGCGTAGAATACGCAGCCTGGAATTTCAGAATCTTAAATTGAGACTGCATCGTGATCGAGAATCTCCGCAACATCGCCATCATTGCCCACGTTGACCATGGTAAGACCACTCTGGTAGACAAACTCTTGCGCCAGTCCGGCACCCTCGAGCGTAACGAGCTCGACACCGAACGCCTGATGGACAGCAACGACCAGGAGAAAGAGCGTGGTATTACCATTCTGGCGAAGAACACCGCCATCAACTGGAACGGCTACCACATCAATATCGTTGACACCCCCGGCCACGCCGACTTTGGTGGCGAGGTTGAGCGCGTGATGTCGATGGTTGACTCGGTGCTGCTACTGGTCGACGCGCAGGACGGCCCGATGCCGCAAACCCGCTTTGTGACCCAGAAGGCCTTCCAGGCCGGTCTGCGTCCGATCGTGGTGATCAACAAGGTTGACCGCCCGGGCGCACGTCCGGATTGGGTTCTGGACCAGATCTTTGACCTGTTCGACAACCTCGGTGCCACCGAAGAGCAGCTGGACTTCCAGGTCGTTTACGCCTCGGCCCTGAACGGTATTGCCGGTCTGGAACACACCGACATGGCTGAAGACATGACCCCGCTGTACCAGGCAATTGTCGATCACGTACCGTCCCCGAAAGTGGATCGTGACGGTCCGTTCCAGATGCAGATTTCCGCACTGGATTACAATAACTTCCTCGGCGTGATCGGTGTTGGTCGTATCGCCCGTGGTCGCGTCAAGCCCAATACCCAGGTAGTGGCCATCGATGCTGACGGCAAGCGTCGCAACGGTCGGATTCTCAAGCTGATGGGTCACCACGGTCTGCACCGTATAGATGTGGAAGAAGCAGCTGCCGGCGACATCGTCTGCATCAGCGGCTTCGAGCAGTTGTTCATCTCCGACACCCTGTGCGACCCGCTGAACGTTGAAGCCATGACTCCGCTGTCGGTGGACGAGCCAACCGTGTCCATGACCTTCCAGGTCAACGACTCGCCGTTCTGCGGTAAAGAAGGCAAGTTCGTTACCAGCCGCAATATCAAGGAGCGTCTGGACAAGGAGCTGCTGTACAACGTGGCCCTGCGTGTGGAAGAAGGCGACAGCGCCGACAAGTTCAAGGTCTCCGGCCGTGGCGAACTGCACCTCTCGGTACTGATCGAAACCATGCGTCGCGAAGGCTTCGAAATGGCCGTTGGTCGTCCGGAAGTCATTATCAAGAACGTTGACGGGGTGAAGCACGAGCCCTTCGAAGACGTCACCATCGACTTGCCAGAAGTGTCGCAAGGCGCGCTGATGGAGCAGATGGGCTTGCGCAAGGGCGATCTGACCAACATGGTCCCGGATGGCAAAGGCCGTGTGCGTCTTGAGTACAACATCCCGGCCCGTGGCCTGATCGGTTTCCGTAACGAGTTCCTGACCCTGACTTCGGGTGCGGGCATCCTCACCAGCATCTTCGACCGTTACGCGCCGATGAAGTCCGGTGATATGTCCGGCCGGCAGAACGGTGTACTGGTGTCGGTAGCAACCGGTAAGGCACTGACCTACTCGCTGGAAACCCTGCAGGCGCGCGGCAAGCTGTTTGTCGAGCATGGCCAGGAAATCTATGAAGGTCAGATCGTTGGTCTGAACAGCCGCGACAATGACATGGGTGTGAACCCGACCAAGGGCAAGAAGCTAGACAACATGCGCGCGTCGGGTAAAGACGAAGTGATTGCACTGGTTCCGCCTGTGCGCTTCACCCTTGAGCAGGCTCTGGAGTTCATCCAGGATGACGAGCTGTGTGAAGTGACGCCAAAGTCGATTCGCCTGCGCAAGAAGTTCCTCAGCGAAACCGACCGCAAGCGCGCCAGCAAAAACTAAGCGCCTGCTGAAATGAAAAAGCCCCCGGCAGTCTGACTGCCGGGGGCTTTTTCTTGCCTGCTGAAAATATCCGGTTATGACCGGCAACCTTTGACGCTTTATTCACAAGGCAGTGGTTATTATCCTGCACATGTTAAGGGTGCCTGCCGAAATCAATCGATGCAGCCAGCCAAACCGGGAGAAAAGCATTGGCTACGTCGCGCACTGAACCGGCAGAGAAGGGTATTGACTGGGCAGCCCTTGGCTGGATGTTCTTGTTTTTCTGGTACATGTCCGGCGTCACGCAGGTTCTGCTGTTTACCACCGAAAGCACGAGCTGGCTCGGGTCACGGCAGACGATATTGCTCAGTGCTTTCTGGATGGTACCGTTGTTGCTTTTTCCTGCGCGGACGAAGCAGCTGGCAGGCATTCTGGGTGGGTTATTGTGGCTGTGCTCGCTACCGGCCTTTGGTTACTTCCTGATTTACGGGCAGGACTTTTCCCAAAGCGTCATTTTCATCATGTTCGAAAGTAACCAGGCCGAGTCGGCTGAGTACATGGCTCAATATTTTGTCTGGTGGATGCCGTTCGCATTTCTGGCCTACGGCTTGGGGGCCTGGCTGCTGTGGCGAAAAATCCGTCCGGTTTACCTGCCCAGGCGTTCGGCAATCATCGCCAGTGTACTGATCGGTGCGGCGACGCTTGGCTATCCTGCACGTAATCTGGTCACGGTTGAAGATTTCAATATGGGCTTGACCAAGTTCGAGTCGAAGATAGACACCGTAACACCCTGGCAGTTGATAGTCGGCTACCGCCAATACACCCAGCAGCTAGCTAATATGCAGGCACTGCTTACGGCCAATGCCAAGTTACCGCCACTTGAAAACCTGATTGATGCGCATGCTGATCAGCCGGGCACGCTGGTGCTGGTAATTGGCGAGTCGACCAATCGTCAGCGCATGAGCCTGTACGGTTATCCGCGGGCCACTACGCCAAGGCTGGATGCCTTGCGTGATCAGTTGGCGGTATTCGATAACGTGGTTACCCCGCGCCCTTACACCATTGAGGCGCTGCAGCAGGTGCTGACGTTTGCTGACGAGCAGAGGCCGGATGACTACCTGACCACACCGTCCATTATTAATCTGATGAAGCAGGCAGGCTACAAGACCTACTGGATCACCAATCAGCAGACCATGACCGAACGCAACACCATGCTCACGACTTTTTCCGAGCAGGCTGATAAGCAGGTCTATCTGAACAACAACCGTGCTCAGAATGCCAGTCAGTATGATGGTGACGTGCTGGAGCCTTTCAGCAAGGCTCTGGAAGATCCAGCGCCACGCAAGTTTATTGTGGTGCACCTGCTTGGTACGCATATGCGCTACCAGTACCGTTTTCCCGAGGAATACGATCACTTTGCGGATCGTCAGGGTGTGCCGGCCTGGGTGACTGACGACCAGTTACCCACCTACAACAGTTACGACAATGCGGTGCTGTACAACGACTTTGTGGTGTCCAGTCTGATCGATCGTCTATCGGCAAGCGGGGGGCGGGACTTGTTGCTGTATTTGTCTGACCACGGCGAGGCGGTGTTTGATTCGCCCGACAATGCCATGCTCGGCCGCAACGAAGGCAAGCCGACGTCACCGATGTATACCGTGCCTTTCATTGTTTGGACTTCGGAGCAATGGCAGGGAAATCAGGCGCTGAACTATGGGGCCGAACTCGGAAGGCCATACAGCAGTTCCAACCTGATTCACACTTGGGCTGACCTGGCAGGTTTGAGTTTCAGTGAGTGGGATCCGAGCAAGAGTCTGGTGAGTGACAAGTTCAAGGTGCGCCCGGTGCTGATCGGAAATCCATATCAGCCAAAATCGCTGATAGATTTCAGCCTGGTCAAGCCAAAGGGCCAGGTTGCGTTAGAGGACCAGAAGCTGGTGCGGGCGGCACCGATGAACTGACGAGAAGTAGCAGACTCTGGAATTTATCCAGAACGACGAGCTGTGTGAAGTGACGCCAAAGTCGATTCGCCTGCGCAAGAAGTTCCTCAGCGAAACCGAACGCAAGCGCGCCGCTAAGAACTAAGCGCCAGCCGGAATGAAAAGCCCCCTCCAGTCAGACTGGCGGGGGCTTTTTTATGAAGAGAATTTGACGGTTTTTTCACCTGGCGTTGTTTAGAGTGATGCCCATATTTTCTGGGTATTGGCGAATTTTGCCGTGCTACCCGATCGGGTTCGGAGAGTCGTTATGAACACCGCACATGCAGCTTTACCCCGCAAGGGCGTTGATTGGGCCGCGATTGGCTGGATGTTGCTGTTCTTCTGGTTCGTAGCCGGGGTCACTCAGTTGATGCTCTTTGCCAGCGACAGCAATGGCTGGCGCGGCTTGCGGCAAACGTTCTTGCTCAGCGGTTTCTGGCTGATTCCGCTGCTGCTGTTTCCGGCGCAGACGCGCCGGCTCGCGGGAGTCATCGGTGGTGTGATCTGGTTGTTGTCGTTACCGGCCTTTGGCTATTACCTGATCTACGACCAGGACTTCTCGCAAAGCGTGATTTTCATCATGTTCGAGAGTAACAACGCAGAGTCGGCTGAGTACATCAGCCAGTATCTGGCGTGGTGGATGCCCTTGGCATTTATCGGCTATGGCCTGGGTGCCTGGTTGCTCTGGAAAAAAATTCGTCCGGTATACCTCCCGCGTCGCACAGCAATTATCGCCAGCGTGCTGATTGCCGCTGCCACGGTTGGCTATCCAGCGCGTTACATAGTCAAGACCCCGGATTTTGTGAAAGGTATAAGCAAGTTTGAGGAGCGCTTATCCTCGGTTTCACCTTGGCAGTTGATGGTTGGCTATCACCAGTATCGGCATCAGTTGGGCAACATGGAGGAGTTGCTCTCGTTGAATGCCAAGCTGCCGCCGCTGAAAAACCTTGTTGATGCGAACGCCGCAGAACCGAGCACTCTGGTACTGGTGATCGGCGAGTCGACCAATCGGCAACGGATGAGCCTGTATGGTTATCCTCGTGCCACTACGCCGCGTCTCGACGCGCTGCGCGATCAGCTGGAGGTATTCGATAACGTGGTTACCCCGCGCCCCTACACGATTGAGGCACTGCAACAGGTGCTGACTTTTGCCGATGAAAAAAATCCGGATGCTTACCTGACTACACCGTCAATCGTTAATCTGATGAAGCAGGCGGGCTACAAGACCTACTGGATCACCAACCAGCAGACCATGACCGAGCGCAACACCATGCTCACGACCTTTTCCAGGCAGGCCGATGAACAGGTCTATTTGAACAACAACCGCGTTCAGAACTCCCGCCAGTTCGACGGCGATGTCCTTGCGCCATTCGGCAAGGTGCTGAATGACGCCGCTCCGCGCAAGTTCATTGTGGTGCATTTGCTTGGCACGCACATGAGCTACAAATACCGTTTCCCGGCGGAGTACGACCACTTTACCGATCGGCAGGGTGCCCCGTCCTGGGTCACCGATGACCAGTTGCCAACATACAACAGCTACGACAATGCCGTTTTGTACAACGACTTTGTGGTGGCCAGTCTGATCGAGAAACTCTCCGCCAAGGGTGGCCGGGATATGTTGCTGTACTTGTCTGATCACGGCGAGGCGGTGTTTGATTCACCGACCAATGACATGCTTGGACGCAGCGAGGGCGCGCCAACCGCGCCGATGTACACCGTGCCCTTTATCCTCTGGTCATCCGAGCAATGGCGTGCCGATCATCCGGCTGATTTCAGTGCAGCGCTTGGGCGCCCTTACAGCAGCTCCAATCTGATTCACACCTGGTCTGATCTGGTCGGTTTGAGCTACAGCGAGTTTGATCCAAGCAAAAGCCTGGTAAGCGCTGATTTTGAGGAAAGACCCGTATTGATTGGCAACCCTTATGTGCCCAAGTCACTGATCGATTTCAGCCTGATCAAGCCAAAACGCCAGATCGCGCTGGATGACAGGAAGCTGGTGCAGGCGGCCCCGATAAACTGATGCAGATAGGCGCAGGCGGCAGCCGGGGTATCAACTTTTGGGCTTGAAAGCGCAGTAGCCAGGCCGTGGGCCTACTTTCGGATGGTTGCGGCAGGTGTCCGGACGCTTGTCATAAATCGTGCAAAGCCGCGTTTTGCGATCAAGATACAGGCAGTCGTTATTGGCCATGCGTACCAGGGTGAATATCTCGGCTTTCTGGTTGTAGCGCTCGACGATGCCTTCTTTCTGCAGGCGCTTGGCGATGCTTTTGCGTGGTTCGCCGCGCTCGAACTCTTCAACCAGACCAATGCGCAACAAGTCATTAAAGCGCACCTCGACCGGCATGGTGCAGCAGCTCGATACACAGCTATGGCACATGTTGCTCTCGTAACGAATCCAGGTGTCGATCCGGTCGAGTTCAGCACCCAGTATCAGTAAAGGTTTCATGGCGGCAGGCTATGTAGGGGCGGGCGCGCATGATAGCCGGCCCCTGCCGGCTGTAACAGCTATGCGTTGCGCGTGCACGCATCATCCCTGCAATGAATGAACGGACGATACTGTCAGGGCACGTCTGGCCCGATGTCTACAGCACGCAACAGACGACCCAACCGGCGCATTTCCAGCCGGGCCAGGGTGACGCAAATTGGCACGGCGATGCCGGTAGCCAGTGTGCTGCTGTTGATCAGGCCGAATGCTTTGGCGGACTCGGCCAGGTGCTTGCTCAACCCGATCAGGCAATAACTGATTGCTGCCACCGAAAGCCCTTCAGCGGTCTGCTGCAAGCGCCATTTCGCGTGACCGAGGCGGCTCATGGTCTGCATCAATTGCTGGTTCTGAGTTTCGGTGGTCAGGTCCATGCGTGTGCGAAGCAGTTCGCTGGCACGGTCAATGCGCAGGGAAAGGTAGCAAGAAGACTGCCGGTTTGGGGGTAGCACTGCGAAGCGCTGGCAGAGCTCCAGCAAGTGCATGAACTTCGCTGCTGTCTGGCGCTGATCAGGCAGGAGTACACGCTACGACAGGCGCGCAGGCGTTGCCAGTATTGGAGCGGGCCGCGCTTGCAGTTCATTGAGCAGGGTTTCCCGCTCAGGATGAAAGTGCAGGCTGTCGGGGTTTGTGCTTGGCTTGTTGTTGACTGTCCAGGTTAGTTCGGACATGGCTATTGCTCTTGATCGAGCACTGCAGACTATTGGGGAACACGAATCAGGCTGTGACGCAGTCAGCGCATTTTTTCCCACAAAGTGCCTTGCCCCGAGCGCCAACTCAAAGATCATGTAAAGTTAACTGCGCGATGCGCTACCCAAGTAGTTCAACTATTCGCGGCTGCCGGTTGCAGTAGGAGTTCAATGGAAAAGCCGAAAATCGATGCATATTCCGCTGCTTCAGCTATCACCGAATTACAGCTACGGCGGATCAGTCAGATCATTTTTGTAGTTGCTGTGGCGCTGAGTCTGGTTGCTTTACAGAATCTGTTGGTGGGCAGTTGGCGCACTGCCTCGCTGATGCTGGCGACCATCGGTTTTCTGATCTTTGCCTATCGAACCGCGCGCGCGAACAAGCTGCAACTCGCTGCAGTCATGTTGCTGGTGATATTGACAGGCATCGCCACCCTGCTGATGTGGCTTGATCAGGGCCTGCATGATCATGCACTGATGGGCTATAGCGGCATTCTGGTGTTTGCCGGTGTGCTGGGTGGTGGCCGCCTGTTCATTGGCTTGCTTTGCTTCATGCT
>Ga0102812_10002866_pt1 | contig 11430 bp, 12 predicted proteins | sample ColrivemetaGS713_FD_79334 | JGI IMG/M metagenome (GOLD analysis project Ga0102812, IMG submission 79334) | Estuarine microbial communities from the Columbia River estuary - Flood tide ETM metaG S.713 | ecosystem: Environmental > Aquatic > Marine > Intertidal zone > Estuary | place: USA... | reverse complement strand
GCTCGACCCCATCGCCGATAAGGCGATGGTGGTGATCGCGCTGATGGTGATCATCGGGTTTTCCAGTTGGTCGCCGTGGCTGGTGTTGCCAGCAACGATGATTCTGTTTCGTGAAGTGTTTGTCTCGGGTTTGCGTGAGTACCTGGGCGATACGGCGGGCACCCTGAAGGTTACGCGTCTGGCCAAATGGAAGACGACACTGCAAATGGTGGCGATTGCTGTTTTGTTCTCACAGGGTGTGTTTGAGCATTATCTTGTGATGTCGGCTTGGGGAATGGATGAACCATTGGTACGTTCCATTCTGAACGGGTCAGAAGCCGATCTGCAGGGTCTGCGCTGGAAGCAAATGGCTATGAAGTGGGCTGGATTGGGCGGCTTGTGGTTGCTTTGGATCGCTGCTTTGCTGACGGTTATCACGGGGTTTGATTATCTGATGCGCGCAATGCCGCACCTAAAGGAGGACCGGTGATGGAAGTGGTGTATTTCGCATGGGTGCGCGAGCGGATCGGCGTGCCGCGCGAGCGGGTTGAGACCGACGCAGCCACGGTTACGGATCTCGTTTCGGAACTGCGGGCGCGCGAGGACAGATACGCGGTGGCCTTTGCGGACCTGAGTGCGCTGCGCGTTGCCGTTGATCAACAGTTGACTGACTTTGACGCATCGCTGGAGGGTGTGCGCGAGATCGCGTTTTTTCCACCAATGACCGGAGGCTGACGCATGCGGATTTCGGTCCAGGAGGCGCCATTTCATTTGGGTGCTGAAGTCGAAGCGTTTACCCGTCCGCTTGATGGAATGGGGGCATTAGTCACCTTTACAGGTGTTGTCCGCGACTCGGTTGAAACACCGTTGCTGGCCATGGAAATCGAACACTATCCGGGAATGACGGAAACCGCATTGACCGAGATCGCCACCCAAGCGCAATCGCGCTGGCATCTGGGCGATGTTCTGGTGATCCACCGATATGGCCGATTGGCTCCGGGAGACATGATCATGATGGTTGCCACAGCAGCGCCTCATCGCAATGATGCCTTTGAAGCTGCGGAGTTTCTGATGGATTATCTCAAGTCGCGGGCACCATTCTGGAAACGAGAGATCACAAAAGATGGCGCAACCTGGGTTGCGGCCAAGGACGAAGATGAGGCTGCTCTGGACCGCTGGTCCGATCCGAAGATCAACAGTTGAGGCAGATCAACGTATCGGGCCAATAAATTTTGTAATATGCGATTGGCGCAACTCGCTGGAGGACAACCCAATGTTCAGCAAAATCATAGTCGGGTTTGATGGCTCCGTTTCATCAAAGAACGCGCTCTTGATGGCATGCGATCTGGCCGGAAAATACGGTTCCGAACTGCATATCGTTCACTCGGTGCAAACGCAGACAATGGCATTCACTATGGGCGCTGTCGGTGGGTATGACGCTGTCACCATGGTGCCTGATCGTGAGGCTTTGGACGAAGCGGCCAACAGCCTTCTGGCTGAGGCGCGGGACATCGCACGGGCCAGCGGTCAACCAGATGCGAAAACACACATCGGACACAGTGACCCGGCAGAAGATCTGTTGACCTGTGCAATGTCCGAAGGAGCGGATCTGATTGTGACCGGGAGACGCGGGTTGGGAAATGTCTCAAGTCTGCTCTTGGGCAGCACCTCGCGGAAAGTCAGCCACGAATCGAAATGCGCCCATCTGACAGTCGCCTGATCAGACGGCTTTCTGACGTTCGATATAGGCCCGCATCTCTTCGGCTTCTTGCCGGGCTTCTCGAAGTCCGTCCATGGCGGCGCGCAGTTCCGCCTCTGTTTGTGTCAGCTGGTTTGTCAATTCTGCTTCGCGTTGCTGCAGGTAGGTGATGGCCTGATCGCGAGTTTCTTCTGCGTCATGTAATTCCTGGCTCATCCGGTCCAGATCTGCGACGTCGCTGGGTGCGACACGCGAAAAGCGATGGATCAGCCAGTTTGAAAACCAGCCCAGACAAAAAGCAACAAACAGAATGATCGCTGTTGCGATGACAAACTCAGTTCTGGTCATCCGGGGTCCCTTCTGTCTGCTGTTCAACCTCGTCTGTATCGTTGGATTCCGAGAGGGACTCCAGTGCTGAATTTCCCTGCGGTATGGATGGTTCGGGTTTGATCAGGTGAAATTCGATGCGGCGATTGGTTTCACGGCCCTCTTCGGAACCATTGTCGGCAATCGGCTGCAGTTCACCATAACCCTTTGCCTCAAACGACGACGTCAGTACTCGGCGTGCCTGCAATTCATTCAGAACCGATTGTGCCCGCGCCTGGCTGAGCGCCAGGTTCATTTCTTCGCGCCCCTGGCTGTCAGTATGCCCCTGGATCTCAAGTTTCACATCGCCACATGTTTTCAACAACTCGGCGATCGCATCCATCGATGGCAGGGACGCTGTGTCGATTGTGGCGCTACCCGGCTCAAACGAAATCTTGCCATTTATCAGAATCTGGCTGATGCGGACTTCACATTCTTCGGGTGAGGGCAGATCCAGTTGCGGGTCCAGTTGCTCCTGATAGGTCACGTCGATATCAAAATCCGCCTCTTCTCCCAATTTGGCGGCCAGAATACGTGCGATTTCGGCGCCGGCTTCGGGGTCACCGGTGTTTCCTGAGACGGCCACTGTGGTGGGTGTCACACGTACGATCCCGTTGTTGAGCGCAGCCAGCGCTTCAAGCGCGGTGAGGACACGCGTGGGCCAGTCGGCTGGCAAATCCGGTGCAATCCGCGCAGCAGTGTAAACCGCACTCGTGCCAAACCTGGCCTTGGCAAAGCTGTCGGCCATGTCACGCAGTGTTTCATCCGGCAAACGGCCGCGCAGCTGAACCTGGCCTTCGGGACTGAGCGTGGCCAAAAACTCCGGTGGTCCCTGATTGGGGTCCGGGGTGTCCGGAAGAACCGGAAACAGTGCAAAAACATCCGGCAGGTCCGCCTGCAACTCGCCCACTACGCGGTCAAAGTCGCTTTGGGATGTGCCTTCGGCAGCAATGAGGGTAACGTCTGCGTTCGAGAAGGTTATTGTTCCTTGACCAAGTCGGGCCAGAGCCGCGATTGCTGTTTCCGCAGCAGCGCCCCAGGTGGGTGTCGGTACGCCCATCCCAACAACGCAGCGACCTGTTTCGGTCATGCCCGCAGCCCGTGCCGCCGCCAAAATACGTGTTTCGCTTTCAACAGTGTCAGCCGAGCAGGCATCAAACCGGGCCCCGTTGTCATCTATGACAAAACGTAGCGTGAAGGGTGTGATAACGGGGCGCGGTGCCGCTATGTTCAGGGTCAGGCGCAGGCCGGGCGGCGAAGCACGCGAAAGTTTTGCTTCAAGTTTCGCTTTTTCCTGCGCGCTGTCGGAAATGGCCGTAATTGCAACACGGCCCGCGCTTACCGAAACTTTGGCCCGCGGCAGATCGGCGATTGCATTGATGGCGAATGCCAATGCGTCCTCCCACCCTTGCGGCGCGCTGTAATCGGCAGTTTCCAGAAGATCCGCCACCGGATCAGGAGACATTTTCTGAAAAGCGGCAATGACAGCGTCACGGTCCGTGCTTTCCGGGATCAGACCAATGATCGATATCCCGGTGGCATTGCGTAAAACTTCGGCAGAAAAGCGCGGTGCAATGAGCAATGCGGTCGAGGTGACGTCCATTTCGTCATTCAGACGCGCGGCATCGACGACAGACCCTGCAACAGAAAGCGCGCGAAACCGGATCGCCTCATCCGGTGCGGTGCCGGCAATCGTAACCTTGAGGCCGTCTGCTTCCACTTCCGCCCAAGTCAGGGATTCCATGTCCAGTGCGTCTCTTACTGCGATCTCGGAGTAGTTCTCAATCAGTTTGACGGAAGCACTCGCCACCACCACGGCCAGCAGCCCTGCGGCCACAAACGTCAGGGCATTGAAAAGAAGGTAAGACAGGCGCATGGATAAGCTTTGTTTGTTAAATTCATTGATCTGATACGCCGGCTAGGCGGGGGTTTCAATCACACCACGAGCGACAGACCGAGGAAGAGCAGCGGGATCATGCCGGTATCGCGATTGGACCGAAACAGGCGCACCAGCTTTGCCGGGTCCTCGGCATCAAATTGGCGCAGCTGCCACGCCATGTGCCAGCCCATCGCCCAGGGCCCGGCGAGGGCCAGCAGCATCGCCGCCCCGCTGGCTTGCGGCAATGCGGAAAAAACAACAGCCAATCCAAAGAGACCAACCGTCGCAACGAGAAACCGGCGCAGCCATTGCGGGGTCGCCGCACCAAACAGACGCGCCGTTGATTTGATCCCGATCAGAGCGTCATCTTCGGTATCCTGATGGGCATAGATCGTATCGTAAAAAAGTGTCCAGGCGATTCCTGCGAGATAGAGAACGACGGCCGGTGCCTCGAGCCGACCGGTGTGGGCAGTCCATGCCAGAAGTGCACCCCAATTGAAGGCAAGGCCCAGAAAGACCTGGGGCCACCATGTGAAGCGTTTGGCAAATGGGTAAATTGCGACGGGAAGCAACGCCAGAATGCCCAATCCGATTGCTGCGAGATTGAAGGTCAGTAGGATGCCGAAGGCGATCAGCGCCTGCGCGCACATCCAGATCACAGCGCCCCGCAGGCTGACCTGTCCGGAGGGGATCGGGCGCGAGCGGGTTCGTTCAACCTGGCCATCAAAATCACGGTCGGTGATATCATTCCAAGTGCATCCCGCGCCGCGCATCAGCCAGGCGCCGATGCCGCAGCCAACCGCAATCCACAGATCGAACAGCTCGGCGCGCTGATCAAACAGCATCGCCAGTGCCAGACCCCACCAACATGGCAGCAGCAAGAGCCAGGTGCCAATCGGGCGATCTGCACGGCTGAGCCGCAGGTAGGGGCGGGTGACGCGAGGCGCCCATTGGTCCACCCAATTGCCGCTGACCGCGTCGGCGACTTGCCCATCTGGCGCTTTGGTTGTGTCTTGCATATGTATCTGCCCCATGGACCTGACATCAGACGCGAAAATCCGACTTTATGTAGAGCATCCTTTGGGGGATGGGCAATCCATAGACGTGTCGCGAGAACAGGCGCATTATCTTTTTGGCGTTATGCGGCTGGGTGTGGGCGCGCATGTTTTATTGTTCAACGGCCGCGACGGAGAGTGGCTCGCAAGTGTTGCGGTCGCAGGTAAACGCGGGGGTACCTTGACCGTTGAAGCCTGCACCAAGCCGTTACAAATGCCGCCAGATCTGTGGCTGATGTTTGCACCGATCAAAAAGGCGCGGACCGACTTTATTGTCGAAAAGGCGACCGAGATGGGGGCCGCGCGTATCATGCCCATTCAGACTGACTATACTAATTCAGGTCGAATTCAGCGGGATCGTCTGCAGGCGCATGCCGTAGAAGCAGCAGAACAATGCGGCGGCACGTTCGTACCAATCGTCGACGAGTTGCAGCGGCTGGACCGCTTGCTGGATCGCTGGGTCGCACCGCGGCAGGTCCTTTTTTGTGACGAAGGACTGGTTGGTGAGGCACCCGTGATCCCCGCCATTCCCGGGCCGTGGGCGATTTTGATTGGGCCGGAAGGCGGCTTTTCTCCCGCGGAGCGCGCCCGTTTGGGTCAATTGGACTATGCCCACCCGGTGTCTCTCGGGCCACGTATCTTGCGCGCAGACACAGCGTCTGTCGCGGCCCTTGCACTCTGGCAGGCCGCGCTGGGTGACTGGGGCGGGGCATAAAGTCGTGTGCCTTTTTACTCCGCATCTTTGTGCAAGCTTTCAGCTTTACCATTTGATCCCGGAACTGTTGGATGCCGGGCAAGACTGCATGGGAGCACCAACTGATGTCATTTCTGCGTCCTGAAGCTACGGCCACACTAATGCGGTGGCGCGAAGCGCTTGTCGGCGCGGCCGTCGCGGGATTCGGCCTTTGGTGGGTTTTGGGGCCAGGGCTGCTCTTGACGATTCCCGGTGCCGCGCTTGTAATTGCAGGCCTTGGCCTTTTTTGGATCGGTGTTCAGAGAGGCCGGTTTCGTGCTGATGGCGCGGGCCTTGGGCAGGTTCAGATTGACGAGGGGCAAATCACGTATTTCGGCCCATTGACTGGCGGGTCCGTGGCGCTGCGTGAAATGGTGCGACTGACCTTGCACAAACATATGCGGCCCGACCACTGGCAGCTCGATCAGCCGGGGCAAGCACCGGTTCTGATTCCGGTAAATGCCCTGGGTGCAGATGGGTTGTTTGATGCATTCTCCACATTGCCGGGGCTTCGGACCGAACGCATGTTGCACGCCCTTCAGGAGCGCGGTGGGCAAGCGGTTGTAATCTGGGAAAAACACGCGTCACGCCCCGCACATCTGGCTCTGCATTGACACGCCTCTCAAATCGTCCCATCCCTGCGGTTCGATTTTCGTAAAAAAAGCGGAGCCTGCCAGTTATGTCCATTCCTCAGTCCGGCGGTGGCCCGATCGAACATAAAGATCAATTAGCGGAGTTTCTTGCCTCCGGTTGCAAGCCCAAGGAGGCTTGGCGGATTGGAACCGAACACGAGAAGTTTGGCTACTGCAAGGACACGCTCAATCCGCTGCCTTATGAGGGAAAGCGGTCAATTGTTGCTGTTCTGGAAGGGTTGCGCGATCGCCACGCCTGGACGGAAGTGCGCGAAGGACCACACTTGATAGGACTGGTCAAGAACGGGGCCAATGTCAGCCTGGAACCCGGCGGGCAACTGGAACTCTCCGGAGCGCCGCTTGAGACAATTCACGAAACTTGTGACGAGGTGAATCAGCACCTGCACGAAGTCAAAGACATCGCGGATGAGATCGGTGTTGGTTTCATTGGTCTGGGCGCAGCCCCGATCTGGACGCACGAAGAGATGCCGTTGATGCCCAAGGGGCGTTATAAGCTGATGAATGAGTATATGGGCCGCGTCGGTTCCATGGGGCGTGTGATGATGCGCCGGACCTGTACGGTGCAGGTGAACCTCGACTTCGGTTCGGAAGCCGACATGATCCAGAAGATGCGCGTGGCGCTGGCGCTGCAACCTGTGGCTACGGCTCTTTTCGCCAATTCGCCATTTTTTGAGGGCAAACCCAACGGTCACAAGTCATGGCGCAGCCGTGTCTGGCGCGAGCTTGATGCGTCTCGCACAGGGATGCTGCCATTTGTGTTCGAAGACGGATTCGGGTTTGAACGCTGGGTCGAGTACGCCTTGGACGTGCCGATGTATTTCGTCTACCGCGATGGCAAATATATTGACGCATTGGGCATGTCCTTTCGCGATTTCCTGAAAGGGCAATTGCCCGCTCTGCCGGGCGAGATACCAACACTGTCGGATTGGGCTGATCACCTGACCACTGCCTTTCCCGAAGCCCGCATGAAAAAATATATCGAAATGCGCGGGGCCGATGGTGGCCCCTGGCGCAGGCTGTGTGCGTTGCCCGCATTCTGGGTCGGGCTGATGTATGATCAGACGGCGCTTGATGCAGCCTGGGATCTTGTAAAAGGGATCGATGCCGGAACGCGTGATGCTTTGCGCGTTGTTGCGTCATCACACGGTTTGCAGGGTGAGGTGAACGGGATCAAGCTTCATGATCTGGCGCGAGAGGCGGTAGCACTCAGCCATGCCGGGCTGAAGGCGCGTGCACGTACCGGAGCGGGCGGAATGGTCCCGGATGAGACGCATTTCCTGAATGCTCTGCATGAGACAGTGGAGACCGGAAAAACCCCTGCCGACGAGCTTCTTGCGCATTACCATGGTGATTGGGGCGGGGACCTCACTCGGATTTTTGCTGACTATTCTTATTGAGGTCCGGGGCACGCTGCATCGTCGTTTGTTCTATTTTGCAGCGTCACCACGCGCCTAGAGGTCGATCTGTGCAGATGGGCCCGCTGGCTCGAAAAATCGGATCCGTATCGGAAATCAGTTGAAATTCCGGCATCCTTTACCTGCGTTGGATTGTGTCTGACGTAATCGATGGTCTGGACTTTTGGCCATCCACGTCACACCATGTATAATAAAATAAGTGATCAGAGGCGCTAAATGGGACAGACCACACAGGGTTATCACGTGGGAGAGCGTGCCGAGACCTATACAGAGCCGACGCAGTTCGAAGCCAATCCTTTTCGCAAGGCGCGCCCCCCGGAGTCCCTTCATTTTGAGGTAAATCTGGTGGCCGAGGCAGGATTGCGTCAGCAGAAAACAGGCACGGTGCAGGTCAATATCCCCGGTTTCAGCCCTCTCAGACTTTATTGCGACGAACAGACGCCCGTAGGTGATGACACTGCACCACCGCCACTCGCGTACTTCTGCGCCGGGATAGGCTTCTGCCTGATGACGCACCTGACTGACATACTGACCGCGCGAAAAATCGAGGTGACCAGCCTGAAGCTGGAGCAAAGGGTGCGGTTTAAAACAAACCTGGGGTCGATGCGAGAGTTGGGACATACCACGACTGGCGAGACCGAGATGGTCGAAACCCATGTGCTGATTGAAAGCCCCGAACCGGAAGAGCGAATCGTCAGCCTTTTGAACGAAGCGGAAGGTGCTTGCATGGCGCACTTTGCCCTTCGCAATCCGATACCTTGGAGTACCCGGCTGGTCTACAATGACCGCGAGGTCGTAAATCGATCTGGATAAACCGGGGTCCGGCCGCGCACCACAAGGGGTGTCTCGGAAAATCGTCTGCATCGCCTTTTGCGGTGACGTCGGACCTTTGGCGCTAAAGGCGCCAGAATGATCAGGACTGAAAGGCAGGATATTCTGATGACCCGCAATCTTTTGCCCCTCGCAGCCCTCTTTGTCGGCTCCGCGTTCTTGTTGTTCGCGGGCGGAATGAACGGAATGATCCTTCCGATCCGCGGCCAGATCGAAGGCTTTTCGGCCAGCTCGCTGGGTTTGTTGGGCACAGGCTGGGCCATCGGGTATATTCTTGGCTGCCTCAGAACACCTGCTCTGGTCGCGAAGGTCGGGCATATTCGCGCGTTTGGCGTCATGTGCGCATTGGCATCGATCACTGTTCTTTTGTCGCTGATCTTTTTGACGCCGACCGTGTGGATCCCGTTGCGCGCGATTTCGGGGTTTTGTTTCGCCGGTGGGGCCATGATCGTCGAAAGTTGGCTGAACGACCGGGCGGACAAGACATCGCGCGGGCGCGTCTTCGGCATCTATACGATGGTGAACCTGACGGCATCGACGGCCGGGCAAATGTCGCTGACGATGGGGGATCCGTCGGGGTATATGTTTTTCGTACTGGCGGCGGTTGTGTACTGTCTGGCGCTACTGCCGACGGCGCTTTCGGCGACCCAAACGCCGACGGCACTTGTCAGTCTGTCGCTGAACTTGCCTTCATTGTGGCGCAACTCGCCGATCGCCGTTTTTGCCGTTCTGATGGTGGGCATTTCCAATTCCGCATTCGGAACGCTTGCCGCCGTGTACGCGGCACGTGTGGGGCTGACAGAGGCGATGGTTCCGCTCTTTGCCAGTGTTCCAATTCTGGCCGGTGCGGTCGCGCAAATTCCTGTGGGTTACATGTCGGACAGATATGATCGGCGCAAAGTTCTCATTGTGGCGGCGGCCATCGGCCTGTGCGCTGATGCAGTGTTCATTTTTCTGGGACTACATTCGGGATGGGCGCTGCTACTGGCCGGTGCAGTATTCGGTGCCGCAGTCTATTCGATGTATCCGATCATCATCGCGCATGCCAACGATCACGCAGCACCGGGAACGTCGATCCAGGTCAGTGGCGGTCTGCTTCTTGTCTATGGTGTTGGAGGAATAATCGGCCCGACCATCGCCGGATTCGCCATGTCTGCCTATGGCAACGCCAGCCTGTTCTGGACCAGCGCGGTGGCCCATATCCTGTTGATCAGTTTTGCGATTGTGCGCCTGCGGGCGCGGTCCGGCGTGGCCGCGGGGTCCAAGGGACACTTTAGGGCGGCACCTCTGCCGCGCGCTGCGACACCGGAGACAGCGGTTTTTGCCGACGAAGAACAACAAAGCCTGAACGGATCCGAACCGGGCGTCAAAGCTACGCTGGAATAGTATCCCAAGCTGCGTCTCGTAATCGGAGCATCAACCAACAAAAGAGGCCCCGCACTGGGTGCAGGGCCTCCGTGGTGTTCGAACGCGCTTTGCGTCTTACTGCGGGATATCGCCTTCGATCCCTTCGACATAGAAATTCATGCCGGCAAGTGTGCCGTCATCTGCGACTTCGCCATCCGCCAGCCAGTCGCTTCCGTCCTGCTTTTTCAGCGGTCCGGTAAAGGGGTGGTAGCTGCCGTTCGCAATTGCGTCCTTCAGGGCGAGTGCTTCGGCCTTCACGTCTGCCGGCACCGCGTCCGAAATTTCACCGATGCCAACCATGCCGGCGCCAATACCATCCCATGTGTCGGTGCTGACCCATGTGCCATCCATAACGGCCTTTGTGCGCGCGATGTAATAGGGTGCCCAATCGTCAATGATCGACGATACACGAGGGAACGGTGCATATTGCGCCATATCCGACGCCTGACCAAATGTTACGACGTTTCCGGCTTCCTGTGCGGCGGCCTGCGGCGCAGTGGAATCGGTGTGCTGTAGCACCACATCGGCGCCCTGTTCGATCAGAACCTTGGCCGCATCTGCTTCCTTGGCGGGATCAAACCAAGTGTAGGCCCAGACGATCTTGAACTGCACGTCGGGGTTCACTTTGCGGGCGTGTATAAAGGCAGAGTTGATGCCCCGGATCACTTCGGGGATCGGGTAGGAGCCGATGTAGCCGATGATATTGGACTTGGTCATCTTGCCTGCGATGTGGCCCTGGATTGCGCGCCCTTCGTAGAACCGCGCAGAATATGTGGAAACGTTGTCAGCCCGTTTGTATCCGGTCGCGTGCTCGAATTTCACGTTCGGGAATTTTGCAGCGACGTTGATCGTCGGGTCCATGTAGCCAAAGGACGTGGTGAAAATCAGGTCCGCGCCATCAAGCGCCATTTGCGTCATGACACGCTCGGCGTCCGGCCCTTCAGGCACGCTTTCGACGAAAACGGTCTCGACCTTGTCGCCAAAGGCTTCTTCGACAGCCAGACGCCCTTTGTTATGTTCATAGGTCCAGCCACCGTCGCCAATCGGGCCGACATAGACAAACCCGACTTTGGTCTTGTCCTGCGCAAAGGCAGATGTGGCCAAGCCCAGCGTAATCGCAGCTGTTGCAAGGAGTTTCGTAAGTTTCATTTTCGGTCTTCCCCCGGTTTTTTTTGTCCGTGTCGGACAGTGTTTGGCCCCTAGTGAGAGGCGTGAAAGCTTCGGCCCAGCGATCCGGGTGCAGCACTCTTGTCAGCAGACAGGATAACGAGCACCAGGATGGTGATGAGATACGGTGACATTGCCAGATATTCCACGGGAATAGCAACGCCTGCGCCCTGCAGATTCAACTGCAATTGAGTTATCCCGCCGAAAAGATAGGCACCCAGCAGAACGCGCCATGGTTTCCAGCTG
>Ga0102812_10002865_pt1 | contig 11430 bp, 1 predicted proteins | sample ColrivemetaGS713_FD_79334 | JGI IMG/M metagenome (GOLD analysis project Ga0102812, IMG submission 79334) | Estuarine microbial communities from the Columbia River estuary - Flood tide ETM metaG S.713 | ecosystem: Environmental > Aquatic > Marine > Intertidal zone > Estuary | place: USA: Columbia... | reverse complement strand
GTCGCGCGCATTGTCGCGCGCGGTATCGACAGCCTTCCCGGGGACGAGCGGGCGCGCATGCTCCGCGAGGCGGAGAATCTCAGCCGTGACCACGGCCTTCGTGCCAATGTCGAGAATCTCGGTACCTGCTCCTCGATGTATGGCGGCCACGATGTTGCCAATGCCTCCTTCCTTCGCGCTGAGCGCACCGCCATGAAGAACATCAGTTTGCTCGCGGAACGGGAGGTCGGCAGCGCGGAGGTCGATATCTCGCGGTGGCTCCTGACCCGGGCCCTCGACCCAGGCCACCTCGTCGTCGCTCTCGTTGACCTCATCCAGGCCACCACTCTTGTTCCCGCACTTGAGGTGCTTGCCCCTGCTTTCATCCGCGGGAGCGGCCTCGAGGCCACCTACGGGATTGTAGCGACCACCGCCGTCGCCGACGACGTGCGGGAGACGGCACATGCTGCGTATCCCGACGCCTCTGTCGCCGGCATTGCGCGCGCCTACTTCTCCCAGGGCATGCCGCCAGCTGTTACCCGCTTCCTCTTCGCTTTTGCGGCCAGCGCACGCGTCCTTAGCATCTTCCTCGCCAACGCCGGGGTCGCTCCTTGCGAGGGAGGACCGTCATCGAGCCGGGATGTTGACGATGAGCTCGACGACTTCCCGCGGAAGGACGACGGCAGATTCGCTCGCGACGAGGATGCCTCAGTCGCCTCTGAGATCTTTGGCCCGGACACACATGGCCACCTCGATCCATGGGGCCAGGCCATGGTTGCCTGGTACGTCCGCAGCTCCGGCAAGGAGTGCAAGGTCAACGGCCTTGCCCAGATGCTCAATGCCGCCATGTTCATCGGCTACTCTGGCCGCGGGGACGAGGGCAGGGCCGAACTTGTGCGCAATGCCCAGGTCATTGTCTACCTGCTCGCAAAGGTCGCGCGCAAGCACGTCCTGATTGCCCCCGTCGTTGCGGCACGTGCTCTCGCCGACTCGCCCCTGCCGCCCAACGGACAGGGCGAGGCCCCGCCTGACACCCGCTGGGAGCATTCGGGTTGGATCGGGGATCAAGAGCACGATCGTCGCCTTTCTCGGGACGCTATCCGGCTCCCGTATGGCGCAGGTGGTCCAGTCGCTGCCTGCGACGTCCTCGAGGTGTACCCTCGCAACGTCCTCCTCTCGAACGGCGATGTTGCAGGGGCGTACACCACGCGATGCGAGTTTGAGGTCGCCCTCCACAACGCTGCGCGGAGCGACGACCACCCGGAGGTCACTGTGCCACCCTTCCCCAACCCGGAGGAGGATTTTCCGGCGCCGGCAGACGTGGACGACCTGCCGGCGGCTCCAGTCCACCCCACCGCCGACGGCGCGTAGTTGCCGTGCCGGCGCGGCGGCGCATCACCATCTCCGACGTCGAGGGCAACACGGGTCGCATCGTCGTTGACACCGGAGCCGCTGAGCACATTCACCCTGATGCTGACTCCCTCATCAACACCTCCCCCAGCGACGTCACCTTCGTTGGCATGGACGGTGGCGAGGTCGAGGCCACCGTCGTCGGGGACCTGCCGCTCCGGCTCGTTGACGACACCGGCAACGAGTTCGACTACCTCTTGCGACGTGTCCACGCTGCCCCCGCCTTCGCCTTCACGCTCTTTGCTTGGGGCCCTCTTGAGTCCATTGGTGGGGCGCTCCACCTCGAGGATGGGAAGCGGTACATGACCCTCCCTGGCGACGCGCCCGGGGACGTGCACACCGTCGTCCCCGAGACCGACGGCGAGCTGTATGTCCTGCGTGGTCGCATCGAGGGCCCCGGCGAGCGACGTCATGCCGCCTCCCTTGCTGCCCTCCGCCACCCGCATACCGGCGAGCACCTGCGCCGCTTCAACCCCGTCGAGATCACCGAGACCATGTTCCGGCGTTTTCCTGTCAGCAGCGTGAGCCTGCAGAGGCTCTCTCGGACCGCCGCTGATGCCCCTCCGGCTCTCGAACGGGCGCGGGGCGTCAACGTTCCTGACGCTACCTGGAGCACCGCCAATGCCCCGAAAGCCGCTCATACCGGCACCATCACCCCCAGCGCCCCACGTGTTGGCGCTGAGACGCTGCTCGACGCCGCTGGCCCTTTTCGCGTCAAGAGCAAGAGTGGCTTCAAGTACTTCTACGTCTTCGTCGACGGGTACTCCGACAACACCGTCGCCCTCGGAGCCAAGGACGTTTCCGCTGCCACCCTCGCTTCACTGGTACACGCCTACCGCACGCGCCTCTCTCGCGCCGCCAGCACCGTCTCCCACGACGTCCCTGATGCCTCCGGGCTCGCCGGCGACATCGGTGCGGCCACCGTCCGTCTTCAGCACTTCCACGGCGACAAGGGCGGCGCTTTTGAGTCTGACACCTTCTTCGACCTCACCGTTACTTTTGAGGCTGGTAGCAGTACCGCTCCCCGTGAGTCTCACGACCTCAACCCCCGCGCGGAACGCAAGATTCGTGCCATCGTCGAGCTCGTCCGATACATGCTCCTCCAGTCCGGCGCCCCTCCGTACCTCTGGGAGTACGCCGTCGAGCAGGCCACTCTCGTCCTCAACTCTACCTGCGGCGCCCGGAACCCGAACCGCTCACCGGTCGAGATCGTCACCGGCAAGCAGCCGCAGATCCTCCGCGTCCTCCCTTTTGGTTGTGCCGCCGTCATCACCAAGACCGAGAGGATGCGCAGCAACAAGCTCGCCCCGCGCGGCTCCCTTGGGATTCACCTAGGTCCAGACCCCACCGTCCTCGGCGGCTATGCTGTCTACCTCCTCGAGGAGAAGTCTGTTGTTGTGACCTGCGACATCCGAGTCGATGAGTTTGCCTACCCTCTGGCGCCGCAACCGCCCGAGGACATTTACCGGCGCTTCCTCACTCGCGCTACGCGGGAACGGGCCGGGAGCGCCACTCTTGCGACGCGCGGTGTTCCTCCGCCCCGAGGCGTCAAGTTTGTTATCTACCTCTTCTCTGGTCCATATGATCGACCTGATGGCGTCGCCGCGCACCTCGCCTACTACGGCATCCCCTGTGCCTGCTTTGACCATGCGGAGGACCCGAGGCACGACATCTTCCTCGACGAGTTCCTTGAGACCGAGATCCTCGGCCCCATTGCCGCCGGGAGTGTGGTCGCCGTCATCGCCTCCCCCAAGTGCGCCTACTACTCCATATCCCGGTGGTACAGCCGCAACTCCGGGGGTGACCTGCCGCCGCCACTCTTCTCCCTCCAACACCCTGATGGGATTCCTGAGAGCGAGCTACCCCCTGCTCATGTCGGCGAGCAACGGCGGGCCAACGCCGAACGTGCGCGTGTCCTCGAGATCCTTGAGCTGTGCATCGCGCACAACGTTTCCTTCATTGTCGAACACCCTGCGCCGCGCTGTGTCGAGATCTCCGGCCTGCGCGGGCAGTTCGACGAGAACGGCCGCGGGTCCGGCTCTCTCTTCATCACCTCCGGCTTCCGACGCCTCTACGAGCGCGGGACCAAGCTGACCGCTTTTGCCCAGTGCGAGTTCGGCGCCTCCGTCCAGAAGTACACCGCTTTTGCGTACCACGGCGACGTCGGGAGGGTTGTTCGGCAGCTCAACGGCCTCTCTTGCGGACACGATGACCACGTCGGCAAGGCGGCCGGGCGTGATTCCACCGGCACCTGGCGGTCGAGGGCTTTTGCGGCTTGGCCGCCCAAACTCAATGCCTTCGCCGCATACTGCATCGCAGCCCGCAATCAAGTTGCGCCTGCCCACTTCACCGAGGCTGCCCACCTCATTCTCCCCCACGGTTGGGTCGAGCCGGCACACGCCGCCCCACGAGGAAGGGACAAACCCACCGCCGGGTTATGGGAGACGACAGCTGTGCGCCTCCCCCCCTCCGGGCACGAGCACATCCAGCCGCCCGCCGCACGCTTGCCGCAACCAGCCCCTCCGCCTCAGATTCAGGGCAAGGGACAGCGGGCCGTGCGCGATTCTACCGCCTCGGCCAAGCCAGGCGAGTACGATCGCTACCTCGTCGAGGAATGCGTTGCCGTCGCTGGCAACGCCGCCGTCGCCACCGACGTCCTCACTTTCGGCGAGATGGGCACACTGTGCCATGACACCGCTGCACACCGCCTTGGGACCTTTGTCGGCGCCGGCCGCCGCCTTCCCGCCTTCAACGCCATCGCAGCTGCCGGCATCGCTCACGATCGCCTCCCGCCCGGCCTCTACGACCGCGGCAACTCCCTCGCCGCCGCCTTCGACCAGGGCTTGTGGCCCCTCGAGGGTATGATTCTCCGCAGGGAGACCGGAGGCCAACCTCGCCTCCTCGCCGCTGGCGTCATCCCATCGTCTCGCGACCCGAAGGGACACAAGCAGGCGATGGCGCAGGACGCCCAGAGGGGCGACAGCGACTGGCTCGCCGCCGAGTACAAGGAGCTGGGCAACCACAGTGGAAAGCCCGACGACCCCGAACACCTGTCGGAGTTCCTCAGCGGTCACTTGACTCGCCAACAGTGCATCGACTGCGAGGCGACGTGGTATTACGTCTCCATCCCCGAGGCTCGGGCCATCGCTCGCGAGTACGGGCTCCCCGAGTTGCACATCAACCGTGCTCAGGAGGTCTACACGACCAAACGCACCGGCAAACGGAAGGCCCGCATCTGCATGGATGGCTCCGGACAAACCTTCGGCGTCGACTACAACCAGACCTTCCAGTCGGTCCTACGCATGGACACCCTGCGCGTCCTCCTCAGCCTAGCCGCCCGCCGTGGGCTGCGCATGCGGCGCCGCGACCTCGTCGCCGCCTTCCTGCAGGGCTGCCTCGAGCACGGCGAGATCGCCTTCATGTATCAGCCAGCCGGACATGTCCACGCTTTTGACGAACGCGGCAAGCCCAAGATCTGCGTCCTCCTCAAGCCCTTGTACGGGATGAAGCAGGCTGGCCGTCGCTTCCAGCGCGACTTCTACTACTGGCTCACGCGTCCCCGCGCCGAGGGCGGGGCAGGCCTCATCCAGTCCCAGGCCGACCTCAGTGTCTTCTACTACCGCACAGAGCACGACGAGTTTCTCCTCGGGGTTTACGTCGACGACCTGATCATGCTCTATCCACACGACGCTGCCAACGACGACGGCACGCCCGTCGAGGACAGCATCTACGGGCGTTTCATCGCTGACATGGACAAGAACTGGAAATCCGAGGACGAGGGGGAGCTCTCCGACATCCTCAACATCCAGGTCACCAGGCGCCACGACGGCTCCGTCCACGTCTCGCAAGAGCAGTACGCCCGCCGATTCGTTGAGCAGTTCCACGAGAAGCTCACCAGTCGCCTGCGCGGACCACCACCGGTCCGACACGCCAACATGCCGCCGTACACGCCCCAGCTTGCCGAAAGGGTCCTCGCCGCATGCGACGACGCTACTGAGCGCAACCCCGCCGACGTCCACCTCAGCCAGTGCTTCTGCGGCGTCGCGAGCTACCTCGTCACCAACACGCGCTGCGACGGGGCGCTCGCCTTCGGCCTTCTCTGTCGGTGTATGGCCAAGCCCACCGACGATATCTTCGAGGAGATGTTCTGCTTCCTTGAGTACTTCCGCCACCATCCTCACATCGGCCTCACCTACGAGCCGGGCCGGGATGGCGAGCGGGAGGGCGACGGCCTTGTCGCCATGAGCGACGCTAGTTGGGAGACGCGTCGGTCCACATCCGGGTGGATTGTCCTCATGTGGCAGGCCACCGTACACTGGCGCAGCGTCCAACAGCCCTCGATTGCGCTCTCGTCTTGCCAATCCGAGATCATGGCGGCCTCCGAGGCCACCAAGGACGTCTTGAGCTACCGTCGCCTTAAGGCCGAGCTCGAGTCGTACGTCAAGGACGGCGAGATCATCACCCCCCCCGAGGCCCCGCCCACCAAGCAGTACTGTGACAACCAGGCCGCTATTGCCTCTGCCTACAACCCCGAGAACCACGGCAGGCTCAAACACGTCGAGCGGCGTCACTTCTTCATCCGCGAGGCCATCGAGGACGCCAAGATCTGCGTTCCTTTCGTCCGCAGCGATGAGAACCTGGCCGACTTCTTCACGAAGCCACTCAAGCCGCAGCGCTTCTTCGAGCTGCGGGACAAGATCATGAATGTCAAGGAGCATTCCTCCCAGTCGGATGGGAGCTGAATCTCCTTCACCAAGACGTGGGCGCAAGCGCCACGCCGGAGTCGCGAACAATGCCGCGACCCCCCACGAGAGCCACGGACTCTCCAATGCATGTTCCATGCCCTGTCCGAGGGACACTATCCTCCCTTCCATGTGAGTGACTCGACTACGTCGAGGGGGGGGACGTCTGAACCACACGTGTCCCTCCATTCACACTCTCCCAGTCCTTCTGGTCCAGTGCCCGTCTTTCCTAGTCCCGTGCCCGTCTTCCACGACGGGCACCGCGCGGCGGGCCTCCTCTTTCGTCCTTTAGACGTTTCACCTAGAGCAAGCAGGGCGACGCGCCCCTCGATCCACCCGCCAGCCGGGTGGGGCTTGCACGTGGCAGCGGCTCGACTGGTCGCGTCAGCCCCTTTGTGAAGCCCGACACGCTATCCCTGCTCAGGCCATGCCTGACACGCCCACCAAAACCTTGGATCATTCCGAAACTCGGGATTTCCTGCAAGGCGCTAAACAGAGTGCCGAGACGATGGTGACGGAGTGCAGGTTCACTCCGGCCGCCGGCCTTGACGGGCTTGCGGCGAACCTGGCCACTTTCCTCGAGTGGAGCCGTCTGCAAGACAGCGACGGCGTCGGTTTTTTCCTCACCTCGAATTGCGCAGTCTACACTGACAACATTGCGCCCACTGTTTGCTGCACCAACCACGATGCGGTGCGCTACGCACGCCACGAGCTGAAGCAGCTCAAGCTGCGTGGTTTTTCCGGCTTGCTCGAGTTCATAGCCGATGACGATCAGTCACCCACCGCCGACGACTTTGCGCAGGCCGTGGCTACCCACAAGTCGGTAAATGAGAGACAGGCTGCTATTGTGGCCGAGACCGTCGTCTCCCAGCGCGTCATCAAGCGGATCGACATCCTTGTCGCTGAGGCGCTTCTCAAGTCCTTCTACGCTGACGACCCGCTGCGGGCCATCTACCGCGAGAAGGCCGCCAAGATCAGCGGCGCGGGTGGCATGTCCGTTGCCCTTTTGGCCGCCATCCGCTCCACCATCACTGGAGTCCGGCCGAAGCTTCAGAAGCTTGTCCTCGAGACCGTCGGCGTCAAGCCTTTTCTTGCCGCCGGGTTTGGCATGAAGAGTGGACGGGTCCACTCCGAGTTCCGGCTGCGTTACCTCCGCCTCGCCCGGGCCAACGGTTGGCTTGAGGACGAACGGCTCAACTCCACACAACTTACTGCGCTCCTCCGCAAGTTCCTCTCTGAGCTTACCAGTGAGTCCTTCCGGTCCGATGTCGACACCGCGCTTAACGCCATCGTCTGCGCGAGGCGCAGCGTCGTCATCCAGAACATGGATGAGACCGAGGTTCTTGAGGGGGTCGGCAACGCCGATGGGGACGTCGACACCGCTGATTCCGAGTGCCGCTCCCTGCTCAGCGCAATCGTCGAGGTCTGCCGCCGGTACGACCGGGACGGCGCCACGCTTTGTGCTAGTGCCCGGGGCGCTGGCCACGTCGCGCGCGCCGCCGCCGCGGCTGGCGTCAACCATGGGACCGACAGGGCCGACGACGGTGACGAGGACCCCCGCGTTGCCAGGATTGTTGAGCTGCTTACCGCTTCCCTCGCTCCTGCTCCACAGCGGCGGGCGCCGCGAGGCCCTGGGGGCGCCGACACTACCGGCGATGCTCCCCCGACCCGACGCGCCGCGCGCGACTGCTCCGTCTGCCTCCTCAAGGGTAAGGGCGCCCTCCAGCATTTTTTCGACCAATGCCCGGAGCTCAAGGGGCTTGACCCCGAAGCCATCACCGCTCTCAAGAAGGAGGCTCGCGCTGCGGGGCACGACTCCTGGTGGAATGAGCTGCAGGCAAAGAAGGGGGCGGCCGAGGCCGGCCGCAGAGGCAAGGGCACGGGCGGCAGAGCGCGCTCCCGGGGCGGGGGCCGCGGGGGCCAACGCGCTGATCCTCCCAAGAGCACTGCCCTTGCCCTTTCCGACACCAAGGAGCTCACTGACACCATCCGTGGGCTACTCGCGCTGACCCCTCCGCCGTCCCCGCCCTCTGGCGACATGGACGAGCTTGACGACGTTGGTGGTCCGGGTGGCGCTCGCGTCGAGCGGGGGCGGGGCTCTATCCACAACGGGATTGCCGACCAATCGCTCACCAGCCCTGACATGAGCATCGCCGAGCTCCTCTTCTCCTCGACGGGGCGCCTTCTCCGGCGCCTTGCCGTGTGGTGCGCTGTCCTGCCGTGGCGCGCCGTCTGCGTTGCCGCCTGCGTTGCGCAGGCCCCTGGCCGCGCCGCGCGCTGGCTCTACGACCGTTTCTGCGCTGCCCCTCCTCATCCCCTGGTTGACCGCAAGGGTGAGCTCGCTGACCGCCTCACCAAGCTCCTTTCCCCCGAGACCTTCTCCGAGCTGCGAGGCAAGATCTTGGCCGACGACACGGCGGCTCTACACGCCGCCGGTGCCTGCGGTGGTGATGTCCCTGTCCTTCTCCGCCCCGCCGACATCGAGGAGGCCGTTGCATCCTCGTCGCGCCTGTCCGCAAGTGCTGCTGCCTTCATCCCGCTTGTGGTCGAGGACAGCTCTCGCGTCGTCGGGGGCCTTGCGCCTTGCGCTACGCAAGGCGCCGCCTTCCAGGCCGCCTTCCCGGCCGCGTGGTTTGACGACCTCTGCACTGCCGATCTCGCTGAGCTCCTGCGGCTCACCGTCGCCCGTGAGCATGGGCGCATCCCGCTTACCTGCTCCCTGCTTCCCGTCGACTGGGCCGCTGCTGTTGACCGACGTTGTCAGGTTGACATCGCCTACGCCGCTGCTCGAGCCGACGGGGTCGAGCATGCCCACGTCTGGCCTTGCGTCCGGCAGCGATGGATGGCAGCCTCGTCTGTCGACCCTCGCCCCTACGAGACTGTCTACGAGTACATCGATGATTGGGTCATCTTCCACAGCGATGGCTCCTACACCCTCATTCCTCGTCACGGCGGCGGCGCCGACGGTGTCCACGGGGGCGGACGGCGCGACCGCGGGCGGGGGAGCGTCCACAACGGTCGTTTCGACCAGTCCGCCAGTGCCCCCGACATGTCCATCGCCGACCTCCCACTCGTCTCCATATCCGTTGGTGACAGTCCGGATTATGGGCCCTTCTCGCCCGGCTGGACCCCCGACGATCTCGACGCGGATGGCTACGTCAAGATATGGTCTCCTAACGGCCTCGCCAAGCGGAGCGAACCTCGCCCCTTCTTCACCGACGTCCCGTGGGCAGGGCAGCCTCCCCGCCCTCCCATACCTGCGAGTAACCGGCCACATCAACAGCGCACACTAGCCTTTGCCGGACACCCTGAGCTCACAGACTTTGACCCTTGGTACTACCGCGAGGACCACGGCCGGGCCGAGTTCTTACGCTACTGGCTCCCTGCTGGTGGGGGGCTCCCAGATGTCTTCGAGCGCCTTCTTGGGGACGACCCTGAGGACATCCCTGAACTCATCGCCCCTCCTCTCCGCTGGCTAGAGCTGATGGCGGAGCACGACGGCGGGCTGTACTTCCACGTGGACAAGATTGGGGACGGCATCGTTGCTTGCTGGCGCAATGGCTTCGACGGGTCTACGCATGGGTACGGCCACCACGGCCGCACCGTTGAGCTCCGCCATCGTCGCCACCTCCACCTACTTGCTGCTGTTAGCTGTGAGGCGACTTCTGTCACTATGATGCGCGACGTTGTGCTGCATTACGAGGACGAGGACGTGCGTCGTTTTCCGTGGGACGGCTCCCCCGTCGGCCCCTTCTACGTTGGGCACGCCACTTGCGACGAGGTCGACCCGACCGCGCGTGCCCTCCCCCTCTTGCCCGGCCCTCGAGGGCTCTCTGCTGGCCGTTTGCTGCATGCCGAAGGAGGGATCTATGACCCCTACCCTGCCACCACCGCCACTGTCTCGGCGCCGCCCTCGGGTGAGTATGCGGCCGACGTGCGCCACATTGCCTCACCCGTGTTCCTCGAGGGATCTGCTGCGCAAGCGCCTCTTGCCCACCTCCGGGCACGGGCTCACCTTCTTCGCTGCACTGTCGCGACCAACGAGTCCGCTCTACCTCGCACCCAGGAGTGTGGCCGCGAGCCCACCGTGCTCGCCGGCTTCGCGGTTGGGGGCGGGTGCAGTTGCGTGCATACTTTTGGTGTTGCTGGCATCACTGAGGCCGCCGCCACCATCGGCGTCTGCGCTATTGACGTCGACGTCATTGCTGGCATTGCCCTAGATGCTGTTCGTGGCTACCAGGAGGTCCCCAATGACGACCCTCGCGTTCGGGCCCTTTTTGCGTTTGGATTCCTCCCTCGCAACGGTGGCGTCGGGGCGACCGCGTGCGCCTATTGCGGCGCGACTAGACGGCCACCCCTTCCCCCCGACCTTAGCCCCATCGCCTGCCTCGCTCGCGAGGGCCTCGCTGTCGGCTTCGCCCGCTTCCTGTTCCAGTTCAACGCTGACCGCAGCGACATCAAACTGCGGAAGAATGCCGGGCGGGTCATGGCTACCAATGACCTCTTGCGTGATGGCGCGACGATCGGAGCGCGCCTCGACCCCAAACAGGTTGTCCAGCCCCGCCCCGACGGCTGCTTCTCCTTTGGCGCCGTCTCCGACACTGACGTGCAGCACTTCCTTGCCGCTTCCCGCATGCGCCCTCTTGGAGCCTTTTGGGTCACGCGTGTTGTCGCCGCCAGCCTCCTCCACGCGGGTGGGGCTGACGACCTTGACCCCATCGTCGTCGAGAAGGACGGTGACAGCGTCACGGTTCGCATGCGTTTTACTCTCGTCGGCCTCGATGCTGTCCCAAGCTCTGCTGTCTGGAAGGGGGCGCCACTCGAGACTTACGCCACCGGAAGCAATGGCGACGTTGCCTCTGGCTCGCGACTCGATGGCGATGCGGTCGCGCTCGTCGCCTGGCTGCACCTGCGCTGCCTCGTCACCTTCGCCCTCGCTGGTATTTACTGCGGCTTCGACACCCTCTCCTTCATCGCCCCGATTGGCCGCGCCAGTCTTCTTTACCGTTCCCGCATTTTTGCCATCCCGGCGGAACGCAGGTTTGACGACAGCTCCCTCGTTTTCGGCGCCGTCGCGCGCATTGTCGCGCGCGGTATCGACAGCCTTCCCGGGGACGAGCGGGCGCGCATGCTCCGCGAGGCTGAGAATCTCAGCCATGACCACGGCCTTCGTGCCAATGTCGAGAATCTCGGTACCTGCTCCTCGATGTATGGCGACCACGATGTTGCCAATGCCTCCTTCCTTCGCGCTGAGCGCACCGCCATGAAGAACATCAGTTTGCTCGCGGAACGGGAGGTC
>Ga0102812_10002862_pt1 | contig 11438 bp, 9 predicted proteins | sample ColrivemetaGS713_FD_79334 | JGI IMG/M metagenome (GOLD analysis project Ga0102812, IMG submission 79334) | Estuarine microbial communities from the Columbia River estuary - Flood tide ETM metaG S.713 | ecosystem: Environmental > Aquatic > Marine > Intertidal zone > Estuary | place: USA: Columbia... | reverse complement strand
TCCAAAGCTGCAAGTGTATCTGCTGTTTCGCCACTTTGAGATATGGCAATTACTAAATCATCTTCAGTAATTATAGGGTTTCTATAGCGAAATTCAGATGCATATTCTACTTCAACTGGTATTCTGCCAAACTCTTCTATTAAGTATTCGCCAACCAAACCAGCGTGCCAAGAAGTACCACAAGCTACAATTATAATTCTGTCCAGGTTTTTTATTTTAGAAGCGTATTCTGTTAAGCTACGCATTGCAAAAGTTAAGTTTACAGGATCAAATCTTCCACGCATAGAATCGTAAATCGATTTAGGCTGCTCGAATATTTCCTTCAACATAAAATGTTCATAGCCCCCTTTTTCAAGAGCCTCCAAGCTAATTTCCAATTGTTGAATGTATGGTGATTTTTTTACATTATCAATGGTTTTCACAGTCATCTCACCATTGTGAATTGCTACAATTTCATTGTCATTCAAGTAAGTCACTTTTTTAGTGTATTCAATGATAGGAGTTGCATCGCTCGCTAGAAAAAACTCACCTTCAGTATCACTTATGCCAACAACAAGCGGACTGCCTTTTCGAGCGGCAATAAGTGTGTTTGGATCGTTTTTACTTAAAATAACTATTGCATATGCTCCAATCACTTCGTTTAGAGCTAATCTAACTGCCTCTAGTAAATCCACGTTTTCGTGGTCTTTAATTTCCTCGATTAAATGAGTAAGAACCTCGGTGTCCGTATCACTTTTAAAGTCGTGACCTCTTTCTTCTAATGCTTTTTTAAGTGTAGCGTAGTTTTCAATAATACCATTATGTATAAGAGCTATATCGCCACTTTGAGAAAGATGTGGATGTGCATTTACAGTATTTGGTTCGCCATGTGTAGCCCAACGCGTATGGCCAATACCTCTTGTGCCAGAAACATCTTGATTTTGAGTTGTTTCTAACAGGTCAGAAACCTTGCCTTTATTTTTAAATATCTTTAAATCTGTGTTTAGTAATGCAATTCCAGCACTATCATATCCACGATATTCAAGACGTTGAAGACCTTTAATTAAAAAATCATAAGCTTGATTTGGCCCGTAATAGGCAACGATTCCGCACATATAGAGTTATATAAGGTGCAAATGTAGCAACAATTTCGTAAAGAATAACGTGACTCTTTTCACATCAGAGCCAGAACGGACGCTTATACGCCAAATGAGGTTTTAAGCTCTTCCACGCCATCAAGTTCTTCCCAAGGGAATAGTTTAACGGTTAGTTCTTTTTCATCGCCACTGCCATCTTTAAACGTTTTGGTAACTAATTCGCAAGTTCTACCCATATGGCCGTACGCTGCAGTTTCGGAATAGATAGGAGTTCTTAAATTAAATCGTTTTTCGATGAAATAAGGTCGCATATCAAAACGAGGCATAGCAGTTAGTTTTTCTGCAATTTCGCTATCAGTCATCTTAACTTTAGAGGTGCCGTAAGTGTTGATATATAAACCCACTGGTTGTGCTACACCAATGGCATAAGCGACTTGCACTAAAACTTCGTCACAAACACCAGCAGCAACTAAATTCTTAGCAATATGCCTGGTAGCGTATGCAGCACTTCTATCTACCTTGCTAGGATCTTTACCTGAAAATGCTCCACCTCCGTGTGCACCCTTTCCTCCATAAGTATCAACTATTATTTTTCTACCTGTTAATCCTGTGTCGCCATGCGGGCCACCAATTACAAATATACCAGTTGGGTTTATGTGGTACTTTATTTCGTGTGTAAACAATGCTTGTAAAGTGCTAGACAGTCTAGCCTTAACACGAGGAATAAGTATTTCTATCATGTCCTTCTTAATTTTATCAAGCATGTTTTGCTCACTATCAAAAGGATCGTGTTGTGTTGATATAACAATTGCGTCTATCGCAATTGGTTTTCCATTCTCGTCGTATTTAATGGTAACTTGAGACTTAGCATCTGGACGCAAGTAAGTTATAGCATCATTTTCTCTTCTTAAATCGGCTAATTCCTTAAGCAACATATGCGATAATTCCAATGGAAGTGGCATGTAACTTGCGGTTTCGTTTGTTGCATATCCAAACATCATACCTTGGTCTCCTGCTCCTTGTTCTTCAGGATTAGATCGTTCAACTCCTTGATTTATATCGGGAGACTGTTCATGTATTGCTGATATTACGCCACAAGAATTACCATCAAACATATATTCTCCCTTAGTATAACCAATCTTGTTTATTGTTTCACGGGCTATTTTTTGTACATCTAAATAAGTTGTAGATTTTACTTCACCTGCTAATACCACTAAACCAGTTGTAACCAAGGTTTCGCATGCCACTTTACTTTGTGGGTCAAAAGCTAAAAAATGGTCAATAAGTGAATCTGATATTTGATCTGCAACCTTATCTGGGTGTCCTTCTGAAACGGACTCTGAAGTGAAGTAAAATGCCATTGTGTTTTAAAAAATTAGCCGCAAAGGTAATTTTATTGATTTACTTTTAGCAAAAGCTTCATAATTTCATTTATAAAGCAATTGGCATCAATTTAATCTACCAAACGTTTGGTAAATAAAAAAATATGATTATTTTTGAACACATAAAGTGGCGAAACCTAAGTTAGATAGAAAAACAATTCTAAGAAACTCCTTATCTGTCTTTAAGGAAAAAGGGTATAATGCTACAACCATGAACGATCTTGCAACTGCCAATGGTATTCTTAAAGGCAGTATTTACCATTACATTTCAAGCAAAGAGGAGTTGATGATTGAAGTTTTGCAAGCTTTAAATGATCATTATACCAACAAGGTCTTTAGTAAAGTTTACGAAAACGAGTTGAGTATTGAAGACAGGTTGGATGAATTGGTAAGCAGAGCAGAACAGATTTACACCTTTGAAGAAGGAGGTGATTTCTTTGTGAATATCGGGTTAGAAACATTAAATACTAATCCCAGGTTTACGGAGATAATTCGTTCGTTTTTCAAGGAATGGTTTAAAGCCCTTATTTATCTTTATATGGAGAAGGGTTTTGATAAAGAAATAGCAGAAATAAAAGCAGAAACTACTGTAGCTGAAATTGAAGGTGCAGTTATGCTTATGCGTTTATTAAAAGATCCAAATTATTTACATCGCACTTTACAAAATTTGAAACACACATTTAGACAAACAGAACATGAATACTAGTTTGAACATAAAAATAAGGAAAGTAGCAGTTTTAGGCTCAGGAGTAATGGGAAGTCAGATTGCCTGCCATTTTGCTAATATTGGTTTGGATGTTCTGTTATTAGACATTCCGACACCAAATAGCGATGACAAAAATGCTTTGGTAAACCGCGATTTTCAAAAAGCATTGAAATCGAGTCCGTCACCTATTTATTCCAAAGATTTCGCAAAACGAATAAAAACAGGAAATTTCGATGACGATTTGCCTAAAATAAACGATGCCGATTGGATAATTGAAGTAATTATTGAGCGATTGGATTTAAAAATTGCCCTTTTCGAAAGAGTAGAAAAATTCAGAAAACAAGGAAGCTTAATTACTTCTAACACTTCAGGTATTCCGATAGAAATGATGTTGACGGGTAGAAGTGAAGATTTTGCTGCACATTTCTGTGGTACACACTTTTTCAATCCTCCAAGGTATTTAAAACTATTGGAAATTATTCCTTCGAGCAAAACAAAGCCAGAGGTAATTGATTTTTTCTTGAATTATGGTGATTTATACTTAGGGAAAACTACCGTAAAATGTAAAGATACTCCTGCTTTTATAGCGAATAGAATTGGTGTATTTAGCATTATGGCCATTTTTAAAATGATGCAGAATCATGGGTTGAACATTGAAGAAGTTGACTCGGTAACAGGGCCAGTTTCGGGTAGACCAAAATCGGCAACTTTTAGAACTTCAGATTTAGTAGGGTTGGATACCTTGGTTAAGGTAGCCAACGGAGTTGGTCAAAATTGCCCAAAGGATGAAATGAAAGAGTGGTTTGCCATTCCAACATTTCTAAACAAAATGTTAGAGAACAATTGGCTGGGAGATAAAACCGGGCAAGGATTCTACAAAAAATCAAAAGATTCAAACGGCAAAACAGTAATTCAGGCATTAGATCTTAATACCTTCGAATATATAGACCAAACCAAACCACGTTTTGCTAGCATTAGCAAAGCCAGAGGAGCTAATCGCCTAAAAAGCAAACTAGGTATTTTGTACGGAGGCGGAGACAAAGCAGCAGATTTTTACAAAGATGTTACCACCGCTATTCTTGCCTATTCGGCCAATAGAATTCCAGAAATTGCCGACGATTTATACCAAATAGATGATGCCTTAAAAGCAGGTTTTGGTTGGGAAGTTGGTCCGTTTGAAACGTGGGATATCTTAGGTTTAGATAAGGTTTTAGAAAACATAAAAGCGGCCGATTTATCGGTTCCTCAATGGATTACAGATTTTAAAGCCAAAGGGAATTCTACATTCTACAAAGCTGAAAATGGCAAACGATTATATTACAATATTGCAAAAGGAAATTATGAAGTAATTCCAGGCTCTGAAGCATTTATTTTGCTCGATAACTTTAGAACCAAAACGCCTGTTTATACCAATAAAGAAGCTACGCTTCACGATATTGGAGACGGAGTTCTTTGTTTAGAGTTTCACTCGAAAATGAATGCGATAGGCAGCGGAACATTAGCAGCAATTAATAAGTCCATAGACATTGCAGAAAAAGAAGGTTGGGCAGGATTGGTAATCGGAAACGATGCTCCAAACTTTTCTGCAGGAGCTAATTTAGCAATGATGCTAATGTTGGCCATAGAGCAAGAATTTGACGAGCTGAATATGGCCATCAAATACTTCCAGAATACGGTAATGCGATTGAGATATTCCAGTATTCCAGTAGTGATGGCACCTCACGGCTTAACACTGGGTGGAGGTTGCGAAATGACGTTGCATTCGGATGCGGCAGTAGCTTCAGCAGAAACCTATATTGGATTAGTAGAAGCAGGTGCAGGTTTAATACCTGGCGGTGGAGGAACTAAAGAATTTGTAGTAAGAACTAGTGATAGTTTTTATGCAGGCGACCCTCAATTGCCGACTTTAATTGAGCGTTTTCAAACCATAGCGACTGCAAAAGTGGCTACTTCTGCTCACGAAGCATTCGAAATTGGGGTAATGCACCACGATAAAGATGAAGTTGTAGTGAATGGCTCACGTGTAATTTCAGAAGCGAAACGAAAAGTACTTGAATTGCAGCACGATGGCTACGTACAAAAACCACAACGCGATGATATTACCGTTTTAGGCAGAACTGCCCTTGGTGCTTTATACTCTGGAGTAGAAGGATTTGGTATTAGTGGATATGCCAGCGAACACGATATGTTAATCGGTAGAAAATTGGCCTATGTAATGGCTGGTGGAGATTTAACGCAAGCCACTAAAGTTACTGAGCAATACCTTTTAAACTTAGAAAGAGAAGCGTTTTTAAGCTTACTTGGAGAGCGTAAAACATTGGAAAGAATACAACATATATTGAAGACGGGGAAACCGTTGAGAAATTAGATTTTTAGACGTTTAGATTCATAGATTTTTAGAGAAATACAATAATGAAACATAACTTCAAAGAGCTTATTGTTTGGGAACGAGTAAGGTTGTTTATTGTAGATATTTACACCCTAACAAAGGAATATCCGGCGGAAGAGAAATATGATTTGGTCTCTCAAATGAGAAGAGCCAGCATTTCGGCATCTCTAAATATTATTGAAGGTACAGGAAGATCTACAGACAAACAACTAGCTAATTTTCTTGACATTGCTTATGGAAGTATGAAAGAAGTTCAAGGATGTTTGATTCACTCTTTTGACTTAGGCTATATATCTCAGAATAAATTAGAAAAGTTTGAAAATGAATCAATTGAATTGCAAAAAATGCTGTATGCATTTAGAGAAAAAATAATAAAAGACATAAATGAAAATCAAAAATAACATTAATATGAAGTCTAATAATCTAACCTCTAATAATCTATAAATCTTATGAGTGAAGCATACATAATAAACGGATACAGAACCGCAGTTGGAAAAGCAGGAAGAGGTGGATTTAGATTCACTAGCCCAGTAGATTTGGGTGCAGCGGTAATTGATTATTTAATAGACAATACACCGGGTTTCGACCCAAGTACGGTTGAAGATTTAATAGTAGGCAACGCAGTGCCCGAAGCAGAACAAGGCCTACAAATGGCCCGCTGGGTGGGAATGCGAAGTAAATTGCCAATGGAAGTACCCGGAGTAACGGTAAACAGATATTGCGGAAGCGGTATTGAAACCATTACGATGGCAGTTGCTAAAATAAAAGCAGGCTTGGCCGATTGTATAATTGCTGGGGGAACAGAAAGCATGAGTTTGGTGCCAACAGTGGGTTTTAAAACCGTACCAAACTATGCTATTGCAAAAGATCACGGCGATTATTTCCTCGGAATGGGTTTGACCGCAGAGGAAGTTGCAACGAAATATAATGTAAGCAGAGAAGATCAAGATGCATTTGCTTTCGGATCTCATGAAAAAGCATTAAAAGCACTAGCCGAAGGCAAGTTTAAAAGTCAAATTGTTCCTTTTGAAGTAGAACAAGTGGATTTTGATGCTACCACCAACAAAAAAGTGACATCTAAATATATGGTTGATACGGATGAAGGTCCAAGAGCAGATACGACAATTGAAGCACTTGCCAAGTTACGACCAGCATTTAAAAATGGCGGAAGTGTAACTGCAGGTAACAGTTCACAAACTAGCGATGGAGCCAGTTTTGTGTTGGTAATGAGCGAGAAAATGATGAATACGTTAGGCCTAAAACCTAAAGCCAGGTTAGTTAGTTCGGTTTCTGTTGGGGTAAATCCACGCTATATGGGAATTGGCCCTATGGAGGCTATTCCAAAAGCGTTAGCCAAAGCCGGGTTAAAACTAAACGATATAGATCAAATAGAATTAAACGAAGCATTTGCATCACAAAGTTTAGCTGTTTTACGAGGCTTGGAAATCAGTCCAGACATCGTAAACGTAAACGGTGGAGCTATCAGTTTGGGACATCCACTCGGTTGCACCGGAGCAAAACTTACAGTTCAAATATTAGAAGAAATGAAGCTGAGAGAACAACGTTACGGAATGGTTACTGCGTGCATAGGCGGGGGACAGGGAATAGCGGCGGTGCTTGAAAGGCTTTAATGGATTTAAGATGTATGATTTATGATATAGGACTGTTTTAACCGATGTTAATTATCTAAAATCATAATTCAATGAAAAAATAATGAGTAGAACGAATCATAATTTCAGGAAATTAAAAGTTTGGGAAGAAGCTATAGACTTTGTTGTTGAAATATACAAAGAAGCAGCGAAGTATCCCAAAGAAGAAAAGTATGGCATCATTTCTCAGATACAACGTGCGGGAGTGTCTATTCCATCCAATATTGCCGAAGGATCTGCTCGAGGAACAAACCCTGATTTTATTCGATTTTTATACATATCAAAAGGAAGCATTGCCGAGGTAATCACACTACTATCCGTTGCAGCTAAACTAGAAATAACAAACCAAGAGTCAGTTGATTTAATGATAGAAAAACTGATTCAAATAGACAATTCCATTTTTAAACTAATTAACACTTTAGATAAGCAAAAATCATCCTAAGTCATAAATCATACATCCTAAATCTTATATCAAAAATTATAAATCCTACATCATATGTCAAAAGAAAATAACAACCTACAAGGAGGAGAATTCCTCATCAAAGAGCAAAGTGCACAAAGTACTTTTATACCGGAAGAAATAAACGAGGAACAAAAAATGTTCCGCGATATGACCAACGATTTTCTGGAGAAAGAAGTAAATCCACTTCGTGCTAAAATTGATAAGCAATTGGAAAATCCAGAGCTTATCCCAAATCTAATGGAAAGAGCTGCCGAATTGGGATTGCTATCGGCCTCGTTACCCGAAGAGTATGGAGGAATGGCGGTGGATTTCAATACCGAAACCGTGCTTAGCGAAGAGTTAGGTAAAAGCCAAAGTTTTAGTGTGGCTCTCGCGGCACACACAGGGATTGGCACATTGCCTATTTTGTATTATGGTACAGAGGAGCAAAAGAAAAAATATTTACCGGGTTTAGGTACCGGAGAAATAAAAGCAAGTTATTGCTTAACAGAGCCCGATAGTGGAAGCGATGCACTTTCGGCTAAAACAAAGGCAATTTTAGATGGTGATGAATGGGTGTTGAACGGCGTAAAAATGTGGATTACTAACGCAGGTTTTGCTGATTTATTTACCGTTTTTGCTCAAGTAGACGGCGATAAGTTTACCGGATTTTTAGTAGAAAAAGGTACTCCAGGCTTAACCTTGGGTGACGAAGAAACTAAGTTGGGAATAAAAGGAAGCAGTACTCGCCAGGTGTTTTTGGAAAACGTTCGAATTCCGAAAGAAAATTTGCTTGGCGAAATAGGTAAAGGCCATAAAATAGCTTTCAACGTATTGAATATTGGAAGGTACAAATTGGCTGCAATGGTAATGGGTGGCAGCAAACGGAGTATTGACGTAGCTGTGAAATATGCCAACGAAAGACATCAATTTGGTGTTCCAATTAGAAGTTTTGGGGCTATTCAGCATAAATTGGGTGAAATGGCGATAAGAACATATGCTGCAGAGAGTTCAGTCTTTCGGGTAAGTGATATGATTCAAGAGAAAATACACGAACTTATGGCTACTGGTTTAACTAAGCCACAAGGCAAACTTAAAGCAGCAGAAGAATACAGTATAGAATGTGCGATTTTAAAAGTATTGGGTTCGGAAACGCTTGATTATGTGGTAGATGAAGCAGTTCAAATTTTTGGAGGAACGGGATATTCGGAAGAATTTCCAGTAGCTAGTATGTATCGCGATAGCAGAATAAATAGAATATTTGAAGGCACAAACGAGATTAATCGTATGCTAGCGGTTGGCCAAATGATGAAAAGAGCAATGAAAGGCGAATTGGATTTAATGGGTCCTGCTATGGCTATTCAAAATGAGTTGATGGAAATTCCTGATTTTGGGGATGAAGGAGATGGAAGTGCCTTGTATGAAGAGAAAAAAGCCGTTCGTCAAAGTAAAAAAGCGATACTGATGGCAGCAGGTGCAGCAGCTCAAAAATATATGATGGAGCTAGAAAAACAGCAAGAAGTGTTGATGAATTTGGCGGATATGGCCATTGATGTATTTGCCGCTGAAAGTGCTATTTTAAGAACAGAAAAACTAATTTCTATGAAATCTGAAGCGGAATGTGAATTGCAGATTGCAATGACGAAATGTTTTGTAAACGACGCCATGGAACGCACATATGTAGCAGGTAAACATGCCATAACTGCATTTGCAGAAGACGACACCTTGGTTATGATGCATATGGGTATCAAACGATTTACGAAGTACCCACTAACGAACACTATAGCACTTCGCAAAAAAGTGGCTGAAAAAATAATTGCTGAGAATGTGTATTGCTTTTAGGCAGTTAATCATCATTGGTTGAGAGTTACTAGGAAAGGCGGGTGGTTTTACTCGCCTTTTTTTGTTGAATCTTTGAATTGAACAATCATTCCTGCATTTCTAAACTATAATCTTCAATTTGCAGGGATAATTACAGATATTACCGTAAATCTAAAATTTGTTAGAATGAAATTGCACAGTGTTTTATGCTTCGCGGCTATCCGCTTACCGAAGACTTGCAAGTGAGTTTGCAGAGTTGATGTAAGAAAAAATGCGAAGTAAGCTTCATCCATTAGGGATGGCATATTTATAGAACATGGATCAACGTTGCACATACGACCCCGAAGGGGTCGCACAAATCCTCGCACATATGAGTTCTATAAGTATGTTTATCCTTTAGATTCATCCATTCGGAGCTTGTATTTTTTATCTGCCTTTTTACCTTATGTTTGAAATATGAAATCGAGCCTTTTAGCCGTCATCATTCTTTGTGCGTTTACAAAGTTGAGTGCTCAAAACACCTTTACCCGAGATTATTGCACGGAGTTCGTGCATCAGCAACTAAATGAGTTTAACATAAAACTGCACAATGCAATTACCACAGGTAAGGTAAAAGCATACAAAAACGATTCGCTAACTACCGAATGGACAACGGCAGACTTGGAAACGTATTTGTCGCCAACCTTTGAGGTAATGGTCCCAAATCCGGATAATCCCGACGATCCGTATGATTTGGTAGGCAGAGAAGTGAAATACAATTTTACACCTGAAAGCGATTTCAAAGGCATAAGCATATCTTACCAAAAAGAGGTAGAAGATTACAAGATAAGTTTTGAAGCGAGATCCATAGCTCCATTGGTAAGTATTGTATGGGAACATGGTTTAGACTTCGATCCATACCCTGTAGCGTGGGTAAAAATGAAGGATTTAAAACGTGTTTTCAGCAAGCAAGAATTACATTTTTATAGGTCGATAATAGCTGCAAGAAGCACAATGGGCGATTTTGTAAATACGAATCTATATCCTTGTGGAGAAAACATATACTTATGGAACGATATCTCAGCTCAAACCATTTACAACGTACCATATTGGCAATATATAAATGAAAGAGTAGATACGATTTTGGGTACGCACTATGCAGAATTACTAAAATATGCTGCTACTAAATATATTGAACAAAACGGGACTTTCTACAAAGACGTAGAACTACAAAATGCCTATGATTATGTGGTGTTTGACCTCGCGGTAAAAGTTTCAGTTATGGTCCCAAATCCAGATAACCCCGATGATCCCTATGACTTAATTGTGTTAGAAGTAGCAGAGAATTTTGACTTTTTTCAGGTAAACGAAATCGCTTTTCACAAAACGAAGAAAGGCATTATTGTACAAATGAAAACGGACCAAGAAGTAGGAGGGGAAAGCTTGTATTTTTCGTACAGCAAAGTAAAAATGTATATTCCCGAATATGATAGAATTGTTTTGGACGAGCTCATAAAAAGTCTAACGAAATAGAATGAAAGGACTTAATTTATTTCAGCGGTTATTAGCTTATGTGCTTTTTCTGTCCATCGTTATTCGGTTTATTGCTTGCCAGTTAACTAAAGGGTTTACTACGGATAGGCAAGTAAAAGAGTTTCGTTACTTTTCATTTGCAGGGTTGATAGGTTTGCTAATTGCAATCTTGGTTTCCTCGTTTGATGAAGTAGGTAGTTTTGCCTTGTTGTATAGTTGGTTCGGTTTTTTTGTAGTGGCAGAAATGGTGGAACGAAAGTTCCATTTAAGCAAGTTGTTTGAGGAGTAGGAGAGGACGAGTATGGTTTTCAACAATCTAAGAATAGTTAATCTCCAACTTTGGCTCTGCACCCCTATTGTCATACGGCGATTATCTTTGTATAAAATAGTGTTGCTAACGGTATAATAATTGGAGCCTGAATTAAAAATAATAGATCATAAAGTTGTCTTAACTAAAAAAG
>Ga0102812_10002861_pt1 | contig 11440 bp, 13 predicted proteins | sample ColrivemetaGS713_FD_79334 | JGI IMG/M metagenome (GOLD analysis project Ga0102812, IMG submission 79334) | Estuarine microbial communities from the Columbia River estuary - Flood tide ETM metaG S.713 | ecosystem: Environmental > Aquatic > Marine > Intertidal zone > Estuary | place: USA... | reverse complement strand
GTTTGATGGTTGTTTGTTGATGGTTGATGGTTCGGGGCGTAGAGACATAGCACTACTACGTCTAGGCTCCATCCCATACATTTTTAGACCGCCGAAAATCAGTAAACCTGTATTAGGGCGTAAGGCGTAGCCTGAAGCGCGCCGTCCCGACTTTCTAGTCGGGACGGAAGGACGAAGGATGGTAGCTGCTCCGTAGGGCAGGGTTTTATACCCTGCATGAAGGAGCAGCGGACAGCCTGGTGCCGTATTGGCGTTTGCCGCGCAACGCCAATACCGGCATGGCCCCTGATCAATCAGAACCTAAAAAGTCCCGTCTATCTCGTACTTCCCCTTTCCCACTTCCGACTTCCGTTTTTGCCGAAGGCATCCCGATGGGGCCGACTTCAAAATTCATTCCAACCAACTCACTCCATTGCTTAGGAGAATGCCGGCGATACCTGCCAAGAGGGGCGCCAGGATACAGATGACCATAAAACGGTAATACACCTTGGGTACGCGGGAGCTTTCTACGAGCTCTACCATTTTGGAAATAACCAGAATAGAGACGGCTATGCCCCCGAGGATTATGCTGAGAATCAGCGCGAGGTAATCGTTCCAAAACCAAAGGAAGAGGTAGATGACCAGCTGAACCAAAAAGGCCTCAATGGTGACCAACTTATCAAGGAGTGGGTGTTCCTGCCGGAAAGGTGTGCTCATTTGTTCTTTTTCTTTGTTTAAACGCTTGTTGGCGATATTGTTACGTAAAGATATAAGCTTGAAATTAATTAGAGATTATTGGCTATAGCTTGGGTAAAGCTACTTGCCGGGTATACGTTTTTGACAAATAAAGATAGGGGTAAAAATCCTTCTGAATCATCCTTGTGGTAGTTCAGTTCCCAAAAACGACGGTTCAAGGTTTTTTTTGCACTAATTTCAGATACGCAGGCAACCAATTGGCATGCTTAGCCGTTCTTAGTTCGCAACCAGCGAAAATTCGCAACTATTTCACTCAGCATTCTGAGGTAACCCGATTACCAGAACAATCACACTATTATCATGACCATGACAAGCCAAGCGATCGCATCTCCCAAACCCCAAATTAATCAAGTGGTTAATACCATTAGCTGGACCCTCAACGTGGCTCCCCAGCGCCTGCTCCCTTACACGGACTTTGTAGATGACCTGCACCTGGACGACATTGATATGATGTTGCTCATCGCTGCCCTCGAAAGCCATCTAAAAGTATACCTGACCCCGGAAGAAGTCAACGAAATCAAAACGGTAGGTGATGCTACCCGCTATTTTTCGATGAACTAGCAGGGTAGATTTTGCCTTTGTGAATCTTAGATGATGGCGAGGTATAGCCTGGCAAAATCTACGGTACTGGGTACTTGGTACGAGGTACTGGGTATTTGATTGAGCTGGATTTAATTTTCTGTTCGTCGCTGCGTTTTTAAAACGCCGTTTCCTGAAAATATCGACCCTAAGATTCATTCACAAATGAATCTTAGGGTCGATTACGTTAGCCAGCGTTCGTATTGTGTTCTTTCAGGTGCCATTCCGCCAACTTCCAAGATGGATCATTGTCTATTCGAAAATCAAAGGGATAAGCATAGTTTTTGCTAGCTAACAACCTATTAAGGTAGGAGTAAATGGGTTCAGGATCGTAGACTCTCCAAATTAGTTCAACCGTAGCATTCCACTCAATAATCGCTAAAAACAGTGCATTTGGCTTAGTCAAGTCCGGTCCTCTAAAATCTTTGTCAAATTGTGCCTTCAGCTTATTGATTGCTTCCTCTCCATGGCTTGACAAAAGGCCTTCTTTGTCCGCATCACGAATCTCACAGAGAAGTGATAAATGCCAGGCAAACACCTCCTTGGACTTGAAGTCTCGTAAAGCTGTATTTGTTTCTGCCAATCCGCGGTATTGCTCCTGTCGAAATTCGATTACTGTTATTGTTTCTTCAGGAATCACAACGCTTATTTCCTTCATATTGGTTAATTATCAAAGGTACTTTCCTGCTTAGCCTAAGGTAACCGGGAAATCTAAAAAAAGATTCGACCATTCCAAGGGCTCATTGAGCCTCTAAGCAACGTAAATTTGAGGAGGATCAGCAAAGAGATTACAACGTAAAAACCAAGAATTATATAATGCTGTAATTCTATGTCTTTAATCGTTTTGTAAGATATATTATCCAAAAGATATACCAACAATATCACCACAAGGACACCAATTCCAAAATCATAAAAAACATCAACCATACCTGCCCCGTAACGGAGATTACCATTCAAAGATAACACGATGACAATTCCTAAGAATAGAAGGATTGTTCCTAATGCAAAAAAATACTGTTTTGGCTTTATTTTCATTCGTATGATGAGCAATTAGGTGATTATTAAACTGATCATTTGCGTGATTGGTTCGCTGGTCGGGAGACCAGCAGGACATGGTCCCGACAAGTCGGGATAGTCTGGGGACTACAATGAGCATTAGCCTTTGTATTTATAAAAATCTCTAAACAAAACTGTACCCTCTGCTCATGTTAGTTCCCAAACTAACATGTAGTATCACGCTGGTCTCCCGACCAGCACTTCGCCCCCCCTAATAATCCGACAACAACCGCCGAGCGCGGCGCCCGATGTTATCGTTGACGTTTTCGCCGTCGATGAAATTGCCGGGGTGTTCGGTGGGGGAATCGCGGTAGAGTTCGAGCTCCCATTGGGGGTTGTTTCGCTCGCCGATGACGTCGGAGTGCAGGAGGATAAAATCGTCGGCAGCAAGGGAGGGATTGTAGAAGATAAAGCGGACGTTGTTTTGGTTGGTGCGCTCAATTTCGTTGTACGACCAGATTTCGTAAGGGGGTGCTGAGGGCTCGTTTTCAACGCGGGAGATGTCACTGGGCTGGCCGTACTTGATGTACATATAGCCGCGGTCCGTTTCAAAACCGTGGCGGAAGCCAGATTCAAACATCAGATCTACCGCAGCGGCTACTTCCATGAACTCGCGGTAGGTTTTTTCCGGATCTACGCGATTTTCACGCAGCCAGAAGCCATACAGGTACATGCGCTGGGCGGGCAGGCTATCGTTGCGCATAATGATGTCGACCAACTCCACATCGCGCTGCGGCAAGAGCGGCGTAATGGCACGCAGGCTGTATTCCAATTCCTCCGGCGTCAGGCTTTCCACAAACTCGTCTTCGATGGTCACGGAGGCCATAGCTTCTTCAAAATTCTGAGCATCTACCAGCGGATTGCTGCGCTGAAATACGATTGCGTTGGAGCTCAGCAGCTCGCGTTCCCGATTGCGCACATCTACCACTAATTGGTAATTCCCGGAAGGTAAATCACTGATATCCATGCGCAAGAGCAGTGGATTAACAGGCGCGGGATCCTGCCGCTTGTGGGCCAACATGACGGTCTCGGCTTCGCCATTTTCAATTTTATCAATCCGATAGCTCACCACAAACGGCTGGGCAATGGCCTGGTCACTATTGTAGATTTCCTGGTAAAAGGTCAATACATTGGCTCCGCGCCCGTAGTAATTGAAAGGCAGAGGCTCCATTAGCAAGTCGTTCTTTACCATCGGGCCTTGCTCCGTACTAGGGCTTACTGCTGCCAGTAATTGGATGTCCGACTGCGCAAGTTGGGTCTCCGGAAAATCCAGGATCAGGTTGGCACTGTACTTGCGGGTTTTCTCGGGTAAGTTGGCATCCGTCACCTCTACCCTTAACTTGTAATCTCCTTGCGGCAAGGGGTACCGCTTCAGGTCAATGAAGTCTACGATACGGGCACCAGCCGGGCTCAACAAGCGAAATTTATCGTACTTGATGATCGTTTCTCCCTGCTCAAAAAACACCAGCACATCTACAGCGCCCTGCACTGTCGAGTCACTTTGCGCTACCGTCGTCACCGTCTGGCCGGAAACGTGCAGGTACACTTCTACATAAGCACCCTGAGGACTATTAAAGCGGGCAAAGGAAAGACTGGCATCAAGGGCACTCAAGGGTATGCTTAGCATCAGTAAGAAAGCGAGGAAGAATATATTTTTCATAACGGTCGTAGTTTATACCTAATCCTACGAAGATACGTATAAACAGAAGTCACTCGCCAACTTTTATCTCCAAAAGTCAGGAAGCTGATAATATCACGAGGAAGTTTTACCTTAACCTGATACAGCTACCGCTGCTCCCCTATTTTGCTGGCTGCTGCAGCACCATCCGGAATTGTTTATTCCTGAGTTCCGTCGTCAGAACGAGCTCTCCCTCCGCAAAAGATTCGATCAGAAAGTCGGCTTCAATCGTGCCGCCACGCTGCAAGATAGCATCACCGTCCAACTCGTAGGTGTAGGCTTCTTCGGCGCCGGTCATGTTGGTCAATAACTTACCATCGTCCGAAAACTCAAAGTACATACCTTCCATGGTGGTCGTAGGCTCGCCATTACGAGTGGCATTTTGAATCTGCCAACGGCCAACGAGGTCGGTAGTGGTTATAGCATTATCATCGCCACAGGAAGCCAAGAAAAATAGCGTACTGGAAAACAAGACAAGAGCAGTAATCTGGAATTTCATAGTAGTAGTTAATAATATAAGGGGCTATACGGGGTTGGTGGTGAAGTTTTATTTTACCAACCACTTAGTGCTGGGATTGCCCCATCACGTTGTTCGTTGTTCCTGTCTTCAAGGAAGTTATACGCCAGCAGCAGGGTACAACGCCAAAGCCGAGGTCAAAAATAGTGGGAAATATGTAAATATGTTATGAACCCTTACTTTTTTCTATAGAACCTGGTAAAACATCAATGTTTTAACCGACAATACTTCTCCTGCTGGGTTCCTAGGTCAACAAGAATTAATAGATATTCTCCGTTTGGAAATTTATTCAAATAGATGGAATTGAGGATTTTTCACCGTAGCCAGTACGCCTCGCATTAACAAATCTTCCGCAGACCTGGTGCTCACCTTTTCTTTTTGGGGCCGTGGCGGTGCTGCCTCCTGATACGATCATCTCTGATCTATCGAGATTTAAACCTAGTGCGCAAGGCGTAGCCTGGAGCGCGGCGAGGGACGAGCAGGACAAGGGGTGGGCAGCTGCTCCGTAGGGTCGGGTTTGAAACCCGACCCTACGGAGCAGTAGGCAGCCCGGTGCCGTAGGGGCGTTTGCACAGCAACGCCCCTACCGGCATGGCCCCTGCTGCTTCGCACCCGCCTTTTTTGTGTAAATACGTGAATGAATAAAGGTATTTATACGAATGGCCCGAGGAGACCTCCCCCTAAAAATCGCTGATCGACAACTGCAATTGCGGCACTGGCGCCGGATGCTTACCCAGGCGCAGATAATCCCAGGTCGCCAGGGCAATCATGGCGCCGTTATCGGTCGACCAACGCAGGGGCGGCAAACACAACTCTACGCCCATTTGCGCGCAAAGCGCACTAGCCTGTTCCCGAAGTTGCGAGTTGGCAGCCACGCCGCCCACCACCACCAGTGACTTTGCCGGGTATTTCTTCAGGGCTTTGCGGCACTTGGTCAGCAAAATTTCCATCGCTGCTTCCACAAATGAAGCAGCTACATCTTCTACGATCGGTGGTCCCTCCAGCGCATCCAGATAGCGGGCGACGGCTGATTTCAGCCCCGAAAAAGAGAATTCCAATCCCTTGTGCAGCATCGGCCGCGGAAAAGGAATGGTAGCCTGGCCCTGCCTCGCCGCCCGATCTATTTCCGGGCCGCCAGGAAAACCAAGGCCCAGCATCCGCCCCACTTTGTCGAAGGCTTCCCCCACGGAATCGTCGCGGGTAGACCCCAACAGCTCGATCTCCGTAACGCTGGTCATGTGTGCCAAAAAGGTATGCCCTCCAGACACCAGTAAAATCACTGCCGGGTATTTTACGCGCTGTTCTTCCAGGTCCGCACTGCGCAAATGCCCCCGCAGGTGATTGATACCAATCACGGGCAGGTCCCAGCCCAACCCCAGCCCGGAGGCCGACGTGAGGCCAACCAGCAAAGAACCAATCAGCCCCGGGCCACGCGTAACGCCGATGGCTTCCAGGTCTTCGTGGGTAATGCCCGCATCACGCAGGGCCTTTTCAATCGCCGGCAAGATCGACTGCACGTGGGCACGGCCCGCCAATTCAGGGAATACCCCCCCGTGCTGACTGTGAATTTCCGCCTGCGAGGCAATCACCGAAGACAATACTTCCCCCTGCTCCGTCACTACCGCTATGGCGGTGTCATCACAAGAAGATTCAATACCCAGAATGTATTTAGCCATGGCTTTTACTTTAAGCGCTTGTTGGATGCTTTGCTGCGAGTTATTCGCTTCCTTTAAAAATTACAGATTGTTCCGTAATGGGTACAACAAAATTCGGAAATCGGAGCTCCCTGTTGGTCAGCTGAGGTAGCATAGGCACCAAGTCGGTCGCCAGGCCAAATTTCTTGCCCGTATCGTGAACAGTAAACTCCGGAAAGAGGGCGATCAGCTGCTCCCGGTGTGCTCCTGCTACCGCCCAGGTGGTATGCTCGCCAACAGCTTTGCGCACCATAGCCTCCAGCGGACCGTAGAGGGTTTGCTGCACGGCTCCGTCGGCGTACCAGCCCACGTAGGCATGGCCCCGTACCGATTTTATCGTCACCAAGGTGGGGCAACCGTACTGCGCCGTTGCTGGAGCGCCCAATAACTCAAAAGTATTGACACCGATGACCGGAATCTTCAGGCTATACGCCAGACTATTGGCGAAAGCCACCCCGGCCCGAATAGCGCTGGTGCCTCCCGGGCCTATATTGATAGCGATACGTTCGAGATCAGCAGCCTTGCGACCGGTGGTCTCCAGGGCGTATTTCACCAGGGCTGGCACGTCTTTCAGCTCCTGCAAATCAGGGTGCTGGGTGCTATCAAACAAAACCTCACCACTCGAACTCAACACGACCCCGTAAGGCAATGCAGAAGATTCAATGCTTAAACTTATTTTTTCCGTTCCTTCCATAAATCAGTCTACTTTCAGTTGAGGCAGCCGTTGCTCCCAGCTGGGACCTACGGGAGTAAAGGTGAATTCGCGCATGGTGTCCTCCTGTTCCACAAAGGCAATATCGATGAGGAGGTATTCCTCAAAATCATCCGCTACCTTTTTACCCCATTCAATGAGGGTGATGCCCTCTTCAAAATATTCATCAAGGGCCAAATCCCGAAACGCTTCTATACTCTCCAGCCGGTAAACATCCAGGTGCAGGAAACTCCCGGTACGCACATTGTAAACGTTCGCAATGGTATAGGTAGGACTGGAGATATAATCTTCTGATCCCAACGCTCTTGCCAGGGCCTGAACAAAGAAGGTCTTGCCCGCAGCTAGCGGCCCGTTAAGGATCACCACGTCACCAGGGGTTAATATTTTGCCTAAAACTGCTGCCAATTGCTGCGTTTCTTCCGGACGCTGCACGGTAATTGTCCGCATTTTTTCTCTTTTTAACAGTGAGAAAACTAACCAGATGAAATTTGGTGCGCAAAGATACAGGAATTGTTTATTTGATTTTTTTGTACAAGCCAGGAAACCTTCCTTTCTTGCAGGGAATTTGGGGGTTTCTAACAGAAACAACCCCCTATTTTTATTACAAAAATAACTCCCGTCATGACTAAATCTTTCTTTTCCGTTGCACTCCTGCTACTTACCCTCAATTTGTTGACCAGCTGTGGAAACACCGAAAGTGCCGCAGAAGAAACGACGGAGGCCGCCATGAAAGAGGCTCAGGAGGCCGCCGCCAACGCAGAAAACACCTTGAAAGCAAAAACGCAAAGTACAGAGGTAAGCACGTATAAAACACCCGCCGCGATGAAGCAGGCGCTTGAAAGCTTACAATCAGAAATCCAGGGTAAAATTAAACGCCATCAAACCGATTTGAATGGTGCCAGCGAAGAGGCAGGGATGGTGATCAATAAAAAAATCAACGCCCTCCAGGAATACTTAGAACAATTAGAGGCCTACCAAGGAAAATCTGACCGTATCGACGAGGCTGATGCCCCTGCTTTTGGAAAAAATGTTGCTGCGTTAATTGATAAAATCAGACGCGACATGGCCACATTTGAAAATGAGAAATAAGCAATTTTTTGAACAAGTCTCCTTGTTCTTTTAATAGCAAAAGAGGGCCCCGGGAATTCCGGAGCCCTCTTCTCTTTTGGGCCCGTGCCGTCTCCCGTCCCGACTTTTCTAGTCGGGACGGGATCGGCACCAGGCTGTCCGCTCTCACCTGAGGTACCGCTGCCATCCTCGCCCTGCCCCCGCCGGGGGCCGCGCTCCGGCCTAAAGGCCTGCGCCCCGATACGATCATATCTGATCTATCGGGAGGCACGTCTAGCACTATATTTGTTCGGCGTCGGGGTGTACGCAAAATTCCGTTTTGCGTCGGCCGCCCCCCTCTTAAATTCCTTATATGGCCTTATATGGTTCAAAACCTTAGGTGCCCTTGGTGGTTCAAATAAAAACGGCGGCACCCCAAAGGATACCGCATCACCATGTCACCAGGGGTTATTATTTGGGCTTAGATGCTCATGTCTCGTTGCATTCCACTGGATATTATCCGGTGTAATTTACTGTACACGTCTTGTGCCCGCTCCGACATTTTCTGTAGCTTTTCGTGTAGACCCTGCGGAATACCATCATTGTCCAGCATGCCACTGTAGTACTTCATGGTTCTTTCCTCTTGTTCTTTATAATGCTGTAGTAGGCTCACGTCATTGTTGGAGCGTTGGGCTGAAAGCACTTTCACTTCGCTGAACATATCGGCATTGGGTGTTACCGGGCTAGGAGCCATGTCTTCCAGTAGCGCTTTGATCGTGTTCTCCTGATCCAAGTGGTAATCTGCGAGGCTATTGGTAAGTGATAAAATTTCTTTCTGGCCAACGAGCGAATCCGCCAACTGACGGTACTGCTCTGCTGATTGCTGATGGTATAGGTAAAGGGTAGCGAGGTAACCAGCAATTGTTTGTCTATTTTTCACAGTGGAGGAAACTTGCATTAGTGTTTATTTTTGGAACGGGAAAAGGCTCGCCTGTGTTCGCTTATTTTAAATTGATTCCGCTAATCAAAAGTTAATCTCCAAAGAGAAATTAATAATCCCTCCCTCTTGCTCTCCTTCAAGCGCTTATCAAATAAAGTAAAATGATTAAATATAATCAATAAAGAAAAATAAAACGAGCTTAAGTTATTGATTTTCATATATTTAAATTTATGGCACAGCTATTGAACTATAAGTAGTGTAATCAAAAAAATAATTATGTCTACTACCGATTTTTCAAAAAACCTTAGTCATCTGGAACGTTTCCTATTCAATTTTGCCATGCGCCTTACGCAGAACCGGGATAAGGCAAAAGACCTTGTACAGGATACTTCCCTTAGGGCTTTCCGCTATCGTGAGAAATTCCAAATGGGAACTAATTTTAAAGGTTGGATTGCGACCATCATGCGCAATACCTTTATTAACAATTATCGCAAAGAGAAGCGCCAACGCACGGTGAGTGAGCCTGTGGAAGATTTAGCTTACGGATTAGAAAGTAAAACCATCCCAAGTTACGCAGCAGAAATCAACCTCCGGGTTCAGGAAATTCATAGTAAGATTGATAAGATTGGTGATTTGTATGCTGTTCCTTTTCTGATGCACTACCGTGGCTACGAATACCAGGAAATCGCAGAACATTTAGAACTTCCGATGGGTACTGTGAAAAGTCGCATTTTTACAGCACGTAAGAAACTGAAGGATACTATTGATCGTACCGCTTTTTAAGATTACAACTTTTAAGTAGACAAAACTAAAATCCTTTCTGGATTTTAGTTTAATCCTATTATATCATTTAAAAAAGCCACAGCTATTAGCTGTGGCTTTTTTTATCCCAACAGCAAAGTGCCTTGATTTTACTGCCATCTAGTAAACAGCTGTTCCGCGGCCCGTAATTCTTTTTCCAAGCTATCGACGCTTTCCTTTTTTTCTGAAAGCTCATTTTGAGCGGAAATGTTCTCTTTTCTGGCTTTTTCAATATCGTTTTCCAATTTTTCAATATCTCTCCGCCAGTCTTCAATATTGCTTTCCCGTTTAGCAATAGCTTCTTCCACCTCTACTTTTTCATCTCTGGCATCTTCAAGCTTCTTTTGCCACTCTTCTACTTGCTGGTGGTAGTATTTTTGGTAACTGTAAGCTTCAAATTCATTGAGAATACGCTCGGCTGCAGCAAAAGTCTCACTAAATTGATCTTTACTCGCGAAAACCTCGTAGCCGACACCGAAGCCCAAGCTTACTGTAGACTTGTCTTTTTCGGTGGTGGTGAGCATCGAATAGACATCTAATGGTTTATCACTAATATCGTCTACTTTGATCTCTTTTGCCAGATAAATTTCCCGATCCCGGTTGCGATCATCCCGATCTACATCTACCCCATAACGATCATCCCAAAAATCATCCCAAAGATCGATCACTCTATCTGGAGCAATATTGATCTCAATTTGATAAGCTGCCATTTCAGCATCTTCAAAAGAAACCTTACTCACCATCTTTGCCTGTGCCGAGGCCAGATTTAAAAATAGAAATATACTGAGGAAGGATAATAAAACATTTTTCATGATTTATTTTGTTTTTAATTTCATTCCCCTAAAAAACAGTATTCTCTCAACCTGTGTTCGATTTAAAATTCTCATCCAATCTATTTAATAGACTTGTTCTGCTAGTAGTATCCTTATTGTCAGGCGCATTGAAAAAAATATAAATTTTCACTAGCCACCTATCGTAAAGACACCGGCCCAAGAAGGGTCGGTGTCTTTTTTTAATGGAGTCTCTTTATTTCGATCGCAAAGCTGTTAAATAAGACTAATCAGTTTTTGATCAGCTTCGTTCAGTGAGTGTTTTAAGAAGTCTTTCTTTATTTTCTGCACCTCCAGCCGGAACAATAGCCGGTCTGCGGGAGAAAGATTTTGGATCGCCTGTAGCTGCCGCAAAGAATAGATGATTTTTCGCGTCACTACCACATCGCCGGCACAGTAGGTTCTTAATGGGCTAAAAATGCTAAACAGAATTTCCTGTAGCGGACGGGCGGTCAACCAAATGAAGACGTTACCGCTATCATCACCAGCACAATTTTGTGGGCGATGATGCAAGAAAGTATCCAGTAAACTTGTCAAAAAATCAATGGCACTAATGGCTGTAGTAGGATCATTAATCCCTGGGCTCATAGCCTTTACAGCAATTTCCACAACCTGTTTTAAGCCGTGCAAATGATCAGATTGCAGGTCCTCTTGCACATTAATCATCAGGCAGCTTAGCAGTTCTTCCGCAAGGTCTTCCTCTACCGGTTTTGATAGTTTTAGCACCTTCTGCCCACGGATGATAAACATGCCGGGGTAGGGTAATATGTTTACCTGTAGCTTGTGCGCTTTGCACAAGGCAAGTAAATCCTTCATTTCTATCTGAATAAGATAGCCAGAGGACAAACTTT
>Ga0102812_10002859_pt1 | contig 11445 bp, 13 predicted proteins | sample ColrivemetaGS713_FD_79334 | JGI IMG/M metagenome (GOLD analysis project Ga0102812, IMG submission 79334) | Estuarine microbial communities from the Columbia River estuary - Flood tide ETM metaG S.713 | ecosystem: Environmental > Aquatic > Marine > Intertidal zone > Estuary | place: USA... | reverse complement strand
TTTGCGGGTCGGGCGGGATCGGCACTCACGGCAGAGATCGGTCTTATGAAAGCCACAGAGCAGTTGGCCGGGATGGAAATGATCGGTGTTGATCCGTTGCGGCGCATAGTCGCACCGCGGTTCTGGGCTGGATTTATTTCGCTACCTCTGTTGTCGATGATCTTCAGTGTGGTCGGGGTTTGGGGCGGCATGCTGGTCGGTGTCGAGTGGCTGGGTATCTATGAGGGCTCTTTCTGGGCCAATATGCAGGCTTCGGTCGATTTCGGTGAAGATGTCCTCAACGGCATCATTAAGGCGATAGTCTTTGGTTTTGTGGTGACCTGGATCGCAGTCTTTCAGGGCTACGATTGCACGCCTACCTCTGAAGGGATTAGCAAGGCGACCACGAGAACGGTGGTTTATTCTTCGTTAGCAGTATTGGGGCTCGACTTCCTGCTGACGGCACTTATGTTTGGAGATCTTTAATCATGCGGATGCGAACCCTGGAATTGGGCGTCGGCACCTTTATGTTGGCTGGTTTAGTCGCGCTGGGTGTACTGATAGTGAATATCAGTGGCTTAAATCCGGCCGGATCTAAGCAAAGTTATACGCTCTATGCGCTATTTGAGAATGCCGGAGGCTTGACTCAACGCTCTATGGTATCGATGTCAGGTGTCGCCATCGGCGAGGTGGTGTCTATTACCATTGATGAACAGTTGCTCAAAGCTCGGGTCGAGATGAAGATCAGTAAAGATGTGGATTACCTGAGTTACGATACCTCAGCTGCGATCCTCACCGCCGGTTTACTGGGTGAGAAGTACATCGGCGTTACCGTGGGGGCTGATACCGAGATGCTCGCGGACGGTGATACGATCATCGATACCCAGTCTTCACTGGTGCTTGAGGAGTTGATAGGCAAGTTCCTGTTCAACAAGGTCAATGAATAAGGTGGTGGCGACAATAGTCGAGGTTGAAGCGGGCGTTTGGCAAGTTGCTGGTGATATCGATTTTACTTCGGTGATTGCGTTAAGCGATCAGGGTTGTCAGCTGATCGCAGAGTCCAAGAATGGCTGCCGCTTTGATTTTTCAAAGGTTGGGTCCGTGAATACGGTGGCGTTGTCACTGTTGCTTAATTGGCGCCGTGAAGCCCAGAAGCTGGGTGTGGACGTCGAGTTTTGTGAGCTGCCTGCCGAGCTGCATGCCATTGCGGAACTAAGTGATCTGGAATCGCTGGTTGCAGCTCCTGGCGTCCCCGTCAGCAGCCTCTAACTGCTCGTCCTCGATAGTTCCTCCTTCTAGCGCGGTTCTAGGCTTCGCCTTTTTAAGCGAATTTCTATACTATAAGCCGCTTCTTTTTTCGTCCATCAAGCTGGAGTGGTTATGCAGACGGTTGAAGTAAAACAGCTGATAGAACAGCAGCTCGAAGGCAGTGAAGTGATCACGGCGGGTGAAGGTTGCTCTTTTCAGGTCACTGTGGTGGGCGACATGTTTGCTGGGTTGTCGCCGGTTAAAAAGCAGCAACTAGTGTATGGCTGCTTGAATCAGCAGATCGCCTCTGGGGAGATCCATGCGTTGACGATAAAAACCTATACCCCAGCTCAGTGGGAAGCGTTGCAAGACTGATAGACCTCTTTTTTGACTCGGCCTGGATCTAATACCGGTCGCGTGTCAGTGGACATATTATGGATAAGTTGCAAATTTCCGGTGACTGCCGGATCGATGGCGAGGTGTGGATTTCGGGGGCCAAAAATGCGGCACTGCCGATTTTAGCCTCGTCGTTGTTAGCGGATGGTCTGGTGAATATTCACAACCTTCCTCAGTTACATGATGTCACCACCATGCTCAAGCTGCTCGGGCGTATGGGTGTGTCAGTGGCTGTCGATGATGACCACAATGCCGAGATCGACCCCCGTAGTGTCAACACCTTGATAGCGCCCTATGATCTGGTGAAGACCATGCGTGCCTCGATTTTGGTGTTGGGGCCGATGCTGGCCCGGTTTGGCAAGGCGGAGGTGTCGTTGCCTGGCGGCTGTGCGATTGGCAGTCGGCCGGTTGATCTTCATATTCGGGGGCTGGAGGCAATGGGCGCCAGCATCAGTGTCGAAGAGGGTTATATTCACGCCGAAGTCGATGGTCGGTTGAAGGGCGCGCATATCCTGTTTGATACCGTGACGGTAACGGGTACTGAAAATATTATGATGGCAGCCACGCTCGCCGAAGGTACCACCACGCTGGAGAATGCAGCGAAAGAGCCTGAGGTGGTCGATCTGGCCGAGTGCCTGATCGCTATGGGTGCCGATATCCGAGGCCAGGGTCCGGATACTATCACCATCAAAGGTGTCGAGCGGCTCAAGGGATGCAGCTATTCGGTGATGCCCGACCGTATTGAAACCGGCACTTTTCTGGTGGCGGCTGCGGCCACCCGAGGACGGATCAAATTGACCAATACTCGTCCTGACATCCTCGAAGCCGTGTTGCTGAAATTACAGAAGGCAGGCGCCGAGATTGAGACGGGTAAGGATTGGATCTCTCTGGATATGAAGGGTAAACGCCCTAAAGCGGTCAGTGTCACGACCGCCCCGTACCCGGCTTTCCCTACCGATATGCAGGCTCAGTTTGCTGCAATGAATGCCGTTGCTGAAGGGGTAGGTATTATTCGCGAGACCATCTTTGAAAACCGCTTTATGCATATCCAAGAGATGATGCGAATGGGTGCCAAGTGCACCATCGATGGCAATAGTGTGGTGATAGAGGGTGTGGAAAAGCTCAATGCAGCGCCAGTGATGGCGACCGATCTGCGGGCCTCGGCTAGTTTGATCATTGCCGCGCTGGTTGCCAAGGGCGATACCCTGATCGACCGCATCTACCACCTCGATCGTGGCTATGAACATATAGAAGAAAAGATGCAGCGGTTAGGGGCCAAGGTGTGTCGGGTTGTTTCCTGACCCGCCTTCTCGGACGATCCATTAGACGATTTATCAGGTAAACAGCGACCTAGCGTGACATGACCATGACTCAGACTACTGCCAGCCAGTCCATCACTATCGCCTTGTCTAAGGGGCGTATCCTCAAAGAAACCTTGCCTCTCTTGGAGCAGGCCGGGATCGTACCCGCCGAGGATATCTTCTCCAGTCGCAAGCTTATTTTTGATACTAACCATAGTCATATCAAATTGCTGGTGATTCGTGCCACTGATGTACCCACCTACGTGGAGTACGGAGCCGCGGATATGGGCGTGTCGGGTAAAGATGTATTGCTCGAGCACGGTGCGCGGGATATGTACGAGCCGCTGGATCTCAATATTGCCCGTTGCCGACTGATGACGGCTGGGCTGGTCGATCCCAAGCCGCAGCAGGGGCGGATCAAGGTAGCGAGTAAATTCGTCAATATTACCAAGCGTCATTTCGCTAGTCAGGGTCAGCAGGTCGATATCATTAAACTCTACGGGGCGATGGAGCTGGCACCGATCATGGGGCTCGCGGATTATATCGTTGATATCGTCGACACCGGCAATACCCTGATCGCCAATGGCATGAAACCCCTGGATATGATTGCACCGATCAGCACCCGGTTGGTGGTCAGCAAGGCGGCTATGAAGATGAAGCATGCTCTGATTCAACCGATTATCGATAGTCTGGGTGAAGCGGTGGAGCGGGCTAAAACTGATGCCGTGGAGGTGTCTCAATGACCTCGCTAACGTTAAAGCGCCTATGTCGCTCGCAACCTGATTTTGAGGCGCAGCTAGAGCAGTTGTTAGCTTGGGAGTCAGTTTCCGATCAGGCGGTGAATCGGACCGTCGATGAGATCCTGCTAAGAGTCCGCCGTGAGGGTGATAGTGCCCTGATCGACTATAGCAACCGCTTTGATCGGCTCCAGGTCAACGAGATGGCGGAGCTGGAGCTGGGTAGTGAGCAGCTACAACAAGCGCTTGCGGGGCTGGGAGCGGAGCAGCGTCAGGCGCTGGAAGTAGCCGCCCAACGAGTGCGCGCATATCACCAGCATCAATTGCAGCAATCCTGGCGGTATACGGAAGCCGATGGCACTGTGCTGGGGCAGCAGGTAACGCCCATCGATCGGGTGGGGATCTACGTTCCCGGCGGTAAAGCCTCTTATCCCTCATCGGTATTGATGAATGCGATACCCGCCAAGGTTGCGGGTGTGAAAGAGATCATCATGGTGGTGCCCACCCCGGATGGAGAACTCAATCAGTTAGTGATGGCTGCGGCGGCCCTAGCGGGTGTCGATCGGGTCTTTACCATCGGTGGCGCACAAGCCATCGCGGCGCTCGCTTATGGCACTGCAACCGTCCCTCGTGTCGATAAGATCGTCGGCCCTGGTAATATCTATGTGGCGACCGCTAAACGGGCAGTTTTTGGCTTGGTGGGTATCGATATGATTGCCGGGCCGTCTGAGATTCTGGTGGTTTGTGACGGTCAGACGGATCCTGATTGGGTGGCGATGGATCTGTTCTCTCAGGCTGAGCATGATGAAAATGCGCAATCGATTCTGATCAGCCCTGATGCAGGCTATCTGGACCAGGTCCAGGCGAGCATCGAACGTCTGCTGCCGACGATGGAGCGCCAAGATATTATTCACCAATCGCTTCAAGATCGCGCGGCCCTGATTCAGGTCGCTGATCTGGAGCAGGCGGTAGAGCTGATCAACCGAATTGCGCCTGAACACCTGGAGTTGTCCGTCGCAGATCCCCAGGCGCTGCTACCGCAGATTCGCCATGCCGGGGCGATTTTTATGGGGCGTTATACGGCTGAAGCGCTGGGTGATTACTGCGCCGGACCTAACCACGTGCTGCCGACCTCTGGCACTGCGCGGTTCTCATCGCCACTGGGGGTGTACGATTTCCAGAAACGCTCTTCAGTGCTCCATTTTTCCGCCGAGGGTGCCAGCGAGCTGGGAAAAACAGCATCGGTGCTGGCTCGGGGGGAAGGGTTGACTGCTCATGCTCGCTCCGCCGAATATCGTATCAAACCCAGTACCTGAATAGTGTTGACGTCGGTTTGCGTGTAGGTACTGTTCAAACGATAGCCGACCTTCTGTCACCCACATCTCCAATCACTACTACAGATCTTCTAATGCTATGACCCAACAAACTGTGCAGCGTCGCGTCGAGCGACTGATTCGATCTGACATCCGTGCCTTAAGTGCTTACAACGTGCCCCCTGCAACCGGGATGGTGAAGCTCGATGCCATGGAAAATCCCTACGTCTGGCCCGAGGCTGTTAAGCAGGCGTGGCTGGAAAAACTGTCACAGGTCGAGATCAATCGTTATCCCGAACCCCAGGCGCAAGCTGTGAAGGAGGGGCTGCGTAAGGTGATGGGTATCGATCCGGAGTTTGATGTGCTGCTGGGTAACGGCTCTGACGAGATTATCCAGATGTTGGCAATGGCGATTGCTGCAGAGGGGCAGTGCGTACTAGCGCCCGAGCCGAGCTTTGTGATGTATCGGATGATCGCCACCTTTTGCCGGATAGATTATGTCGGCGTAGCGTTGGATAGCCGTTTCGATCTCGATCTGGCTGCCATGTTGGCGGTGATTGATGCCCGGCAGCCGGCGCTGATCTTCCTGTCACAGCCCAACAACCCCACCGGTAACCTATTCAGCGTTGAAAAGATCCGTCGTATCGCCGAGGCCAGTACTGGCTTGGTGGTGGTCGATGAAGCCTATACCGCCTTTACCGATACTGACTCGCTACACCTGCTTAATGATTACGATAACGTGTTGATCATGCGTACCCTGTCCAAGGTGGGGCTGGCTGGATTGCGCTTGGGGCTGCTGGTGGGGCGTCCCGAGTGGCTGGCGGAGTTGGAAAAAGTCCGTTTACCCTACAACATCAACCTATTGACCCAGGCCAGTGCGGTGTTTGCGCTGGAGAATTTCGAAGTATTACAGCAGCAAACCCAGCAGTTACGCGTAGATAGGGCGCTACTGCTAGAGGCACTGCAGGCCATGCCTGGACTGCAGGTTTGGCCCAGTGAGGCTAATTTTCTATTGGTTAAGGTGACCGATAAGCCGGTGGTTGAGATCCACGACGGGTTGAAACAGGCCGGGGTGCTGGTGAAAAAACTGGACGGTGCGCATCCGTCACTGTCCGGTTGCTTGCGGATCAATGTCAGCTCACCACAGGAAAATGGTCTGCTGCTAGCCGCGCTCGGATCTCTGCTGAATTGATAGGGAGCCAGAACAGATCTGTCGGATCTGTTTTGCTGATGCTGTTTTAGTTGGGTTGGCTATTGGGTCGGGTTGGTGGTCGATTGCCGATGGTGACCTCTACCGTGAGAGGCTCGTTGTTGCGCAGCAATCCCATGACGATCACGGTGCCGGGCTTGGCCGCGGCTATCTGATTCATCGCGCTATGACCACTTTGGATCACTTTCCCATCGATCTTGATCATAATGTCGCCGGGCTGTAACCCTGCCTGATGGGCCGGGCTGTCACGAAAAATCCCCGCAATAATCAGTCCCTTGTCATCTTTGATGCCAAATGACTCGGCGAGCGCCGGAGTCATCACCTGAATTTCGATACCCAGCCAGCCACGGACAATCCGACCGTTCTCGATAATACCTTTAAGGATATTGGTCACCAGATCGGACGGAATGGCAAAGCCTATCCCTTGAGAACCGCCCGACCGTGAGAAGATGGCCGTGTTGATCCCGATCATGTTGCCCTGGGCATTGATGAGCGCCCCGCCAGAGTTCCCGGGATTGATGGCGGCATCGGTCTGAATGAAATTCTCGTAAGTGTTGATGCCTAGTTGGTTACGGCCTGTCGCGCTGATGATCCCCATGGTGACCGTTTGGCCTACGCCGTAAGGGTTGCCGATGGCTAATACCACATCGCCCACCCGGATCGATTCTGACGAACCCAAATTGATTACCGCTAGGTTACCCAGCTCAACCTTGAGGATCGCCAGGTCAGTTTCTGGATCTGTACCGATGATGAGGGCTTCGGCTTCACGACCGTCACGCAGCGCTACCAGAATACTATCAGCATCAGCCACTACATGGTTGTTGGTAATGATATAGCCTTGTGGGCTAATGATAACCCCCGATCCCAAGCTGGAGAGATACTTTTCGCGTTCATGGTCCGGCGTCTTGTCGTAAAAGTCCCGATTACCGGGCTCTTCCAGCGGCGTTTCGGAGCGATCCTCAACGCGGGTGCGAGTATAGATATTCACCACTGCCGGCGCCGCTTTACTCACAGCATCGGCATAAGAGACAGGCCCCGTTGTTGAGGAGGGTACTGTGGGCTGGGCAGGCTCCTGTTGAATAGGTTCTACCAGAGCCAGGCTAGGGCTGATACCTTGTGGGAAAAAGGTTAGCATCAGCACGGCGACCAAGATGCCAGCGATGATCGGCCACAGCAGAATGGATGTCAGTTTACTCATGGAGATCTCGATGTTCAGTGAGCGGCCATTATACGGACAGCGACTTTTGATTGGTATTTGAATTCGAGGATATGACAGTGACAGTGAGTTTAACGCAATTGGTTGATCAATTAGATAAATGGCTGCAGCCCGGTCAGGTGAGTGATTACTGTCCCAATGGCTTGCAGATAGAGGGGCGTGCCCACGTGGGTCGTATTGTTAGCGGGGTGACCGCCAGTCAGGCGCTACTGGATGCCGCGGTCCAGGCCGATGCTGATGCGATACTGGTGCATCATGGCTATTTTTGGCGCGGCGAAGATCCTCGTATCCGTGGTATCAAAAAACGGCGCTTGGAAACTTTGCTTAAGCATGATATCAGCCTGATCGCCTATCATCTGCCGCTTGATGTTCACCCGCAATGGGGGAATAACGTCCAGCTGGCTAAGCAGCTGGGCTTGCAGATTGAAGGGGGGCTTGAACAGGATAGTCGCAATCCTATAGGCCTCTGGGGCCGATTGAGTGAGCCCCTTTCCGCTAGTGATTTTTCTGCGTTGCTGGAAAGAGTGCTAGAGCGTAAGCCGCAACATATTAAAGGGCGCGGTGAAATGATCAGTACAGTAGGTTGGTGTACGGGGGCGGCACAGGGTTATATCGAGCATGCGATTGGTCGTGGTCTGGACGCGTTTGTCAGTGGCGAAATATCAGAGCAGACGGTGTATGCCGCGCGAGAAAGCGGGGTCCACTATTTTGCTGCAGGCCACCATGCGACCGAGCGTTTTGGCGTGCAGGCCATTGGTGAGCGCTTGGCGGCAGAGCTTAATATTGAGCATCTCTATATAGAGTTGGATAACCCGGTTTGAGTTAAGGCACAGCCTTCGTGCGTGACGAAGGCTGTGATGGGGGGTGTTAAGAGTGTTTGCGATTCTTGGTTGGAGCGTGATCGGCGGTTAAAGAAGGGTCATGCAGATCCTCCTCCTTCTTTAAGCCATACTCATCTGAAAGAGTTCCTTGGGATTTCGGATCTTTCTTGGGAGCATAATCGCGCGGTGCTTCATACGCATCTTCATCAATTTCCTCTTCAGCAACAGGGGCTTCTGCGGGCCGCTCTAAGCTGATGAGCATCTGCTCATCACTACAAAGTTGGCTGGCGCTGGTTGATAGGTGTTGGTGAACTTCACGATAACTGCTGGTCAAATTGTTGACCAGATCGGCGGTCTTGGCGAAGTGGGTGCTAACTTCGATCTTGTAGTCCTCAAACTCGCGTCGGGCTTCATTGAGTTCTTCGATCAGCGCTTCTTTGCTACGCGAGCTGCTGCTGCTTCGCGCGATAAGTAATCCCAAAACTGTACCGATGATCAGAGCCGCTGCTCCGACGAGCCAGATGGCTTGATTGGCTGAATCCACAAATATAACTCCCCATTAATTTGAAAACCGTCATCCACGACGATACTGCAATTCTTGGGCGAAGACAAAGAGATCGCCGCATAATATCGCACCCTGTATTTGTGTTTGCGGCCGGTCTGGAGGCGTTGCTATAGTCGGCGTTTTATTTACAGGCAGAGATTGTGAAGCAGCTGATACTCGGTGGAGCCCGTTCTGGAAAGAGTCGCTTGGCAGAGAAGCTCGCGCTGCAGTCTGGGCTGGAGGTGACCTATATTGCCACGGCAACTGTCGGCGATGAGGAGATGAGACAGCGGATCGAACAGCATCGCCAGAGGCGGCCGCCGCAGTGGACGCTGGTTGAAGAACCTTTGGCTTTAGCGCAGGTGCTGAAACAGCACAGCGATCCAAAGCGCTTGCTGCTGGTCGATTGCCTGACGCTGTGGATGAGTAACCTTGTCTGTAGCGAACAGCCTGCACGGTTGCGACTTGAAGTGGAGGCGTTGCTAGAGACTCTGCCTGAATTAGAGGGACAGGTTATCCTGGTCTCTAATGAAGTGGGCATGGGCATAGTGCCCATGGGCGCTTTGAGTCGCCAGTTTCAAGATGAGATGGGGATATTACAGCAACAGGTTGCCGCGCTGTCTGAGCGAGTGATCCTGACCCTGGCCGGATTGCCGCTGGTATTGAAGCCTGCCGGTACCTTGTTATCTATTGAGGATTGAACTGCGTTGAATATAAGCACCGATTGGATTATCGAAGCGACGTTTCCCTTGAGTTTGGAACTGCGTGATCAGGCGTTGGATTATCAGAATCAGCTCACCAAACCCCAGGGGTCGCTGGGACAGTTAGAGCGTATCGCGGTGCAGTTCGCAGCAATGCAGGGGCAATTAAAGCCAGAGCTGGAGCATATCGCTATTACGGTGTTCGCTGCCGATCATGGCGTCGCCGCTGAAGGTGTATCGGCTTTTCCGCAGGCGGTGACGGCCGAAATGGTGCGTAACTTTTCTCGTGGCGGGGCAGCGATTTGCGTATTGGCGCGGCAGATTGGCGCCAGTTTTGAGGTAGTGAATCTGGGAACGGTCGCCGAACTGGAATCGCTGCCCTATGTCGTCGAGCGTCGCGTGGCAGCCGGTACCGCCAATTTTTGTCTCGATGCGGCGATGAAGCAAGCTGAGTTAGCCTCGGCATTAACTACCGGGCGAGACGCCGCGGAGCGGGCCCAGCAATTGGGCGCGCAGTTGTTTATCGGTGGCGAGATGGGGATTGCTAATACCACCTCAGCAACGGCATTGGCTGCTGCGCTGCTGGATCTTCCGGTATGCGAACTGGCGGGTCCGGGAACCGGTGTTGATGCTAATGGCGTCCAGCATAAAGTGGCGGTGATTGAGCGCGCGTTATTGCGGCATCGGCAACAGCTGGCCGATCCAGCTGAGGTGTTATGTTGCCTAGGCGGGTTTGAGATTGCAGCCCTAGTCGGTGCTTATATTCGTTGTGCGCAGTTAGGTGTTCCGGTGCTGGTGGATGGCTTTATTACCACCTCTGCAGCGCTGGTTGCGTGTCGGATCAATCCCGGGGTGCGGGATTGGTTGCTGTTTTCGCACAACTCCGCAGAGCCAGGTCACCGAGCGATACAGCATTCGCTCGGTGCAGAACCGCTGCTGGATCTGGGTATGCGTTTGGGCGAGGGCAGTGGTGCTGCAGTGGCGGTGCCGTTGTTTCAGGCAGCCTGTGCGCTTCACTCGCAGATGGCTACTTTCGCCGAGGCTTCGGTATCTGGTCAGGACTGACATGTCAAAGCGCATGGTGATCGACCTACTTCGTCATGGTGCCTGCAGTGACGGAGATATCTATCGGGGGCGAACCGATTCTGCACTTTCAGCGCGAGGCTGGGAGCAGATGCAGTCGGTGATGGCAGTCGCTGAACAAGCCCAGTGGCAATCCCTATATAGTTCACCGTTGCAGCGTTGTCTGTTGCCCGCAAAGCAGTTCGCAGAGCGCCTGGGGTTGCCGTTGCAGCCCAGTGCACAATTGCGGGAGATCGATTTTGGAGACTGGGACGGGCAACTGCAGCAGCGGGTTTGGGAACAGCGGCAGGATCAGGTGCTAGCGTTTTGGAGTGACCCTTTGCATCACCCTCCGCCGGGCGGCGAATCGATCCAGAGTCTACAGCAACGGTTGCAGTTACAGCTGCGGGCCTGGTTACAGGATTTTGCCGTGACCCCCACGGATTCACGATTGCTATGCGTTACACACGCTGGCGTTATACGCACATTACTGTGCCAGCTGCTGGGGATGTCGATCACTGCCGGGCAACAACTGAGCATCGATTACGGTTCCCTGACCCGGATCGAACTCTACCCGACCGATCGGCAGGAGCTTTCGCAGCCCGACTTCTATGCCCAGATTGTTTTCGTTAACCGACTATTTCATCTGAGCGATCATGAGCGATAAGCCTCAAGCGCCAAGCACTTCTATTGGGCTACCGCAGGGTTGCTTGCCCTTGTTGCTCGCGTTGCAGTTTTTGACCCGAATACCAATGCCGGATATCGGCATATTGAACAATGCTCAGGTGGGGCGTTCATTGCTCTGGTACCCCGTTGTTGGCGGGTTCATCGGCTGCTTGCTCTGGTTGTTGCAGTTGTTGTTGCAGCTGTTACTACCCGATTTGTGGGCCGTGCAGGCAGGGTTGTTACTGCTGGTT
>Ga0102812_10002854_pt1 | contig 11462 bp, 10 predicted proteins | sample ColrivemetaGS713_FD_79334 | JGI IMG/M metagenome (GOLD analysis project Ga0102812, IMG submission 79334) | Estuarine microbial communities from the Columbia River estuary - Flood tide ETM metaG S.713 | ecosystem: Environmental > Aquatic > Marine > Intertidal zone > Estuary | place: USA... | reverse complement strand
TTTCACATGTGGACGCCTGATGTTTATCAAGGTGCACCAACCACAATTACTGCTTTTATGGCGACTGCGTCAAAGTCAGCCACTTTTGTAGCCTTAATTTTTGTTCTTAGTAATGCTTTTCAAATTCAACTAGGTAGGATTCATGAAGCATTGTATGTCATAGCAATTTTAACAATGGTATTTGGAAACATTATTGCTATTGTTCAAGATAATGTAAAACGAATGCTTGCTTATTCTTCTATAGCTCACGCAGGTTATGCTCTAGTTGGTATAGTTGCTGGAACACCAGAAGGTTATTCAGCAGTATTGTTTTACTTATTTGCATATACATTAATGAATGTAGGTGCTTTTGGAGTTATCGCTTTCTATGAAAAACATAGTGGTAAAGATTATACAAATATTGAAAACTTAGCTGGTGCTGGTTATACACAACCAATTCTTGCAGTTCTTTTATCCTTATTTTTGTTCTCATTGATGGGAATTCCTCCAATGGTTGGTTTCATTGGAAAATATAAAGTATTTGCTGCTGCAATCAATGAAGGTGAGATAACTCTTGCCGTTATCGGAGTTTTAGCTTCTGCTGCTAGCGCCTATTATTACTTGCGTGTAATGGTTTATATGTATTTCAAAAATTCTAAAGAAGGTATTGAGTTTACATCTCCATCTTTTGTATATCAGTTCGCATTAATTTTATTACTCTTGTTAACTTTGTACTTTGGTATTATGCCAACAGAAATATCAAAAGTACTTGAATCATTTACATGGAGTACAGTCGTGAATTAAAGGATTTCAATGAGATCCGCTCACAAAATTTTGTTAATTAGTAACAAAAATTGTTTAGTACGAATGAATACAATTTGATTTTTATAAACTCTTGTTTGTATTCAAGGCTTTGCTAAACACTAAAAAATGCCGTATCTTTGCGGCCCTGTCGTTAGAAACACTAACGACTGTTTTATTAGAAATAAAACATCCGTAGGTAATATATATAATGAAAAAAACTTTTTACGAGGTTACGTATATCGTTAACCCCGTGCTTGAAGAAGCAGAGACTAAAGTCGAAGTTGATAAAATCAACGACTTTGTAACCGCGCAAGGCGGCGAAATTGACGAAGTAAACGAATGGGGAAACCGTCGTTTGACTTATGAAATGGGCGGAAAACAAACTGGCTATTTTGTAAACATGTATTTCACTTCACCAGGTGAACTCATTGTTAAGCTTGAAAGAATGATGCAAATTAACGAAAATATCGTTCGTTATTTGACTCTTAAATATGATAAAAAAATGTTACGTCATCGTGAGATGTTGAAAAAAGGCGAAGTGCCAAATATTTTCAAAGTAATTGATCAAGATCCAGAAGCTTAATAAGGGAATATCATGTTAAAAAATCCACAACACCCCAAAAAAGGTCAGCTTCGCGACAAACAGTGTCTATTTTCAAAAGCAGGCCTTGAATATATCGACTATAAAGATACCGATACACTAAGACGATTTATCAACGATCAGGGAAAAATTCTTCCACGTCGTGTTACTGGTACAAGCACAAAGTTCCAACGCCAATTGGCTAAAGCTGTTAAACGCGCTCGCCACCTTGGTTTACTATCATTTGTTGCTGATAACGTACGCTAATAGAAAGGAATCGTATATATGAATATCGTTTTAAAACAAGACGTTGAAAACCTTGGTAATAAAGGTGACGTTATAAAAGTAAAAGACGGCTTCGGTCGTAATTATTTAATTCCTGCTGGTTTAGCAGTTGTTGCTACTGAAGGTGCTGTTCGTGACGTGAATGAAATGAAACGTCTGATAGCTCTTAAACAACAACAAAATGAATCTGCAGCTAAAGAATTAGCTGAAACTATTGAAGCAACTACTCTAACTATTGCCGTGAAAACTGGCGAAGAAGGAAGACTTCATGGGACTGTTACTACACAACAAGTTTCAAATGCATTAGCTGAAAAAAATATTATTGTTGACCGTAAAGTGATTTCATTGAACAGCGAAATTAACGCTCTTGGTGAATACACTGCTACTGTTTCTTTATCTTCTAAAGCTAAAGCAAATTTAAAAATCTGGGTCGTTAAGGCATAAGCCCTAGACCAAAATGAAATAAAAGCTAATGCTTGCTAAACTATTTCGGGGGATAAGTATCATTTTCTTATCCCCTTTTTTTTTAATCGCTCAAATTCCTTCACCGGTTTCTTTTTATGTGGTTGAAATACCAAAAGAAGTAAGCCCAAATGAATTATTTACAGTAACAATTGAAGCTGTTATTGATGGGGATTGGCATTTGTATGGGTTAGATATTCCAAAAGGGGGGCCGGTAGCTACAAAATTTTCAATTAAATCTGGAAATGCACAGATTAGTGGCAAAATTATAGAGTCTGAACCGGAAATAGTTTTTGACCCCAATTTTAAAATGAAAGTTTCCTGGCATAAGTCGGGATCAAGGTTTACCATTCCTCTAAAATTAACAGATGAGCAAATCGGAGCAGGACTTGTTGAAGTACAAGTTCTTTTTATGGTGTGTAATGATGAGGTTTGTTTACCACCAACAAGAAAAACAATAAATGTTCCATTGACAATTGTAGCTTCTTCTGTGTCAAAGGCAAACTCTTCTGGTTTTTTTAAAAACGAAAATGAAGTAAGTTCTGAAGATTCAATTTCTGGAAGTCAAGACTTATTAGAACAAGAGAATGATTATTCATCATTGCTAAGTGGTGGCCTAGCAAGTTTTATATGGATAGCCTTAACTGCAGGTTTTGCTGCATTATTAACGCCCTGCGTATTTCCGATGATTCCTTTAACGGTTTCGTTTTTCTCTAAGCAATCTGAAGGAAAGAGTTCAAAAGCTGTCGTAAATGCACTCTTATTCGGAGGTTCAATTATAGGAATGTTTACCGTTTTAGGTGCATTATTATCATTGGTACTTGGCGCATCGGGGGCGAATCAATTCGCCTCAAATCCATGGGTTAATTTAGTAATTGGTTTAATTTTTATTGTTTTTGCAATCTCATTGTTAGGGTTGTTTGAATTACAACTTCCGTATCAAGTAACAAACTTTCTCAACCAAAAGAGCAATGAAAAGTCGGGTTTAGTTGGAATCTTATTTATGGGTTTAACTATAAGCGCCGTTTCCTTTTCTTGTACAGCACCTTTTGTGGGCGGTGTATTAGCAGCAACAACTCAGGGAGAATGGTTTTATCCAATTCTTGGAATGTTGATATTCTCAACTGCGTTTTCTACTCCTTTTGTTCTTTTCGCAATGTTCCCAAATTGGTTAATGAGCTTACCCAAAAGTGGTTCATGGATGAATCAAGTAAAAGTTATTCTTGGATTTCTTGAGCTTGGAGCTGCAATAAAGTTTTTATCAAACGCTGATTTAGTTTGGAGTTGGGGTATAATCTCAAGGCCTTTTGCAATTGCTATATGGATTTCAATTTCTCTATTAGCTACTTTATATATTCTTGGTAAGATTAAATTTGAATATGAGCGAGGAACAGAAAGTATCACTGCAGTTAAGTTATTAATCGCAATACCAATATTGACTTTTGCTTTTTATCTCCTTCCAGGATTATTTGGTTCTTCTTTAGGAGTTTGGGATGCTTGGTTGCCTCCAAAACAAGCAACAGATGTAAGTTTGGTTTCTGGATTTAGTTCATCACAATCGAGTGACGGCGCCGAAGAAGGTTGGAGTTCAACCGTTGATGAAGCTAAAGAAGCAGCTGTTCAATCTGGAAAATATATTTTTATAGATTTTACTGGATACACATGCACAAATTGCCGGGCAATGGAAGCAAATGTATTTCCTAATACAGATGTGAAAAAACGCTTTGATCAGTTTGAGTTAGTCAAGTTATATACTGATGACGGTGCAGATGGTCCTGAAAATCAATTGTATCAGTTTAAGTTAACGGGTTCTGTTGCTTTACCTACCTATGCAGTTATTGACGCTAAGACGGGGAATTTGATTGCTAAAAAAACTGGCTATATCGACAAAGATGATTTTGTAAACTTTTTAGATGCCGTTTTAGCTCGTTGATTCGTTAGCTTTAACGCTTTACAGTATATTGTAAAGATTTAAGAAAGCTGGTTTTGCGAATTTCAACTACCACCTATTTACCACTTATTTTTTTCATGAGTATTTTTCTCAATCCGTCGATTGGGAAATCTCAAGAAATTTTGACCAAGTGGGTTAAGATTGATAATCCGACAGTTGGGGATACTGTTTTAATTTTGAGTGGTTTTCAATCAGGTTCAGGGATGATTTATTCAAAATATGGAGACAAAGATACTGTTTCTAAATTCGTAGAACTTCCAGGGATTGGAATTCAACTTGTCTATTTAAATAACTCTTTAGTAGATCGAATTTATTTTAGCTATCAAATTCAATCCAAATCACTTTTTAAATCGAAACAAAATGTATTGACTCAAATCCCAAATCTTGAATTTATTGATGCTAGGGATTCTTTAAAAACAATAATAAAAGTAAACGAAGGAAATGATTTATTTGGGAACTCAAAACTTGAAAAGAATGGGAGTTTAACAAGAGGGATAACAGTTGGAAGTAATCAAGATGCTTCTCTTGAAAGTGGTTTACGTTTAGATTTATCAGGAGAAATTGCGGATTCAATTTCAATAATTGCAAACTTAACAGATCAAAGTACACCAATTCAGCCAGATGGAAGTACGCAAAACCTACGAGAATTTGATCGGGTTTATATTCAAATAAAGTCGCCAAGGCACAATCTAGAAGTTGGAGATATTGATGTTTCATTCAATCAAAGTTCTTTTGCCTACATAAATAGACGTTTACAAGGAATTCAATATGGAACATCAGCTCTAAAAAGTAATCAAAAATACTTGGCAACGGTTGCAAAGGGGATTTTTAGATCGCAGCAGTTTCAGGGGATTGAAGGGGTTCAAGGACCATATAGGTTAACGGGAAATCAAGCAGAGCCTTTTATCGTAATTATCGCAGGTACAGAACGAGTTTATCTTGATGGGAAATTATTAATCAGAGGGGAAGATCAAGATTATATTGTTGATTATGGAATAGGGGAAATTTATTTTATGCCTAAACTAATCATCAATCAAAGAAATCGAATTACAGTAGATTTTCAGTATCTGAACCAAGATTTTTCTAGAACTCTAGTAGCTGCAGAAGCGATATCTAATCCGATGTTTAATCAGAAGTTAACCATCGGCGCGAGTTATATAAAAGAAACAGATAATGATAATACTCTTGCTCAATTAAGTCTTACTCAAGATGATATATTTCTTTTAGAAAATGCTGGTGACGATGATACAAAAGCAGTAACAACTGGCGTTCAAGTTTTTAATCAAAATGATGATAGAACAAACAACGGAATTTCATATCAAAGGAAAGACACATTAATAAACGGAAATCGGGCTACTTATTTTGAGTATGTAGATTCTATAATAAGGACTTATGAACTATATACAGTTAGATTTTCACGATCTACAAATGGCTCAGGAGCCTATGAGCGTGCGGAATCTGGAGTTAATGGAGTTGTCTATCGATTTGTAGGGCAAGGACTTGGTGCGTATGATACTTTAAAAACCTTACCAAGGCCTATCGATCATCAAATGGTATCCGTGACAAGTGATTTTAAACCAGTTAATGGAGTGAATTTAAAATCGGAATGGTCTACTTCGATTTTTGATAAAAATAAATTTTCAACAATTGATGATGGAGATAATAGTGATCAAGCAGTATTTCAAGAATTAACTGTTTTTAAAAAAGCAGATTGGGCGGAAATATCAGGGAAGTATTCCTATAAATACAATGGTGAGCGATTTAGGTATTTCGATAGACCAGAAGAAATTGATTTTCAAAGAAAATGGAATTTAAACACTTTGGCTATTTCAAAACAGCACATTCACGATTTCAAAACAATAGTGAAGTTTTCTCCAGAAACGAGTATTGATATCGATGGCGGATTAATAGACAGAAATGATTTTTCAGGAAATAGATTTAAATCGGTTATTGGGTCAAGAGAACAAGGACACTTTGCATTTAGAGTTTCTAATGAATGGGTTCAAAGTGAAGATGCACTCATGCTTACAAATGGGAAATGGATTAATCACCAAGCAGAAGTTTCATATCCATTTAAACTACAAGAAGTTGGTTTAGAACCATTTGTAAAAGCGATTTATGATGTAAGAGAACAAAAAGACCTTACCCTTAATGAGTTAAACAGTTCTAGTTATGGGCAATATAGCGCATCTTCGGGAATCCATATTTTGCCAAAATCTAAGTTCAATTTTGATTATGAATTTACCATTAGGGATGATGCAAGTGTTTATTCTGGAGAGTTAAAACAAGATCGAAGAAATTATATTCAAACAATTTCATTCAAAACAAAAAATTTACAAAAGTTTCAATCTGAAAATATTTTCACATTTCAGAAGCAAAAGGCGAATGAAAACCTATTGAATTCTGGAATTACAGATAATGACGCGGTTTATTTACAGTCAAAATCGAATTATCGTTCAATTTCAAATGCTTTTGAAACAAATTTATATTATGATGTAAACTCACAAAGAACGGCTTTACTTCAAGAAACATACATTGAAACCGGGCCAGAATTAGGTCAATATGTATGGGATGACTTAAATAATGATGGTCAAAAGCAAATTGATGAATTTTTTCCTGAACAAACGCCAAATGAAGGAACCTATTTAAAACAATTTTTGCCCTCAGATGATCTTTTTCCTACAATAAATTTAATTGCAAGGTGGAGATTTAACCTAAATCCTTCAAAATTATTTTCTAAAAGAAGTACTTCACCAACAAAAAAGTGGGCAGAACTTTTTAACCTTTCAATGCAAATCGATGTCAAGGAAAAGTCGATAACAGAAAATTTATCTGATATATACTTACTAAAATTGAATGCATTTCAAAATGATTCAACAACAATTACAGGAAGAATTAATCTAAGAACAAGTGTGCATTTATTGCCCCAAAATCGCTTTTTTTCCATAAGATTGGGATTAGATAAAGGAAAATCCAAAAATAGACAGGTTTTTGGAAGCGAGTCAAATCAATTAAAAGCATACCGATTAGAAATACTAAATAGATGGAATAGGTACTTGAATATTAATCACGAGTTTAAATTTAGCGAAGAGGAGCGAAGTAATGAAGAAATTGGGTCGCGGGCATTTAGTATTCAAGGTTTGGGCTGGCAATCAAATATTCAAGTAAATCAATCTAGAAATGTAAATTATTCCGCTGAATTTGGTTTGAACAGGAACACGGATTCCAAGCCTGGACAAAATGCAGAAAGTACAGTTTTAAAAATAGCAGGGACATCAAGATTGCTACTTGGAGAACGCTGGCAAGGTAGTGGTAGGCTACAATGGAGGTCAATAGATTTAAATGGAAATTCAAGTTCTTTAGGGAATTTTGAACTCACTGAAGGAGCAGGTGAGGGGGCTAATTGGCTTTGGTCGGTACAAGCATCTTATAGAAATAGTTCATTTGTTCAAACCTCATTTAACTATGATGGAAGAACAATAAAAAATCGGCCAACGATTCATACTTTTAGATTGGTCATTCGCGCATTGTTTTAATTTTTTTGATAAAAAAAGTGCGTAATATGCTCAATTTTGAAGTGAAAAGTCAAATTATTTAATAAAACAAGCCATTATCGGACAATCTTGGCTTATTTTTTTTGAAAATGATTTTTTCTAAGTAAAAAAATCGCTTAAATTAGAATCAAAATGTGAATTCCTTTGAAAGAAGCTTTGACATTTTAAATAAATTGCTCTATAATCGTGAGTCTTAATTTTAAAAACTAAAATTTATAACCTGGAGTGTATCTTATGACCCTCTCATATTTTATGTTCTTACTTCAATCTGGCGAAGAAAGCTTTTTTAATGTGCTCGTACAAAAGTTCAATGAAGGTGGCGACTTCATGTGGCCTGTATTAGCGTGTTTAATTATCGGCCTTGCCATTTTTTTAGAACGACTTATTACTCTTAATCGCTCAGATATTAATACCCGTAAATTTATCGTGGAAGTTAAAGATGCTCTTCAAGAAGGTGGCTTTGCTGCTGCTGAGGAAGTTTGCTCTCGTACTCGCGGTCCAGTTGCATCAGTATTCCAAGCAGGCTTAATGCGTGCTGACGAAGGCTTAGAAGCAGTTGAAAAAGCGATCTCAGCTTACGGTTCAATCGAAATGAGTTTCCTTGAAAGAGGCCTTGTTTGGTTGTCATTATTTATCGCTCTTGCACCTTTATTCGGGTTTACCGGAACTGTAGTAGGTATGGTGGAAGCGTTTGATGCTATTGAAAAAGCTGGTGATATTTCACCTTCATTGGTAGCTGGTGGTATTAAAGTAGCTCTTCTTACAACTATTGGTGGTCTAATCGCGGCTATCGTACTTCAAGTTGGTTACAACTATTGTGTGTCTAAAATTGACCGTCTAGTAGTTGAAATGGAAGAAAGCTCAATTGCTTTAATCGATTCTATTGCCTTAATGCACCAAGGTAAAGCAATAACAGAGAAAAAAGATTAATTAGAAACGGATAGTCCTATGGATATATCAACAATTGCAGTAGGCATATCATTTGGAATGTCATTACTTTCTGTTCTAGGTATGGCTCTTTTTGGAGCTAAAAACCTAGTTTCAGGAAAACATGAAATGCAAAAAATTCTTGTTTTAGTAATTCCATTTCTTGTGTTTGGCGGAGTTTATTTTGCCACAGGTAGTGCCGATGAAGCCGCTATGTTAACAATGCTTATTATGCTTGGATTCATGGCAGTACTAATTGCATTTAGTGCAATTAAAAGTGTTTTTAACTTTTAAGCTTAACGCTCTATGTTACTCAAAAAAAAGAAACGTGATCCAGCTGAAATTCCAAGTTCGTCTCTCGCCGATATCGCTTTTTTGCTTTTGATTTTCTTTCTTGTGACCACCACTATTGATGTGGATACAGGTATTGGATTGGTTTTACCACCTCCTCCAGATGATTCTGAACCTCCACCGATTAAGGAGAGAAACATGATGAAGTTGTTGGTAAACTCACAAGGATTGATTCTGATGAATGAAAAACCATCGGCACTAACTGAAGTTAAAGAGACTTTAAAAAGGTTTATTGATAACAAAGGTGCAGATGCGAATTTGTCAGTTAGCCCTCAGAATGCAATTATTTCTTTAAAAACAGATAAGCAAACTCCTTACAGAATTTACATTGATGTATTGGATGAAGTTAAAGGTGCTTATGCAGATTTAAGAAATACTCTCGCGATGAGTAGGTATGGTGTTCCTTATGATAAACTTAGCAAAGAAAGTCAGAAAGTAGTCAATCAAGAATATCCCCAAAAGATATCTGAGGCTGAACCTGATAAAGGTAATTAAGGAGAACTATGGCACATTTTAAGAAAAAATCTGCAAATACAAAGCAAGAAGTACCGACATCAGCAATGCCTGATATCGTATTCATGTTATTGATTTTCTTTATGGTAACCACTGTATTAAGAGAGGTTACCTTACAGGTTCGTGTAGATTTTACTAAAGCTGAAAATATTGAGAAAATTGAACAAAAACGTTTGGTTAGTTACATTTACATAGGCCCTGAGAAAAAAACAGGAAATATGCTAGGTGACACTCAAGTGCAGATAGACGATGCTATTGTAAGAAACGTTAAAGAAATTAGACGTTTAATGTATGATAAGCTAGTTGATCAACCTAAATTAATTGTTTCATTACGTGTTGACCATACCTCAGAAATGGGCTTGGTTACTGATGTGAAGCAAGAATTAAGGGAAGCTGGAACATTGAGAATTAATTACTCTTCTAAAAGAGAGATGAAATAAGTAAACGGAAGAGTTCTCTTCTATTCTCAAAAGGAGTAGTTTCTTTTGCAACCGCAAAATAAAACTACTCCTTTTTTTATTGTGTTATTCCTAATTGGACTTAAAGGGCAGAGCAAACGGATTATAGAATCATTTAACTATTGAATATGAATTATTGATTTAGTTAGTTCAATATGAAACGATAGCATTGAAATTCATTGGTTCAGGAAATTCAATTAATCAAGGTAGTAATCTATTTACCTGCCTTCCGTATTAGATTGTTAGATTCGACACTGGTTAACTGTGAAATAAAACTTTTATAAACTAGTTTTGAATGGGTTCGGATTGTTTCAAATAATAATATTGCGAAGCGAATAGTGTTGCAAATAAAGCCCAAATAAAAGTAAAGTGGAATGATTGGTAAAAGAGTAGTGATAAGGCAATAGAACTAAATAGGAGTAAATATTTTTTTCTGTTTAGTATCCATTCGAAATAGCTGATTGTTTGATCAGAGTTTTCAATTGTTGATTTTTGCTTTAATAAATAGGTAATTAGTATAACAGCAATTGCTAAACTGATGTAAAAAAGAAATATTAGGTAAAAATTATAAGAAACTAAGCTTGGGAAGAATTTATATACTAAAGAGTGTTGCAAAGAACTTTGAAAGAAGTAAGAGTAGATGGCTTGATTATCCCAAATTAATATAACCCAGATAAATGAGCTGAATAGTGAATAGAATATGTAGTTGAATTTTTTATCCAATGAAGTAATAAATAATATTAACAGCACATATTCGAATCCAAATAAAGCTGTAAAGCCCCAAATAAAAAACGCATTTTGAAATTCAGTCTGCTGATAAAAATATAATCCAAAGCCAAAGCTAATGAAGCCAAGTAGGCTAAAGTCAGCCTGTGAAATTGCTAAAATCCAGATAAGGGGGTTAAATAACCAAAATAGTTTGAATTTATTTGGAATTGCATAATCAACTAGTAGAGCAAAAATTGATGCAAGAACTAGTTTTGAAATTATAAGTGTGCCGAATAAACCTATTTTTTTATAAAGAATAAAAATAGGTTTAAGGCCGATTAAAAGCGGGGCTGGAGTTGTTGATAATTCAAACTTATTAGGAAGATAATCGAATAGTAAGGCTGATTGTGCTTTGGCAATTAATGGATCTGTTGGGATAACGGAATAGGGATGGGTAGAGTGGCTCCAAATAAAGACATCCCAAAGAAGCTGAATAATTGAAAAATTAAAAAATATTGAAAAGGGTAAGATGAACAATGTGAATATCACTAAACTAAAATGTACATCTTTAGTTGAATGGGGCTCGAAAGTAGAAACGGATTTCCAAACAATGAATTGAATGATAAGAGCAAAAATAGTAAATAGGTAAGTTAATATGCCAGGATGTTGGCTTAGGCTCATTAACGCTAAGAATGAGGCTGAAAAGAGAAATCTTTTTTGATTAAATGAGAGCTTAATAGTTAAGAGATTCACGCCAAATGATTAAACGATAAAATTACTTCATTACCGATATCATTATAAGTAACAGATCCAGAATAATGTTTCATTAAATAAACCCCTCTGCCACCAGATTTTAATAAATTTTCTTCTTCTACAGGATTTGGTAAATT
>Ga0102812_10002850_pt1 | contig 11470 bp, 26 predicted proteins | sample ColrivemetaGS713_FD_79334 | JGI IMG/M metagenome (GOLD analysis project Ga0102812, IMG submission 79334) | Estuarine microbial communities from the Columbia River estuary - Flood tide ETM metaG S.713 | ecosystem: Environmental > Aquatic > Marine > Intertidal zone > Estuary | place: USA... | reverse complement strand
TTAATCAAATAAAAAAAAATGAAAGATTTAATCATTGCAGCCTTAGACGAAGCATTTATTACCCTAGTGAAAAGAGTTCCTTTAACTAGAAAGGAAACTAAGCAGAAATCTATATCGGATGTTGAGCCGCTACAAATAGCATCTTTCATGGAAAAGAATGGTATTCCTAATGATGCATGGTTTGATGGCATAGATAACGGCTATGATGGTTATAGCGATGTTTGTTTATCTTGGTACATCGAAGTTCCTACAACTAAAGAGGAACAACTTAAATATAAAAGAGATAACTTTGAAAGAATATCTCATACTTTAATTTTCAAAACCTTGAAATCTAATGGGTATAAGAGAAAAGGATTTTTAAGTAGTTTATTAAAGGAATTTAAAGATACTACAGTCTTTGATATGTACGCAAATAAAGACTTTGATAGATTGGTAGATTATTATAGTCTTTTTTATGGAAAATAATAGGTTTATAGCATAAAAATGATTATCTTTGAACTGTTAACTAAAACTAAAAAGAAATGGAATACTATATTACCGACCTTAAAGGAATTCTTCTCTATGACAGTCTTGATGCCGGAGATATTGAGGGAGTTTTTAATCCTAAATATCATATTCTTTTCTGGGAACGCGGTGAAGATGTCAATGTTAGCGAACTACTTAATTTGACAGTCGATAATATTGAAGTGTTTTATAACACTAACATTGATTTGGTAGTTATGGCTGCCGATCACTTCAAATTGGATTTGAAAGATGCCCTTGAAAAGGTAGCCAATGATTATATGGGCAAATATGGAAATGACGAACATTTCACCATGTGCGAATTGGATAAAAATTACGAATATCCTATCGTAGTTAATTGGTATGAAACTGCCAAACTTTACATGGAAGGCTTTGTAGAAGTCGGATTTGGCTTTTACTTTAAAAAATAAATAAAGATGCAAATTTTTCAAACTAACGCAGCACTTGGCTATCAACAACTAGCTTTTCTAATTAAGCTTAGAGAAAGCGAAAACGGCAGTGATTATCTCTGTATTGGCGTTCAGAACGTCCACAATGATAGTTATATAGTAGGCAATGAAGTGCTAGACCTAGAAGACTTTTATGTTGAACCTAGTACCTTTACTTTGGAGGAATCACCTCTCTATAACTCACTAGTTGAATTTTTCATTTATCAACGATAAAACAATTATGTTAAGAAACTTTCACAAATAATTGAAAGTTTCTTAACAGTTGTTAAAATTTTATCCTTACGTTAATTTTTTGTTTTTATCTAATTGGCTGTCAATCAGTTATGCCGGACAGAAAAAAGATCGCAGCTATTATAGTACAGATATAAAAAAAATAGTCTTTACTATACTTGTTTTATAAGATATATTTATTTATCTTTGTCATCATCAATAAAACAAAAGAAATGAATTTACAAAAAGAAATTGAAGGAGCAGAAAAAGCGATTGCTAAAATTACTGATAGTATGCATTTTCAACACTCCACAGTCTTTACATTAAATACAACAATTGAAAAGCAAGGATGGGGTAAGGTTTTAATTGCTTTAAAATCAATTCAGGGAAACTACACTTCTGAAAGTTATCCCAATCTTGCTGAAAATTATTTTAATAGCTTGGTTTACGCGATGAATAATTTAGCCAGCGATGCAATGGGGAGCATTTCTCATAATTATCAATCAAGTGTAAACTATTTTTTTCACAAGAAAATGGTTGTAGTTTTTCGAGAGTTTCTTAACGAAGAACAAAAAAAGATTCTTCGGTATATTAATATTTAAAACAGAACAATGAGCAAATGCGAATGCGAAATCACTTTTATTGGAGATAATGTGCCTTCTGAAAAGTTTAAACTACTTAAAGAAGCTATCCTTAAAACAATCCAAGAGATTGACAAAGAAACACCTTGGCAAAGTTATGAACCCAAATGGTGGCTTGAAATGATGGAATTAGAGGATAAACTAACCCAATAAAAAATTTAAAATAAGACTATCAATATTTGGTGGGTCTTGGAGACAAAACTACATCATTGATTGGGCAGATGACCACAGTGATTTAGCAGACTGGAAACGTTAAAAAATAATTAAAGTCGTCATTAATTTGTTTTAGTGACGACTTTTTTATATCTTTATGTTAGAATCTAAACCAAATTAAAATGGATCATAACTATCGGGCAAAAAAATATTTTCGTAGAAAGTTTCAAAACTGGCGCGAAAGGGTAAAAAAACGCATTCCAGCATTAGTATTAGAATTTTACCAATTGAAAGAAGAAAAAAAATTCATTGGTTATGAACACGATGTATTACTAGGAACTGTGATAAAAGACCTTCATACTCCCGCTTACGGATTAAACGACATAGCTGGTGAAGTTATGTTAGAAATTCTTGTAGAAGAATTATTTAATTTAGTTTACGGAAATAAAAGAAATCCTTGGTGGTTATAGATTTTTTATGTATCTTTGTGCTATGCTTCGCGTCGCAACGCAAGCGTACATTAGAATCAAAAACTAATAATAATGCCCAACTTAGAAACTCTTAATCCAATTATAAAGATGTTGTTCATCAATGCAGCTTATTATGTTACCAAACAAGCAGCAGAAGACCGTGAACGAACAAAACATCTTCGTGAGGCCATTACAGAAGACGACCAACCAAATAGCTTTGATATAACGTCGTCTCTGGCAGTCTGTTTGTGCATTTCAAAACAAGATGCAATGAGTTATTATCTTCAAGCAGTAAAAGAAATTAATGAATAAGCTTGCAGTTATCGTTAATAAAGCTTATCTTTGAATTAATTAATTAATCAAAATATATATACAATGGCTAAATTTATTTATCTTTCAGTGCGCCTAAAGGGTGATGACATTATTCTACAAAATAAAGTAGGGTTAAAATTATTTGGTGATACACCTGAAAATGTCGCCAAAGAAGAAGCTTTAGATTTGGCTAATATCAATTTCAAAGGAATACTACTCCCTGAAAATATTGAGTATGGGTTTGTGATGAACTTAGAAGATGAAGTCACTAACTGGCAATCTTTAGAAGTCGATCTATTTGATAACCTTGATGCCTTGTCGCCAACAATGCAAAAACTAATCGAAGATTTAGGTGAAGCCATTGAGGGCAACTTCAAGCCAGATTATGATGCTTGGGTAAAGAAATTTGAGGATAAAGGTTATACCTTTGATTTCGAAATGGATGGTCATGCTTATAATTTGCGGCTATTGACGGAAGAAGAAAAATTAAAAAATCTTTTTGATGAAAAAGTAAGAACGTTTAAAAGAGATAATAAACTTACTAAAAAACAATTACATTTTTTCTTAGAAAGTTGGCGTAGAGCGCACTATTTTCAAAACGGCAATTATGATTATAATATGATTTGTCTTGATGTACCCAGTAACATTAAACAAATTAATAAAAATGAAACTTTTGTGATTCCTTCTTATTTAGAAAAAGCTAAAGCCTATAATTGGTATAAGCTTTCTGAAAAAGGAATTGAAGTTTTGGAAACTTTTGATTTAGAATGGCATGGAAGCTATAATAAAATAATTTTTAATCTTTAATTGAAAAATCAGCTATCAAAATTTGTTTGGTAGCTGATTTTTTTGTACCTTTATGTCATCATCAAAACATAATAACAATGTCATTCAAATTATTGGGAATTGTAGGATATGCAAAGGGCAAATTCAAAAAGTCAGCTAACATCTTTGAGGATTTAGCAACGGCATTTTATATGGATGATTATGATTCATCCTTTCTCTTTAATAAGAAAGAATTAGCAGAACTTCTATTGAGAAAAGTAACAGAAGCTAATCTGTTGTCTTCTAGAGATTACTGTGATCTTATATTAGAATTAAATCCAAAAGATTCTATTAAATATGGCTATTGGGTTGAAGAAACTCAATTTTGCCAACATGAAGCGATTGTAAGAAGCATTTTATCAAAGATTATGCTTATGACCAAAGACCAATTAGGATGGGATGAATGGCCGGACTTAGATCGGAAAGCTTCGACCTTTGATTATATTAGAGAAAATAAGTCAAAACCTTTGGTTTTTAAGAAAAAATAACTTATCTTTATGATGGGAATTACAAAGTAATTTCATATCTTTGACTTAAATCAAAACGAATTTATTATGACAGCTATTAATCTTGTTTTCGGTACATATTTTGTTCGCTCATTTACAAATGTTGATTCAGATTATACTGGATATAATGTTTACGACGGAGTAGGTAATTGTTTAGGGGAAATGGTATGTGACCATTACGACGATCTTGAAGATGAAGAAAGTCTTGAAGAGTTTGAAAACGAATTAGAAGAATGGTTGAAGGAAAATGAATAAAAAAGACTAATAAATGACAATTAAAAAACTAAAAGAACTAATTGCTAATCTTGACGACAATATGAAAGTAGGTGGTTCAGGTCACTTTGGAGAATTTTTAGAATGTTGGAGCGCAGGTGTAATGACCGTAACCAAATCAAGACGTGATAAAGAGAAAGAAGAAATTTTTTCTATCTCTATTGAACATGCAGGTGACGAACCTGATTAAATAAATTATTTGTAAAAAAGATCAATAAGCTTGTTTTATTGGTCTTTTTAATTTATCTTTGAAGTATAATTAAACATTTAAAAAAACATTTATGGCTACTATTGATAATGTTCAAATCAACAAACTAGCAGATTATTATCTTCGTAATGTGCGCTGGCCTCATCAAGAAGCTAACTTGAAAGCAAGGCAAGCCAATAACTTAGATGAAAAAAAACGCTACAATACGTTAGCATTTAATTGTGTTGATTTAGAGAATCATATTTTTTTTAATTGGGAAGTCCTTGGTATAAAAGAATTAGTGTTTAATCGTGCTTTAGAAATTGAAAAAGAACTAAAAACATAAATGAAAATGACTTCATCATATATTTGGTGAAGTCGTTTTTTTTTCATATCTTTAACCTATCAAATAAAGAAAACAATGACTGACATCAAAAAACTACACCAAGCATTCCAAGAATTCCAACGAAACGGCATTGACTGTTTCTACGTTGGAGGTTGTGTCCGAGATCGTGAATTTGGCATTGAAAGTCAAGATATTGATATTTGTCTGGTGGGTGTTGTTAACTACAAGTTGGTCACTGAAATCCTTTCTAAGTACGCAGATAAGATTGCTGCTGCTGTAGGTGAATTTCCTGTTTGGATTGTAACCATTGATGGCAGTGATTATGACTTTGCCCTTGCCCGGAAAGAAACTAAAGAAGGTGATACCCGTCAAGATTTTCTCACCGAAACATTTGGTGTTACCATCGAACAAGATTTACTTCGTCGTGATATTACCATTAATGCTATTGCCGTTAATTGTCTTACGGGAGCTATTGTAGACCCCTATAACGGAGTTAGGCATATTAAAGATAGAATTGCCTTCCCTGTTAGTATTGCTTTCGCAGAAGACCCGCTAAGGGTTTATAGAGTGGCTCGTTTCATCGCAAGATTTAATTTGTTTGCAAGTGAGGAGTTGATTGAAATGTGTAAGGAAATTAAGCATATCATATCAAAAGAGCGAATTGGACTTGAACTTCACAAAGTTTTAAAGCAAGCTGATAAGCCATCACAATTTTTTCACTTTCTAAAAAAAGTGGATTGGCTAAAATATCATTTTTCTTTTCTGGACAATGTTGATTTATTTGATTTTGTATTACACACCAATGAAATAAATCAAGGCAAATCAATGTTGCAGAAAGTTGTAATTCTTTGTCGTTTCTTAGAGCTTAAGCAAACAAAGGAGTTTTTGGAATCAATAACTTTTCTTGATGGTAACTTTCAAATGAATGTTTGTCATTTAAAAGTTTTAATCGGCAATTACAAAGATTATACTACCAGAGAAAAAATCGCTGTTGTTAAGCGTAGATTGGACAAACATGGAATCCCAGCTTGTGATTTTTTTGAATTGATTGAGCTATTTCTTGGAAGTGTAACAACTCACATGAAAGATCAGTGGGAGTCAATTGTAATTGAGCCAATCATCAGTGGTAAAATTTTAATCGCTAACGGTATAAAAGAAGGGCCAGAAATTGGCTTATTAATTAAAAAAGCTTTATCTTTACAAGACCAAGGACTTCTAGACAAAAACAACTGGGAGCAAATTTTAAACAAACAAATTTTAAACTAATAATTATTAATAATATGGCATTCTTAATAACAGGATTAATCAGAAAAGGTAGAAGAGTTTTTAAACATAGTACTACTTGTACTCTTGAAGAAATAAAGAAAAACATTTCTGATCACGATTCATATAGCGTAAAAACACCACAAGGCTTTCTAAAGGCAAGGCGAGATCAAATTATCTTCATCAACACAGATGAAGCAAAAAATAGCACACTATTTTAATTATGTTTTGGAACAAAAACAAAAAAGACGACAACCCAGAAAAGAAAAAAGAAAAATCTAAATCTGTTTCTGCTTGTTCATCTTGTGGAGGTACTGGAATGGAAAGTTTTCATAAAAAAGCCTCAATGAGTGGGCCAGAACAGTGGGGAAAAAGAAATTGTTCATCCTGTAAAGGAAAAGGTGTAAAATAATATTTTTTACTTAAAATAATAATAGTGGATAAATTATTTAATTTTTTCGTTAGTAGAGTTGTAAAAAAAACATATCAACATCCTGATGAAACAAGGGTTATGGTATTAATAACTCTTATTCAACCAATTAAAGGTTTTTTAAGAGGATGTTTTACATCTTTAACTTTCTTAGGACTATGGTATAAATTTGATTCTTTTTGGCTCTTAGTTGGTATCTATGTATTTTTATTCTTGTGGATATTAATTACACAGATAACAATAAAGAAAAGATTTTTCGAATAAAAAAAAAGGTATACTATGGAAAAAATAATTGTTTTTTTTATAAGTTTTATTTTAAACTTAATGTTACTCATACCATTATTTAAGTTGATTAGCCCTTTGTTACAGAGTTGGACTTTATTGGCTTTGTTTGCAACTTCTTTGTTGGGAGGTATATTTTTATTTTTAATACTTGAAATTTTAGACACAGTAAAAAAATAACAATTATAAATGAAAAACTATTAGTGTTAAATAAAAAAAAAGGTTAATAGAAATCCTCTATTAACCTTTTTCTGTTTTATTTATTAGTCTCAAAGAACTCATCAATGACTTCTAATTTGGCCTCAAGAATAAGCTTTCGCTGAAATACATCTTTAAGGCTTTCTAATGTATCTTTAATTGCCATATTCTCATTGGCTATTAAAGAAGAAAATCTATCATACTCGGCTTGATAATCAGCCCTCTTAGCAGTGCTGGTCTGAATAAAAAGTTCTAATTTATTCTTTTCCAATTCAAGGTCTTTGATGGCCTTTTCAAATTCTCTAATCTTAGCTGATAATTTATCTGTCATAATTCTTTATATATAAATATCTGATAATTTAGCATCATGTGTTAAGAAACTTTCAATTATTTATGAAAGTTTCTTAACAAGTGTTAACGTTTTTCTGATTCGTTATTTTTTTGTTTTTATCTAATTGACTGTCAATTACTTATATCGGACAGAAAAAAGATCGCAGTTATTAATATACAGATATAAAGAAAATAGTCTTTACTATACTTGTTTTATAAGATATATTTATTTATCTTTGTCAGGCAATAAAAAATAAAAAGATGATTAGCAAGAAAAGATATTTAAAAGCTTTAGAGGTTGTCAGAGAATATGAACGACAACTTACATCTAAAGTCAATAAAACATTTACTGAACAGGACTTGAATGTAATGAGTGGGGCAATTGCAGTACCTTCACTAACAGAAGATATTGTTAATGAAGATTATGCGGCAAAAATAGAAGATGGTATGGTTCAAAAAGGTCATAACATTTACTATGTTTCTTTAAATGATATGGGTTATATTTGTGTGTGTTTTTATAGCAGATACCCTATTACAATTGAGCAATATCATATTGATGACTTGCTATCTGTTTTAAACTCAAAATAATAAAGATTATGTTCGTTAGAGTAAAAAGTTTTAATCCGAAAACTAGAGAACTAGTTAGTACGAAAAACAAGTCTTATTTGTTAACTGAATATTTTTATCCAAATGATATTCAGGAACGCGATGTTTTAAAACTAACAACAAAAGACGATCCAGTTTTTGATGATTGTAAGTACATTGCTGAAAGATACAATGACAGTGAAATCTTTACTATCAGTCATTGGCATCGTCGTCCAGTTGATGATCTACCTTATTCCAATTGGGGTTTGTTTTACGCTGGTGGGTCTATTGGTATGCACATCGAAGTATTCGATTTCGGTCAAATGATGATTGATCTTTGTAAAGAGTTTGATGTCATGGTTAGTAATGAGAGTATTGAAATTAATGAAAAAGGACGTAAATTTAAGACGAGTTAAAAATAAGAGAAAATGTTAAAATTAGTACAAGAAATAAAGGAGGAAGGATTAAAAAACGTAATAAACAAGTACGGTCTAATCGTCCGCTACATAGATGATAAGGTGTTGTTAAAGTATCATGCTATAGATAGCATCCCTTATAAGTATGTCGATGCTTGTAGGGAAGCTAGAGGTATTATCCTTGAGCTTAACACTTGGAAGGTCTATTCATTTGGGTTTCGTCGTTTCTTTAATCTCAATGAGGTTGAAGATCATGGGTTTAACTGGCAGTCTTTTGACGTGCTTAAAAAGAAAGACGGTTCATTGATCAGTCTTTATTGGGATTGGTACAATGAAATGTGGCAAGCAGCTACTACCGGAACAATTTATGGCGACGCTCAATTAGACGAGAACGGAATAACTTTTCGAGAGTTATTCTGGAATACTGTTGATATAGACACAACAAAGCTAAATAAGGACTACGTATATAACTTTGAGTTATGTACGCCTTTTAATCAAGTGGTGGTTTATCACTCTGATGCTCACGTTTCTTTGTTAAGTGTTAAAGATCGGACAGAAATTGATAACGGCAGTTTTGGTGAGTTATCAAGATCAACGGTAGAATCAATCGCTGAATCTATTGGAGTAGATGTGGTGGAGAAATATTCGTTCACCTCAAAGGAAGAATTAATTACTTTCGTACTGAATGAAAACGGAGCAAAGTTTGAAGGTGTTGTTCTGGTTGATAATAATTTCAATCGGATTAAACTAAAGAATCCCGATTATTGTTTATTACATCATAACATGACTAACATCAATGATGTAGCTTTATTTAAAATTCTATTAACGGGAGAAGGTGATGAAGTAATAGCAAATTTTCCTCATTTAAAAGATAGATTAGACGTGTTTGATTTGTCTTTAAAAGCTTTTAAAAAATTTGTTGTCTTATTTATTGAAATATATAAAAGATTAACGTATCTTGAGAAGGCAGAATTTTACTCTTACTGGCTGAAAGATCGAAAATATCTTTCTGTTATGAATGGTGTAGCTGAAAGAATAGTGTGGGGAGACTTACCTATTGAAGCTCTAAATGATGAATTTTTATCATTGGAGAAAAATGATTTGAAAAGACTGATTAAGCATTTAGACAGTCATTTTCACTGAGAAAATAAAATTATAAAATGAAAAAGATATATTTAATTGGAATTAGCGGTAGTGGAAAATCCACTATATGTGAGGAGTTTATTAAAGCTAACCCTGAGTATGTACGATTGAATCGTGATGCTATACGTGAGGCTTTAATCCCTAACCATAATGATATTTGGTATACTGCCAGCTATACAGGACAAAGACAAATCAATGAAGGTTTAATCAGTAAACTTTTGAGTAGTATTGAAGGCAATAATAAGTTTGTTATTGACGATAATACTAATCTTAATGAAAAATTCCTAACACAAGATTTTAAGAAAAATAAACATCGTGATTTAGAGGTTTGGGTAGTAATGGATAGCTTTGATTTGTCTTTATGTACTGAACGCGATTTAAACCGTGATCGTACAGTAGGAAAAAAAATTATAGAAAAACAATACAATTCTTTTATAAGTCTGATAAATAACTTATCTTTGCTTAAAGAAGAATTTAATCTAACAATAAAAGAAGTATAATGGAAAACAATATAAATGATTTTTTGAATCATGCACCAGATAAATATCTTTACCTTTATAACAGAAATTTTTATAGTCCTGAACGATTAGATTATCATCCAGAAGGAACACTGGGTGCGCACATCAATATTACCCTTGATCGAGCAATGCAGAGTAGGGATATCAATTTGGTCTTCATAGCGGCTTTACACGACATCTGTAAAGGCATTATGAATGAGAGAGGAGGTAAGAGAGAAATTAGTATTAATGACGGTCGTACCTTTATTTATCATTCTAATCCTGAACATGGCTACCATGCCTATAAATACATAATGAAGCACAAAGAAATCCAAGATTGGATTACCAGCTATGGTGCAAATCTTCGTTATGTTACGACTGTTGTTAAACTCCACATGAAGCATAAAAGCTACATGGCTGGACTGAAAAAACAGAAAAACGGTATGGGTGCTGCTAAACGTGAAGAATACCGTAGCAAGCTCACTAGGTATGAACTTTTGTATCTGAATGAGTTTGCAAAGATTGATAACATGACAAAAGAATACGTTCCAAATAAAAATCTTTTTCCTCTTAATGAGAAATTTGCTTTTTAATTTGGAATTGTAAGTCTTTTTACTTATATTTGTATTGTCGTTAATTACTTTGGCAGTTTATAGCCTGTAAAATATATGGCAAGTTCTAATGATAAGGGCTTGCCATTTTTAAACAAAACAAATCATGAAGAATAACCCCAAAACAACTCCTCTTACCAAAAAAGAGAAATTCGAAAAACAAAAAAAAGAATTTTTAAAATGGCAGCTAAAAATATCTTTAAAACAAAATCGACAATGACCGCAATAACTCTTTATAAAAAATTCAAAGATGTATATTGGGCTTCTAAAGCCGGAGATCACATTCTTTGGAATGCTATTTTTAAACAACTGACAATAGCGATAATATTTGATTTTTTTTTATTGCTATTTTATTTGCATTATAGCTAAAATTAATTTATCTTTGTAAAAATAAAAAATATGAAAGTTACAACTTGGGTAAATATGATTGAAGAAGACGGATTAGAATATCCTGAATATCTTGAAGTCAATAAAGAAAATCCAAAAAACTATGATAGTTTTTATGAAAGTATTGTCAATCGTGTCGTATTGATGAACCTTCAAACAAATAACCTGACAAGGGCTATGAGAGAAGATTTACACAATCTTGAAGGGTCTTTGGTAACAGATGTTATCTTTAATCGTAAAAATAATGAGTTTACTTTGTACTCATTAGTTACTAGAAAATTTCAAAAATTTACGCGATGACATATATTTGGGGGCTTGTCGCATTGGTGTTTTTAATCGGATTGATTAATCATATTGTTTCAGGAGAAAATGACGAATCCAGCGTGAAAGGTTTAAATATTGATCACGGATGGAAACGTAATAATTTTGATCCA
>Ga0102812_10002848_pt1 | contig 11484 bp, 10 predicted proteins | sample ColrivemetaGS713_FD_79334 | JGI IMG/M metagenome (GOLD analysis project Ga0102812, IMG submission 79334) | Estuarine microbial communities from the Columbia River estuary - Flood tide ETM metaG S.713 | ecosystem: Environmental > Aquatic > Marine > Intertidal zone > Estuary | place: USA... | reverse complement strand
ATGGCTTCAATCCGTGCCTTGCGGAGTAATTCACCGACGGCCGGCCCGGTCGGATTACCGGAAAGATGCCCCGCCCGTACCGACGAAGCCGCCAGGAAACAGCGTTGCAGCAAATCGCCATTGCTATAGATATCTTCCGTCATGCCCAGACGGCCTCGCTTATCAGCCTCACATATCAGCACCAGCTGCGCAACCCGCTCGGGCCGGCGGAAGGCATCAAGCCGTGCCAGCAAGTCATACACGGTTTCCGGGCGCAATTCCTGCAGCCGGTGCACATTCAGGTGTTCGCGGCAGGCATGGGCGGCCATGGTGGCATATTCGCTCGGCACTTTCCAGCGCGCGCAGACCGCCTGCACCGGTGCAAGTCCGTGATGTTCGTGCGCGATGTGTTTCGGCCACTCCTCGGCCGGCGTCAGGCCCTTGCCCAGATCATGCAGCAGCGCGGCGAAACCGATCAACGCATCGCCCGGCGCCAGCCGCGCCGCCATGTCACAGACCATTTCGATGTGCCGGCCGGTATCGATTTCAGGATGGTATTCCGGCCGCTGCGGTATGCCATAAAGCACTTCTACTTCCGGCAACAACACGGCCAGCGCGCCGCAGGCGCGCAAGGTCTGCAGGAACGCCGAGGGTGTCCGGCTGGCCAGGGTGGCGCGGACTTCCTGCCAGACCCGTTCCGGTACCAGATGGTCGACTTCGCCGGCGGCCACCATGCCCCGCATCAACGTCATAGTTTCGGGCGCCAGCGAAAAGCCGAGGTGGGCGAAGCGCGCCATGAAGCGCGCTGCCCGCAGAATCCGGACCGGATCTTCCGCGAACGCGGGTGAAACATGACGCAGCACACGGGCCTGCAGATCGGACCGGCCATTGAACGGATCAATCAGTGAACCGTCGCAATCGCGGGCGATGGCGTTGACGGTGAAATCGCGGCGGGCCAGATCCTGTTCCAGTGTCACCTGCGGATCGGCATGGAATACGAAACCTTTGTAACCCGGCGCGCTTTTGCGTTCGGTGCGGGCCAAGGCGTATTCCTCGCCGGAACGCGGATGCAGAAATACCGGGAAATCGGCACCGACCGCACGGAACTCGGCGGCCATCATCGATTCAGGGCTTTCGCCGACCACCACCCAGTCACGGTCGCCCGGAGCAAGACCGAGCAGGGCATCGCGTACCGCACCGCCGACCAGATAGGTTTTCATCGGCGTTTCTTCTTCGCCGGCGCTTCGCCATCGTCAGCCAACAGCCGGTCGAAACGCTGACATGCCGCATCCCGATTCGGGGGCTCAACGGCCAGAAGGCCGGCACAGCGGCTGCCGATACTGTTGTCCGGGAACTGCCCCCGCCACTGCGCGGATGCCGGCCAGTCCTGTCGACGGATCAGCTCGTTGTGCCATTGTCCGATCAGCCAGATGTTGGCCGGATCTTCCGGATTACTGCGGATGAGCGCAAGTGGCGCACTACCGGTACTCATGTCCTGCCTGAACTGGATGGCCTCCAGCCAGGGCAGTAGAGGATTGTGCCGCAGGCCCTGCCATTGGACGTCGGTCAGCGCTCCCGATTTGGCGGCCAGGAAGGCGCTGCGGAGTTCGGCTTCCTGCGGCGGTGCGCCAGCCCACGCAGCGGGCAGGGCGGCGGCGATTATAATGACCAAGAGAGCGTGCTGTTTCAGGTGCATCGCGGAATTCCGTTTACGACGACGTCAAAGGATAAGCATATGGCGGCTTGGTGGATATATCCAGTCTTGGGCATCGCCACCGGGCTGCTGTCGGGATTGCTCGGTATCGGCGGCGGTCTGCTGCTGGTGGGTGCACTCATTCTTCTGTTGCCCGCACAAGGAGTTCCGGAGGCCATTGTGGTGCCGGTCGCCTTGGCCAGTTCCCTGGCCAGCATCGTACTGACCGGCCTGTCATCGGCGTATGCGCATCACCGGCGTGGCGCCGTATTGTGGCTGACCGTGCTGTGGTTGGTGCCCGGCATGCTGCTGGGTGTCGTCGCCGCCGGTTTCGGGGTGGTGCAGTGGGCAGGGCCAGGGCTGCGTTGGATCGTGGCGGGCTATTGTGTGTTGGTCGCGCTGCAATTGTTCGCCGATTGGCCCGGTCCCCGCCCTGCCGGCCCGATGACGCCTGTCGGTTGGCCGTGGAGCATGGCCGGTGTCCTGATCGGTGCAATTTCCGCCGTGGTCGGCATCGGTGGCGGCAGTATGACGGTACCGGCACTGATATGGCGCGGCGTACCGGCCGTGAAGGCCGTCGCCACATCGGCGGTTTGCGGAGTGTTCATTGCCTTGGCGGCGGCGCTGACCTATAGCCAGCTGCACAACCCGCATACGATGCCGGCCCATAGTCTGGGTTATGTTTATCTGCCCGCAGCCTTGGGCGTGGCACTGACGTCGGTGTTGTGCGCGCCATTGGGCGCGCGCTGGGCCCATCAATTGCCGGCCAATGCGCTCAAGCAGCTCTTTGCATTCTTTCTGCTGGTGATGGCACTGTCGCTGATCCTGAAATTCTGAGTTCTCACTCTTGATAGAATGATACATGTAACTACAGCGGAATAGCGATGACCACAGTTGATCAGTACCTCTCGGCAGCAGACCATGCGATGCAACAGGGCCAACCGCCGCTGGCGCTCCAGCTGCTTGTGGCAGCGCTTGCGGCCTTTCCCGAGCATCCTGATATCCTGAGCCGGCTCGCCATCGACGCCTATCAGCGCGGCGCGATGCGGGAAGCCATTGCCTACTTCGAACGGGCATTGGCAGTGGACGAATCGCCTGGCAACCGATGCAATCTTGCCATGGCTCTTTGTGATGTCGACCAATATGCCTCAGCACTTCAAACCATCCAAGCCCTTTCCGAGCGTCAGTGTGAAGATCCACTGATTCAATTTACAGCAGCCCGTGCTTGGCGGGGCACCGGTAATCCAGAACGTGCTTTGCAGGCTATATCCAGGGCAATCGATGCGGCGCCCGAGGATGCCGATTTTCGTTTGTTGCGTGCGCAGATTTCCGTGGATCAAGACCACTGGGACAGTGCGCTGACGGATATTGCCGCCGTTCCGGTCCATCACCTCTCGCCTTTCCAGCATTACCGTTTGTGCGGGCTTCTGATGCAGACAGGACAATTTACCCGCGCGATGCCGGAATACCGGGCGCTGGTTGCGCGTGCACCCGGTTATGCCGAGGCCTGGCTGGGGCTGGCGGCTGCGTGTGAACGCGCGAATGATCTCGATGGTATGCAGGACGCGCTGACCAGGGCGCAGATGTTGCCCTTGAATTCCGCACAACATGCGGGAGTCAATCAATTGCAGGGCAAGCTGGCGTCGCGACGGAGCGACAACACGTCAGCCTGCCGCTTTTTGGGTGCGGCATACGAAGCCGATGTCCCCGATCCGCTCTGGAAAAGCCAGGTCGGATTCGATTACGGACAATGCCTAGACAAGGCCGGCCGGTATGCCGAAGCCTGGCAGGTCTTCAATGCCGCACATGCGACCCGCAACCGGATCAAGACCGATGCCGCCGGTGATCACCAGGCTCTGGACTTCTTTGCCCTATTGCGCGTCCCCGCGAGTGGTCATTGGCCTGCGCTCGCCGCGCCGGTAGATCACCGGCCCGATCCGGTGTTCGTGGTCGGTTTTCCGCGGTCTGGCACGACGTTGCTGGAGCAGATTCTCGATGCCCGCGATGGGCTGGTGTCCTTTGACGAGCAGCCCTATCTATCGAAAACCCTGCTGGCGTTGCAGCAGGCCGGCCTCGATTATCCGGCCGGCCTTGATGCGTTGGATGCGGAAGTCCGGCAACGGCTGCGCGATTATTATTTCAAGCAGACCGAGGCCCGCGTTCCCGCACCGGGCAATCGCCGTCTGGTGGACAAAAATCCGCTCAACTGGGCGCGTCTGCCGCTGATCCGCGCCCTGTTTCCACAGGCACGGGTCATTCTTGCCCTGCGTCATCCCTGCGATATCATTCTCAGCTGTTACATGCAGAATCTACGCACGACAGTCCTCGGCGGTGCGTTTTCCGATTTCGGCCGCATTGCCGATCTGTATATCGCCATGGCGGAGTACTGGCAGGCCTTGATGCCGAAGCTCGATCTTCCGGTACTGGTCTCGCGCTACGAAAATCTGGTCCAAGATCCGGAAGCCAGTACCCGTGAAATTGCGACGTTCCTCGATATTCCCTGGGATGCCTGCTGGCTCGATAACAGCACGCATGCCCGCAACAAGGCGATTATCCATACGCCGAGCTATGCCCAGGTGATACAGCCACTGAATACCAAGGCTATGGGACGCTGGCGGCATTACCGTCCGTTTTTCGATGCCGTAGTCATGGCGCGTCTGGAGCCGGCGGTTTCGTCGATGGGTTACGCGCTGGATTGATTTCCGGCAATTCGAGATCCAATGCGATCGCCAGATGATCGGACCCGGCGGCGATGTGGGTCTGGTATTGGCTGCTGGCCATGCCGCCGACCAGAATGTGATCGATGGGGCGTTTCGCGGCCCAGCTCGGGAAGGTCGGCAGACTGATCTGCGGCGGTGCCAGGCTTGTGAACTGGAACAAGCGGCTCATCTCCGGCGCGAGCAGATCGCAGTTGAAGTCCCCCATCAAAGCAAGACGCGGTTTATCGGCCAATAGCTCGGCCAGATACGCGATCTGTACGCGCCGCGCACTGGCACTCAGCGACAGATGGGTGACCGCGATATGCCAAGGCAGGCCGTCATTGGCGAATTCCGCGAGCAACACCCCCCGGCCGGGTATCCGGCTGGGCAGGACGAAATGCTCAATCTTGAACGGTTTCAGACGCAATAGCAGGGCATTGCCGGAGCCGGCAAAGCGGCTGATGCGACGCGTGGCTTGGTGCGAACTGAAGGGAAAGCCGGCCTTTTCCGCCAGATAATCCGACTGGTTAGAAAACCCAGAGCGCATACTGCCAGGATCACATTCCTGAAGACCGACCACGTCGAAGGGCGCATAGGTCTGTGTCAGTGCGTCCAGGTTGCCGCGTTTGCCGTTCGGAAACACATGTGACCATGAGCGCGTCACATACTCGCTGTACGCCCGGGTGGTGGAGCCGGCCTGGATGTTGCTGCTGAGGAGTTTGATCCGACGGTCGGTCATGAGCGACCCCGCCGGAGCGGGGCAGGCATTTATTTTTTCGCGGCGGCTGCAGGCAGCGCGTCGCGCTCCTTGGCAATTAGGTATTCGGCGACCTTGAGCGATTCTTCATGCGATTTCGCCGTAATCCGGTATTTGCCGTTAACGATGAGGGTCGGCGTACCATTGACACCGGCACGTTGCGCGAACTGACGGGCGCGGTTGAGTTTGGCGGAAACCGTAGTGCCGTTCATCACGCTCAGGATCTTGGCGCGGTCGACCCCAAGGCTGGCATAGACGTCGGCGAATTCCTCGACGCTGGCGGTCTTCACTTTCTTATCGATGAACACGGCTTTGAATACCGCGTCATGGGTCCGTTCTTGGACTTTAAGGGCTTCAGAGGCAAAAAAAGCGCGGGCACCGTTGTCCCAAATGCCGCCGAAGGCCGCCGGAACGTAACGCAGTTTGACATCGGCCGGCAATGATTTTTTCCAGTTGTTGACCAAAGGCTGGAACTGCGCGCAGTGGATGCAGGTATAGCCAAACACTTCGGCCACTTCGATGCCGCCTGTGCCCCAGGTCGGCTGTGCTGGATTCAGCACGACATAATCCTTGCCGGCGACCGGCACGCCGGCCTTCAATTGGGCGCCGACGGCGAGCGGGGCGAGCAGTAACAGACTGAATACAAGACGACGGATCATGATTACTCCTTTGGGAAAAACAAAGCCGATAACATCAGGATGCTATCGGCTTGCTGAACGGATGCTGTCAGAGGCTTACTTCGCGGCGGGTTTGCCGGCCTTGTGCAGGCCCTGCAGGTAGGTCGCCAGGCCCTGGATTTCTTCATCGCTCAGGCCTTTGGCGGCCTGCGACATGATGACATTGGCGTTTTTGTCCTTGCCCCACACGGTGCCGGCGCGGAATTCGTTCAGACGCAGACTGATGTATTCGGCATGCTGGCCGCCGAGCGCGGGGTAGGTCGGGCCGGGCATGCCGGCGCCGGCCGGGCCGTGGCATGCCATGCAGGCGGGAACACCAGTGGCGGCGTTGCCGGAGCGGAAGATTTTCTCACCGACCTGATAGAACTTCTTGCCGGCATTCGGGCCTTGGGCAATCACGGTTTCATCGGCCAGACCGGCAATCACTTTCTGCTGGCCGAAATAGGCGCCGATATCACGCATATCCTGTTCGGTCAGAACCGCAGCCATGCCGAGCATGATGGCATTGTTGCGTTCGCCGGATTGGTACATCTTCAGCTGGCGCCAGATGTATTGTTCGTGCTGGCCGGCAAGTTTCGGATACATTGCAACGGCGGCATTGCCGTCAACTCCGTGGCAGGCGGCGCAGGCGCCAGCTTTGGCTTGACCGGCTTTCGGATCACCGGGCTTGGCCGGGCCGGTATCCATGGCAACGACCGGTGCCGGCACGGCAGCTGCCGCGGCATCGGCCGGAGCGGCCTCTGGATTTGCCGGAGCGACAGCCTGTTGGGCAATGGCGCCGGTGAAAACCAAAGCGGTGCTCAGGACGAGGAGGTGGGAGAGCTTCATTGAGACTCCGAAAGCAAAAAGTGGGTTAAGTGTCGGGCATGCCCGTCAGTCGCCAATTATCCCAGTGTTTACGGGGTTCGGTCAATCCGCAACGGCGTTTCGCCGGAGTAACAAAGGGTAGAATAGGCCAATCTCCCCCGTAGCGGTCCTCATGGCCAATCCCCTTGCCCAAGCCGAATTCGTGCTCTCGGCCAATGCCCTCGCCCAGTTGCCGAAAGACAGTCTGGCCGAAGTCGCGTTCGCGGGCCGCTCTAATGCCGGAAAATCGACGGCCCTGAATGTGCTCTGTAACCAGAACAGCCTGGCCCGGACCTCCAAGACGCCGGGCCGCACCCAACATCTGGTGTACTTCCGTATCACCGAAAACCGCTATTTAGTCGATCTGCCCGGCTACGGTTATGCCAAGGTGCCGATTGCCGTGCGCGATCACTGGCAGGCCTTCATTACCCGCTATTTCCAGATTCGCGAGCCGCTGGTGGGCTTGGTGCTGGTGATGGACGTGCGTCACCCCCTTCGTGATTACGACCTGCAGATGCTGGACTACGCTTTCAAACGCAATATTTCCGTGCACTGTCTGCTGACCAAGGCCGACAAGCTCGGCCGCAGCGAGCAGGCCCGAACCCTGGCGCTGGTAAAGAAGGAACTGGCCGGACGCGCCAGCGCGCAGCTGTTTTCCGGTTCGGCCAAGCTCGGCCTGGACGAAGCACGCGAGGTGGTCACCGGCTGGCTGATGGCGGATCCCATCGAAGGAAGCGAACATGGCTGAGAACGATTCCCCTCTGATTACCGACAAAGACCAGCTCATCGCGTTCCATGCCTCTGGCGCGCGCGCGCCGCAGGACTGGCGGATCGGCACCGAACACGAAAAATTCGGATTCCGGCTTGATGACCTGCGCCCGCCGGTCTATGAGGGTGAAAACGGCATCGGCGCCCTGCTCAAGGGATTGACCCGCTTCGGCTGGCAACCGGTCGAGGAGGGCGGCAACATCATCGCCCTGTTGCGCGATGATGCCTCGATTACCTTGGAGCCGGCCGGACAATTCGAGCTGTCGGGTGCCCAGCTGGAAAACATCCATCAGACCTGCAAGGAAACCAACCAGCATCTGTCGGAAGTGAAGACGGTCGGTGATGAGCTCGGCATCGGTTTTCTCGGCATGGGCTTCCAGCCGAAATGGACGCGCGCTGACATGCCCTGGATGCCGAAAGGCCGCTACAAGATCATGCGCGAGTACATGCCGAAGGTTGGTTCGCTCGGACTCGACATGATGACCCGCACCTGCACGGTGCAGACCAACCTCGATTTCGAAAGCGAAGCCGACATGGTCAAGAAATTCCGCGTGTCCTTGGCCCTGCAGCCGGTCGCCACCGCCCTGTTCGCCGACTCGCCGTTCACCGAGGGTAAGCCAAACGGCTACCTGAGTTATCGCTCGCACATCTGGACCGATACCGATCCCGACCGCACAGGCATGCTCGACTTCGTGTTCGAGGACGGTTTCGGGTTCGAGCGCTATGTTGACTACCTGCTCGACGTGCCGATGTATTTCGCCTACCGCGACAAAAAATACATCGATTGCGCCGGCCTTAGCTTCCGTGATTTCCTCAACGGAAAACTGGCACCACTGCCGGGCGAATTGCCGACCTTGGGCGACTGGTCGGACCACATGACCACCGCCTTCCCGGAAGTGCGTTTGAAGAAATATCTGGAAATGCGCGGCGCCGATGGCGGCCCATGGCGGCGGCTATGTGCCCTGCCGGCATTCTGGGTTGGTCTGCTGTACGACACCGAGGCGCTGGATGCCGCCTGGGATCTGGTCAAGGATTTCAGCATGTCCGAACGCAACCAATTGCGCGACGGCGTTCCGAAACATGGCCTGAAGCTGCCGTTCCGCAATAGCAGCCTGCGCGAACTGGCCATCGAAGCGCTCAAGATTTCGGCGCTGGGGCTGAAGAACCGGCGGCGGCTGAATCGCCACGGCGACGACGAGGCGCTGTTCCTGCATCCGCTGATGGAGATTGCCTTGGCCAACGAAACGCCGGCCGAACGCAAGCTGGCGCTTTACCACGGCGTCTGGAACGGCGACATCGACCAGATCTTCAAACAGTTCGCCTACTGATCCGCTGGCGTTTATGCCGGCAAAGGCGTAGGGTGGGGGCTCGCATGGATTTGTCCAACTCCGTTCCCGCCTGCGGCTAATCCTGCCCGCATGCCGGTTCGGACTTGCCCGGGATTCATTTCACTCACGATTTGAATCCGAGAACGCCATGGCCCCGCCGCTGCAGACCCGTGTCGACACCCATCATTTCGACGGCATCGCTTACCGCATCCGTTGCCTGATTGACGGCAACCAGTTCGATGATCCTGACGGTGTGGCCGAGGCGCTCGGCATATCGCCGGCCAGCTGGCCGTTCTTCGGCATGCTCTGGCCCTCGGGTCTTCTGTTGGCCGATCTCGTCGGCCGGGAAGAACTATGCGGCGGCCGCATTCTGGAACTGGGTTGTGGCCTCGGCATGGCCAGCTTGGTCATCAACGCGCGCGGTGGCGATATTCTGGCGACCGACTACCATCCGCGTGCAGAAGTCTTTCTGCACGACAACAGCCGGCGCAATGCGCTGGCCGATACGCCCTTCAAGCGCTTGGACTGGCGCGTGCCGGATCCGAACCTGGGAGTTTTCAATTTGATCATCGGCAGTGATTTGCTGTACGAGCCGGATCATCCGGCCTTGCTTACGTCCTTTCTGTCCCGTCACAGCGATGCCGCAACGCGCATCGTGATTGTCGATCCCAAACGGCGTCTGCATGTCCGCTTCCGCAAACAGATGGAGTTGGCCGGATTTGTCTGCCATAGCGAAGCTGGCACGGTGGCACAGTGGACTTTGTATGGATTCAAGGGCGTGGTACAGCGCTTCTCCGGATTCAATCCGCCGCAATAAGTGCTTTTACCGCCTGTTCGGTCCAAAGCCCGTAGGACACGGAGCTGGGGTGGAATCCATCCGCAGCCTGTAACGCCCTGTCCGGACCCCGATTTCAGTTATGATGAGAGTTGGTTGACGCATTTCGCGGGACGGAGAAGCTTTGATGGACAGACGTGATTTCCTGGCGGCTTCGGGCGCATCGCTCGGCGGTCTGATGATTCCCGGATTCGGCCGTGCTGTGGCCGCCGAAGCCCTTCTGGAAACGATGGACCCGGCCCGCAAGAAAGTGCTGGCCGACATCGCACTCGGTGCCGCTACCGCTGCCGGCGCCAGTTACTGCGATGTCCGCATCGGCCGCTATCTGCGGCAATCCATCACCACCCGCGAAAAACGTGTCCAGAGCGTGCTCAACAGTGAATCCACCGGTGCCGGCATCCGCGTCATCGTCAATGGCACCTGGGGTTTTGCCGCCAGCAGCGATCTGAGCAATGACGGCATCGCGCGTGCTGCACGGCAGGCGGTGGCCATCGCCAAAGCCAACAGCGTGGCGCAGACCGAGCCGGTGCGTCTGGCGCCAGTCAAAGGCGTGGGACAGGTGTCCTGGGCCACGCCGATCGGCCGCAACGCCATGGCGGTTCCGGTCAAGGACAAGGTCGATCTGCTGCTGGGCGTGAACGCCGCGGCCATGGCCGCCGGCGCCAACTTCATCAACTCGCAGCTGTTCATCATCAATGAACAGAAATACTTCGCCTCCACCGACGGCTCCTACATTGATCAGGACGTGCACCGGATCTGGCCGAACTTTAATGTCACCGCTATCGACAAGGCCAGCGGCAAGTTCCGCAGCCGCAATGCGCTGTCGTCGCCGATGGGCATGGGCTACGAGTACCTCGAGGGCGGCCGCAGCATTGCACTGCCCAATGGTCTGACGGCTTACAAAGATCGCTATGACATGCGCGAGGACGCCGTGCAGGCGGCCAAGCACGCGGCGATGAAGCTCAAGGCGCCCTCGGTCAAGCCGGGCAAATACGATCTGGTGCTCGATCCGAGCAATCTGTTCCTGACCATCCATGAAAACGTGGGCCATCCGCTGGAACTCGATCGCGTGCTGGGTTATGAAGCCAATTTCGCGGGTACCAGTTTCGCTACGCTCGACAAGCGTGAACAGGGCTTCCGCTACGGCAGCGACATCGTCACCCTGTTCGCCGACAAGACCGTGCCGGGAACGCTCGGTGCCGTCGGCTACGACGATGAAGGCGTGCGCACCAAGCGCTGGGATCTGGTCAAGGACGGCATTCTGGTCAATTACCAGGCCATCCGCGATCAGGCCCACATCATCGGCGAAGCCGAATCGCAGGGCTGCTGCTATGCACAGAGCTGGTCGGATGTGCAGTTCCAGCGCATGGCGAATGTTTCGCTGTCGCCGGGCAAAAGGTCCCTGAAGCCCGCAGACATGATCAAGAACGTCGAGAAAGGCATCTACATCCTCGGCCGCGGCTCATTCTCGATCGATCAGCAGCGTTACAACGCCCAGTTCGGCGGCCAGTTGTTCTATGAAATCGAGAACGGAAAAATCACCGGCATGATCGAAGATGTGGCCTACCAGATCCGGACCCCGGAGTTCTGGAACGCCTGCACCGCGATCTGCGATGAAAGCGATTTCCGGCATGGCGGGTCCTTCTTCGACGGTAAAGGCCAGCCGTCCCAGGTGTCGGCGGTCTCCCACGGTGCAGCCACCACCCGTTTCGACGGCATCAACATCATCAATACCGCGCGCTCACTCGGATGAGTCCCGCCGGCATGACTTATGGGCTATGCCAATGCCGTGCGGCCTTCTCTATGATGGGGATTCGCACGCCGTCGTCCGGCGGCGCGACCCCCTCTACAACCCAGGAGCACTGCGATGGATAGACGACATTTCTTGGCGGCATCGGGCAT
>Ga0102812_10002844_pt1 | contig 11494 bp, 13 predicted proteins | sample ColrivemetaGS713_FD_79334 | JGI IMG/M metagenome (GOLD analysis project Ga0102812, IMG submission 79334) | Estuarine microbial communities from the Columbia River estuary - Flood tide ETM metaG S.713 | ecosystem: Environmental > Aquatic > Marine > Intertidal zone > Estuary | place: USA... | reverse complement strand
GAGGATCTGCCCTATGTGCAGGAACAGGTGGAAGTACTGATGCGCCAGCTGCACAAGATCCAACCCGGTACCGAAGACGACTTCACCGTGCGCAACATCGCCGAAATCATCGCTACCCGCACCGAAACCACGCGCATCATGTCGCTGCTGCTCGGTGCTGTGGCCAGTATCTCGCTGATTGTCGGTGGCATTGGCATCATGAACATCATGCTGGTGTCGGTTACCGAGCGCATCCGGGAGATCGGTCTGCGCATGGCAGTCGGTGCCGGCCCGAGGGAAATCCAGCGCCAGTTCCTGACCGAGGCCATGTTGATTTCGGTCGGTGGCGGCCTGATCGGCATTTTCATCGGGGTTGGATTCTCGCTGTTGGTCGAAAAAATGGGCGCTCTGCCGGTCGCACTGAACTGGAAAGTGATTTCCCTGGCGGCGGTCTGCTCCATGGCGACAGGCCTGTTTTTCGGCATTTACCCCGCCCGCAAGGCCTCCCAGCTCGATCCAATCGAGGCCCTCCGGCATCAGGGCTGATTCCGGCCGGATTGGGTATGATGGGAGACTGCCAGTCGAGGTAAGAACCATGAAATCCACTGTATTTTCTGGAATCCTCTTTCTATCGTCCATTGCCGCTGCCGCATCGCCGAAAACCGCGCTCGTCATCCACGGCGGGGCCGGGGTCATTACCCGATCGCAGCTCTCGGCCGAAGATCAGGTCGGCTACGAAAAAGCTCTGAATATGGCACTCGATACCGGCAATATCGTGCTGCAGCGCGGCGGCAGTGCCCGTGAGGCTGTGATTGCCAGCATCACCGTGCTGGAAGATTCGCCCTTATTTAACGCTGGCAAAGGCGCGGTCTACAACGCCGAAGGCGGACATGAGTTGGATGCCTCGCTCATGGAAGGACACACCGGCAAGGCCGGCGCCGTCGCCGGGGTGCGCACCATCAAGAATCCCATTCTGCTCGCTGAGGCGGTCATGCAGCACTCGCCGCATGTGCTTTTGGCGGGCGAGGGAGCTGAGCATTTTGCCGACACCCGCAAGGACATAGAACGCGTGGCGCCGGAATACTTCGATACCGAACACCGCTACAAGCAGCTGCTGAAAGCCCAGGCCGAAGAGAAGCAGGCCGCCTCGAATGATCTGAAAGGCAAATATTTTGGCACGGTCGGTGCGGTGGCGCTCGACCGCAACGGCCACATCGCCGCCGCGACCTCCACCGGCGGCATGACCAACAAACGCTGGAGCCGCATCGGTGATTCGTCGATCATCGGCGCCGGCACCTATGCCAACGACCAATGCGGGGTATCCGGTACCGGTTGGGGCGAGTTCTTCATCCGTGCCGCCGTGGCCCATGACATCTGCGTGCGCATGAAATACCGCGGTGATTCCCTGGCCCAGGCCGCGGAAGAGGTGTTGCTGAAGGTTATTCCGGAAATGGGCGGCGACGGCGGCGCCATCGCGCTCGACCGAGACGGAAATATTTCCCTGCCGTTCAATACCGAAGGCATGTACCGCGGCTGGATCAACCCGGATGGTAGCCGTGGCGTGGCGATTTTCAAGGATTGATGAGCACCCCTCTGTTCATGCGGCATTCTGGGCGGGCTGATCGGCAAAAAGCGCTAAATCCGGACTGATGCCCCGTCTTTATGGCAAAATAGCGGTGTTTCCGCAGTTCCGAGTGCCATTCATGTTGATTTGCAAGCCATTGCCCATGTTTCCACTACGGTTATTTCCGTCTACAGCCTTTTTCTGATTCCGCATGGCTGACAGTCACGATACGCACGCTCCGCGCTCGCCGTTCCGCATTTGGCAGGCCTTCCAATGGTCGATGAAGGGCCTGCGCGCCGCTTGGCAGCTGGAATCCTCGTTCCGGTTGGAAGTTTACCTGTGTGTTGTGCTGGTGCCGATTGGATTTTATCTGGGGCAAACCGTCGTCGAGCGCTTCCTGCTGGTTTCGGTGCTGCTGCTGGTTTTGATTGTCGAAGTCCTTAATTCGGCCATCGAGGCCGTGGTCGATCGCTGGGGGCCTGAGCATCACGATTTGGCCGGCCGCGCCAAAGACATGGGCTCGGCCGCCGTCTTCCTGTCCGACGTGAATGCCGTGGTTTGCTGGCTTTTGATACTGTGGCCGCAATGGAGCAAGGATTCCTGATGGAATGGATTTTCAACGGCGAGATCTGGATTGCGTTGGCGACGCTGGCGATGCTCGAAATCGTGCTGGGCATCGACAATCTGGTATTCATCTCGATTGCGGTCAGCAAGTTGCCGCCGGAACGTCGCCCGGCTGCCCGCAAATTCGGTCTGATGCTGGCCTGCGTCACGCGTATCCTGCTGCTGTTGTCGCTGGCCTATCTGGCGCGTATGCAGGCCGATTTGTTTTCGCTGTTCGGACAGAACTTTTCGGTCCGCGATTTGGTGCTCATCGGCGGAGGACTGTTCCTGTTGGTGAAGGGCACGCTGGAAATCCACGACTCGGTCGAGGGTCGCGACGATGAAGAAGATATCGACACCAAGCCTTCGGCGGTGTTCGGTTACGTCATTGCCCAGATTGCGGTTATCGATATCGTGTTCTCCCTCGATTCCGTGATAACTGCGGTGGGCATGGTCGATAACCGGGCCGTGATGGTCTCCGCCATCATCATCGCGGTGGGGGTCATGATTTTCGCCTCCAATCCGATCGGTGACTTCATCGACCGGCATCCGACCGTCAAGATGCTGGCGCTGGCGTTCATCATCCTGGTCGGTGTGGCCCTGATTGCCGATGGTTTCGGTATCCATATCGAGCGCAGCCTGCTGTATTTCGCCATGGCGTTCTCGGCAGCTGTAGAGGCGCTGAACATCCTGTCGCGACGGCGCCAAAAACGCTGATTTTGGGGTAGGATAAAGCCATCCCGTCCCACGAGGTGCACCATGCAACGAGTCCGTCTGTTTTCCCTCATCGTTCTTGCCGCGATGCTCTCCGGCTGCGGTTACAACACCATTCAGCAGCAGGATGAAGCCGTCAAGGCGCAGTGGTCGGAGGTGCTCAACCAGTACCAGCGACGCGCAGATCTGGTGCCGAATCTGGTCGCCACCGTCAAAGGCTTCGCGGCCCAGGAAGAGCGCGTACTGACTGAAGTCACCAACGCCCGTTCCCGCGTCGGCCAAATGAACATCAGCGCCGATCAGGCCTCCGATCCGGAAACCCTGAAGAAATTCCAGGCGGCGCAGGGCGAGCTCTCCGGCGCGCTTTCGCGTCTGTTGGTGGTTTCCGAAAATTACCCCGAGCTGAAATCGAATGAGAATTTCCGTGATCTGCAGGTCCAGCTGGAAGGCACCGAAAACCGCGTCACGGTCGCCCGCAACCGCTATATCCAATCGGTGCAGGCCTACAACACGCACATCCGCCAGTTCCCGGTGAATATCACTGCCAAACTTTTCGGATATCAGCCGAAAGCGAGTTTCTCGGTGGAAAACGAAGCGGCCATTTCCAAAGCGCCGACCGTCGAGTTCGCACCGGCCACGCCGGCTCCCGCGCCCGGCGGCTGAATCCATGCCGCGCGCCCTCGCGCTCTGGGTTCTGCTGCTTTTTTTCGGTTCCGGTGAAAGCCGGAGCCAGGACACGGCCGTTCCTGCGGCGGTACCGAAATTGTTGCAGCATGTAACCGACAGTACCGGTACGCTGAGCGCCGGACAGATTGCGGAACTCGAGCAGCGCTTGACCGAATTCGAACAGCGCAAGGGCAGCCAGGTCGCGGTATACATGATTCCAAGTCTGGACGGGCAGTCCCTCGAAGATGCCGTGTTGGCGGTTGCCGAGAAAAACCGACTAGGACGCGCCAAAGTCGATGACGGCGTGCTGCTGTTCATTGCCAAGGATGACCGAAAGGCACGAATCGAAGTCGGTTACGGACTCGAGGGAGCGATTCCCGATGCCAAAGCCGGGCGCATCATCCGGGAATATCTGGCTCCGAATTTCCGCAAGGGCGATTACTACCAGGGTATCAACGAAGCCACCGGTGCCATCGTGCAGCTCATCGATGGCGAGGAATTGCCGCCGCCCTTGCAGGATGAGCAAACAGACCAGCCGCCACCCGGTGGGGTGTTCGCACTCTTCATCGGCGTGTTCATCGGGCTGATGGCGGCCGGTACACGGATGAAACCGGTTTTCCTGCGGCGCTTCGGGGCAGGTCTGGTCGCCGGCAGTATCGGGTTCCTGGTGCTCAGCACACTGGGCTACGGCATTCTGGCTTCGTTGATCGCTTTCTTCATCGCCAGCGCCGGGCCGGACCGTTTCAGTTCCGGCGGCGGCAGCTGGGGCTCCTTCCCGGGCGGCGGTTCCGGCTGGGGCGGCGGTTCGGGCGGCTGGAGCGGTGGCGGCGGTGGTTTTGGTGGCGGCGGCGCGTCGGGAGGATGGTGATGAATCGCATTATGCAGAATCTGTTTTCCGGCTGGTTCCAGTTGAGCCGCTGGTTTCCGTCCGAGCGCATGAAAGCCATCCGGGATGCCATCGCCGAAGGCGAGCGCGGCCATGCCGGCGAACTGTGTTTTGCGGTCGAGGCGCGCTACTCCCCGTTTGCGCTGATGGCCGGTATCCATACCCGCGGCCGTGCCGAGCAGGTGTTCTCTGCCTTGAGGGTCTGGGATACCGCCGAGAACAGCGGCGTCCTGGTCTATCTGCAGCTGGCCGAGCGCCGGGTTGAAATCATCGCCGACCGTGGCATCGCCGCCAAGGTGCCGCAGGCCGGCTGGGATGCACTTTGTACCGATTTCGCCGAGGCCATGCGTCATGGCGAGCCGGACCGTGCGGTGATGGACTGTCTGGGCCGGATCAATGCCTTGCTTGCCCTACATTTCCCGGCGGCGGCCGACAACCCGAAAGAGCTCCCGGACGAGCCCGTCATCCTCTGAATCGCTGAAATTCCGCGTACGCCGCTTCCCCGTTTTCAGGCACAATAGTGACTGTACTCGCGGATTTTGCCATGACCATCCTGCACGATATCGACCCCGTTGCGTTGTCACTGCCGTTCTGGCCGCATGGCATTCATTGGTACGGCATCATGTATCTGTTCGGTTTCGCCGCCGCCTTTATGCTCGGCCGATACCGGATCCGTGCAGGGCGATTCCCCGGCATCGATGAAAACCGTTTCGGCGATTTGCTGTTCAACGGCATGCTCGGTGTGGTCATCGGTGGTCGGGTCGGATACGTGCTGTTCTATGGCTGGTCCGATTTCATCGCGGATCCTTTGTTTCTGCTCCGCATCAATGAGGGCGGCATGAGTTTCCACGGTGGATTGCTCGGGGTGATGGCCGCCGTCGCCATTTGGTCGGCGCAGTCCAAAAAGCATGTGTTCGACACTCTCGATTTCCTGGCACCGCTGGTGCCGCCGGGCCTGATGTTCGGGCGCATCGGCAACTACATCGGCGGTGAGTTGTGGGGGCGCTATACCGACAAGGATTGGGGTGTGATTTTTCCGCGTGCGGAAGCCGACCTTTACAGCCAGAGCGTGGATCAGCTCAGGGTTTTGCATGAATCCGGACTGCTCGACCGTTACGCCCGTTATCCGTCGCAATTGGTGCAGGCTGCGCTGGAAGGACTGTTGCTGTTCATCATCCTGTTCTGGTATTCCCGTAAACCCCGTCCGCGCTATGCCGTGTCCGGCCTATTCGCACTCGGTTATGGCGTGTTCCGTTTCCTGGTCGAGTTCATCCGCCAGCCCGATGCCGACATCGGCTATTTGGCCTGGAACTGGCTGACCATGGGACAGCTGCTGTCCCTGCCCTTGATCGTGCTCGGTCTGGTTCTGCTGTGGCTGTCACGCCAGCAGGAGAGCAATGCATGAAAACCTATCTCGACTTCCTGCGGCATGTCTTGTCTAACGGCCAGGACAAAAACGACCGGACCGGAACCGGCACGCGTTCGGTATTCGGTTACCAGATGCGTTTCGACCTTTCCGAAGGGTTTCCGCTGGTGACCACCAAGAAGCTGCATCTGCGCTCAATCATCCATGAGCTGCTGTGGTTCCTCAAAGGCGAGACCAATATCGCCTATCTGAAGGACAACAAGGTCAGCATCTGGGATGAATGGGCCGATGCCAATGGCAATCTCGGGCCGGTCTACGGCAAACAGTGGCGCAGCTGGGAAGGCAAGGATGGTGCTCTCGTTGATCAAATCAGCTGGCTGATCGGTGAAATCCGCCGGAATCCCGATTCAAGACGCTTGATCGTGAGCGCCTGGAATGTGGGCGAGCTGCCTCAGATGGCTTTAATGCCATGCCACTGCCTGTTCCAGTTCTATGTTGCGCCGCCAAAACAGGCCGGTGGCCGGCCGCGCCTGAGCTGCCAGCTTTACCAACGCTCCGCCGATATCTTCCTTGGCGTGCCGTTCAACATCGCCAGCTACGCCCTGCTGACGCACATGATTGCTCAGGTCTGCGATCTGGATGTCGGCGATTTCGTGCACAGTTTCGGAGACGCCCACATTTACAGCAACCATTTCGAGCAGGTGCACGAGCAGCTTTCCCGGACCCCGGGTCCGCTGCCGCAGTTGCGCCTGAATCCTGCGGTGACCGATCTGTTCGCCTTCACCTTCGAGGATATCGAAATCATCGGGTACGAACCGCAGGCGGCCATCAAGGCGCCGGTTGCGGTATGAGCCGCATCACCCTGATCGCCGCGCTCGACCGGAAGCGGGCCATCGGATTCGACAATGCCTTGCCGTGGCGGCTGCCGGATGATCTGAAACGTTTCAAAGCGCTGACTCTGGGCAAAACCGTAATGATGGGCCGCAAAACCGCCGAATCGCTGGGCCGTGCTTTGCCAGATCGGCGTAATCTGGTGCTGACCCGCAGCGGGAGAGTGCCATTCGATGGCATGCAGGCCATCAGCTCGCTGGACGAAGCACTGGCCCTGTGCGGCGGTCACGAGTTGATGGTGATCGGCGGCGCAGAGATTTATGCGCTGGCATTGCCTCTGGCCCGGCAGATGCACCTGACCCATGTTGATACCCATTTGCCCCAGGCCGATGCCTGGTTTCCGGCGTTTGATGAAAACGAGTGGCTGGAAACGGCAAGTGAAGATCACGGCAGCGACGAAAGGCATGCGCACCGGTTCCGTTTTGCTGATTACTTCCGTCTGAATCTGCCCTAAGGCTCAGTCGCGGTTTTTGCTGAACCCGTCGCTGCGTCCCGGGACCTGATGGATGCGAAGTGCCGGTCCGAGCTCCAGCGCCGTCAGCGTACCGCCCCAGACTGCACCGGTGTCAATGGCATAAATGCCCAGACCCATGAACAGACCAAGCGTCGACCAGTGACCGCAGACGATCGGCAGTTCACGTTGCGCATGGCCTGGCGTCGAGAACCACGGATAGAAGCCCGGCTGCTGGGTACCTGGCTTGCCTTTCTCCTCGAAACCGATGCGTCCGTTCGGCGTGCAGTAACGCATGCGGGTGAAGATATTGACGATGGCGCGGAAACGGTCGGTGCCGTTCAATTTCGGCGACCAGTTCGGCTGGTTGCCGTACATCGCTTTCAGGTGGCTTGCGGTCTGGTCGCTCTGCAGGATTTTCTCCACCTCACGCGCCCTTGCCGCGGCCATGTCCAGCGTCCATTTCGGCGAGAGACCGGCGTGCACCATGGCAAAGCCAAGCGTGCGGTCGACATGGAAGAGTTTCTGCCGGGTCAACCACCCGATGAGCTCATCGCGTTCCGGTGAAAACAGAACCCGGTGCAGGTCGGGATTGACCTTGTTCTGGTCGGCCTCGCTGCGCTGGGCGATGGCCAGCAGCGACATGTCGTGATTGCCGAGCACCACCGTGCTGCGTTCACGCAAGGAGTATACGAGATTGAGCGTTTCCAGTGATTGGCCGCCGCGGTTGACCAGATCGCCGCAGAACCAGAGATGGTCCTGGGCCGGGTCGAATTTGATATGGTCCAGCAGCCGGGCCAGTACGTCGTAACAGCCCTGCAAATCACCAATGGCATAGGTTGTCATTGAGTGGGTAATCCGAATTTTCAGTCCCGGCCATTATAGCGCCGGCGCGGCATGGCCGCCTGAATAGGTGCCGTCGCACAGGCCGCAGATTCGGACAGGAAATTCGCCAGATGTACGAACGCCGACACCGGAAGCTGCTCGGCACGGGTTTCCGGCTTGATGCCGGCCGCCTGCAGCTGCTCGCCGGTGCAGAGCCGCGACAGGGCGTTACGCAGGGTTTTCCGGCGTTGGCCGAAGGCATCGCGCACGACGGCGGCGAACATTTCCGGATCACGGATGCCGACTTGGTTCGGCTCACGAGGTATCAACCGGACCACGGCCGAGTCAACCTTCGGTGGCGGGTTGAAGCTCTGCGGAGGCACATCGAACAGCGGGATCACCTCGCACACTGCCTGCAGCATCACGCTTAGCCGTCCGTAGACTTTGCTGCCCGGCTCAGCTGCCATGCGTTCGACCACTTCCTTCTGCAGCATGAAATGCATGTCACGCACCTGCCTGCAGTGTTCGAGTACGTGGAACAGGATTGGGGTCGAAATATTATAGGGCAGGTTGCCGACCAGGCAGATGCGGTTTTCGCCGGCCAGCTTGCCGAAATCGACCTGCAACACGTCTTTATGCACGATGGTCAGTTCGCCGATGCCATGCGCGGCTTCGCTCAGCGGCGTAATCAGGTCGCGGTCGAATTCGATGACGGTCAGGCTGCCATGTTTTTTCAGCAACGGGAAGGTGATGGCACCCTGGCCCGGGCCGATTTCCACCAGCATATCGCCCGGTTTCGGGTCGATCGAATGCACGATATGCTCGATGATGCTGCGGTCGGTCAGGAAGTGCTGGCCGAGGTTTTTCTTCGGTGGCGCCTTGAAATGGCTCATGCCGCTTTTCCCTGAAGCGCCAGTTTTCGGCATAACTGCACAGCCTGCCAAAGGCTCTCATCGCCGGCCCTGCCGGTTCCGGCCAGATCCAGAGCGGTGCCATGATCGACCGCGACGCGCGGATAGGGCAGGCCGAGCGTGATATTGACGGCATTTTCGAAACCGGAGAATTTGAGCACGGGCAGTCCCTGGTCGTGGTACATGGCGAGGATGGCGTCGTTTTGGGCCAAGCGTGCCGGCAGAAAAGCGGTGTCGGCCGGCAAGGGACCTTGAAGATGGAAGCCCTCGGCCCGGAGCTTTTCCATGACCGGAATCATGACCTCGATTTCTTCATGCCCAAGCAGCCCGTCTTCACCGGCATGCGGATTCAGGCCGAGCACGTGGATGTCCGGATTGGCGATGCCGAACTGCGCCTGCAGGCCCCTTCGGGTGATGCGTAGCACGCGTTCCAGAAGCTCGGGGGTGATGGCGTCGGCGACCGCGCGCAAGGGCAGATGGGTGGTGGCCAGCGCAACTCGCAGGTGCGCGTTGGCCAACATCATCACAACCTCGACGCCGGCCTGTTCGGCCAGCAGTTCAGTGGTGCCGGTATAGAGTATGCCGGCGGCATTGACTGCGGCCTTGTGAACCGGGCCGGTGACCATGCCGTCGAATTCACCCTTCAGGCACCCCTCTCCGGCGCGCAACAAGGCAGCGATGACCTGCGCCGAATTGGCCGGTTCAAGGTGACCGGGACGCATCGGTATCGGCGCGGTAATGGGCATAACAGCTAGCTCACCGGCGACACATTCGTCGCCGGCTGCTTTACAGCGCAAAGGGAGTTTCAGGGACTGTGCGGCAGCGCACAGATGACTCGGATCAGCGAGAACGGTCAGCCGGCAACCGTGGTCCCGTTGTGCAATCCGGACACACAGTTCCGGTCCTATCCCGCTTGGCTCACCGGGCACCAATGCCAGATGCGGCCGTATGGCCATCAGATCGGAGCGAGACGCGACTCGACGAAGGCTTCAGCACGCAACTGGCGAAGGAAGCGTTCGTATTCTTCCTCGGCCTTGCGTTGGCCGATGGCTTCGCGGGCCTCGCGGCGTTTGTTTTCGGCATTGGCGTCCGATGAGCGCTTGCCCATACGCTTCATCACCAGGAATCCGGCATCGGTCTGGATGACCGGCGACAGCTCACCGTCTTTCAGCATGACAATCTGCGCGCCTATCTGGGTGCCCCATTGGTTCTGGGTAAACCAGTCGAGTACGCCTCCGTTTTCGGCATTGAGGTCGGGGCTGGAAAATTCCTTGGCTAGCTTGCCCATGTCTTCACCTTTACTGATCCGGGACAGCATCTCTTCGGCTTTTTGCCGGGCAACTTCGTTGCCGCCGACACGGACCGGATCGATCAGAATGGCCTGGGCGCGGTATTCTTCAACCTGCTTGGTCTGGGAGGCATCCCGGGTTTCGGCCAGCTGAATCAGCTGGTAGCCGCTGGGGCCACGAACCGGCTGGGACACGTCTCCGGCTTTCATTTCCGAAATCATGGTGGTGAACTGCGGCGGAATAGAGTCGAACGTGCGCCAGCCGATGATGCCGCCTTCGAGGGCGTTTTGGGCGTCCGAATAACGGATGGCGGCGGCTTTGAAATCCATCTTGCCGGTCGCAATCAGCTCACGGATTCCGTCGATTTTACGTTTGGCGGTCGCCACCTGATCGGGGCTGGGATTTTCAGGAAGCGCAACGAGCAGATTGGCTAAAAGCACTTCGGGGCCCGAGACCTTCTGATTGGACACGTATTGCTCCACCTCCGATTCACTGACTTGGACGCGGCTTTGCACGTAACTCTGGCGCAGACGCTGTTGCAGAAGCTCATCACCGAGGTTGCTGCGGTAGTCTTCCAGCGCGATGCCCTCCTGCTGAATGCGCTGCGCGAACTGTTCCTGCGTCATTTTGTTGGAGCCGGCGATGTTTTGGATGACTTGATTGAGTTCAGCATCGGACACACGGATGCCGATATCCTTGGCGCGGTTGATCTGCAGGCGTTGTAGAATAAGGCGTTCCAGCACCTGACGTTCCAGCACGCTATCCGGCGGCAGCTGGTTGACCTGCTTGGCGTATTGCGCTTTGATGTTGCCGATGGCACGTTCGAGCTCACTACGCAGGATGACATCTTCATCGATGACAGCAACGATGCTGTCGATGGCTGTACTGGCTTGCGTGGTCTGGGCCAGGGCGGTGCCTTGGAGTCCGGGGCCGAGAAGCAGGGCAAGCGCCAGGGATTTGGGGATGACAGACATGCAACACTCCGGAATCGGTTTAAAGCGGAAAAAACGGGGTCGATACATCAAAACGCTAGGATACCATTATCCTTGAACAATTCAGGCCGGCCGCCCGTGCTGCCCAGGCCGTTCAGCTCGAGTTCCAGGAACACGCCGGTATTCTCGCGGCTGTCGAAACTGCGGATATACCGGCGCCCGAACACCCGGAATGCCATGCAGCAGCTGCGCCATTCGAAACCCAGCAGGCTGTCGAGGTTCTGGTTGTCGCGCAGGGAGTAATTCCAGCGTCCCATCACCCGCCAGTTGTCGTTGATGGGTAGGACAATGGCGAAGTCGGTTTGTTCCGCAAAGTCCTTGCGGAAACGGTATCCGGCATTGAACTGCAGTCCGTTC
>Ga0102812_10002838_pt1 | contig 11506 bp, 9 predicted proteins | sample ColrivemetaGS713_FD_79334 | JGI IMG/M metagenome (GOLD analysis project Ga0102812, IMG submission 79334) | Estuarine microbial communities from the Columbia River estuary - Flood tide ETM metaG S.713 | ecosystem: Environmental > Aquatic > Marine > Intertidal zone > Estuary | place: USA: Columbia... | reverse complement strand
CTAGTAATCAGGCATCTACCTCAATGGGGCTTGGTACTACATCAGATAATGTTGGTATGTTAGCTATTGGTGTAAATAATGCAGCAGGTCTAGGAGATACAACTTCAGATCAATACTACTATGCTGATGGTCAATATACTGGAGCTCCAATAGGGGTAGCATTTGTTATTGGAAATGGAGATGTAGATACTAGTAACGGCTTGGCAGGAAGTAACCCTTCAAATGCATTTATAGTAAATTATGACGGCTCAGCGACGCTTTCAGGTGACCTGACAATAAACTCAGACGCAAGGCTAAAGTCTAACATTATTTCATTGGGAAGTACGCTTGCTAAACTATTAATGATAGATGGTAAAAGCTATACAATGAAGACAAATGAAGCGGAGTCTAAAATAGGATTATTGGCACAAGATGTTCAAAAAGCATTTCCTGAGCTGGTTAAAACTACAAATGACAGCGATAAGACATTGTCTGTAAATTATCAAGGCTTGATTCCTGTCTTAATTAATGCGATTAAGGAACAGCAAAAGCAAATTAAACAACTCAAACTTATATTGTTAAACAGCCAATAATCAACTCAAGCCTATATTAACTGCTTTTAGAATCATGATTATTGAATTGGTTTTTAGTTTAAAATTCCATTAAACTTTAACTACTTTTACGCCATGAGTGTTCTTGTTCAGATTTCTATAAAACCGGCTAGGCAAAATGATAAAGATTTTATTTTAAAGTCTAGTTTGTTCAAGGCAAAGCTGCAAAGTAAAGATATTAATGATTGGCGTATTCGTAAGCGTTCCATTGATGCTCGACAGACTTCAATTAAACTCAATTTGCAAATTGAGTTTTGGTTAGTTGGCGAAACACGAATAAAACAGCAGTCTTTTATATCTCAAGACGTGCGCTTAAAACCAGAAATTGCTATTATTGGTGCAGGCCCCGCAGGACTATACGCGGCTTTACGTGCCATAGAAGGAGGCTTAAAACCAATAATCTATGAACGCGGCAAAGATGTTAGAGCAAGACGTAGGGATTTAGCTGCAATCAATAAAGAACAAACAGTCAACCCAGAATCAAATTATTGTTTTGGTGAAGGTGGGGCAGGAACTTATTCTGATGGAAAACTATATACACGTTCTAAAAAACGTGGAAATATTCTCAAATCCCTTGAGTGGTTTGTTCATTTTGGAGCACCTGAGGATATCTTAGTAGAAGCTCATCCGCACATTGGAACTAATAAGTTGCCAGCTATTATTACGGCAATGCGTGAAGAAATTTTAGCTGCAGGAGGTGAGGTACATTTTAATTCCAAGCTGACAGACATTAAAATTATTGACAATCAAATTCAAGCAGTTCAATTAAATAATGAACCCTGGAAGCCCTTTAAAAATGTTGTTTTAGCTACCGGGCATTCGGCAAGGGATATTTTTTATTTATTACACAGAAAGGGTGTCAGTATACAAGCGAAGGCATTTGCCATGGGGGTCCGTGTAGAGCATCCACAGCGTATGATTAACCAGATACAATATCATGGCGATGTAGAAAACCCCTATTTGCCTCCGGCCTCTTACAGTCTCGTAGAGCAAATAGACGGAATGGGTGTCTACTCATTTTGTATGTGTCCTGGAGGCATTATTGCGCCTTGTGCTACTTCTCAAGAAGAAGTAGTTACTAATGGCTGGAGTCCCAGTAAACGAAATAATCCATATGCTAATTCAGGCATTGTAGTGAGTATAGAGCCCAAAGATTTACCCAACTATTCCAAAGAGGATCCTTTTGTATGTCTTAATTTTCAGAAAAAAGTTGAACGCGATTGCTGGGAGGTTGCAGGTCAAACACAGCAAGTCCCAGCTCAACGAATGATTGATTTTGTAAAACAGAAATGTTCTGTTGATTTCCCTAAAACTTCATATCAGCCTGGAGTTGTCTCTGTAGATCTAAACACAGTCTTGCCAGAAATTATATCAAAACGTCTGCGAAAAGCATTTTTAGTTTATGGAAAAAAAATGAATGGATACTATACAAACGAGGCTGTTTTACACGCTCCAGAGAGCAGAACTTCTTCTCCAGTATTAATTCCTAGAAATATAGAAACTTTAGAACACGTAAACGTTAAAGGTTTATATCCTTGTGGAGAAGGTGCTGGCTATGCAGGGGGAATTATTTCAGCGGCTATTGATGGAATTAATTGCGTAGATGCTATAGTGTCTAAGTTGTCAAATGATAGGCCGTTAGGTTAAATTACAATTTACATAACACAAATAGTTATTCTTTTTTTGTAAATTAGGAATTCAGTTTATAGCTTAACTAATTTTAATTCAAGAATTTATGATTTCAAATTTTAAAACTTTTATTTATGATTTTGTATTGTCAGAGGCGGTAAAGAACAAGGTTGAGCGTGTCATTCTTATTATCTCAATATTAAGTTTTTTAGCTCACTTAATTACTATTTTTTTAGTCAATAATGGTCTTGTTACTTTTCCGGAAAGTGTTAATTTTTTTGACTCTCCGATAGCCGCAATTTATACTCCTTTTTCATTTATTCTTATATACGAAGTTTATTTGTTAATTTTCTATTTACCAAGGTCTATCACTACATATATTGGTAAACAATATGAAATTATTACACTTATTGTTATTAGAAGAATTTTTAAAGATTTAGCTAACCTTGAACTCAATTCAGATTGGTTCGACATTAAAAGCGATCTAAACTTTACCTATGATATTATTACTGCTTTGCTGTTGTTTTTCATGATTTATATATTTTCACTTGAACGACAAAAGCTGCACAACTCAAATAAAATCAATCCTCTTGCCCCTGCTCAAATAGAGCAGTTTATATCGATAAAAAGATTTATGGCTACTGTTTTAGTTCCTATTTTTATTGGGATTGGTTTGGTAACATTCACTACTTGGGTTTTAGATGGTTCACCAGCTAATTTATCAGTTGCTATTAAGGACGTTAATAGTATTTTCTTTGACCAATTCTTCGCTATTTTGATAATTGTAGATGTTTTTCTGCTTCTCTTTTCGTTTTTCTATACTGATCAATTTCATAAAGTAATTAGAAATTCTGGTTTTATAATATCAACTATTCTTATTCGACTATCTTTTTCTGTTGATGGTTTGTTGAATAATTGCCTAATAATAAGTTCTATCGCTTTTGGAATTTTGATATTATGGATTCATAATCGGTTTGAAAAAAATATAAATATGATATAATCAAAAAGCCCAAACAAATTGTTTGGGCTTTTTGATTATATCATTAAAGAACTCATTAGTCGCTCAAAATAGATACAATCAGTATTTCGTCTATTTTTTGGACTTTAGCTAGTTCTTTTGAAGTTAACCCTTTGATTCCTTTATCCCAGCCTTTGTTACTCAATCCAGATTGAGCTTTTAATTCAGATAATTGAATTTCTTTTTTTAATTTCAAAATATCGAAAACAGCTTTTTCATTTTCACTTAAAGAAATCGCCTTTTTCTCAGGTTTCATTTGTGGAAAAAACAATACTTCTTGAATAGAAGAATTGTTTGTTAAAAACATAACTAATCGATCCATTCCAATACCCATCCCAGCAGTTGGAGGCATGCCGTATTCCAATGCTCTTAGGAAGTCTTCGTCAATAAACTCGCTTGCTTCATCATCCCCTTTTTGAGCGAGCTTCAGCTGTTGTTCAAAACGTTCTCTTTGGTCAATTGGGTCATTAAGTTCTGAATAAGCGTTAGCTAGTTCTTTTCCACAAACTATTAATTCAAAACGCTCAGTAAGATCGGGGTGCGAACGATGTTCTTTGGTTCAGGGACTCATCTCTTTTGGATAGTCTATAATATATGTTGGCTGGACATAATTTTCTTCACATTTTTCACCAAAGATTTCATCAATAAGTTTCCCTTTGCCCATGGTATCATTTACTTCAATACCTAATTTTTTCGCCTCTTCACGGATTTCCTCTTCACTTTTGCCGTTGATATCAAATCCAGTAAATTCTTTAATAGAGTCAGACATTGTTACTCTAGCGTATGGTGCTTTGAAATCTACTTCATGTTCTCCAAAAGTAGTTTTAGTAGTTCCATTAACAGCGATAGCACATTGTTCTAGTAATTGTTCACAAAAGTCCATCATCCAATTGTAATCTTTATATGCAACATAGATTTCCATCATTGTGAATTCTGGATTGTGAGTTCGATCCATCCCTTCATTTCTGAAAGTTTTTGCGAATTCATATACTCCATCAAAACCTCCAACAATTAATTTTTTTAAGTATAATTCACAAGCAATGCGCATGTACATGGGAATATCTAACGAATTGTGATGAGTTAAAAATGGTCTTGCTGCAGCACCTCCAGGAATAGATTGTAGGATTGGAGTTTCTACTTCAAAATAACTACTTTTATTACAGAAGTTACGCATAGCAGTAAAAAGCTTTGATCGCTTTACAAATACCTCTTTCACATGTGGGTTGACTACCAAATCTGCATAGCGTTGACGGTAACGCATTTCAGGGTCGTTAAACTCATCGTATGTATTGCCTTCTGCATCTGTTTTTGGGAGGGGTAGCGGCTTTAAAGCCTTACTTAAAAGCGTGAATTTTTTGACTAAAACTGTTTTTTCTCCCACTTGAGTACAAAATAATTCACCTTCAATTCCTATAAAATCTCCTAAATCAAGTAGTTTTTTAAAGACGTCATTGTATTTACTTTTGTCCTCTCCAGGACATATTTCATCACGATTAATATAAATCTGGATACGACCCTCGCTATCTTGCAGCTCGGCGAATGCAGCTTTTCCTTGTATCTTTTTTCGCATTAATCGCCCGGCCATTACTACATTTTTTCCTTCTGAAAAATCAGATTTAACATTAGCGCTGTGATGCGTTACAGGGTATAAATCTGCGGGATAAGGATTGATTCCTAATTCACGTAATTTTGATAGTTTTTCACGACGGACAATTTCTTGTTCTGAAAGCTGCGACATAGTACTCTTGTAAAGATTCTTAATGTGACAAAGATACTGACTATTGCTTAAGATTTCAATTTATGTTGAATAAATCCGAGATTGTATTTGTTAGGTTCTTTTTGTAGTTTTACCCAGCAATTATAAATATAATTTAACAACAATTTTTATGACTATTTGGCGTGTTGTTTTGTCCATTCTATTCCCTCCCTTGGCAGTTTTTGATAAAGGTTGTGGATCTATTATAATTGTATTTCTATTAACTCTTTTTGGTTGGGTTCCAGGGGTGATAGCCGCTCTAGTGATATTAAATAACCCTAACGATTAATCCTGGATATTTAAAATATGAATAAAATTATTAAGGTTCAAGACCTTGGGCTTAGAGACTACAAAGTTGTTTGGGATTTCCAAGAAACTTTATTTAAAGAAACTATTGATATTAAGATTAAAAATCGTCGCGAATCAGCAGGTTTAATAACTCCTAATCATTTTTTGTTTGTAAGCCATCCACATGTATATACATTGGGAAAGAGTGGAGATGCTAGTAATCTTTTATTGTCAAACACACAATTACAATCTAAAGGCGCCAAGTTTTATAAAATTAACCGTGGAGGAGATATTACCTATCATGGTCCTGGACAAGTAGTTGGATACCCAATTTTAGACCTTGAAAATTTTTTTACGGACATTCATAAATTTCTTCGCTTGTTAGAAGACACAATCATACTTACTCTTGCAGAATATGATGTTAAAGCCGAACGAAGTTCAGGTGAAACGGGTGTGTGGTTAGACGTTGGGACTCCATTTGCACGTAAAATTTGTGCTATGGGTGTTCGTGCTAGTCGTTGGGTAACCATGCATGGATTTGCATTAAACGTTAATACAGATTTAGGCTATTTTGACAATATAATTCCTTGCGGTATTCGTGGAAAAGCAGTGACATCTTTAAATGTTGAATTAGGACAGGTTTCAGTGGATGAAGAAGAAGTTAAACAAAAGCTTTTGAGACATTTCTTAGTACTTTTTGAGGCAAGTGTTGCCTAGTTTATTTGATATAAGATTATGCTTTTAGCATCCCCTTTTGTTACAAACTCAAGTGAAGGATCATCATCAGTATTAGCAAGGTCAATTCCACTAGTTCCATAAACAGGCATCTCAATAAAAGGTTTCGCCATACTATCAAATATCCATATTTTTTTTGCCTGCAAGTCTGTAATAGTTACATAAATTTTGTCATTCAAATAAAATAAAGAAGGAGATGAATATTTTCCATATTCCAAGTCTACATTGTTCATGTTTATGGATAGTTTATTTTCATTTCGAACAACAAGTGTTTTAGCTGACGTAGTAATGTCATGGTTAGCTTCAAGATTTAAACGTTGACGACTTATATTTCCTTTTGTGTCCACTTGTATTAGCTCTCCTTTTGTGTTGGTTGTTGTAAAAAATGATTTACAAAAGTAGATTGACTCATTTGAAAAATCGATACTTTCTTTTACTTTAACCCTGATATTCCCTCGACGGTCAAGTAATTTGAGTTGATTTCCTGCAGCGATTACAATAAAATCTTTCCCTTGGTGTCTTACATGAATAGGTTGTTTAATTATATTTTGTTTTGAGGACTTATATTTAAAACCCTTTACCAGTTTTTTGTCAGAGTCATACATTAAAAGGTTTGAGTTTTGTGTGATTAAAAATCGATAATCTCGCTTTTTGTCATAATCAAAAACAGCTACTGGCTGTGTGATTTCATCTCTAAAATCTAAAGGAAATTTATCTATATTTTTACCGTTTCTATCAATGATATATAATTTATTTTTTGTTGAAAACACTAGCTGAAGCTTCCCGTTTTTGTATAAATCAACTTGTTTTGCCTTACCTAAAATAGCGCTCTTTAGCGCTTTTTTCCATAATATAATCCCCTTGTTTGAGATTAGATATAGAACGTTGTTTCTGTCTTGTAATAAAATGTCTTTTCCTTTATTTGAGTGGTTAGAAACAAACATGGGTCCTAGTAGTATATCTTCTTTAAATGTCAAGTTAAATTCTTCACTAACAAGGGTTTTTGAATTTTTAGGAATTGATTCTTGCAAAATGCTGTTTATGTGTACCATGTTGTCGTCCTTAACCAACTGAACGCCTGTAAGTTTATAGTCAATTAATTCGCTCCCCTTAAGTTTAGTTTTAAATACTGAATTAAAAATTTTTGCTAATTGATTATTATTGAAATAGTTATTGACTGATGCTTGGCTACTTAGTGACTTTTGAAGGGTTTTATATGTCAATGAAGAGCCTAATGAGTTTTTGTTGAAGTAGTTAGAAATAGTCATTTTCAATACTTCCGATGAACTAGAAAAAACAAGATAATCTTCTAGAGCAATAAACTTGGTCGGTTTAATTCCCTGGGTGATAGATCCAAAATTTTCATTAAACAATGAGGTTTCTGTGAATTCAAAAACTGGAATACTTCGGAAAGTATTTATCTCATTTTGGTAATCTTTTAAGGTTTCATAAGTCGAACTAATGTCAATAGATTTTAGGGCAATTCCGCTTCCTAGGTCGGTTTCAAAAACTCCAATTTCTTTTGTAGTGTTAAAAAAAGCATGAGCAAATTCGTTAGATTTTATATCGTAGCCAACGGACTCCATGTTTTGTTGGATTTGGTCAAATTCATCATAGCCATATATAATGGCTCTTTTAGTCTGGGGCGGAAAAATATTCTGTAAACTTTGGGGCTGAGGCTTTATGTTTTCAAAAACATTAAACCAATAATTAATTGATTTTTCGTCTATTGTAGTTCCATTAATGGTTATACTTTTTGGGGAAATACTAAAGTCTAAAAACACAGCGCCTAAGTTTTCCAAATTAACATAAGACAAGTTCGTTGATTTGCTACTCCCTTTAAAATAAATGGAAAAGGAGGCGTTTAAGTCTCGTCGTTTGTGCAATTTAGAATAACTTGAAACCTCTTGTGTTTTTATGATGTTCAGTAATGTTTTAGATTGGGAAGCTATCAAAACACTGTCTATAGTTATTGAGGGTATTGATAGTTTCTGATTAGGTTTCAAGTTTCTAAGATGTGTAACAAATGTGTAAATATAATCTTGATCGGATTTCGAGGTTTGATTATTAGTTTTTTTTGTGACACAAACTAAAAGAGGGCTCTTGCTGTAAATGCTATCTAAAGGCTTAATTGCTTTTTTTAGTGGGTTAAATAAACTAGTTACAGAAGCTAATTCGTTATTGTTTGTAGCATCTTTGAAACTATCAAGTGAATTTATAGAAATTACAATCTCTGAGCTGTTTGGAACGAATTGTTCAATAGAATGTTCTGTATAGCGTGCGTTATTACATCCAAATAGAAATGTAAAAGTCAATATAGTACAGAAAGCTCTGAGCATTAATAAAGTATTATAATTGGTCTTTGAACAAAGATATGACATATAATTCAATGGGTTATTTTTCAGCTAAAAGCCTAAAGGACATTCGGTGGTATTTAGTGGTTCCATACTTTTTAATTGCTTCTCTATGTTCTTTTGTTGGGTATCCTTTATTTTGCTTCCAATTATACATCGGAAATTCTTCATGGATTTTATCCATGTACGAGTCTCTGTAAGTTTTAGCTAGAATGGAAGCTGCTGCGATGTTTAGGAACTTACTATCGCCCTTTACATGTGTTTGATGTGGGGTTGATTTGAAAGTTTTAAATTTATTGCCGTCAACACTAATGAATTCAACCTTTTTTAATTTAGAAATAGAGTTGTGCATGGCCATAATAGAGGCATTTAAAATATTTATTTCATCTATTTTTTTTGGGAATATGTGTGCAACTCCAAAAGAAATAGCTTCTAATTCGATAATTGGTTTAATTAATTCTCTTTTTTTGCTTGAAAGTTGTTTGGAATCATTAATTGAATTACAAGTAAATTTAACTGGTAAAATCACTGCTGCGGCAGTAACAGGACCTGCCAAGCACCCACGCCCTGCTTCGTCAGTGCCACATTCAAAATCGAAATTTGAAAACTTTAGTTTCAGCATCAGTATAGATTTAAATCCAAAATTTAATTTTGCTTTATTACGTAAAAAAACGAAATAGATTAGATATTTGCTATTTTTGTAACAACAATAATTTGTTGTTAGACTTAGAATGTATGAATAAATTAGTTTTAATCTTTTTTTGTTTAGTTTTTGCAAATAGTGTTTTTTCTCAACGCAAACTTGGTTTAGGAGGAGGGGTAGGCTTACCTCAAAGAGGAGCTGATAATGGACAGTTTAGTAGAGATTCTCTTTCAGGAAAGCCATCTAGAAAGTCTGTAAAGAATGATGAAGCTAAGATTCAAGACTATTTGATAATTACACGTGAAAATGATACAATTCAGGTCGATACTACATTATCGATAAACAAAGATTATAAGTTCAATTACCTGCGAAGAGACGACTTTGAACTTTTACCATTTAGCAATATGGGACAGGCTTATAACTCTTTAAGTCACAATTTTAAATCTTCAATTATATTACCTAAAATTGGTGCTACCGCTAAGCATTTTAATTACATGGACTTAAATGACGTTAACTATCATCGTGTCCCTACTCCATTTACTGAACTTATGTACAAAACTGGTTTTGAACAAGGCCATGTGGTAGATGCACTCTTCACAGTTAATACTTCAAATCAATTTAATCTTTCACTTGCTTTTAAAGGAATGCGTTCTTTAGGTAATTATCAGCACATACTTTCTAGTACTAAAAATTTCAGATTTACAACGAGTTATATCTCCAAGGATAGTCGTTATTCATTGAGAACTCAAATAGTGATGCAAGATATATATAATCAGGAGAATGGAGGTCTTTCGGACGAAGATCTTGTTGAATTTGAGTCTGGCAATTCCGAGTTTACTGACCGATCTTTATTTGATCCTTTGTTTGAAGATGCTCAAAGTAATTTAAAGGGTAAGCGATTTCATTTCGACCACTCCTATGTAATTAAGCAAAGAGACTCATTGGATTCCAATCAAATTTCAATAGGGAATTTATTAACTTTTGAAGATAAATATTATCATTTTACTCAGGACTCCAAAAATCTTTTATTTAGTGATGCATTTGTGTCATCGAACCTATCAGATAAATCAACTTTGGAAAGTTTTTTTACTGAATTTAATGCTCAGTACTCAAATAAAAAGCTTGGGACTTTAAAGGCTAGTATAGGTTACAATAACTACAACTATGGATACAATTCCTTAGTTATTTTGGACAATGAAACTATCACAAATCGTTTGAAGGGTGATGTAATTACTTTCACAGGAGGTTATGAAAATAAAATAGGAGCTCTAGATTTCAAAGGAAATCTAGGAGTTAATTTGTCAGGTGATCTGGATGGAAACTTTGTTAATGGAGACGTTTCCTATTCTTTGTCAGATGATATAGATGTCCAAGCCAGTGTTTATATAAATTCCAAAGCTCCTGATTTTAACTTCCAACTAAATCAAAGTGATTATTTAAGCTATAACTGGCAAAATAGTTTTAAAAACCAACAAACAAAGCAATTGGCATTTGCAATTAATTCCAAAAAGCTTGGTTCTATTGAACTGGATTACAACAGCATTGGAAATTTCCTGTATTTTGCAAAAGATTTAAATACTGCAGTAAAGCCCTTCCAATATGGAGGAACTCTCAATTATGCTAGAGTTAAGCTGTTGAATGAAATAAGCTACAAAAAATTTGCTCTAAATAATACGATCCTTTTTCAAAGTGTTTTAGATGGAGATGAGGTTTTTAATGTCCCACAATTAGTTTCTCGACACACGCTTTATTACTCTAATGAGTTTTTCAAAAAGGCTTTATTTCTACAAACAGGAATAACGTTGAGCTATTTTTCTAGCTATGCAATGAACGCTTATGATCCACTTCTTGGTGAGTTTTATACTCAAAATGTGACGGAATTAGGAGATTTCCCCAGATTAGATTTTTTTGTAAATGCTAAAATAAGTCAAGCACGTATTTACTTAAAAGCTGAACACTTCAATTCTGCACTAACAGGCTATAACTATTACTCAGCCCCTAACTATCCATATCGTGACTTCAGAGTCAGATTTGGGATTGTTTGGAATTTTTTCTTATAATTTTTTCATTGTTAACTTATTGTAATTCAGCATTTAAAACGGTGTTATTTTATAGTGGTTTAAAATAGGTAGTTTAAAAGTTGCCAAAGGTAAAAAAGGTTGTATGTTTGCAGCCGCTAAAAAACGGAATTAAAATAGTAAACGTTCAATGTTTTATATTGGTGTTATAAGGTTTGAAAAAAAAGTGATATTATTTTCAAAAAGCATTGTAAGAAACAAAAAAGGGTTTATATTTGCACCCGCTTATGTCCTTAGGACAATGCGTAACGATTAAAAAAGTTCATTAAACATATTGATTGACAGCGTAAAGAATTAATTGGAAACGATTAATTTAATACAGAGAATAAACCATTTTGAGTACAACACATTAAATTTCCTTTAGTTGTTAAGAGTATTAGATTCTTAGGAATCTTAAAAATTAACGATGAAGAGT
>Ga0102812_10002837_pt1 | contig 11508 bp, 13 predicted proteins | sample ColrivemetaGS713_FD_79334 | JGI IMG/M metagenome (GOLD analysis project Ga0102812, IMG submission 79334) | Estuarine microbial communities from the Columbia River estuary - Flood tide ETM metaG S.713 | ecosystem: Environmental > Aquatic > Marine > Intertidal zone > Estuary | place: USA... | reverse complement strand
TTGCTTTGCATCATGTGATCAATTGTCCGCGTGTCATATGGCGTTTACGTCCGTATCCCGCCGTCCGCTCCACACGGAAGCCTGCGGCCGAGAGTGTCCTTCGCACGAAACCCGCTGCTGTGTAAGTCGCGAATGTACCTTTTGGAACGGTATGCGCTGCAACAGACGTCATCAGTTCCCCGGACCATAGTTCAGGGTTCTTTGCGGGTGAAAACCCGTCCAGAAACCATGCATCGGCCTGCCCCGCCCACTTCGGCACCATCCGGCGCGCATCACCGACGATCACCTCAAGCGTGACGCCGCCGTCAAGTGTAACAATCCGCTCGGGCCCCGCCCAGCGCTCAGTCAGTTCCCGACTTTCGGCCTCCAGCGCCGGAAAAGCGTCCAGCGCGCGCGCCATGTCATCGGCCGTCATCGGAAACGCTTCAAAGCTGGTAAAAACCAACTGGCCGGACACCGCGGACTTTCGCCAGGCGCGCAAAGTGGTCAGGAAGTTCAGACCGGTCCCGAACCCGAGTTCAGCGATGCGAAAACCGTCGCGAAACCGGCCAGGAAGGTCATTGCCCGCCAAAAAGACGTGCTCGGTCTCAGCCAGACCGTTGTCGAGGCTGAAATATGGGTCGTCAAACTGGACTGATACCGGCACACCACTGTCATTCCACGTCACATCTGCCATCTGGTTGTGCACGACTGCGCCTTGTATGGTCGTTCTGATCGAGCGCGACACTGATGCAGAGGGCGAATATTGGCAATGGGCGAAGTGACGGTACGCGGTGCAGGTATATTTGGCCTGTCGATCGCATGGGCGTGCGTGAAGCGTGGCGCACGCGTGCACCTGGTCGATCCATATGGCGCCGGATCCGGCAGCAGCGGCGGCATCGTCGGAGCATTGGCTCCACACGTTCCTGAAAACTGGAATACCAAAAAAGCGTTTCAGCTCGAAAGCCTGTTGATGGCCGCCGATTTCTGGCAACAGGTCGAAGACGCAGGCGGGCAGCGGTCAGGATACCTTCGCAGCGGGCGCTTGCAGCCCATAGTCGATCGGGCGGCACTGGAACGCGCTCATGCGCGAGCTGCAACGGCAACAGAATTATGGGGGGATGCAGCCCGTTGGATCGTGCGCGCCGTTCCCGACCATCACTGGGTTCCGCCCTCGCCTACCGGCTGGATGATCGAAGACACCCTGAGCGCCCGCATCCATCCGCGCGATGCCTGTGCGGCACTTGTCGCTGCCCTGAGGGCCAAGGGCGTACACGTTCAGCCAGATGCACCAGACAGGGGCCGGGTGGTTTGGGCCACCGGCGTTTCCGGACTGGCCGCAGTCTCCGCCACGCACGCACGCGCGGTTGGCAATGGCGTCAAAGGTCAGGCGGCATTGCTTCGCTATGATGCACGCGATGAACCCCAGCTTTTTGTCGATACGTTGCACTTTGTTCCCCACGCAGATGGGACAGTGGCCATCGGCTCAACGTCAGAATCACATTACGACGACGAGACCAGCACCGACGCGCAACTGGACGAACTTGTGGAACGGGCGCGTCGCACCTTGCCTGCACTGAAGGATGCTGCTGTCATCGCACGCTGGGCTGGAATACGCCCGCGGGCACGGAGCCGCGCACCGATGTTAGGGGCCTGGCCCGGCCGCACCGACCATTACATCGCCAATGGCGGTTTCAAAATCGGTTTTGGCATGGCACCAAAGGTCGCTGGCGTCATGGCCGACCTGCTGTTGGAGGACATCAACGCGATCCCGGCAGGATTTGAGGTCGCTGCGTCGTTCTGAAGGTCAGGCGCTGGCTTGCATGCATTGCCGCCCATCAGGGCCGCGCACCCAAAGAGATCGCCCCTGACGACACAGGGTTGCGGTTTCAGTGTGAATCAATGGTGACGTCGCGCGAAAGCTGAACTGGCGCAATGGACCAAGCGCCGCTTCGGCCATCAGCATCAGGTGTTGCGCCAGCAATGGACCATGTACCACCAGACCGTCATATCCTTCGACATCGCGCGCGTAGTCCAGATCGTAATGGATGCGGTGACCATTGAAAGTCAGCGCCGAGTAGCGAAACAGCAGCGTGCTGTCAAAACGCACCTCTTTGGCGTCTTCTTCGGTGGTCGCGGCCAACGGAGGCACCGGGCGCGGGGCATCGGCCTCCGGGTCCTCGCGATAGACCAGGTCCTGCCACTCCGTCAGGCACAACACATCATCCTGATAGATTTCGTGGCGCAGTGTCACCAGCCCCAGCGGACCGGTGCGTCCTTGCTTGACCACACTGTTTTCGCAGACACTTGTGCGCATGGCAGGATGCCCAAGACGAACAGGTCGGTCAAACGCCAGTCTTCCACCAGCCCACATGCGGCGTGGCAGACCCAGATCGGGAATCAAGCCCCCGACTTTCGGGTGACCATCCCGCCCAAGCGTATTGGGGGGCTGCGGCGTCCAGAAATAAAGCTGATGGAAAAAAGGGGGCAGGTCATCACCTGCACCCAGCGTTGGCGCCAACCCCATCGCAACCTGAAACGCGGCCGCACGCGCAGGGTCCATTACGTCGCTTTGACTTATCTCTGAGGGGGCGGCATCCTGCATGTTACTATGTATGTAGCAAGGACGCCGCGAATGCATCAATCCCAAATTCAATGTCGGGTACGCGCACTGGATCATCTGGTGCTGACCGTGGCCAATATCCCCGAAACAGTGCGTTTTTACACGCAGGTGCTAGGCATGCGGGGGGAGCAATTCACCGTCGCAGACGGGTCGCGTCGGTGGGCGCTGAACTTTGGGCAGAGCAAGATCAATCTGCATCAAAAAGGCAAGGAATACGAACCCAAGGCCGCTTTTGCCGCACCGGGCACAGCAGACCTTTGCTTTCTGACGGATGCTTCGATCGCGGATTGGATCGCCCATCTGGAAACCCATCAGGTGTTTATCGAAGACGGACCCGTTGCGCGCACCGGAGCGAGAGGACCGATCATGTCACTTTATGTAAGGGACCCGGACAACAATCTGATCGAGGTGTCGGTCAGCAATCCTGACGAGTGATTTCATCGCGCAAGGCCGCCATCAACGCACTGAGTTCACGGACATAGATCTCGCCGGTCAACCGACCCTCGCTGTCGAACTGGTTGCTTGAATCAGCAAGATGGATTTCCGGACCTTGCAGAATGCGCGGCCGGAACGGAACCATGAATCCGCGCAATACCATCTGTGCGCGTTCTCCACCCGCGCGCCCCGCAGCCGCGGACATGACCGCGACAGGCTTGCCAGACCAAACTGGTTTTTTGGTGCGGCTGATCCAGTCCAGAGCGTTTTTCAAAACCCCGGAAGGGCCTTTGTTATACTCCGGTGTCGAAATTAGCACCGCATCCGCTGCGGCAATCTGATCGGCCAGCCGCTGGACCGCTGGCGGGACACCGGACGCCGCCTCATCGTCGCCATTGTAAAGCGGCAGAGAAAGGTCGGCGAGGGAGAAGGATTCAGCCTCAAAAAGCCGTGCGGCTTCCCTGATCAGCTTGGTGTTCGTGGCCTCTGCTCGCAGTGATCCCGACAAGCCCACCAATGAATACTTAGCCATAACTTACTTTCCCGCTTTTTGTATCGTTCGCTTGGGAACACTGGTGCGTCTTCGCAAAAAGACAAGGGCCCGGAGAGAAAGTCCGGGCCCTTGATCAAATCAAACTGCGTGGATCAGGCGTTGGGAACGATGATGATTTCGACACGCCGGTTCAGTGCTTTGCCGGATGCAGACAGGTTGCTGGCAATCGGCTGGCTTTCGCCGCGGCCAAACGCCTGCACGCGGCGCGGTGCCACGCCTGCATTCAGCAGAACCTCTGAAACGGCCAATGCGCGGCGTTCCGAAAGCTGCTGGTTGTAGCCTGCATCACCATCGCTGTCGGTATGACCGATGATCTGGATCGAGGAATCGGGATAGGATTTCAGGTTGCCTGCAACCGAAAAAAGGTCGTTCTGCAGATCGGGGCGCACTGCAAAACTGTCGGTGGCAAACAGAATATCCTGTGGCAAGGTCACGATCAGGCGCTCGCCCGTATTCGTGATCGTGACGTTGTTATTGCCCAGATCGCGGCGCAGGTCCGCTTCCTGCTTGTCGATGGAATATCCGACGCCGGCACCGATAGCTCCGCCGAGCACGGCACCTTTTAGCGCGCCATCGCCGCGATCACCGTCCGAAGAGACCAAAGCGCCCAGCAAGGCACCCGCACCCGCGCCGATCAGCGCGCCGCTTTGCGTGTTTGGATTGTTGGAATTGCCGCCCAACCCGGATGGATCGGTACAGGCCGTCAGAACCAGAGCGCCCGACAGGGCGGCAATGAGAGGGAATTTCAAACGTGTCATGTCTTACTGCCTTTGATGTGCGGCCCCGTTCGGGCAGGGCGTCTTGATTTACATGCGCTTATATAGTGGTGCCTGCAGGTGAAAACACGCGGAAAATTGCATCGGCAGCAACTTGCGCATGGCAAGGCCCGGATTACTCCGCCCGTGCAGACTCATAAGCGAGCATGGCCCGTTTCATCGGCAACCCCCAATGGTAGCCGCCCAGGCCACCGGATTTCCGAAGCGCGCGGTGACAAGGTATCAGCCAACTGATCGGATTGCGCCCCACGGCGGTGCCGACGGCGCGCACCGCCCGCGGATTTCCAATCGATGCAGCGATTTCGGAATAGGTGGTGACCTGACCTGACGGTATCGTCAGCAAAGCTTCCCAAACCTTGATCTGAAATGGTGCGCCTATCAGATACAGCGGCGCCGTCTTGACCGATCCATCCCCCCCAAAGGCAGTGAAGACCCAAGGCCGCAATCGCGCGGGGTCTTCGACAAACCGTGCATTTGGCCAACGCCCGCGCAGATCCTGCATCGCTTCGGCTTCGCCCATTTCCGCGGCAAAACCCATGCCGCATATCCCCTTGTCGGTGCCCATCACAAGTGCCGGGCCGAACGGGCTTTCAAACCAGCCCCAGTAAATCGTGAGCCCCTTTCCTGCGTCGGCGAATTCGCCGGGACTCATCGCTTCCCAACGAACAAAAAGATCATGCAGACGGCCACTGCCCGAAAGCCCGAGCGCGTGGGACGTACCCATGGTGGTAAAGTTGTCGCGCAACAGCGTCTTGGCATGTCCAAGGGTCAGGTATTGCTGATACCGCTTCGGTGACACACCGACCCATCGCGAAAAAACGCGTTGGAAATGCGCAGTGCTCATGCCCATTTGGGCAGCTATGTCATCCAGCGACAATGGGGTTTCCGCGGCATCAATCAAATCGATTGCGCGCCGCACCACCCGGTAATGATAGCCTTCGCTGGCGTCGTCAGATTGGAACTGTGTGTATGTCATGGTGCCAAAATAGACCTGCCCTGCGGAGCTGGCGACCCGAAAAATGCGCTTTCAACCGGCACTCCGAAGATCATCATCGTCGGCATGTTGGGCCGCGTGAACCTGACCCCCCATTTTCAGCAGCAATACGGATTCGCGCAGCGTCAAACAGGGACGTGCGGTTTGCATCACGTCAATGTCCGGCAACCTGAGAGCCTCGATTTCTGTCAGGCTGGCCTTATCCAATCGTTGTAACGCCTGAGGACCAGGAAACATCGTCTCGACCCATGCCCCTTGTGCCATGATGATTTCATGCTTCGCACACATGAAATGCACCAGAACCGTTGGCTTGCGGGACCGGGTGGCCCGGCCGACCGCTGCCCACGCCTTGGCTGGTGCGAGCACCTCAGAGAAGCCGAACAAAGCCTCCGCCTTTGCGGATCGCAAAAAAATTCGATGGTCGCCGGTCACATGGAGGTCTTGGGTCGGAATATTGTGCCCAAGCAGTCCTGCGCGCAGACACAAGGTTGTCTCATTCTCATTCGGATCCGAATGTGCCAAAGGCAGACCCGTACGCCCGATCCAGATAATCGGCTGATGACCACTGTCGCGCGTCATGACATGGTCACCGACTTCCAGCCACTCTACGGGGATATCGCCGTCCCGCGTCGTGATCAACGTTCCGGGCCCGAAACAGGCAACCGAGTTGCGCTCAAAAGATGAGTAATTGTCCTGGGCTGCCTTTCCGTTTTGCGGAACCTTGTCACCGCTGTCGGTCGAGCCCGCATAAGAATAATTCACACCAGACTTAAGTGGCTCCGAGGGCATATACCCGACGACTTTCCCACCGATTTCGATCACATTGACTGAAATCAGTTTCCCGTTCGGATCGGACGGGTTCTGGAACCACATGACCTCTTCAACATATATTTTTCCGTCCGCCAAAAGACGCCCGCCCGGATCACGTACCTGACCAAGCTGGTTTTGATCATCGCCAACTTCGTCCCGGGCCGCATCACCATCAAACTTGTTGTCATTATCCGTTACTGAAATTGACACACGATCCTGAGCAAACTTGTAATTGTCGCCCAGTTTGAGATTCTTGCTGACCGGGTCGATTGTCAAAGCGCCCGGCGCATACCCATGAAACGTTGATGTCGGCATCGCGCGCCCCCTTATCAGTCGTAGAAACGCTAGCTGGAACAGATTAACGACCTGTTCACATCCTTCGGTAAACGCCATGCAATTTTTCCGGGCAGCGGCGTCTCCGTCTTGCCCTTCGAGGCGAAACCTCGCATACGTCGCGCATGACAAAACAACTTGGATATCATCCGATCCGTGAGATCTTCACGAGATTTCAGGAGGCGGATGCCGAACCCAAGGGCGAGCTGGACCACGTCAATGCATACACTCTGGTCGTGGCCGTGGCATTGAGCGCTCAGGCGACGGATGTCGGCGTCAACAAGGCAACCCGCGCGCTGTTTCAGATTGCCGATACACCACAAAAAATGCTCGACCTCGGACTTGAAAGTTTGACCGAGCACATAAAGACGATCGGCCTGTTTCGCCAGAAAGCCAGGAACATCATGGCGCTGAGCAAGATCCTGGTCGAAGATTACGATGGCGAGGTCCCCAGCAGCCGCGCAGCCCTGCAATCCCTGCCCGGCGTGGGGCGCAAGACAGCAAATGTCGTGCTGAACATGTGGTGGCACCTGCCAACGCAGGCTGTGGACACGCATATCTTTCGCGTCGGAAACAGAACCGGCATTTCACCCGGCAAGACTGTTGATGCTGTCGAGCGCGCAATCGAAGACAATGTTCCGGCCGAGTTTCAGCACCATGCGCATCATTGGCTGATCTTGCACGGCCGCTATCACTGCAAGGCGCGCAAACCCATGTGCCCGACCTGCATCATTCGCGATCTCTGCCAATTTGAGGAAAAAACCCTATGACCAAATACGAAGTGGTCGGCATCGGCAACGCCGTCGTCGACGTGATTTCCCATGCCGACGACAGCTTTTTGAACGAGATGGGGATCGAAAAAGGGATCATGCAGTTGATCGAGCGCGACCGCGCCGAAGTTCTGTATGCCGCGATGAAAGATCGCTTGCAGACCCCCGGCGGATCGGTGGCCAATACTGTTGCGGGCGTCGGCGCTCTGGGCTTGCCCACTGCGTTTATCGGGCGTGTCCACGACGATGAACTGGGACGCTTTTATGCGCAGTCCATGATGGATGCAGGAACAGCATTCGTAAACGCACCTGTACCCGGTGGTGATCTGCCGACCTCACGGTCCATGATCTTCGTTTCGCCAGATGGCGAGCGGTCGATGAACACCTATCTCGGCATCTCGACCGACCTGGGGCCGGAGGACGTTCCTTTGGCCGTGGCTTCCGCGGCGCGGATCATTTTCCTTGAAGGCTACCTGTTCGACAAGGATCAGGGAAAAGAAGCATTCCTTCAGGCGTCACGTCAGGGCCGTGCAGCCGGCGGCATGGCGGGGATCGCCATTTCCGACCCCTTTTGCGTTGACCGTCACCGCGCCGATTTCTTGCGTATGATAGGCGAGGAACTGGACTTCGTTATCGGCAACGAAGCCGAAATCCGGTCGCTCTTTGAAACTGACAATCTGGAAGATGCGCTGTCGCGCGTAGCGGCGATGTGCCCGCTGGTCATCTGCACCCGGTCCGGCGACGGGGTCACGGTGATCCAAGGTGACACAAGAATAGACGTCCCGGTAAACAAGGTCGTGCCCGTCGATGCAACCGGCGCAGGCGATCAGTTTGCCGCAGGGTTTCTCTTTGGCATGGCGACGGGCCGAGACCTCAAGACCTGTGGCCTGATGGGCAATATCTGTGCGGCCGAGGTCATCAGCCACATAGGCCCGCGCCCGCTGGTGGATGTAATGGACCTGTTTCGCGCCCAGGGCCTCGTGGACTGAATATGCTGGGTCCAGGGTTCTACGACGTTTCGCCGGGCAAGCTTGCGGTTATCGTCACCCATCTGGAGATGCGTGCGCCTGCCGAGACGCGTGATACGGCATTGCCAGAGGGTATCACCTTTCACCGCGTCAGCCCCGATCTGGCGTGGTACCGTGATATCTTCATGCGGGTTGGCGCATTGGAATGGCTGTGGTTCTCAAGACTGCGTATGTCGGATGAAGCAATGCGCGCCATTTTGGGCGATCCTGCCGTTGAGTTCTATACCCTGCGCCGTGACGGGCGGGACGAAGCGCTGCTGGAGCTTGATTTCCGGACACCCGGGGAATGCGAGCTTGCCTATTTTGGCTTGACCCCTGCATTGATCGGTTCGGGGTGCGGGCGGTATCTGATGGATCAGGCTATCCATCTTGCGTGGTCGCACCCGATCAAGCGGTTTCACGTCCACACCTGCACGATAGACAGCCCTCAAGCGCTGGATTTTTATCGCCGTTCAGGCTTTATTCCGATACGTCAACAGGTCGAGATTGCTGATGATCCGCGGGTTCTGGGCGAACTGCCGGAAACTGCAGCCCCCCATGTTCCGCTATTCAGACCCTGAAGCTTAAAGTTTGTCGCGAAATGTCTCTAACACGCGGGCGTAAACATCGCGCTTGAAGGGCACGATGTGTCGCAGCAATTCCGATGGATTGAACCAGCGCCACTGTGAAAATTCCTGATGTTCGGTCAGAATGTTGATCTGGTCATCGGAGCCGTTGAAACGGATCAGGAACCATTTCTGCTTCTGTCCCCTGTACCGCCCTTTCCACAGTTGCGGCACCAGATCATGAGGCAGCTCATACGGCAGCCACTCGGCGCTTTCCGCCAATATCTCGACCAGATCAGCTGTGATGCCGGTTTCTTCGTGCAACTCGCGCAATGCGGCGTCACGCGGCTCTTCGCCTTTGTCCACACCGCCCTGAGGCATCTGCCACGCGGCGGTGAAATGGTCCTTGCGCTGGCCGACAAAGACCTCGCCCGCCGCATTCAAAACCATCAGGCCGACACAAGGCCGATAGGGCAGTTTTTCAATCTCCTGCGGGGTCATGCGATCACCTTTTCCATTTTGGCGCGGTCCAGCGTCTGGCCGCTGCGCGCAACTGTCTCGTGATGGATAACCAAAAAACCCAACGCCTGAAAGGCGGGTTCCGCCAGCAAGCTGGCATGGGTCCAAAGCAGCGGCTCGTGGTGATCCACCGCCCATTGTTCGATCATGCCAAACAGTGCCCGGAAAACGCCGGTGCCCCGATATTCTGCCAGAATGAACGCCAGATCGATGTAGCCACCCGGCTCGACGGTCATGAACCCGACACTCTGCCCGTTTACATCGCAAACCGCAGTGTTCAGTCCGGCCAAACGCTTGGCCCAGGCTTCAGCGTCTGGCAACTGCGGCACCCACGCGGCCCGCTGCGCCTGAGTATACGGGCTGGGGCCCTCGCGCACAGACGCGTAAAAGACCTGTCGCAACCCCTCTGCGTCCCTCGGTGTTGCCCATCTCAGCATGATCGTCCATTTTTCGGCGCTTCAGGATTGTGACGCGGCGTTCAACGTGACAGCCTTTATGTGAAAATGCGAACTCGAACAAACCGAATTCTTGGAGGATTTCCGATGGCCGACTACCCGCACCTGCTGGCGCCGCTTGATCTGGGCTTCACGACGCTCAAGAACCGGGTCCTCATGGGGTCCATGCACACCGGTCTCGAAGAAACCAAGGACTGGAACCGTGTCGCCGAGTTTTATGCGGCCCGCGCACGCGGTGATGTGGCCTTGATGGTCACTGGCGGGATCGGCCCCAACCTGGAAGGGTCCGTTCTGCCGGGAGCGGCAATGATGACGACACAACAGGATATCGACAACCACAGCATCGTAACCGCCCGCGTCCACGATGCGGGCGGGAAAATTGCGATGCAGATCCTTCATGCGGGTCGCTATGCGTATGGTCCCAAATGCGTGGCGCCCTCGGCAATCAAATCCCCGATATCCCCGTTTCCACCGACCGAACTGGATGAAGACGGCATCGAAAAACAGATCAGTGACATCGTGGCGACCGCACAGCGCGCAAAGCAAGCGGGCTATGATGGCGTGGAGATCATGGGATCAGAGGGCTATTTCCTGAACCAGTTCCTCGTTACCCACACGAACAAACGCACCGACCGCTGGGGCGGCTCTTATGAAAACCGGATGCGGTTGCCGATCGAGGTGGTGCGCCGCACGCGAGAGGCCGTCGGGGCGAACTTCATCATCATTTACCGTTTGTCGATGATCGATCTGGTCCCGAACGGATCAACACACGAAGAGGTGGTCGAACTGGCGCAGGAGATCGAAAAAGCCGGTGCGACGATCATCAATACCGGCATAGGCTGGCATGAAGCCCGCATTCCGACAATTGCCACGTCCGTGCCGCGCGCGGCCTTTGCCTGGGTGACGAAAAAACTGATGGGCAAGGTCTCTATTCCCGTCATCACCTCGAACCGCATCAACACGCCAGAGGTCGCCGAAGAAGTTCTTGCCACCGGGTGCGCCGACATGGTGTCGATGGCACGACCCATGCTGGCAGACGCCGATTTCGTCGCCAAGGCAATTGCCGGAAAATCAGCGCATATCGCGCCCTGCATCGCCTGCAACCAAGCCTGCTTGGACCACACGTTTTCAGGCAAGATTTCCAGCTGTCTGGTCAATCCGCGTGCCTGCTACGAAACCGAACTGGTTATCGAGCCTGCGGCCAGGATCAAATCGGTTGCAGTCGTAGGCGCAGGGCCGGCCGGGCTGTCCTTGGCCATCACCGCAGCGCAGCGCGGCCACAAGGTCACCGTATTCGACCGCGCCAAGGAAATCGGCGGACAGCTGAACATGGCCAAACAAGTGCCGGGCAAGGAAGAGTTCTGGGGACTGGTTGACTGGTACCGTGCCATGATTGCAGATCTTGGCGTGACTGTGAAACTGGAGACCGAAGCCACGGCGGAAACCCTTGCAGGCTTCGACGAGGTTGTCATCGCCACAGGAGTCGTTCCGCGCGATCCCGGCATTCCGGGCCAGGATAGCCCCAACGTGGTCGATTACATCGACGTGTTGCGCCGCAAGGTGAACGTCGGCAAGCGCGTCGCCATTGTTGGCGCAGGCGGTATCGGCTTCGACGTCGCGGAGTTTCTCGTGCACGAAGGCACCAGCCCGACCGAAGACCTGCCAGCCTGGATGAAGGAATGGGGCGT
>Ga0102812_10002834_pt1 | contig 11519 bp, 13 predicted proteins | sample ColrivemetaGS713_FD_79334 | JGI IMG/M metagenome (GOLD analysis project Ga0102812, IMG submission 79334) | Estuarine microbial communities from the Columbia River estuary - Flood tide ETM metaG S.713 | ecosystem: Environmental > Aquatic > Marine > Intertidal zone > Estuary | place: USA... | reverse complement strand
TACACCAGAGTACTTTTAACAAAAGAAAGAAAAAATTTATCTCCATAAAAACGACGGTGGGCAGGAAAAAAATAATAAAACATAAATAAAATGCCTAATGTTTTCAAACTAAAATGAACCCAGCCCAAAATAGGAGACACACTTAATATTGGCTTTAATTTATCTATAAAAAAGACCACTAATATCATTACAAGAAGAAAAGAAAAATAGTGAAGTGTAAATATGGCATGATCAAAATAATAATACTTCTTTTTGTTATTAAAAAGCCATAAAATAAAAGCAAATATGGGCATATAAATAAACAACACCTTAGGGAAATTATGACTAAAGGACTCCGAAAACTCCATAAATATCTCTTCTTCTGTGAGTTCTTCTTCTATTGTAAGCCACTTTTTAAGAAAGTAATTTTTAGCTGAATTAACCTTGATGTTTTCGGCACCACTTTTTTGCAATGAATCTAATTCATTAATGTTTTTAAAGCCTAAATTTATAATTCCTTTAGAATTAATCTCTTTAGTTTCCTTTAGCAGCTTTTTAATTGTGTCGTTGTTATCTTGAGACAGCACACCTATTTTTGTTAATCCATCAATACCTCTCCTTTCAATATGCAGTGAATCTATTGAAGGAATATTAGTCTGACTTGTCGATTTTTCTACAGAAGGAATATTAATTTTCTCTATTTCGTTTGGAAAAACTGAAATTATAAAAAACGTAATGAAACTTATAAAAATATAAAGTCGGATAGGATCTAAATAGTATAAACGCTTTCCAGACATATAGGCTTTAGATAAAGCAGCAGGTTTGAAGAGCAAATTATAAATGGTTCTCCAAAATGCATTATCATAATGTGTGAAATCTTTAAAAAAATGACTAAAAATATGATAAAAACTCTTACGGGTTTCTGTGTTTTCTTGTCCACAATTTGGGCAAAAGCGTTCCTTAACAGTATAATTGCAGTTAAGGCAGGTTTTATCTTTACGTAAAGGTTCTTTTCCCATGAGTGGCTATTGTAATCTTTCTGTGTTATTTAATTAATCAATTTATTGCATACAATAAATTGATTTAAAAATATTTTACTTGGTATTTGTATTTTATGAAGCCAATTAAAAACCTATGATGCATTTTTAAATCCTCTAGGTAATGGTCTATAGATATAATAATTTAAGACTTCTTCAATGGCTACTTTTAATGCTTTATTGATTGGTAATACTATATTACCAAGCTGAAAATCAATTTGATTAAGATTCATATAATAATCGGTAAAAATAGGGACGTAAAGACCTTTGCTAATTGCTTCGTCAGCATTTTTATAACTACTGTTTTGGCCTTCCTTTATAATCGTACAAGTTGCCAACCTTAATTGCCCAATCTTATCCCTACTGCCTGCATATCCAAAAAGACGACAAATAAGACCTCGGTATTTATAGTTTCCGCAACGTCCTTTATCATTATTCAATATTGTAAGTGGTTGATAAAGAAAGCAAACAGATTTAGTTGTGTTTTTTAACTCTATAAGCGTTTTTTCTGCTTCACCATTTAAAAAAAGATGAAAAGCCCAGGGTAAAAATTCTAATGGAGAGGCATCAATATTTGGTGTGGTGCAACATTTACCACAGCCTGCTATACAATTTAAATTTGTATGGACTTGAAATTTAGAAATTTCAACATCGAGACGTTCAAACAAAATCTCAACTTGCCTTACTTTAGATTCTATAGACATTAATTTTTAGCTAATGTAGTCTATATTAAATGAAATCTGTTTAAAACTAAATTGAAAGTATCCTCATTACATATAGTTATATAAATTAAACAACAAAACTTAACACCATTTGTACACTACTAAGCTTTCAATTTGAAATATGTTTTCCTTGCCAGAGATTTTTTTCTACTAATTTTTTATCAATCTTATCAACTATTTCAAAATTTTTTAATCCATTCCATTTCGGAGCAATTAATAGATCTGTTGGCGACTGACTAATAAACCTTTCAATAATGATATCTGGTCTTAAAAGCGCGATAAAATCGGTTATTAAGTCTATATACTCGTCTAACGAAAATAAGCTGAATAATTCAGGATTCTTCTTTAATTGAATTGCCATCATGGTATGTTTCACAACTTGTAATTGATGAAGTTTCAATGAATTGATTGGTAATTTTGAAATTTCTATAGCATGATTTAAAATATCTTCCTTAGTTTCTCCTGGTAATCCTATAATGAGGTGCGCTCCTAAATGCAATCCTTTGTTTTTTGACAGCTCGTAAGCCATAACCGTTTCTTCAAACGAATGGCAGCGGTTTATTATTTTAAGTGTTCTGTCTAGGGTGCTTTCAACTCCAAATTCTAAAGAAATATAATATTTATTCGATAATTCAGATAAAAAATCAATGAGGTCTTTATTAATGCAATCTGGTCGTGTACCAATTACCAATCCTATAACTTTAGGATGACCAATAGCTTCTTTGTACAATTCTTTTACCAAATCTATGTCGGCATATGTATTGGTGTATGCCTGGAAATAGGCCAAATATTGCTGTGTTTTATATTTTTTAGCAAAGAATTCGATACCTTCATCTAATTGCTGTGTAATACTTTTATCTGGTTTACAATAATCAGGACTAAATGTATTGTTATTGCAATAGGTGCAACCTCCTACTCCTTTTGTGCCATCTCGATTCGGGCAAGTAAAACCTGTATTTAAAGACACTTTCTGAACCCGTTCAGAAAAACGCGACTTGATAAAAGAAGAGTAATCGTTGTAACGTTTATTGTTGTTGAATTGCATTAAATTTACCATATCAAGACGCAAAAGTAATAATTAGCTACTTCAATATTTCACTAAAGATTAAAACATAATAAAGTCCAGCTAAAACAAATACAATACCCGCAACATATCGCATTGCTTTTTCAATTTTAGTTATTCTGGTATAAAAAGCTCCTACACTATTTGCTGTGAAAGCTAATAGATAGGTGAATAAAAGAACAGGAAGCCCTGTGCCCAACGCAAAAATAATTGGCAAGTAAAGACCATCTGCACTCGATATTGTTATAGGTATAAGCATCCCAAAAAATAATGCAGCACTATAGGGGCAAAAAGCTAAGGCAAATACAACACCAATAAAAAAAGCTCCTAACAAACTTTTTGTTTTAAATTTTTCTGAAATCTTATCTGAAAAATTAAATCGTCCTAAAAAATTAAGTCTGATAATATTGAGCATTATTAGCCCTAAAATAACAAGTATTGGTCCTAAATATTTTTCACCATTTTGATTAAAAAAGCGTGCGATATGAAATTTACTCGCACCAAAATAAAGTATTAAACCAATGGTAGTATAACTAAATGCCCTACCAAATGAATATATTAACCCACTTAAAAGTACTTTTTTTTTGCTTGAAATGTTTTTGGAAATATAAGCTGTAGCTGTGATATTTGTTGTTAGCGGACAAGGGCTAATTGCTGTCATTAGCCCTAATACAAAGGCGGATATAAAAGGCACGTTAGAACTTTCTAATAGCGATTGCAAATAATCCATTAAAGAAGTTTTAATTCGTTTTCAATTTTTAGTTTCAACTCCTTGGCAAATGCTTCCTGTTCATTTCCTTTCAAAAAAGCAAAATTTGTTAAGTCGATATGTTTTTCAATGCCACCGCTTATAACATTTAAATAAAGAGCAGTCCCTGAAGCTTCAAATGATTCTGCAAGTTTTTGGTTTTCCTTTTTATCTACATTAATAACTTGAAATGTAATTTTACCTTCCTTAACTTCTTTTGCAAAATAAGTATCAAGAGTATATTTAGTATTCGCTTCAATAGCATTACAAGTCATACACCTGTGTGTAGAATGAAAATCGATAACTTCTATTTTAGTAATAGTTTCATCTTTTGTAGCTTTCTTAGATTTATCTTGTCCATTACAAGATGTTAGAATTAAACTAAAAGCAAGAACTGATAAGAATTTAAATTGTTTCATTTTTTATTTGTTTTAAATTATAAAATCATATTAAATAAGTAACCCGATATTATGATACATATCGTTACTACTCCGAAGAATATACCTATTAATTTTAATGTCATTACTTTTTTAAGAAGCATAGCTTCTGGTAATGATAATCCCACAACGCCCATCATGAATGCAATGGCGGTACCTAAAGGAATCCCTTTTGTAACTAATACCTGAACTACGGGTAGTATTCCCGCAGCATTGGAATACATGGGAACTGCTACTATAGTTGCGATTGGAACTGCAAAGAGATTATCTTTATCCATATACTTTTCAAAAAAGCCTTCGGGAATATAACCGTGCATGAAGCCACCAATAGCGATTCCAATTAGTACATAAGGCAAAACCCCCTTAAGTATTTTAAGCACCTCGTCCCAAATTATTGGCAACCGTTGTTTAAAAGTTTGCTTTTCTTGAAGAAAAATATCTTGTTCTCTTTGGGCAGATGCTAAAACATCTTTCACCCATGGCGTTAAATAATTTTCTAGTTTTAACTTTTGAAGAATTACGCCCGAAATGGTCCCTAATAAAATGCCACTTACAACATAAATAATAGTTGTTTTAACACCAAACAAGCCTACAAATAAGCCTATTGCCACTTCATTTACTAACGGCGAAGTGATTAAAAACGCAAAAGTGACTCCTAAAGGAATTCCCCCCCTTACAAAACCTATAAATAATGGAACTGACGAGCACGAGCAAAACGGTGTAACCACACCAAACAAACTCGCCATAAGGTATTCTAAACCATATAGTTTCTTGCGAGATAAAAAGTTTTTAACCTTATCTATTGGAAAGTAACTATTTACGATTCCCATAAAAAAGATAACCACAAAAAGAAGTATTAAAATTTTTGTAGAATCGTAAATAAAAAAGTTCAAAGCTTCGGCTAAATGATTTTCGGGTTGCATTCCCAAAACATCATATACCAACCAATCTGCAATCTGCTGAATCCAATCGAACATATTATGCTATTTAACAACATCCAACTTATGAACGGCAATTTCCGCTTGAGTTACTTTCAGGTTTATGTGCATTGGAATTTAGTAAATCCAATACTTCTTTCTTTGATGGTACTCTACCTTTTATAGTTACTATTCCATCTATCACTAATGCAGGAGTAGTCATAACATTAAAAGTGATTATATCCATAATATCCTCAACTTTTTCAATAGTTGCGTTAAGATTATTTTCTTTAACAACAGATTCAACGATGGAAGTCATGGTTTTACATTTTGAACATCCTGTTCCTAATACTTGAATTTTTGTAGTCATTACTAATATTTGTTTATCGCAAATAGGCGATTTGATTACTAAAAAATATATCAATCGAAAAACGTATGGAATAACGATTTAGCTAATTTCCAATTCTCTTGATTGATACAATACTTTATTTTAGGTGATTCTAGTTCACCTTGAATTAAACCTGCATTTTTCAACTCTTTTAAATGTTGAGACACTGTTGATTGAGCAATTGGCAATACATCTACTAAATCGCCAGTAAAACAACAGGATTGATTTTCTAAATGTTTTAAAATTAAAACACGTGTAGGGTGCCCTAAAGCTTTAGCAAATTTTGCTAAAGCCTCGGTATTTTCATCATATTCAATATGCTCTAAACTTCTTTTCATTTCTTATCGTGAATTTACGATTAGTTTTTTGATTATTACACGTTACACCATATATTTTTAATGAAAATCTTATTTCTTTAAATCTATCTGTTTTAAATTTTCAATGCGGTTTCTAACCAAAAAATCATCAATAGTTTCAAAGTGCTCGATAACACGTTGGTCTTTAAATTCAAATACCTTTTGAGAAAGTCCTTGTAGAAAATCACGGTCGTGAGATACTAAAATTAAAGTTCCGTCAAAAGATAATAAAGCTTCTTTTAGCACGTCTTTCGATTTTAAATCAAGGTGGTTAGTTGGCTCATCCAGAATAAGCAAGTTAACCGGTTCAAGAAGGAGTTTCACCATGGCTAATCGGGTTTTTTCACCTCCAGAAAGCATACTTACTTTTTTATCGATATCATCACCTCTAAACATAAACCCTCCTAGAATTGATTTAATTTGGGTTCGGATATCTCCCATGGCAACTTCATCAACCGTTTGGAAAATGGTTAAGTTTTCGTCGAGCAACGACGCTTGATTTTGTGCAAAATAACCAACCTTTACATTATGTCCCAATGCACATTTCCCATCAAAATCTATTTCACCCATAATGGCTTTTATCATGGTCGATTTTCCTTCCCCATTTCTTCCCACAAACGATACCTTCTCACCTCTGGAAATAGACATATTGGCGTTTTTAAACACCACATGTTCGTCGTAAGTTTTTGTCAAATCCTTTACTGTTACAGGATAATCGCCCGAACGCTGTGATGGTGGAAAACGCAATTTCAAAGCAGAAGTATCTACCTCATCAATTTCAATAATTTCTAATTTTTCAAGCATACGTTCGCGAGAAGTCACCTGATTAGTTTTAGAATAGGTTCCTTTAAAACGCTCTATAAACAACATATTATCGGCAATAAATTTTTGTTGTTCGCTGTAAGCTTTTATTTGGTGTGCACGCCTGTCTTCACGTAATTGTAAATAATGTGAATAGTTAGCTTTATAATCGTAAATACGCCCCATAGTTACCTCAATGGTTCTATTGGTAATGTTATCAATAAAGGCTTTATCATGCGATATTACCATAACTGCTTTAGCTTTGTTCAATAAAAAGTCTTCTAACCAAATTACCGATTCAATATCAATATGATTTGTAGGCTCATCTAATAAAATTAAATCTGGTTTTTGCAGTAATATTTTAGCCAACTCAATACGCATACGGTATCCACCACTAAATTCACTGGTTAATCTCGTAAAATCATCGCGTTTAAATCCTAAACCACCTAATGCTTTTTCTACTTCCGCATCATAATTTACATCTTCTAAAGCATAATATTTTTCTCCTAAGTCGGATACCTTTTCAATAATACCCATGTATTCATCCGATTCGTAATCGGTTCTGGTTTCCAATTCTTTATTTAAACGATCCATTTCATCACGCATAACAAAAACATGCTGAAACGCTTTTGAAGCTTCTTCAAAAACAGTGCAGCTATCTTCCGTTAATAAATGCTGTGGTAAATAAGCAATAATCACATCTTTTGGATAACGCACATGCCCGCGGGATGCTTTTTGAACACCTGCAATAATCTTCATCATAGTAGATTTTCCTGCTCCATTTTTACCCATAAGGGCAATTTTATCATTTTCGTTAATGGTGAAGGACACCTCACTAAATAAGGCGCTTCCGCCAAATTCTACCGCTAAATTATCAATTGAAATCATAATAAATTTTTAAAGTTGCAAAGCTATAAAAAAGCAGCATAGTAAAAAGAATAAATATATTTATGAAAACAGTTGTTTATCAATCTATTAAAAATAGTATCTTCGCGCCTTATTTAGAAAAAAGCCTATTATGAAACGTATTAACGAATACAAAAAATTGTTTAGTGTTGAAAAAGAAATTGACCTTAAACAACTTAAAACCACTTACAGAAATTTGGTAAAAGAGTGGCATCCGGATAAGTTTCAAAAAGGTGATGAAAAAGCTATTGAGGCTGAATTAATGAGTCGTCAAATAATTGATGGCTATCATTTCTTAGTTAGTATCGCACCAGAAACCAAAGCTGCTAATTTAGAAGATTATAACGAAACCATTAACAGTCCGATTATGGATTGGCAACATAAAGGTTTGGTTTTAGAAATGACCTTTTTAGATGGCAATACCTATGAATTTTTTGGTGTGAATAAAGCATTATATATAAAGATTTGTCAATCTGATAAATTGACTCGTTTTGCAAAACGTAATGTTTTCAATTCTTTTATTTACAGAAAAATTAAGAAGAGCGAGGTAGCCGCTTAGACTGTTAGACCTTTTGATTATTAGAATTCTTCTCTTCAATCCACTTACTCATAAACTTAGTGCTTTGTAGGGTATGATGCATTAGCATTTGTCCTGTGAAGTTGCTGAGTCGTTTTTCATTGAGTCGTTGCGCGGTTGTATCAATAATTGAATTAAGTTTTTGTTGCCATTCAGTTTTGTTGAAACGTTGATTTACCATTTGAAAACCATTTTGTTGTTTGTCTGTCCAAAGACTTTCATCTTGATATAATTGGACTGTCTTGTTGGCAAATTCTTGTGGGGTATCTTCAATAAAACCATTAACATCAAAACCACCAAACATCCCCTCTGCCCCTACTTCTGTTGTAATACACGGCGTCCCATTTTGCATCGCATCTACCAATTTGCCTTTTAATCCGGCACCAAAACGAATGGGCGCTAAACACACTTTAGCATTTTGCATAACTTCATTTACATCTTCAGCGAATCCTTTTATCAAAAAACCTTCTTTTTCATTTTGAAGTTGATTTGCTTTTTGAGATACATACGCTCCATAAATATGTAATTCTGCTTTAGGAAGTTGTTTTCTAATTAATGGCCAAATGGTTTCTTTTAAATACAACACCGCATTGTAATTAGGCTCATGTAAAAAATTACCAATACTTATAAAATGTTTCCTCGCTTCAAACTTTGGAAGCTTTTGAATATGCTCTTCAGAAAGATTCTCTAACATAAATGGTAAATACATTAGTAAATCTTCATCTACTTTAAATTGATTTTTAAGAATGTCTATTTCAGTTTCTGATATAATTAAACTAATATCGCTTCTATAAATACTCGCGATTTCGCGCTTTGCAGTGTCATTGAATAAATAGGATGCATTAAAGGTCTTTCCGTCTTTAAAAGCCTGATGTCTACCTTTACGTAAGCTATGTAAATCTTCGGTATCTAGAATTCTTAAGGCGTCAGGGCATTGTTCAGCAACACGCCAACCAAATTGTTCTTCCATCATAAAACGATCGAACAACACAATATTTGGTTTCAAATTCTTAACGAACTTATCAAAACTGGAATGGTTTAATTCTATTGAAATTTGCGATACACCAATACTTTCTAAATTAAAAGCATTATCGCTTTTAGCACATGGACTTGTGAATGTAATTTCATAATTTTGAGATTGAAAAAAGGCTATAAGCTGCATCATTCTAACACCAGCTGCAGAACTTTTTGGTTCTGGCCATACAAAACCTATAATCAATATTTTTTTCTTCATAAAAAAATCTAAAATATCAATATTCAAAAACACAAATTCCAAATACTGATTGAAAAGCGCTGGAATTTGTGATTTTTATTTTTTTTGGAATTTAGAATTACTCTGGCTTTGGTTCTAAACTATATTTAACACGTACAAGTTTAGCCCAATCAACAACAGATTTTATTTGAGCATCATTAAGTTTCGCTTGGCTATGTGTCCAAGTATAAGAATTTAGCGGCATCTCTTTTTTTTCAACCATTTCTATCAATTCTTCAATTTTATGGTCTTTACGTTTTACAGAATTTCCAACCCAATCAGAAAAATTAAAATGTTTTTTTCCATCTTTTACATGTTCTGCCAACCAATAATTTACAGGTGTAATATTATTATACCACGGGTATCTGGTCACGTCGCTATGGCAATCGTAACAAGATTCTTTTAATATAAGTTTTACATCTTCAGGCGGATTTGTTTCGGCTAAAAAAGCATCGACAGAAGCTAATGTCCCTTCGTTTTTTTGTGGTCCGAAAAATTGGGCTACAACAAGTGCCACGAATAACACTAATAATATCTTTTTTAAGATTTTCATTTTGATTAATTTTAGAAACCTAAAAATAGCAAATTAAATATGACTTTAGAAGAATTTTATGAGGAATTAAGCAATGTAAATGCATCGCGTGAAAACCGATTAAAATATGCAGATATGGTTTTAAAAGACATGAGTTTGTTTCCGAAATTAATTGACATTATGTTTCGGGTTGATGATAAAGTTTCTAGTCGTGCAGCGTGGGTATTTGAATTTGTATGCGCCGAGTATATTTATGCTATAATTCCTTATTTAGACACTTTTACAAGCAATCTTAAAAAAGTTCATCTCGATTCTTCTGTAAGGCCAATGTCTAAAGTTTGTGGATTTATTGCTTGCACCTATTACTCAAAAGAACCTAACACTTTAAAAAAAGCTTTAAAACCGCTTCATATAGAACGGATAACTGAAGTTTGTTTTGACTGGATGATTAACGATGAAAAAATAGCACCAAAAGCGTATGCTATGGATACTTTATTCCTTTTTGGGAAAGACTACGATTGGATTCACCCAGAATTAGCTCAAATTCTAGAACAGGATTTCCAGACCCAAAGTGCGGGATATAAAGTAAGAGCAAAACGCATCCTTAAAAAAATTAATAAACATTTAAATTATTAAAGTTTCATAACATTTTTCAACTCAAGTTCAGAAATAGTTAAAAGTTTACTTGTAACTAATCTTGAAGTTAGTATTTTCCAATTGTTATCTGCTTTAAAAATACTTTTTAAGATAGGTTTTGCTTTATCAAATTCTTTATTGTTTAACAAGTTAATGGCGTACCAATATTGCATTTCTAGATTTTCTGGGAACAAATTTTGAGCACTCAAATAAAGTGTTTCTGCTTTTTTTGAATTCCCGACCTCCATAGCCAAATCGCCTTGATTCATATAATCATATGCCCTTTGAACTTTAACAAGTCGCTCCAATTCTTCGATAGGATGGCTACTATCCTCCACTCGTAAATCCATAACCGTATCTTCCCAAGAATTTCCTGTAGATTTTCCTTTAACAATTAAAATAGCTGCCGACTGACTTCCTCTAATATCACCCTTTTCGGCTTGAGCAGCCTTAAGAGCTGCCAATAGTCGTTCACTAAGTGTACCTATTGTGTTTTCAAAAGCGTATGCCATAGCATCCCAAACTGTATTATTAAGCATCATATTTGCCTGTGCAGAAAAATTCTTTCCTTGTTTATGTCCTGCTTCTGCAATACATAAATCCCCTGTATGCGAGGCTACATTTCCATTAGAATCTAAAAATGCAACTTGTCTATACATTTCACCAGAATCATTTGCTAATAAGACATCTAACGCCTGTTGTGGTGATAAACCTTGTGCCATTAAAGCTAAGCCTTTTGGCCCATAACTTGGGTTTACTAAGGATTGTGTGGCTACCACTCCAACTCCAGCCTGTCCATAAGTTACCACACTCCCGACACTAAACCAATGGCTTTGTACGGCAACACCCAAATCGCCAGTAACAGAATCTCTGGCAACAATGGAATAGGTATGAGTAAATGGCTCCGATTTTTTATATACTTGCGAAATAAAGCTTTGGCAATAAAAAAAAATTATGAGAAAAGATAATTTATTCATTTTGAAAAAATATTTTTGTGTTAATATAATACTTTTTAGTCTTTAGTCATAGCACGAAAAAGATTATCTTTGCAACTTCAAAAAACCAAACAGAACATGTCATTATCACCTTTAAATGCCATCTCTCCAATTGATGGACGCTATAGAAGTAAAGTAAATGAATTAGCACCTTTTTTCTCGGAAGAAGCGCT
>Ga0102812_10002831_pt1 | contig 11522 bp, 9 predicted proteins | sample ColrivemetaGS713_FD_79334 | JGI IMG/M metagenome (GOLD analysis project Ga0102812, IMG submission 79334) | Estuarine microbial communities from the Columbia River estuary - Flood tide ETM metaG S.713 | ecosystem: Environmental > Aquatic > Marine > Intertidal zone > Estuary | place: USA: Columbia... | reverse complement strand
TGCTACTCTTTTTTGCATTTCAGGATTAGATCTCTGGACGGCATTCAGTTCAACTGCATTGTCATATTCACCGGTTGCAACGGAAGATACGGATCCTCCGCCCATACCGATCCTGTAATTATCTCCACCCATTACGATGATCAGATCGCCTTCTTTTGGATCATCCTTATGGCTATCCTGTGCTTTTGCATAACCCACACCACCCGCGAGCATAATGACTTTATCAAAACCAAGTTTCTTATCCTTCGTAAAATGCTCGAACGTCAGCAAGGATCCACAGATCATTGGCTGGCCAAATTTATTTCCAAAATCACTGGCGCCATTGGATGCTTTGATTAAAATTTCTTCCGGATTTTGATACAACCATTTCCTTGGGGCTGTATGAGACTCCCAGCTTCTGTTTTCTTCCGTTCTGGGATAAGCCGTCATATAAACGGCCGTTCCGGCAAGGGGCATACTACCCTTCCCTCCGGCCATTCGATCCCTGATCTCGCCTCCGGAACCAGTGGCTGCGCCATTGAATGGTTCTACCGTCGTCGGAAAGTTATGGGTTTCCGCTTTTAAGGAAATAATACTTTCGATTTCTGAGGTCGAAAAATAATCTGCCGCATTCGCAGTATCGGGTGCAAATTGTTCGATCTTAGGACCTGAAACAAAAGCCACATTATCTGAATAGGCTGATACGATCCTGTTTTTGTTCTCTGAAGAAGTCTTTCTAATGAGTTGGAAAAGTGAAAAAGGCATCTCCTTACCGTCAATGATGAAGGTACCATTGAATATTTTATGTCTGCAATGTTCTGAATTAACTTGTGAAAAACCGAACACTTCACTGTCTGTCAATTTCCTGCCTAAACGCTTACTCAATGCATCCAGATAGTCTATTTCAGCTTCATTTAGTGCCAATCCCTGTTCTACATTGTATTTTTTAATGTCATCAATGTATTGAATTCTGTCTGCTGTCTTATCGTTTTGGAAAACGGTTTTACCCATCCCCTGATATTCATTCTGGAGCATCGGATCAAATGAAGACTTATCTGTTTTGACATAAAACTGTTCGATCCGCTGAATTGACTGCATACCCATATTCTGAGTTATTTCAACGGCATTCGTACTCCAGGGAGAGATCATTTCTTTTCTTGGCCCTATGAATAATCCCTCAATTGTATTATTTTTCAGGCAGGTAGCACCATCAAAAAGCCATTCGAGTTTTTTAATATCTTCTGGCATCAGTTTATGGCTACTCTGAACAACAAAAACCAATGCATTATTTTGACTAAAGAAAGTAATCATTTCACAGACATTTTTGGCATTGAATCCCGACAAGCACTTCCTTTACAAAGTTCTTGTCGAATAAAATTGATTCAATAGAATTATTTATACAACAAGAGGATAAGCTGAAAAAACGAATACAAATTTGCAGTTTAATTATAAGTAAATATAATATACGTGGTATTTTTTATTTTTAAGTAGTGTATATTTCAGAATAATTTAAATATTAATTTTAGTTAGATCGCAACTAATGCTGAATCATCGAACTTTAAGTTTTGTGCATTAGTTTATTTTAATAATTTTGCGTAAAAATATAATCATATGTCAGGTCATAGTAAATGGTCAAAAATTAAAAGAAAGAAAGGAGCCAATGACGCTAAAAGATCCAAGATCTTTGCGAGGGTTCTGAAAGAGATTACAGTAGCAGTAAGGGAAGGTGGAAGTGGGGATCCTTCTTTCAATCCCAGACTACGATTATCCATAGCGAATGCTAAGGGAGTCAACCTTCCAAAGGACAACGTAGAGAGAGCGATCAAAAAAGCACTGGACTCTAAAGATGAGGCCTTATATCAACCCACTTTTGAGGGTTACGGACAAGGCGGTGTTGCTATTTTTATTGAAACAACCACAAACAATAATCAAAGAACTATTTCAAATGTCAGAGCTATCTTCAATAAAAGAAATGGCAGTATGGCAACTTCAGGATCTGTGAGCTTTATGTTTGACAGAAAGGGGATATTTTATTTTGATGTAATGGATTGGGATATTGAAGAACTGGAACTGGAACTGATCGATGGTGGAGCAGAAACTTTCGAAATTGATAGTGAAACCAATGAAGCTGAAGTAACTGTGGATTTCACTAATTATGGCGATATGCAGAAAAAACTGGAGGAGCTTAAAATCGAAGTAAAACAAGCTAACCTGGAAAGAATTCCCACGACCACTACAGAGGTTAGTCTCGATGATGCAAAAAATGTACTTCATTTGATCGAAGCACTTGAAGAAGATGATGATGTGAATGTTGTTTTTCACAATCTCGAAATAACGGAAGAGATCGAAAATTTAATGAATGAATGATAGCGGAATTTGATTCCTTTAGGATGTAATTTTGCTTTTGTGGCTTAGCAAATGGTTTGGTCCCGTCTTTTATTTACATTTATCAATATTATTATTATTTATGATTTCCAGAAATTCCATAGATCAGGTTTTGGAAACTGCTCAAACGGAGGAGGTCGTAGGTAATTATGTCAATCTAAAAAGAAGGGGTGTTAATTTGATCGGTTTGTGTCCTTTTCATGATGAGAAAACGCCCTCTTTCACAGTTTCTCCAGCAAAAAACATATATAAATGTTTTGGCTGTGGCCAGGGAGGTGGTGCCGTTAATTTCATAATGGATCACGAAGGTTATAGTTTTCCTGAAGCCATCCGCTACCTGGCAAAAATGTATAATATCGACCTGGAAGAAACGGTCCCGAGTCCAGAAGAGGAAGCAAAATCGCTTAAAAAAGATAGTTTATTCATCGTAAATGAATTCAGTAAGAATCATTTCATTCATAATCTGCACAATACACAGGCAGGTGTAAACATTGGTCTGAGTTATTTCAAAGAAAGGGGCTTTCGTGAAAAAACGATCAAGGATTTTGAACTTGGTTTTGCACCGGATGAATATGCAAATCTCACTGAAAATGCACTGCATAAAAGTTACAATAAGGAATTCCTGCTCGAGCTGGGCCTCAGCACCCAAAATGGACGGGATTTTTTCAGGAACAGAGTTATTTTTCCTATTCACAACCTTTCCGGAAAAGCAATCGGTTTCGGTGGCAGAGCTCTGACCAATGACAAAAAAACACCAAAATATCTCAATTCAGCCGAATCTGAGATCTATAATAAGCGAAAAAGTCTATACGCTTTGTATTTCGCCAAGACTGCCATTAGAAAAGAAGATTCATGTATTCTGGTGGAAGGTTATACGGATGTAATAAGTCTGCATCAGGCCGGCATACAAAATGTAGTGGCATCTTCCGGAACGGCACTAACAGATGACCAGATTAAATTGATCAAACGATACACGCAAAATGTGGTTGTGATCTTTGATGGAGACCCTGCCGGAATTAATGCTGCATTGCGTGGCATGGATTTGATCCTTGCCCAGAATATGTATGTGAAGATTGTCATTTTGCCTGAAAATCATGATCCGGACTCCTTTTTAAGAGCTTCTGGCCCGGCTGCATTTCTGGGCTTTCTGGAACAAAATTCAAATGACTTTATACTATTCAAATCCAAATTGCTTGGAGATAAAGCCAAAAATGACCCGGTTGCCAAGGTCCGGGTGCTAAAAGACATCGTTCAAACGATCTCTAAAGTTCCTGACCCACTTGCAAGAAGCACCTATATAAAGGAATGCAGCACCATACTGCAAATAGATGAAAGTGTCCTGATCAGCGAAACCAATAAGTTGATCAAAAATGAAATAAAGCAACGACGGTTCAGAGAAGGACTGGAAGAAGGCCGGCAAAACGATCTTTCCGTTGTCGTAGAACCGGAACAACAAAAAAAGGCAAGTTCACAAAAAGAACAATTCACCGGAGATACGGATCAGCACCTTGAGAAACAACTTTTGCACCTGATGATTAATTATGGTGACAAATTGTATGATGAAACCAATGAAACCTATGTCGTTGATTTCCTCCTGGAAAAAACAGCTGAATTCATCCCCTATTTTGAAAGTGAATTCTACACCAGACTTATCATTGAGATCCTGGATCAAAGAAAAAAGAAAGTAACCGTTGATCTTAAATTCTTTATGAATCACTCAGATGAGTCATTCCGAAAATTTGCCATAGACGAATCAACAAGCATGTACAACTATGCAAACTGGTCGGAAAAAGGGATGGAACTGCAAACGCAAAACATGCCCGATTTGAATTATAAAAGTGAATCAGATCAATTAACTGTCTGGTTTCACTACAGGAAACTGGATAAGATCATCTCTGAAAATCTGAAACGTCTGAAGGAGATCGACCCGTCTTCAGAAGATTATATCATCACCCTCAAGATACACCAGCGTTTACTTGAAGAAAAAAAAGAGCTGGCAACTGTTCTCAATATCGTTATTAGCTAATATCCCCTGTTAGATTCATTCATCCAAACCATATGCTGTTCTGGCTATGATCTCATTCTGAAGGTCCTCGCCCAGGTCGTTAAAATAATCACTGTAACCTGCAACCCGAACAATCAAGTCTCTATGGTTTTCCGGGTTTTTCTGGGCATCTTTCAAAGTTGCTACATCGATCACATTAAATTGGATATGATGTCCGCTCATACTGAAATAACTCCTGATCAACGCAATCAATTTGTCATAATTGCTTTCATGTTCAAAAAAGGAAGGAAGGAATTTTTGGTTAAGCAATGTTCCCCCGGTACGGATCTGATCGATCTTTCCGGCTGATAGCAATACAGCCGTAGGCCCTTGGGTATCCGCACCCTGGACAGGAGAAATTCCTTCAGAAAGTGGTAATCCCGCTTTTCTGCCATCCGGCAAAGCACCGATAACACTTCCAAAATAGACATGAGAGGTTGTTGGCAATAAATTAATCCTGAATTTGCCATTTTTAAAGGTATCCCTTCCATCAACAGAGGTAAAAAAGGCCTCGAACAATTGATTCAATATTTCGTCCGCAAACAAAACATCATTCCCATATTTTGGAGTCCTGTATATGAGTTCCTTTCTGAATTCTTCGTTATCAGCAAAATTGTCCTCCAGAATATTTCTGAAACTGGAAAGACTGATATGCTCATTGTCAAAAACATGATATTTAATTGCGGCCAGGCCATCCGTTGTACTGCCCGTTCCGACCCCCTGAATATAACTTGTATTGTACCTGGCTCCTCCCATATTGTAATCCATGGCATTTGCAATACAATCCTCGGTAAATAAAGACATGAATGGAACCGGAAGATGATGAGCATTGATGTATTCAATCCGATTGTTCCCTTCTATTTTAATATCAATAAAATGCTGTAATTGATGTTCGTATGCTTGAAAAAAGGCATCGTAAGATTTAAATGAATCCAAGGTTCCTGTTTTCGGACCTATCTGCTTTTCCGTTCTCGGATCAAATCCATTATACAATGTCAATTCAAGAATTTTAGCGAGATTGAAATAACCGGTCAGGGTATAACTCTCCGTACCAAAAGCACCCGTTTCGACACAACCACTTGCACCCCCATTTCTAGCGTCGACAATATCCTTACCCTGCCTTAATAATTGATCAATGATCCCGTCCGTATTGAAGATCGAGGGTTGTCCAAAACCAGTTTTAATGATTCGCAAAGCTCTTTTCAAAAATGCATCCGGATTTTTCCTGCTGATCTGAACCATTGAGCTGGGCTGAAGCAGGCGCATTTCCTCTATCACATCCAATAGAATATAACTCATTTCATTTACAGCATCCTCCCCGTTTTGATCCAGACCCCCAACATTGATCAAACAAAAATCAGTATAGGTATTACTCTCAAGTGCAGTTATGCCAATTTTAGGCGGTGCCGGATGATTGTTAAATTTAACCCAGAATGATTGTAATATTTCCCTGGCATATTCGGGTTTGATCTTTCCGCAGGCAATGTCCGCTTCATAAAATGGCTGAAGATGCTGGTCCAATCGCCCCGGATTATAGGAATCCCAGGGATTTAACTCCGTAATTATGCCAATGTGCACAAACCAATAATATTGAATCGCTTCATGAAAACTTTCTGGTGCATGAGCCGGAACCTTCCTGCAAATAGCCGCCATGTTGATGAGTTCAGTTTTCCTGTGGGAATCGTTTTCCTCTTCTGAAAGTTTTTCCAACTCCTGCGCATGACGCTCTGCAAATGCTATGATAGCTTTCGCTGTGATCTCCATTCCGTCCAATTCAGCCAGCTTCTTTTTATCTGAATGATTCGACCTGCTGATTTTAATCTCTTCTATGATATCAAGCATCCCTTTTTTATAGATCATATCTCCGGCCACCGTATGTCCCGGCGCTCGCTGTTCCTGGAATTCCGTAAAAATACCAGCAGCGTAAGCATTCATCCAGTCATTGCTAACCGCTTCCATGATCCTGTCCCTGTTGGTTTTATCTTTCCAGAATGGAATGATCAGTTCCTCATACGCTTTCCGGGTTTGAGGGTCTACTTTAAAAAATACCTTTTCTCTGGAGTTCAAAATATCCAGATCTTCAAGAGAATGCAAAGTGATTTCAGGATAAGTTGGCGTTTGTTTTGGAGCAGAGCCTCGCTCCCCGACGATTAATTCTCCAACATTTATACAAATGTATTTATTCCTTAAAATATGGGCAAAACATCTGGCCCGTTGAACGGGAACAGGATCATTTTCATCGAGTAGCTCTTTATAAAATTCCGTAACCAAAAGAGCTCGTTCAGCATCGATCCTGTAGCTTGCCCGGAGACTATTTTCTCTTAGTTTAAATATTCTGTCTGTTAGCATTTTTATATTTTAACCACCCGTAATTACCGGCTTTTGACTTGAGCTTAATATCCTGCGAACGCTGACCAGATCTTCTTCAGCTGGTACGGTAGTGAAATTTCTGCTTTTTCCCAAACTGAAGCGTGCATTTTTAGCATTACCCAGCTTGTGATACGGCAGCAAATTTATTTGTTCCACGTTTTCCAGTTTATATATATATTCTGCCAAAAGCGTCAGATCCTTTTCTGAATCATTCACCCCCGGGATTAAAGGAAAACGAATAAAAATCCGGGAGCCTCCTTCATTCAACATCTCAAGATTGTCGAGAATGAGTTTGTTGGACACGCCTGTATGCATTTTATGGACCCCATCGTCCAAATGCTTGATATCATATAAAAAAAGATCCGTTTTATCCTGCAGTGTTTTCATTTTGGAGGCTTTTATAAAACCAGTTGTGTCCAAAGCTGTATGAATGTTTTCTGCTTTACTTTGACTCAGCATTTCATGCAAAAAATCAAACTGCATAGATGGTTCACCACCGGAAAAAGTAACTCCTCCACCTGAATGCTCATAAAATATTCTATCCCTCAGTATATTTTCCATCAAGTCATCAACAGAGATTGTTCTGCCAACAACATTCGACTTTCGAATGTCATTTTGTTCGCAGACGCCAAGATCATAAACTTCAATTTTGGGATTCCGGCTTTCTGGATTATGACACCACCAACAGGATAAGGGGCAGCCTTTGAAAAAGACGGTTTGCCTGATGCCCGGACCATCATGAATAGCAAATCTCTTTATGTCAAAAATAATTCCTTCCATGTTAATAATTGAAATCTTAAAATTGCAGGCTGGTTTGCGGGGAGAACCAACTAAAATATCCAACATTCATAGAGGCCTTTCCCTTCCCGGGTGCACATTTTAATATACATTTCGCCCAAATTCATATTGCTATTGCTTCGTGATTATATTAGTTGAAATATTCAACAGGAACAATTCGACCGGGATACGCAATCAAAAGCGATCGAATACCTGTTCAAATGTAATTAATATTTCAATATTCAGCAATAAATTTCACTGCCCGGATCAATCCTGGATTATAATTTTAACTTCAAGCCATTCCGCCAGTTTTGAAAAGGCAATTTTTTTCTGAATTTCGCTTAAATCATTGATACGCGTAAGGTGGGAACCGTCCGCATTCACCAGACCGACAGAATTGGTATTGACTCCGTCTGGAATAAAAGCAGTTGCAGACCAAGCATCATTTTCTCCATAGACAAAAATGAAATTATTAGCAGAATTCTCCAGATAGTGTTGCACCTTTTGCAAGGGTTCAGGATTATATTCTACGTTGAATTTTTCAGGAATGAAAGAAGCATAATTGCTTACATAGGAATCGTATTCTTTCAGGTAACCCTGGAGTGAATCAGTGGTATAGCCATACATTCCCAATTCGGCATAAGCCTGATAAAAGAAAGGGAAAAAATATTCGATGGAAGATTCCGTAAAAAACCCGGGCGCATCGATCAGAAATAACTGTTCTACCAGATCTTCTGCTTCCGCCTCCTTTCCAGGAATCAAGTCACACTGTGCGCCCCCACTCCATTGCCAGTAGGCAAATTCGTATTCCAAAACAGACAATTCAAAAGCTTTCTCTGTTGACATTGGGTATTTCAACTCTTTTTCATCGGATAGGTTTTCAAATGCTTTTAAAGATTCTGCGTAGGATCCCAGAATGCTTCTTTGAAATTCCAAAACTTTACTTCTGCATTCAGGGGTACCAACCTGATCTAGAAAAGTATTTAATCTCGTATCTTCCTGAGCCAGGTTGACCGGCGCTACGTAAGGAATGGATACGTCAGCGTCATCCGGAAAATACATACTATGAAATATGGTTGCCTGTCCGCCCTTGCTGATTCCTGTTGTGATCCACTTTCCTTTATATACCTGCTTAAGTATTTCAATAACCCTGTGGTGGTCATTTGCGGCTTGTTCGATGGTGAGCACGGAATAGTCCAGATTTGCCGGAATAGATTCCCCAAAAAAGCGATGTTCTACATGCATAAAATTAGAGCTCAGCCAAGGCACTAATTCACTTGTGAATGTATTGGATGGCACACTATAGCCATTTATATTCATGACCATTATGGCATTAAAATCAGTATGGTTTAAATATACTTTTTGCTCAAAATAGCCTTTACTTAAATCGAAATGATCTACCGGCTGTTCTATCATTAATTTGAAAGACGCTTTAAAATTGATGTTGTTTGTTGGGATGCGTTCAACGCGGATGCCAGGCAGGTCTTCAATGGATTTTTGCAGATCTTCCATGATCTGAATATTTTCAATGGGAGGAATCGTCACAATATCCTCTTTTTGTATATTTTTTTGAACTTTACATGAAGTAAATAAAGCCAATATTACCAAACTTATCAGTAGTGTTTTTCTCATTCAATATAGATTTACAGAAGTAAAAGTGTTATATTGAAATGAAGATAGGAAACTTTATTGGGGTAGGGAAAATTTATGTTTTAAAACCTGAAATGGATCAGAAATTTAATTTTGTAATATCGATCACAAATTGAGTAATGCCCTTAATCAAATCTAAATTGAAAAAATTACTTTCTTCTATTTGTTCTTCTGCGAGCTCATTTTGTACCTGGCTCATTTTTTGCCGGGAGCTAAGATCTGAACTGTCTATTTGTAAAAAAAGAAGCGAACCAAAACTGATCACACTTGCAATTATCCAAATTCTACCATGTTGTAATATTTTCTTCATTTCCATTTTTTAAGATCTAAAGATTAAGAATCAAAAAATCTGTTTTTAGGTTCAATGCAATAAAGACTATTCTAAATATAAAAAGGTTGCAAAATTGATAAAATAATTTCTTTACCCAAGCCTATCATCTATTATAGCTTGTAAAAATAACATTAATTGAATCAATTTATTTCTTTATATCCATATTATAATTAATAATTAGACAAAGGAAGATAAGATGGCGACAAACGACAGCTTACCAAATTTCTTAATCCAGCCTCAAATCTTCAATTCTTATGCCGGGATATTTACTCAGGTCAAAAATGAAATCCTGCTTATCACTTACAATGCTTTTCAAATTAAGATCCGTGAATCTCATTCTGCTTCCATCGCTATTTAATATCAACAAACTTACAGGACGATTAGAATTGATGTTCAGGTCAATTCCAATTTTTTTATACTCGCTGAATTTCCCTATCGGTTTAAAATCTATCCTAACAATTTTATGCCCCTGCTTATTAGTATACTCATTTGTGATTGCATACACATACTCCTCATTTTGATAGAAATTCAAAAAATAATTCGGGGACAAACTATTGGCCGGATTCTCATCGAGATCATTGATTTGAACTTCGTTTCTGTCTTTGAGGTAATACCATACATAATTGCCATCCTGGATGATCAGCTGATCTCCCAACTCCAGTCTGTATTTGTTTTCTGAAGATCTGATCGTACCATTTTGTTCTGTTCCCGTACCATCCGGATTACTAAATGAGAAGCCAAATTTCAATTCATACATTTTTATCGCTTCGATCTCATCAAGCACATTCTTTAGTAATTTAGTGGCTTCCGGATCAGAATCCCCGGAGGAAAGGAATTTATTTTCCTGTGCATTTATGGTATTTACGGCTAGTAAAAACACTATATTGATGAAAAGAAATTTTTTAATAATTGCAGATATCATATTATTCCAGATTATTTGTTCCGTAAATAAAACAATTTATTTTATTGATAGTTACTTAGATTAGAAACATTCACATAATTATAACATTTGATTTGCAAAATGCGCTCAGAATTTTCTAAAACAAGCATTTTTTCGTCCAAAAAACGGGAACAGGACAATGCTATCTACTTAAAAGGGAGTATTAAAATATTTAATATCTAATAATAATTGAAATCAGAATGTTATATATTAACTTTGTTAAATATATAAAAAACATAGCGCAATGTCAGATAAAGAAAAATTAATATCAATCCTAAGTGGATCCGAAAATCCTTTAAAGTCCGGAGAGATCTCAGAAATGGGTAACATCGATAAAAAACAAGTTGATAAGATCATAAAAGAACTAAAGCTAGAAGAAAAGATCTACTCTCCTAAAAGGTGTTTTTATGCCATCAAGGAATAAGACTTTTCCAGGCTGTGATTAGGGAAAATCCTAATTATAAGTTAAATCATCATTTTCTATTAATAAACTGGTTCATTTCTAGTTATAATTAAACCAGGAATAAAGAGTTAATTGCAAAACAAACTTTTTAAATATTTAATAAGTGGCAGATAAAAAGGAACGGATAAAAAAACCGGTAAAGCCTTTGACCAAATTGGTCTATGCTATCGCTATATTTATATTGGCGCTCATTTTCATTTTAGGTTTCATAAGCAAGAATAATGCAGTACAGAACTGGTATGCCGCAAAATTATCAGAATACCTGACTACCCGGTCCGGAGGCTACGCGATCACGCTTGGGGTAACAGAGGCATCACTGATCAAGGGCATCAAAGTGCATGACCTAAACATTAGAGATCTTGAGAACAATGTGATGTTGAATGCCCGGACCATCCAAACCAGCCTGCGGAAAAATTTGTTTTCTGTGATTTTCCAGAATAAAGTTAATTTGGAGGATATCATTATTGAGAATGGGCAATTAAATGTCCGGCAATATGAAAATGATTCCATTAATAACCTGGCGCGTTTTATCTCAAACCTGAGCACAAAGTCCGGGAGTGAAAAAGTTTGTAATCCCCTGGAC
>Ga0102812_10002830_pt1 | contig 11526 bp, 7 predicted proteins | sample ColrivemetaGS713_FD_79334 | JGI IMG/M metagenome (GOLD analysis project Ga0102812, IMG submission 79334) | Estuarine microbial communities from the Columbia River estuary - Flood tide ETM metaG S.713 | ecosystem: Environmental > Aquatic > Marine > Intertidal zone > Estuary | place: USA: Columbia... | reverse complement strand
TTTGAAATTTATTAGTTCTGATAATCAGAGTTTGTCAATTTGAAACACGATTAAATAGTGCCAAATCAAATTGAGCAAGTATTTAAAACAAAGGTCGGAGTAACTCCCTTTCCATAATAATTCGGCCAATCAGTTTAACCAAGCCAGCTCCTGTTTCCCTTACAAGTGTACCAATCTGAACTAATACTATTCTAATACAATTATTGTTTAGATTGAAGTTTATTCCCATTTCTGTTTGGTATTCAGTTTCATAAATACCGATCACGTCGAGATGTTTTACGTTAATTAATTAGACATAAATACCGAATATTAGTAACTTTCTTGGCAATGCAAATCAATTAGAGAATGAGTCAACAAACAAATACATTAGAATATAATTCTTTCGCTGGAATTGTTAGAACATACTTTGAACTGACCAAGCCTGGCATCACATTAATGGTTTTAATTAGTATGATGATAGGGTTTTTTATGGGTTCTTTATCAATTGGTTTTAACTGGATTGTTTTTCTACACGTTGCGTTTGGCACATTCTTAACTGCGTCTGGCACTTCAGCATACAATCAATATGTTGAACGTGATTTAGATAAGTTGATGAAAAGGACTAGCAAGCGTCCCCTTCCTACCCACAAAATTACTGCTTTAAATGCCTTTTTGTTTTCTGCAGGTTTAATTTTACTAGGAGTTGCTTATTTAACAATAAATGTAAACCCTGTTGCAGCAGCAGTAAGTACATTAACTTCAATTCTTTATTTAGGGTTTTATACACCATTAAAGAGAAAATCTTTCATGAATGTTTTTATTGGGTCTATTCCTGGCGCTTTACCTCCTGTTGGAGGTTGGGCTGCGGCAACCGGCTCTATTGATGACATTGGGATGTGGTTATTATTTGGCATTGTGTTTTTATGGCAAATCCCTCATGTAATTGCAATTGCTTGGTTATGTAATGAAGATTATACTAAAGCAGGTTTTGTGATGCTTCCTAAAAATGATAAAAACGGAGCTATATCATCCTACACTTCTCTTATCAGTGCTTTATTATTAATACCAATATCTATTCTGATTTTTTATTTATCAATTGCTGGTTTAACGTTTTTAGTTTCTTCTTTAATTGCCGCAATTATCTTTACCGTTTATGCATGGAAACATTTAACTGAAAAGCAGCATCTCTCTGCAAGAAAATTAATGTTTGCATCGTTAATCTATCTACCTGTTGTTTGGGTTTCTTTATTTATTGATAGAATCATTCCTCTTTTCTTCTAAATAAAGCTGGTTAATTCATTTCAACTTTTAGTGTGGTCTCACCATTTAATCTCTTTAAGAGTATTAATTAACCTTGTCTTATTCTTTAAGAATCTCCGTCAAATTCAATCTTAATTAATTAAACCATAATCAAATTAATTAATCTTAAACGTTCTATTTATACTGTTGAATAATCAAAGATAAGTTTTGTAATACTTGTTTAGCCTCCCTTTTAAAACCCTATTCGAAACATTGAATACTTTTTTCTAGAAAAAAGTTTTACGTTACAGCATACAAAATATCATAATTGATACTAAGTTTATATTTCAACCCCAAATTGGTTTTCATCTGTAATGCCTTAACGTTATGCAAACTCTTTTAAGTACTTTAAGTTCGCACTTTTATAACTCATTTGAATTAATTCCACTCAACTATAATTTAATCAATGGGTTAGATTGGGCTATCTGATTTACCCCAAATCTCTTTATTTCTTTTCTTATTAGCATAACCGCTAATACCAATACTAATTTCATAAAGCAAAATAAGTGGTACCGCAACCATTACTTGAGAAATAGGGTCTGGTGGGGTTAAAAATGCTCCTAAAATGAAGAACACAACAATTGCATGTCTACGATAAGCTCTCATGAACACAGGAGTTAACAAGCCAATACGAGATAAAAAGTACGAAACCATCGGCAATTGAAAAATGATTCCCGTTGATAAAACCCACATAGTTAGCGACGAGAAATACTCATTAATATCAAAATCATTTCTAACTAATTCCGAAATTTGAAAATGTGTAAAAAATTGAAGTGCAAATGGCGTTAGGATAAAATATCCAAATGAGACTCCAACCATAAACAAAAAACTGATGAAAAATACAACAAATTGGGTTTTATGCTTTTCTTTGGATTCTAATGCCGGTGTTACAAATTTCCAAATTTGATGAAAAAATAGTGGCGCACCCATAATAATCCCTACCATAAATAAGGTACCCCAAAAAGTAAAAAACTGGCCAGGTAACTTCCTACTTTGTAATGTAATATCCATGGCATCAATTCCTAGCCATTTATAAACAATAAAATCTTTACTTACAGGTCCTAATAAAACATTTTTAATTATAAAGTCACTAAAAATAAACGCAATAATTACTCCTACTGCAATCCCAATTAAACCTTTAAGAATTCTCATTCGCAATTCTTCAAGATGGTCAATAAAACTCATCTCAGCTTCAGGATCTTGTTTAGGCGCTTTTGCTACCGGAGGTTCCGAGCCCATTATTGCTCTTTTCATTTTATAATATTGAAGTATGTTTCTAAAAAAAACGTTCAGTTTGAAGCTTTAAGGTTTCAAAACTGAACGCAATCATCTTTTTATTAAATTCAGGAGATATGATTAAACCGTTACGAAATTATACAAAGGATATTTTGTACAAATTTCGTTTACTTCACTACCCACTTTATACAAAATATCATCATTTGTAGGGTTTGATAAAGTAAGATCAATCAATTCTGCAATTCGTGTGAACTCAGCTTCTTTTAAGCCACGAGTTGTCATTGCAGGTGACCCAATTCTAATACCAGAAGTCACAAAAGGTGATTCTGTATCGAATGGTACCATATTCTTATTTACTGTAATTTGTGCTTTTTCCAAGACTTCTTCTGCGAACTTACCATTTAGACCTTTTGAACGCAAATCAACTAAGATTAAGTGATTTACAGTTCCATCAGATACTAATTTATAACCCAATTCTTTTAAACGCTTTGCCATAGCTTGCATGTTTTTTAGAACTTGAATCTGATAATCTTTAAAACTAGGATGAAGAGCTTCTCCGAAAGAAACAGCTTTAGCGGCAATTACATGCATTAAGGGTCCACCTATTGAACCAGGGAAAACTGCAGAGTCTAATAGTTCACTCCAGTTTTTTAATCTGCCGGACTTCGGTGCAACTTTACCTAATGTGTTTTCAGAGTCTCTACCTACTAATACCATTCCACCTCTTGGACCTCTTAAGGTTTTATGAGTAGTTGTAGTTACTACATGGCAATGAGGCATCGGATCATTTAGTAATTTTGTTGCGATAAGGCCAGCAGTATGCGCCATATCCATCCATAAAAAAGCTCCTACTTCGTCAGCAATTGAACGGAAAGCAGCATAATCAAAATCACCTGTATAGGCAGATGCTCCAATTGAAATCATTTTTGGGCGAATCTTTAAGGCTTTATCACGGATTTCGTCCATATTTAAGCGTCCTGTTTCTTTGTCAACGCCATAAAATTCTGCGTTATACAAAATACCAGAAAAATTCACAGGTGAACCATGAGTTAAGTGACCACCATGAGCTAAGTTAAAACCTAAAAAGGTATCACCAGGTTTCATAAAGGTTAGATAAACAGCCATATTTGCTGTTGCACCTGAATGCGGCTGTACATGTACCCAGTCAGCACCAAATAGCATTTTAGCTCTTTCTCTTGCTACGTCTTCTACTAAATCGACATACTCACATCCACCATAGTATCTTTTGCCAGGCAAGCCTTCTGCATATTTATTGGTTAATGCCGTTCCCATTGCACAAATTACTGCTTTAGATGCAAAGTTTTCGGATGCAATAAGTTCAATATTGAAATTCTGACGATCAGTTTCTTTTTCAATTAAACTATAGATTTCAGGGTCTTGAATATTTAAAGGCTTCATTTGCTGATTTTATTGGTAAAAGTCGACTGGTTAATATGGTGCTAAATTTACAAGATTAAAGGCACTTATCGGAACGATTTAGCGATTTTTTTGAATGGTAAATATTTTAAAAATCATTTATTGTCCTAAATCTTAAATCTTAAGGTTGAATCAAGAATTCTCCGATAGTTAATCATTCATTTTGATTCCATTACTTTGCTTTTATTTTAAAGATGAAATCTAACACTGATAACTATCTTCCCGTTAGTTTATGAATTTTGCCGACACGTTTTTCATGTCTTCCACCTTCAAACTCGGTTGATAAAAAGGATTTAACAATATCCGTTAATTCACTATCTGAAAGCGTTCTTCCTGGTAAACACATCACATTTGCGTTATTGTGCTGTCTAGTTAAACTGGCAACTTCCGAATTATACACAAGTGCAGCTCTTACATGATCAACTTTATTAGCAGTCATACATACTCCTTGACCACTTCCACATACTAAAATCCCTAAGCCGTACATGCCATTTCCAACTGTACTTGCTACTTTAAAAGCATAATCAGGATAATCTACTGAATCTGTGCTGTAAGTTCCCATATCAATGGGTTCAAATCCTAAATCAATTAAAATTTCTTTTACTTTTTCTTTTGCTGGGAAACCAGCATGATCGCTACCGATGGGGATTTTCATAATATTTAAACCTAAATTTTAATTGTTTAGCCCAAAATACTGTGAATCATTCTTAATTCCACATATTGTCTAATTACTGAGTATTTTATTTTGAAATAGGTATTCAAGTGATTAAAAATCTTTTAAAATTGGATTAAGTACGAAATCAACCTGTCTTTAATTGTTGAATACTACAACATCTAGCCTTTAAATTGATTCTTTTTGTAAAGGTTTATACCTATTTCAGATTAGTTTTAAACCATGGTTATTAATTTAGCAATACGATATTTACACACTATTTCTCATAAGATGTGGAATTCTGATTTTTTGGCTTAAAGAATCAAATGGTTCACTTTCTAATTAAACTTTTTTCAGATGAAAATTCTTTTGTTTTTTTTTGTATTACTTTTTACTCGATTTGATATGTGCTTGGCTCAAAACTATCAATTTGAGTTTAGTAAAGGGAATGTTAATCCAGATTTCCTTAAAATTTCACCTTCTGGTAAATACCTGATTAGGGGCAAAAAAAATGCTGGATTTAAAATTACAGATAACGACAATCCTGATTTTGTTCGTTATTTGGCTCATTCAGAAATGCCTAAAGATATTTTCTTCTCTCCTGATGAAAATACTATTCTTATAAATTCGAGTGAGAATCCAGAATCTATTTTAAATCGAAATCTGCCCGTAATTTATCAGATTGAACAAGACAGTAAAAAGACATTTCCGATTTCTTGTCGAATCTTCCCTACTCCTTATTCGGATTCTATTTTAGTTCAATCAAATTCAACTACTTTAGAGATAGTATCTGTTGAAACTTTTTCTACTGGTAGCAAACACCAATTACAGCAAGAGATAAAACAACTTTCAGTTTCAGGAAATGGAGAAAAATGGGCTCTATACTTTGGCCAATCAATAGCTTATGGCCTTTTTTTTGACTTAATACAGTTAAAATCTCTAACTGTTGATTCAAAAATAAATGCTCTCTCCTACTCTTATACTGGGAATTTTTTAGGTGCAGGTTCGTCCAATAAGTTGATTATGATCAATACGCTCACAAATGAAGCTTATCAACAACCAATCACTTCTACTTCACTGGTAAAAATTCAGCAATTTGATGATGGAATCACGAATGTTATAAGCGCTTTGCCAAATTCTATGTATCAATCTAAAATGATTAGTTGGACAGAAAATAAAACCGATACCATTTATTTGACCAATACATCCATTCATAGTTTTACTAAAAACAGATTATTGCAAGTATTTTTTGATGAAAATGGCTCAGCATTTTGGTCAAAAGATGAAACTCATGAAACAAAGTATCCCCTTTTTTTTCCATCAGGAATTCAAACTTTTAATGTTGCTCGAAAAGTATTATCTGTTTCGAATGAGTCTTTTAATCTAACTTTTAATGCATTAAAAAAATCTGTATCCACAGTAAAGCTTGAAAAAAATAGCTCCGTTATTGAGTCTATCAATAAAAAAAGTGATGTAATTCTGTTTACAAGTCCAACATCTGAAAATCAGATTTATTCTCAGATTATCCCATTTGAAACAAATATCGCCATGAGTAAAACTGCATTAGGAGTAATTCACAAACGCAGTTATTGGGCTCAGTCAGACACCTTGTTTTTTAAGCTTTTTCCAGAACAAAATGCCGTTGTATATGTTGGGCTATACCCTGACTCTACCACAAATCAATTCTACTCTTCGCCATTTACTTTAGATTTTGAGCCTATTGCCATTTTTGCAGGTTCATCAGGTAATAGCATTTGTGTCTTAGCTCAAGATAAACGGCAAGTTCTTTATTATGAATTAAATTCTCAGTTTTCAAAAACCTTTCAAAAAGATTTTAGCCAATTAGTTGATATCCAATTTTGCTTCAATGATTCACTATTATTTTTTGATTTAAAAGATGATAAATCATTCTTTTTGAATCCTCACTTAGGAACTACAACGACTTTAAATGCACGTTTTAATGAGTTTCAAAGTATTTCTGCCATTTCTGATAATCAAGAAGTGATTCTAAATGGATTTGGTGAAATTATACTTTTTACTCAGTCCAAGGAGTTTGGAATCACTCAATCGAAGCCCATTGCAACAAGAAACGACATTATTTCCATCAAGAATTATAATTCTTTTTTCTTCATTCATCGTGTTAATGGACAAATCGATATCGTTTCTAAATCCGATTTCAAGACTATTTTGGGCACTCTTGTAACTCTGATAGATTCCTATGTTTTTGTAAACCCAAATGGTGAATACGAAGGAAATAAAGAACTTTTAGACTCTTTTTATGTAACGGATGGAAAAGGGAAACGAGTTAAAAAAGTGATTTACTCATTCAGGGCTGGATTGATTGCTGAATTGTTAAAATGAACTTCTTAATAGCCACTCCACCAATCTTGAAGTTCAGGTAATGGATTTCCCAATTTAATTTGCTCACCAATTTTTGGAATTACTAAAGTAATACCTTGTTTTTTTGCTTCTTCGATAACTTTAACTGCCGGATCATTCCAAGAATGCAATGACAAACTAAACTGTGCCCAATGAATCGGTTGCATCACTTTTGCATTTAAATCAACCGACGCTTTTACTGTTTCTGATGGTAACATGTGAATTTCTTGCCAACGAGGATCATATTGACCACATTCCATCATGGCAAAATCAAATGGGCCGTATTGTTCGCCAATTTCTTTAAAATGTGGTCCATAACCCGAATCACCACTAAAATAAATAGACTCTTTTTGTGTCTTGAAAACCCAAGATGACCACAATGTTGAAAAGCGATCAATAACTCCTCGTCCTGAAAAATGTCGTGCAGGTGTACAAATGAGAGCAATATCTCCAATCGATGTTTCTTCACCCCAAACCAACTCTTGAATTTTATTTTTGTTGATATTCCATTTTTCTAAATGAGCACCAATTCCCAATGGAACAATAAACTGCTTTGTCTTCGGAGCTAGTTTTAACACTGATTTATAATCTAAGTGATCGTAATGATCGTGAGAAAAAACAATAGCATCAATTTCGGGTAAATCATTGATTTCAAATACTTTTTCTGTGGGAAAGCGATTGGTTCCCAACATTGGATGTGGTGCAGGACTTGGTCCAAACATCGGATCAAGTAAAATATTTTTCCCATTCATTTGAATTAAAAATGCTGAGTGTCCCAACCAAGTTATCACTGTTTGAGAATCTGTGTTTGCAAAATCTTCTTTGGTTAATCGCTTAGCAGGAATTTCTTTAAGTGGGAATCGGTTTTGAGCTGTTAAAAAATCTCTCAAAATAGTATACATGCTTGTGAAGTTCATATTCATCGGTGTCGGAATTTGATTCTGAAACTTCCCATCTTTGTACAAACCGGTTTCTTTATAAATAACAGTTCTATTTTCGAGATGAATTCCACCAAATTCAGGACTAACATTTATGAAAATGGTAGCTGCAATTAAAATTAGAAGAATAAATCCAACAAGATAAATCATGATTTTCTTAATGACTAAGACCATATTTTGACAGTTTTAGAAAAAATAATTTTTGAGTCAAATGTTGCTAAAGGTACTGATAAAAGCTTCGCAGTTGTCACTATAAGTCTGTCAGCTGGATCTGCATGAAAAGATTCAGGTAATTCTCTCTGAGCAAGAACAAGTTTAGTATCAACGCCGATTACATTCATAAATTCAGAAGAACTTGCTCTTGAAATCCATTCATCTAAAGGAATATTCAAGCTTATTTTTGATTTTCTTTCTAGCATTTCAGCTTCCCAAATGCTTACCCAAGATAGAGCTAATTGTTTATTTTGAGCCAATTCATCCAGCTTATTTCGTTGAATAGTTGAAAGTTGTCCTGTACCCAATAACCACCAAATCCAAACATGAGTATCTAATAAAATCATTTAACTGAAGGTTCGTTTACACTTAAATAGGAAATAGAATCATCAAGATTATATTGATCAAAACCGCTACTATTCTCTAGATTATCTTGAACAGTTCCAGAGTTTAAAAGACTTTTCCAAGGTAATTCTTGAGATTTTATAGTTTCTTTTGGTGCTAATTCATTTTCAAGAGCTTTGATAAAGAACTCTTTTAAACTTGTTCCGTTTTGAATTGCTGTTTATTTTGCTTGTTTAAATAGCTCATCTGGTAATTCAATTGTTGTCTTCATTACTTTACCCATATTTATGGTTTTATGGTTTATATAAACTACTTTTTAATATTAATAAATCAAAATCATTCTTCACCTATTAGATCTTGAATTTCGTAGGACTGCCTTATTAACCTATAAATGCAGAAAGTAAATCATTTCAATCCGACATAAATCCATCTCTAATCAATCATTTTACACAAGAAAAGCGCTAAGCAGACAATTCCAATATTGTCAATTGCTTAATCTCTCCCTATTTTGTGAAACTAATTATCAATTTAACGGAGAAGCTTAATGCTTAAAAAACTCGCTGTAATGAGTGCTTTAACTTTAACATCACTTAGCGCTATGGCACAATCAAATCAATTTGAAAAAGTTCGGGAAATGGGTGGTATTGAAGAATACAAACTCACTAAAAACGGACTAACTGTTTTATTAAAAGAAGATCATTCAGCACCAGTTGCAACAGTAATGATTACCTATTTAGTAGGTTCAAGAAATGAAGTTACTGGAACAACAGGTTCAACTCACCTTTTAGAACACTTAATGTTCAAAGGAACTACGAATTTCAATAAAGCCAAAGGAAATGATGTAACTGATGTGTTACAAAACCTTGGCGCACAAATGAATGCAACTACTTGGCTAGATAGAACTAATTATTACGAAAATCTTCCATCTGAACACATGGAATTAGCGATTCAGATTGAATCTGACCGCATGAAAAATCTATTATTGCTTGATGAAGATCGTCAACCAGAAATGACAGTAGTTCGTAACGAATTTGAACGTGGTGAAAATTCCCCATTCTCTGCTTTAAATAAAGCAATGAATCAAGCTGCTATTGTTGCACACCCATACCATCATAGCACAATCGGCTGGCGTTCTGATATCGAAAACGTAACTATTGAAAAATTACGTGAGTTCTATGAGACCTATTATTGGCCAGATAATGCCACGTTGACGCTTATTGGCGATTTCAAAAAAGCTGATGCATTCGCTTACATTGAAAAACACTTTGGTGGAATTACAAAATCCCCAAATCCAATTCCTCAAGTTTATACTGAAGAACCAGAGCAAGAAGGTCAACGTAGAGTTATCGTTCGTCGTTCAGGTCAATTAGGTGTTGTTGGAATGGCATTCCGCTCGCCAGAAGGCAAACACGCTGATGCTTATGCTTTAAATATTTTGAGTGATATTTTATCTAGTGGTAAATCATCTCGTTTATACAAAAAATTGGTGGACAATGGTCTAACCACAAGTGCAAGTGCATCATATTATTTGATGCGTGATCCCTATTTATTCAGTTTATATGGATTTTTAACTCCAGGAACAAAACATGAAGATGTTGAAGCAAAATTCTGGGAAGAACTTGAAAACGTTAAAACAAATGGTGTTACTGAAGAAGAAGTTCAGCGTGCCATTACACAAAACTTAGCTTCTGAAACATTCAGACGCGATGGCGCTTTTTCAATCGCTTCATCAATAAACGAGTGGATCGCAATGGGCGATTGGACTTACTACATAACTTTTGCTGATAACTTGAAAAAAGTAACTCCTGAAGATGTTAAACGCGTTGCTGAAAAGTATTTAAACGAAGATCAATCAACTGTAGGATACTTTATTCCTAAACAAGGAAAAGGCGGACAAAAATCTGCAATGAAACCAGGGTTCATGGATGATGAAACTTCCATGCAAGAAAAACCAGGTTTGTCCTATTATAGAAATCCAGAAATGTTCGAATTTGAAGGAACCGATTCTGAAAATCTTGGAGCTGCAGCAGCTGCAAAAACTTCTATTTCAAAGTCGATTAAAATGAAAAAAATCAATGGCATTGAAGTTTACATGAAAGAAATGGCCGTTGAAAATGTTGTAACCATTCGTGGATCCTTCCCTGCAGGTGATGCATTTTCACCAAAAAGCAATGGAACGATTGCCGATATGACAGCAGGAATGTTAGATAAAGGCACAACGAAACAAGACAAATTTGCAATTGCGCAAAAACTTGAAAGTTTAGGAGCTTATCTAAGTTTCTCAACAGATAATATGCTGGTAAACTTTTCAGGCAGAATGTTGAAAAAAGACGTTCCAAACGTTATGGGAATTCTTGCAGAGCAATTAAGAATGCCAGCTTTTTCTGAAGAAGAACTTGAAAAGTATAAAAAGCAACAAATTGGTGGACTTCAAAGAACTCTAGAAAACACCAATGCAATGGCATCTATTGCTTATTCTCAAGCTGCTTATCCAAAAGATCATCCAAATTACATCAAATCAATTGAAGAAAGTATTGAAGATGTAAAAGCAGTAACTGTAGCTGATTTGAAAGCTTTTCATTCAAAACACTACGGTCCTAAAAACATGATATTGGTAGTAACTGGAGATGTTGATCAAAATGAAATTGCAAAATCTTTATCTGCTTTTAAAGGCTGGAAAGGCGGCGTTAATTTGCCAAAAGTTTCCAAAGCTGATGCCGTAAAGAAGACTGAAAATGTAGTTTTCGAAATGGAAGATAAAACCTCTGTCACCTTAACACTTGGTGCTACAACAGGTTTATCATACAATGACAAAGATCGCGTTGCATTATATGTTGGTAACTACATTTTAGGTGGAAACTTCGCTGCTCGCTTAATGTCTATTGTTCGTGATAAAGAAGGCCTAACCTATGGTATTTACAGTAGTTTAAACGGAGATTCATTTGTTGATGGTTCTTGGACAATCAGCGGAACCTTCTCTCCTGCTTTATTAGACAAAGGCTATGAAAGCACGATGCGTGAGTTAAAACGTTTCTATGACGAAGGAAT
>Ga0102812_10002827_pt1 | contig 11549 bp, 5 predicted proteins | sample ColrivemetaGS713_FD_79334 | JGI IMG/M metagenome (GOLD analysis project Ga0102812, IMG submission 79334) | Estuarine microbial communities from the Columbia River estuary - Flood tide ETM metaG S.713 | ecosystem: Environmental > Aquatic > Marine > Intertidal zone > Estuary | place: USA: Columbia... | reverse complement strand
TCACTTTTTTAGAGAGATTTTGAGCAATTCTTAGAGAAAAGTTATTTCTCAACTGTTTTTCCATACCATTCATTACATGGTCTCCAATTGTATTATTAAATGAAAAACGAACTGAACCCATGTCATTTCCTCTCGATACAGCAATTGTATTTGTACTTACAGAACCCACCCTATATAGCTCTTTTACATTATTGACATTTGGTTTATAAATAGTGGGTTCACCATTATACCCTACTACTTCTTGACCCAAAAATGGCATCCCATAAGCTCTTGTCTGAAATGCAATAAAAGGTAATCCAGTGACTGGATCTATACTACCTGCATTTATTGCTATTTTCCCAGATGCACCACTTCCGTAAGCATATTGATAATTTGGATACTCTCTATTTGAAATTACAGAATAGTTTGAATTTACATTTATGGTTACTTTGCTATCGTCAGTAACCCCTTTTTTAGTGGTAATTAAAACCACTCCGTTTGAAGCTCTAGACCCGTATAATGCAGCTGCATTAGCCCCTTTTAAAATCTGGATTGACTCAATATCTTCTGGGTTAATATTAGATAAAGGACTTCCATAATCAACGTCATTCCCCTGATTCCAAACACTAACGCCACCATCACCCTGACCACTATCAAGTGCTACACCATCAATAATATATAGTGGCTGATTATCACCACTAATAGAGGTTAGACCTCTAATAACAACTCTAGTGGATCCTGTTGGAGTTGAAGAATTAACGATTTGTACACCAGCTGCTTTCCCTGAAAGTGCGTTTAAAAAATTAGAAGTTTGTGCTTCTTTAAAATCTTCAGTTTCTATTTTTTGGGTAGAATATGTAAGTGACTTTTGATCACGTTTAATGCCTAAAGCTGTAATAACAATTTCATTTAATTGCTCTGTAGCAGTATTTAGAGCCACATTTAAAAAAGCTGTTTCTTTATTAAATGATATTTCTTTGGTTTGATATCCTAAATAACTAATAACTAAAATCCCTGTTTGATTTTCTTTGACATCTAACTCGAAATTACCATCAAAATCAGTATAAATTCCGATTTTAGTTTGTTTTAAAATTATTGAGGCAACAGGTATAGCTTCACCTGTATTAACATCAGTAACTTTTCCTTTGATGATTCTTGATTGAGAAAAAACAACAAAAGGTATGAGTAGTAACAATAAGCTCCATTTCTTTTTTTCCATTATTGATTATTTATAGTTAGTTAAAAATTGATTGATTTTTATTTTGCACAAAAGAACTTTAAGTGATTAATAAAGCATTAATTTTTTGTTAATTATTAATTTTATTATATAAAATGATATGATAAATTAAGAATTCGTAAAGTTATTTTTGACTTGTAACACTATTCACGGCTTTGTATTGAATTAATAATGGAACGCCAAAAATTGCCTCAAGTTCTTTTTTATTATTAATATAAAATTTAGAATCTGGTGGCATATTCAAATTATTCCAAAAACTTTCGTTATAAGGTAAGTTATAATCCCCCATATCTAACTTATTTCCTTTTGTGTTAGATTTTATGTTAATATTTTTCCAATTCGTTTCAACTCCTAATACAATTGCCTCATGCCTGTATGAAAGATCTATTGTATTGGTTTTTAATTTTAGTAAGTTTCTTAAATGTGGAGTAATTGATTCTTTTGATTTAAATTCTCTATTATGATAACTTAAATACAATTTACCTTCTTTATTTTTTTTATAAATATATGTAGCATTATTATGAGATTTTTCTAACTTATAAATTCCAAAAGATGCTACTCCAATATACAATCTCACCCAATTTGCTGGTTTTTCTTTCTCTTTTCCCTCAAGAATTGCAATTTCCTCTCCATCATAGGATGAATCTCCCGTAATTTTCCAATTATAATCATTGGCATAAAAATCTCCTCTTAGTGGATTTTGTTTAGCAATCATAACAGCTGCATGGAAATCTTGTTTAAATTTCACATATCTATAATCAACAGACTTTCTTATTTCTAATACTTCAACCTCTTCAAATTCACTAATTGTCAAACCCCTGTCCAAAACATTTAAAAAATGTTCTACCAAAAATCTTGGAGTATTGTTTTCCAAAGAAAACCTTCTATATAAAATTGTTAATTGATGAGAAGATGCTAATGTTGTTTTTTTGATGTTTTTAAGTGCATTTTTCACATAATAATCTGGTTTTATAAGTGTTATTTCACCCAAAGAAACTACTTCCTCCTCCAATACAATTATTTTTTCTTTTAGATTTATGAAATCTTGAACTTTAATTATAAAAGTTTTATAACCTATACTTGATACTGTTAAAGTATCAGAAAGATTTTCTCTAGTTAATTTTAAATAGAATTCTCCATCATCATTACTTGAGGTTCCCATAGCTTTTGATAAAATACCAATTGCAGCATAAGGAACCGTATTCTTATTAGAATCAATTATTACTCCGTTAAGAGTAATATTAGATTGTTGAGAAAAAAAGTTTATTGTAAATATGAAAAAGAAAAAAAGAAATTTATTTACCATGATTGTTATTTAATGAATAATTGAGGGATTTTAAAATGTAATTTTAGTAGACAACAAATTTTATCGATGTCCATTTACTCGCAAATTTTACCTTGCATATATATATTCCTTTTTTAAAACTAGCAGCATCTATTTCTGTATTTGTTGTGATTTTTTTATTAGAAAATAAATTAATCCCCAAAATATTAAAGATTTCAACACTTAATTGTTCATTGGAGTTATTAATTAAAGTGATATTCTTATCAATTGTATTGTAGGTTATTTTAAATATTTCCTTTAAAAAATCTTGTTTATTTGTAAATAACACAAAACCTGAATTCCAAGCACCTACATCATTACCATCACTTCCATAACCTATTGGTGATTGCTCTCCTTCTGATACTAAAACATATGCTACTTTTCCTATTGATTCATTAAAAAATAAATTAGAAGATGTCAAATTAGCGTTTAAAATTGAGTTCGTATTTAAATCATTTTGAATAGGGTTGTTTATTTGTGGTGACATAACTTTCAATAAACTATGTTTTAAAATTAATGATACATTTGTAGATACTTCTGCTGCATTGGCATGTCCCAAATCAGAAATTTTTGAACTACTGTTCAAGACATCAATCTTATTATTATAGATTAAAGAATTTTCAATTTCAAAATTTCTTCCTCCTTCAATACGAACTCCTCCTGCTCGATCTAGATTGTCAGTCTCAATAGTATTTTCAAAAACAGTAACATTTCTTAATTTTGAATCATTATTTAAACCTGAAAAATAAAGGGCTCCTCCCTGAAAAACAGCATTGTTATTGTAAAAGGTTGATGTTGTAATCAGTGAAGTTCTTCCGTCTCCAGAAATTGAAATAGCTCCACCATTTCCACTATCAAGTTTTGTAGATGAATTTCCAACAAATAGTGACTCAGAAAGAGTGAAAACCCCTGTACCTGTTCCAAAAATAGCTCCTCCAATTCCATTAGATTTGTTGTTTTTAAAAATTGATTGTGCTATTGTCACTGTTCCTTCTGTAAATTGTATGGCTCCTCCATTATTTGTAGAACCAATTGTAGAATTCCCATCAAAAATTGAATTTGTAATATTCAATATTGAATTTGCATTCATATTAATAACTGCTCCAGGTACTGTTGTTTCTTTATTATTTAAAAACGAAATATCTTTAAACGAAACTGTTAGATTTGGGGCACTAATATGGAACATTCTTGCAGTTCCAAGTCTGTTTTGATTTGGTCTAAGTGTTGCATTTGAAATTCCTTCGAAATGTACATTTTTGGTAATTTGTGTTTGTGAGTTATGAATTACATCTCCAGAAATAATTACTTTATTTCCAGAATCGGCTGCACTATATCCTCTTTGAACGGTTTTAAATGAGGTTCCTAAATTTGTTCCTGTATTATTATCATCTCCGTCTGCTGATACATAATAGGTATTTGGCAATACTAAATTTGGATAAGAAGGTTTGGTTTTCGACAATGGTAATTCACCTCTTAAAGTTTCTCCTGCTTTGCCTGTTAACCATAAATAATAATCATTAGGCAAACCTTCGTAATTGGTAAACTGAGTAAGTGAACTTGAAGGAGGATTGTCATCTACTTTAAAAATACAAGTCCCTTCATCCATTTCATCAAACATCGCTACATAAATAGTTGCTACATTTGCTGAAATAGCATTGTAAAATTGGCGCCATAAAAAATCACCTCTTAAACGTGGAATACTATTCAATGCGGATGTTTGTCCTTGGTCCTTTTTTAAATTTTGCCAACTAAAGCCAGGAAACACCACAGGCATGTATAATAAGTTTTCTGCATCACACCATGCCTTATCTAATGTAATAATACTTTTATGTGTATCTGATGATGATAAACTGCTATACCTTCCAACTGTCCATGGATGAACAATATCTGCTGATTTTATAACATCATGCAATTGCGTGTTGGATGTTGCATCGTTATTTAAGGTGCGCCAACTTGTTGGGACGCCTAATAATACAGCACAACCTCCGTAAACGGGATCGTTTTTAAAATAGTTGATTAGCTCTTGAATATCATTCAAAGTGTAATTGTCAGTTCTATTAAATCCTACTCCCCAAAGGGCAACTACTGGTTTTTGTTTATATGTCAACAAGTGCTTATTGGAATTCTTATTTAGCCCATGTTCTGTTACTAATTGTTGCCAATATGTTTTAATATCAGTAACCATCGTTCCTGTTGCATTGGCATTAGATAAATCGAACATGACACTTACCAATCTATTGTTATTTGCTTTGGCTGAAGCAATAATATTATCTAACACTAATTTATCATTGGCTTTAGGGTTTGGTGTATTTGATCTTAAATTTGTGGCAAATTGCTGAAAAAATACCCCATCTATCCCGTAATCATTCATCCATTTAAAATGACAATTGATGGTTTTTGTATTTCTAGATGAAAAAACAGTCGCAGCAGTACCATCTTTTTTTATAAAAGATGTTGTGTATTTTTCGTCTGCAGCAGCCTCACTCATATCAGGCCAAAAATCAATCGTAGCAAATCCTGGCTCAAATTTTCCATTGGCTGCTCTGTAATGATTCCAACCTCGATTTCCTCCATCTGTGGGTGTATTAAACCATCCTTGATAACCTGCTAATACCTTGCCTATGATAGAAGTAGATTCGTTTACAGTTCCAGAAATAGTTAAATCAATACTTGTATTTGTAAATTCTTGATAGGGTCTATTCGGAAAGGTGAGAAGTTTACTTCTCATTAAATTTCTCATTTCCGTTGCTTTTTCGGGATTTAAATCAAAAATATTTCTAGTCTCGTAAGGATCATCAATTAAATTAAACAACTGATCTTTTTGATGATACAATGGATAAGATGCTGCTCCTAAACTTCCAAGGGAAACATTAGGAATGTAATATGGCAATGATACTTGGGTACCATTTGGTCCATTAAAAGTTCCTCCATTGGCAATTTTGGTATTTGTTGCGTCATCGTAACGAACTGTAATATATTTCCAATCTTTGGTTCTTATTGCTCTAGAATATCCCATTTCAAAGAAAAGGTAGTCATGAATTGGATCATTAGTATTAGTTGTAATTATGTTTTTTAAACTTTTCCCATCTAAAGACACCCCAGTTGTAGTAACACCCGCAAGGTCTAAAAAAGTAGGAGTAAAATCGATGTTTTGAACCAATTCACCGTAAGTTCTAGGATGTGTAATTCCATTGGGCCAGTAAACCATCAAAGGAACTTTTGTACCTCCTTCATAGTTAGTTGCTTTTGCGTGATTAAAATCTCCGTGATCAGAAGTAATAATAATAATTGTATTGTCTAATTTCCCTTCAGCTTTCAACTTTTCTACAACAGCTCCAACAGCATGATCAAACCAACGTAACCAAGCATGCCTTGGATCCTTGCCTGACAATTCATTTATCTCATTTTTAATTTGGTTTCTTGAAGGAAGATAAGAATAATCTTGATTTAAAACTCCCTCAGCAGTTACGTTTACATCCGAATCTAAACCTGCATAATAACCATTATTATTTGTCCAATAAGGAGCTGGACCATGGGGAATGGTTTCACTGTAATAGATAAAAAATGGTTCATCTCCAGTATTTTCTATAAAATCTAGAACTGCTTTATTCTTATACTCAACATTATGTATATTTAAACCATCATTAAATAATTCTCTCAAATTTCCTGGATAAAAAGCATTTACATGATCAAACCCAAACTCTTTCATTCTGTTTGCCCATGTATCGTGATTGAATTTTATTGCATTTGACACTGAGGTATTATAGGGATCAGCTGTTTTAGAATAGGCCATAAAACCATTTGTACCTTGCGTGTATGTCTCCAAAATATCATGATCAATAAGGTGAGATTTACCAATAAAAGCCGTTTTATAGCCCACAGATTGTAATAATTTGGGAAGATTGGTAATATTTTCTTCCAACTCTATATTATTTGCCACCCTACTTAACTTTCCCAAAGGAAAGCTACTCATAAAACTTTTTCCTTGTGATCTTCCTGCATATTTACCTGTTAATATGCTATACCTACTTGGTGTGCAGATAGCAGTAGAAACAAATGCATTGTTAAACACAATACCATTATTTGCTAAACCATCTATAATAGGAGTGTACACTTTTGTGTCTCCATTAAATCCAAAAGGTCTTGATTGGTTTTGATTATCAGATTCTCTTAAAGTAATTGCACTCTGATCGTCCGTTATAATGAATACAATATTGGGACGTTGAGATTGGCTAAATGAAATAGACACATTTATAAATAAAATTAAATAAAGTATTTTCGTTTTCATTTTAAGTTTTATGCTTATTATTTTTCTCATTTATTAAAAAAGGGAATTAATATTAATTCCCTTTTTACGTATAACAAATTCACTTTCCTTTTTAATTAATAAATTACAAACTTCTTAGAAATAGATTTTCCATTAAATTTTGCAACCAATATATAAACTCCATTTCTTAAAGATGATACATTTATGTTTGAATCATTAATTTGAATTGTTTTTTTATCAATAACTCTGACACCAATTATATTAAATACCTCCACTGAGATTTGTTCTTTGAGTGAACTGAATAATTTGATACTTTTTGAGGTGTTTTCATAGTAAATGCTTAAATTATGATTTATTAATCTTAAATCCTCTAAAGACAATGTATGTCCAGAATCCCAAGCACCAACATCTTCACCATCGTCACCAAAATCAATAGGACTATCGATACCTGAATCGACTTCATCATAAATAACCTTACCCAAAGTGTCATCAAAACGTAAATTTGAAGCTGTTAAATCTGCAGCTTTTTCATTTGAATTAGTAGTCCCTTTTACATATGATATAAAATTTTCTCTTGTATCTACATTGCTGCTAATCCATTCCCCTATAGAATAGGTAAACGACTGTGTGCCTCCTGGTGCAGAACCAAAATCACAAGAAACTCCAGCACCACCATTAATTTTATTATTATAAAACAAACTATTAGTTACAGATATAGAAAAGGTTGTAGATCTAATCGCAGCACCATAATCTAAATTATCTTTTGTAATTTTATTTTCAAAAAAAGTACAGTTTGAAATTGAAACTGTTCCATTTGCATTTCCTTCAGCAAAAATAGCTCCTCCTCCATCAGAAGCTCCCGTTCCTTGTGCTAAGTTATTATAAAAAGTAGTTCCTGTAATAGTGACTTGAGGTTGAACAGCTACACTTGCAAATACACTTATAGCCCCTCCACTTCTCCCTGCTGTATTATTTTTGAATAAAGAATTTGCAATAGTTACTCTACCACTACTAATTGAAATTGCACCCCCAGAAAAATAGCCTGAAATAGAATTTCCATCAAAAATACACTCTGTAAAAGTAATATCTGAATCACCAGTAATTGAAAAAACTCCTCCGTGACTTATGTTTTTATTAATACTTCCTGTAAACGTAATGTTTGAAAAAGATGCGGTTATAGCGGCAGCAGTTACCACATACATTTTCGCAATACCACCATCATCAACACCCGTAATAACCGCGTTATTTTGACCAACAAAAGAAACAGATTTAGAAATAGGAACTTGCCCAGATTGGTTGATTGAACCTATTATAATAATTCTATCTCCGTCAATTGCTTTGTTCATTGCTTCAGAAATTGTTGAAAGCGCATTCTGTTCATCTAAACCTGAATTAGTGTTTAAACCACCAGCCTTGACATAATAATCAGTTGCGAAAATTTGATAATTAATTAGCATTAAAATGCAACTAATAAATAATGTAATTTTTTTCATGTTAATTAAATTTAAGATTATTAAAATTTAATGTAAAATTAAAAACAACATATTAATATTTGATTAATTTTTAATTAATGACTTGATATCAAATATAATAATTAGTTTTAATTTTATTTTTAATATTTCCCTCAGCCAGAAATTACTAACTGAGGGAATATTAATTCAGGTATTAAAATTATTTAAAATCCATTACCTGGAGCAGCAGGGCTTTGTGCTTGGGCACTTTTAGGGCTTAAAATTAAATAAGTGCCTAATGCAGTTAACGCTGCATATTTGCCATAAGTTCCTATTTTTTTGATTGCCTCTTTACGTGTGATTTCTTCTGTGTTTTTATCTTGATTTTTCATGTGATTTAGTTTTTTAAGTTATTGATGTTATTCTAAAACGATTTTTTTGTTCAATTTACCAGCAGCAGTTTCTAATTGAATGATGTACATTCCTGTTGCTAATTTTGGCAATGAAATTTCTTTCACTCCTGTTGAACTAAAAGATGTGTTCATCACTTGTTTTCCAAGAATGTTGTACATTTTCACATTCGCATTTCCTGATGGTAAACCAACCACTTTCAAAGTATTTTTGTTGATTGCATAGATGCTTGTGTTTTGTAAAACAACCTCATCAGTACTCAATACACCTGATGCTTTTGTGTGTAAAAAGAAACGTCCTGTTCCATTTAAAGCATCGTTCAAAGTTACTTTGTATGATGAATTTGCTTCGTCTAAACGAGTAATGGTATTTGTTGCTCTATCTTCTAAAAATACTTTTACATTTTCAGGTAAATTCATGGCATCTGCAGTAAAAGTGATTTCTTTTCCAGCGGCTGCTTTCACTCCAACAGGAACAATCATGGTTTCCATGTCAGCAATTGGTAAGGATTGAACTTGGAATTTTTTACCATCGTTGTTTTCTACTAAGTTTGTAAATACATCTACTGTATTTACAATTCCGCCAAACGTTTCGCCGTCAAAACCGTTGTCAAAACCTTTGGTTGCATTGTCTAAATAATACATTTTTACAAATCTATTATTTGAACCATCATTCATCATCAATTTTACTTCTGTTCTAGATGATTTTTGGAATGTTCCACCAGTTAAAGCTTGATAAGATTCAGCAATGTTGATGTTTGTTCCGTTTGATGATCTTACAAAAAATCCTTGAGTTGGAGCTAAAACAAAAGAATCTCCTGTTACATAAGTATCATAACTGCTAGTTGCTTGATTCCAAACCCAAAGTGTTTGTGATACCAAATTAGCTGAATTATCACCTAACAAAGAAGCACTATTTACATGTGAAGTAAATGGATTTCCTATCAAGTTAAAGCCTGTTCCTGCATTCAAAACAGCAACTGAAACATCAGCTGTGTTGATTGTTCCTGTAAAAGAAAGATCGCCAGCACTTGCTAATTTTGCTGAATAGCCTTGCCCTGCTGCTAAAGCATCTGTTGCTGAATTAGCAAAATAACTCCATGTATTTGAAGCTGTTGTATATGTTGCAAAACCAATATTTGAACCTGTTCCAGTTGCAAAACTATTATTTGCTCTCATATCTGTCATATCTTCACCATTTAATGGAGCAGAAACCAAATACCAGTTTGTAGATGGTAAATTTCTGTTGTAAGTTACATTTCCTGTTGAAGTTCCATTTACAATTAACACACCTCCTGAATTGATGGTCAATGAACTTGAAGCATCTACAGATAAATTGTTAATAGTTGCATTTGTAGAGCCACCTATTACTAATGCTGGTGAATCTGATAACAAGGTTACATTTTCTAAAGAAGTTGGAGATGCTGTTGATGACCAGTTTGTACCTGTAGCCCAATCTGAATTGGTTGTTCCTTTAAATAAATTAATTTTTGAATCCCATGCACCTACATCATTGTTGTCTGTACCAAAATCTATTGGGGTTGCATCTGTTAATAAACTTGGGGCTGTGAAAGTAACTTTATTAGTTGTTTCATTCCATACTAAATTTGAGTTTGTTAGGTCTGCAATATCATTTGAACCTACTCGAGTATCTACGTTAGTACGAACTGCTTGACCAATAGAATTTGTGAATGACTGCACACCACCTGGAGCAGATCCAAAATCACTTGAAACTCCTGCACCTCCATTAATTTTATTATTATAAAATAAACTATTTGTTACTGAAATATTTGTATTTGTAGATCTTATTGCACCATAATCTACTAAGTTTTTAGTTGTATAATTTTGAAAAAAAGTAGAATTATTAATTATTACTTGTCCTGGAAACGTTGAACTTATGCCTTCAGAAAGAATTGCAGCGCCACCATCAGAACCTCCTGTTCCTTGTGCTAAATTATTATAAAAAGTACAACCTGTTATATTTACAGTTGGGTTTAGAGCTGCATTTACGTAAATTGCTCCACCACTTCTACCTGAAGTATTATTTTTAAACACTGAAGTTGTAAAAGTCATAGTCCCATTAGTAGTATATATAACTCCACCTTGAAAAGCTCCTTTTGTAGAATTATTATCAAAAATACAGTCTGTAAAAGTAATTGTTGAAGCTGCTTCTAAAGAAACTACAGAACCATTAAAACCCTTATTTTTACTTCCTTGGAAGGTTATGTTATTAAAAGTTATGTTTAAACCCGCAGAACTTACCAAATAAAGTCTATTAGAAGGTGTATCAACATCATTATCAACACCGTTAATAATTGCGCTATCTTGGCCTTGAAAATTTAAAGATTTATCAAGAATTACTTGCCCTATTTGTGTAATAGCACCAACAATGATAATATTATCTCCATTACTTGCAGCAGCTCTGGCATTATTTACAGTACTAAATGCATTGGCTTCATCTAATCCGCCTGCATTATTACCTCCACTTTTGACATAGTATGTTGTTTGAGCTAAGAAGCTCACAGCAAAAAAAATGCTTGTAATTAAACTTAAAAAAGTATTTTTTTTCATAATTAATTGTTTTAGTTAATTTTTAAAATTATGCTACAAATCTGCATATCAGTGCTTAATAAACTCTTAATAATATCTTAACAGAAAGAATTTTATTAATAAAACTTAAAATTTTGTATGCAAGCTAATTACCTTTCACTTTTTGAGGCATTAAAATTTGGAGAGGAATTTCTTTACGAAGCATTTGTGCAGCCAAACCAGTTAAAACTAAATAATGGTCAGAAGGCATACCATCATTATTTACAAAAAAAGCTTTTTCACTATTTGGCGGATTGTCGGATACTTTCATAATAGCTGTCCCTTCATCAAT
>Ga0102812_10002826_pt1 | contig 11549 bp, 7 predicted proteins | sample ColrivemetaGS713_FD_79334 | JGI IMG/M metagenome (GOLD analysis project Ga0102812, IMG submission 79334) | Estuarine microbial communities from the Columbia River estuary - Flood tide ETM metaG S.713 | ecosystem: Environmental > Aquatic > Marine > Intertidal zone > Estuary | place: USA: Columbia... | reverse complement strand
GATGTACGTCGGATGTTATTTTTACAAAAAGCCATTTACGAAGGCGGCTTGAGCTTGGTGCTGCAATCTTCCAAATACCTGGATTTATCCCTCTACGGGCCAGAAGAAGAGCGGGAGAAGTACAAGATGCTGCTGGATATTCTGACCCCTATCACGAAGACTTTCCCTGCCGAAAAAGGCCGGGAAGCCGTTGATAATGGCTTGCAGATTCTAGGAGGCTACGGTTTCTGTAGTGATTTTGTTTTGCAACAATACTACCGTGATATTCGGATTTTTGCGATCTACGAAGGTACCACGGGGATCCAGTCACTCGACTTGCTGAGCCGGAAAGTTACCATGCAAAATGGCAAGGCTTTAGAGCTGCTGGCCGGAGAAATGAAAGCGACGATCCAGGCCGCCCTTGAGCAGCCGGAGTTACAAAAATATGCTGCTGCCTTAGGTAACAAAATCAAAGAAACCCAGGAAGTATTAGGCTTCCTGTTGCCTTACGCCGCTAAGGGGGAATACGAACGCTTCCTGGCTGACGCCAACATTTTTATGGAGTACTTCAGTACTTTGGTTGTTGCCTGGCAGTGGTTGCAGATGGGCGTTACTGCCAAGCAACTCAGTATCACCGGTGCCGGTAATTTTACGGATGATTACCTCGACGGTGTTCTGCACACGATGCGTTTTTACTTTACCTACGAGGTGCCTAAAATGAATAGCCTGGTAGAGTTCATGCGCAACGATGAGGAATTGACCTTACTGAAAGAAAAAGCACTTTTTTAGGAATTACAAAGAAGCTAGCTTGTCAAGTTGCGGACAACCAAATTGGCAACTACCTCGACTTGATTATTGTCTTTACTATAGCCCCTGCGAAAAAAGACAAAATCAAATCAAATGCGACACTACTTATTGCTGCTAGCCAGCGCTTTGCTGCTCCTGGGGATGAACCGCCCCGCTGCGGGTAGTATGGAGTTGGCGATTAACGATATCGAACACAATTACGGTACACTTTGGATCGGATTGTATGCCTCCGAAGAAGCTTTTCTAGACAAGGATCAAGCCCATCTGGAAGCGATAAAGGTGAGTGATTTCAAAGATAAGCGTATCTATCTCAATGATTTGGATTACGGCGACTATGCCGTAGCTCTTTTTCACGACCTCAACAACAATGGCGAGTTGGATGTCAATTGGCTCGGCGTTCAGGAGGAGCCTTTCGCTTTTTCACGACCAGTACCGTCCAAATGGCGATTACCAAAATTTTCGGAAGTAAAAGTAGGCTTATACCAATCCCATAAGACGGTTTCCACTAACCTGAAAACGTGGTGGGATCAGTAATTAAGTGAAGCGAAAATTCGCTAAGGCAATAGAAATGCGTTATCTTTCCCATCCTTAAATAGAAGAAATAATTAAATTATGCCTACTGCTTATTCTCATCTTCTTGCTCCTCTCGACCTTGGTTTCACCCAGTTAAAAAACCGGGTACTCATGGGGTCTATGCACACCATGTTGGAAGAAGCTCCCGGAGGTTTTCCGCGGGCTGCTGTTTTTTATGCTGAACGAGCAAAAGGGCAGGTCGGCCTGATCGTAACGGGCGGCATTTCGCCCAACGAAGAAGGTTGTGTTGGTCCACATTCTGCCATGCTCACCAATGCCGAGGAGGTGGCCAAGCACAAACTCATTACCGATGCCGTTCGGGCGGAAGATGGTATGATTTGTATGCAGATTTTGCACTCCGGGCGTTACGGGTACCATCCTAAAATTGTGGCCCCTTCGGCCTTGCAGGCCCCCATCAATTTTTTCAAGCCCCGTGAACTGACGGGCGAAGATATTGAGCGTACCATTGAGGATTACGCCAAGTGTGCGGTACTGGCCCAAGAGGCCGGTTACCACGGGGTAGAAGTAATGGGCTCCGAGGGGTATCTGATCAACCAATTTATTGTCAAGCGTACCAATCATCGGGAAGATGACTGGGGAGGCTCTTATAAAAACCGGATGCGCTTTCCGGTAGAGATTGTACGCCGGGTAAGGGCTGCCGTAGGTGAAAACTTTATCATCATCTACCGCTTGTCGATGCTGGATTTGGTGGAAGGAGGTAGCACCTGGGAAGAGGTGGTACAACTGGCCAAAGCGATTGAAGCCGCCGGCGCAACCATCATCAATACCGGGATTGGCTGGCACGAAGCACGTGTACCGACCATCGCTACCCGTGTACCCCGCGGTGGATTCAGCTGGGTGACGGGCAAACTAAAAGGAGAAGTAAAAGTACCTCTGGTGGCCGTCAACCGGATCAATATGCCAGGGATCGCCGAAGAAATTCTCGCCAAAGGAGATGCCGATATGGTCTCGATGGCCAGACCCTTCCTGGCGGATGCCGAATTGGTGAAGAAAACCATGGAAGGTCGGGTAGATGAAATTAATACCTGTATTGGTTGTAACCAAGCCTGTCTGGACCATACTTTTGAGATGAAAATCTGCTCTTGTTTGGTGAATCCACGCGCTTGTCACGAAACGGAACTCAATTATCTGCCAGCGGTTAATAAGAAGAAAATTGCCGTGATTGGTGCCGGCCCCGCCGGTTTAGCAGCCTCCACCATTGCCGCCGAACGGGGTCATACTGTTGATCTTTTTGAAGGCGAAGGCCAGATTGGCGGTCAGTTTAATATGGCCAAACGGATTCCCGGAAAGGAAGAATTTGAAGAAACGCTCCGCTACTTTGGTCGCCAGATCGAATTGACGGGCGTTAATCTGCATTTGAATACCCGCGCGACAGTCGAACAGCTACTGGCAGGAGGTTACGACGAAGTTATTCTGGCGACGGGCGTTATGCCACGAGATATTGACTTGCCCGGGCAAGATCATCCCAAAGTGTTAAGTTACATTGATGTACTCTATCGTCAGAAAGAGGTAGGCAAAAAAGTGGCCATCATCGGTGCTGGGGGCATTGGTTTTGATATGGCCGAATACCTTTCCCACGAAGGAGAATCACCCAGCCTGGATACGGAAAAATACATGGAAGAATGGGGTGTCGACATGGCCATGAAGACGGGCGGTGCCCTGATGGCCGCTCATCCAGAACCCTCTCCCCGGGAAATTTACCTGCTCAAGCGATCTACCGGCAAGCACGGCAAAAACCTGGGCAAAACAACCGGTTGGGCACACCGCGCCAGCCTGAAGATGAAAGACGTGAAAATGATCTCTCAGGTCACCTACCAGAAGGTCGATGATGAGGGCTTGCATATTTTAGTAAATGATGATGCTCAGGTGCTTCCCGTTGATCATGTTGTCATCTGTGCAGGGCAGGAGCCTTTGCGGGAATTACAAGCCCAGTTGGAGCAAGGCGGTATGAAAGTTCACCTCATAGGTGGCGCTTTTGAAGCCAAAGAGCTGGATGCTAAATTCGCGATTGATCAGGCGGCTCGCCTGGTGGCCGAGTTGTAGAGCCCGCCTGGCCAGCGGACAGGGTATACGTGGCGGTTGCACCGCCCCTTAGAGTAGAGGGTAGAGGGATGTCGTAACCCAAAGTTGAGTGCGTGCAATAAGCTCTAATATCCAACCTTCGTTGAAATTAGCGGCATTGTGGAACTCATCAATAATGATTATTAATCTCTCTACACTCTACCTGAAAGGAGCGAAGCGACTTGTCTCTATACGACTTTAATGAAAGGTTTCTTCTGGAGAAGTTCCGATTAATTTTTATCAAAATCCCATTACATGCGTTTTCAAGATCAGGTTGTATTTATCACCGGAGCTGCTTCGGGTATTGGTAAAGCGGCTGCCCAGGAGTTTGCCAAAGAAGGTGCAAAATTATTACTCGCAGATATCCAAATAGAAGAGGGCGAAGCTTTGGCGGAAACCCTTCGCAATGCGGGTGCCGATGCCGTATTTACGCACTGTAATGTTGCGGATTACGCCTCGGTACAGCAAGCAGTCAACCTGGCAGAAAAGCACTTTGGACGGATTGATATTGGTCTTAACAATGCGGGTATCGGCGGCCCAATGGCCAGCACCCGCCAGCTGGAACTCGCTGACTGGGACAAGGTCCTGGCCGTTAATCAAAGCGGCGTTTTTTACTGCATGAAGGAGCAGCTTCGGCTAATGGAAGCACAAAAAAGTGGCTGTATTGTCAACGTCAGCTCCATTGCTGGAATACGGGGTTTGCCTAATCAATTGGCGTATACTGCCAGCAAGCACGCCGTGATCGGAATGACAAAAACCGCTGCGCTGGAAGGTGCACGCTACGGCATCCGGGTGAACGCAATTTGTCCAGTCTTCACGCAAACACCACTGGTCGACAAACTTTTTGCCAGCGTGGAAGGCATCGATCAAAAATTATTGCGGACGATCCCGTTACGCCGTTTTGGTGAAGTAGAAGATATCGTCAACGCCATTACCTGGTTGTGTGATCCAGCCTCCAGTTTTATTACTGGACTTGCTTTGCCGATTGATGGGGGGCAGAGTGTTTAGAGTTACTTCTGAAACCTCCCCAAATTCTCCCGCTGAATAGCCGCCGCCATAATCTCCGGAAATTGATCGGGTGTAGCTGCAAACGTAGGGATGCCCATCTGGCCGAGTTGCTGCGCGTGGCCATGATCATAGGCGCCTGCTCCCTCGTCGCTCAGTGCGAGCAGACAGATAAATTGTAGTCCGGTAGCCTGTAGCCGCGCAATCCTCCGGAACATCTCGCTGACGTTTCCGCCCTCAAATAAATCACTGAGCAAGACCATAATCGTGTCCCGTGGTCGACTGACGAGCGGTTCTACGTAAGTCAACGCACGGTTAATGTCCGTACCTCCCCCCAATTGAGTAGCGAAAAGCAGCTCCACGGGATCCGTCAGATGTTCCGTAAGATCAACGACGTTGGTGTCGAAAGCGATCACCTGGGTTTTGATACTGCTCAGACTCGCCATAATACAACTCAGGACGCCGGCGTGTACCACACTTTCGGCCATTGATCCACTTTGGTCAATCAATAAAATAAGGTGTCGTAATTGTTGCTGGCGACGAGCATAGCCACGTAACTCTGCCGGGATAATGCTCTTGTATTTCGGTTGGTAGTGTTTGAGGTTCTTCAGAATCGTCTGCCTCCAGTCGATATCCCCTGGCCGTGGGCGGCGCGTACGAGCAGCTCGGTGTAGACTGCCACGAATAGCCTGTAGTAAAGGCTGGCGGAGCCGTTTCTCTAATTCTTGCGTTACTTGCCTGACCAGCTGGCGAGCGGTTTCTCTACTTCGGTCGGGTAGGATTTTAGCGAGACTTAGGAGCGTACCCACCAAGTGGACATCCGGCTCTACGGCTGCCAGCAGTTCCGGCTCCAGTAGCATTCGGTTGAGCCCTAGTCGTTCGAGGGCATCTCTTTGCATGATTTGGACGACCGAGCGGGGAAAGAAGCGACGAATATCGCCCAGCCAACGGTTAACATTAGGAACAGAATTTCCGAGCCCCCCTTTTTTTTCACTGTCGTAAAGTGCATCCAGGGTATTGCTCATTCCCTGGAGTTTATCACCCATTTCCACGTCCCCGTCGGGGTCAGCTTTGGCGCCGAGGATGAGTCGCCATTTTTGCAGATGTTCGGGAGGAGTACTCATTAAGACTGTACCGTCATTCCTTTAACGACTGCGGCGAGCTCGGGTAACAAGGCTGGATTTTCTTCCAGACTATTGCCTACTACTATACAATCGGCACCAGCGGCAAAGGCTGTTGCAGCCTGCTCGGGGTGACGAATCCCTCCACCCACAATAAGGGGCAGATCGTCGATCTCTTTGCGCACGGCTTTAATCATGGCGGCGTTGACGGGGTTTTTAGCACCACTGCCAGCGTCCAGGTAAATCAGCCGATGCCCCAGGTATTTACCTGCTAAGGCCGTTGCCTGGGCAATTTCTGGTTTATTGGCCGGTATGGGTTGGGTATTGCTCATGTACCCCACAGAACTGGTGGTGCCACCATCAATGTACAGATAGCCGGTCGGGATCACCTCCAGATTGAGACGTTTGATCCGCGGAGCAGCCAGGACGTGTTGCCCAATCAATAATTCCGGATTGCGGCCCGAAATCATAGACAAAAACAGGAGGGCATCCGCTTGCGCTGATAGCTGGTAGATACTCCCCGGAAAGAGGATGATAGGGAGTTTGGTGTGCGCCCGCAAAAAGGAAAGGTAATATTCGGCCTGTGTTTCGTTGACTAGGCTTCCACCCCAGAGGAAATAGTTGACCCCTCCTTCGGCGGCCAGTTCGCAAAGTCGAGTAATCAATTTGCGGTCTGTTTTGTCAGGGTCGATTAGCACGGCTAATTGCTTCTCACCCTTGAGGCGAGCATCGAGAAGGGATGGATAGATCATAGAATAGCCTTGTGTAGATTTAAGCTCTTTTATACTTGTACCGATTACTCTGTACAAGTGCTTAGCAAATATAGCAGAATCTACTCACTAACCAAGACCATCTTGCTGGCATCATGTTTGGCAACGGTCATTAAGAAATCACGAAAAGCTTCGTAATCCTCTGCCGGATGTTCCTGATCGTACATTTGGTAGTTGCGCTGTAGCGTTACCGTTCCTTCCGCTTCGGTAACTTTCGTTTCGTATCTTCCGAACGGAGTTTCCAATAGCTGCGGCTGAGGCAGGCTTTCGGTGGCATAACCTTCGGGAAGATGAAAGGTGATGGTAGCTTCCTCGGTATAACCATGGGAGATCATGACCGGGTACTGGCGGTTTTCTACAGCGTCGGGTACATAGGTGCGCGGGCAGATAAGGTTCATGGGAACAAAAAGGCGTTTTCCCGCCCGGGAAGCGTAGCGGTCGGCGTTAGCACCAAAGGTCAGGGTGTTTTGCGGAAAACTGGGGTCGTTGTCGATATTTACCTCGTTCAGGTTGAGCGTAGGTAGCTTACCCAGCTTGCGGATTTTATCTTCAATTTCTTTTGGGGAGTAGGCGTATTTGTAGTAACGCCAATCTTCGTGAGAGATACCCTTCAGAAGCGCTTCGTATTGGAGCGTTGCGCTCCCGTCGGCTGACAGGTGGACGGTAAATTGTTCGTTGCTATTGTTTTCAAGCGTACTCAGTTTAGGCGTTCTGGCCAATTGTCCACCTTCAGGGGTGATTAAGAGTACCTTGCGGTCATTGGTGAATTCCCCCAGGTAACCGGGTGGATTGATGGAACTTGTACATTCCAGCCACATGTCTTCACCAGGTACGTAGAGAATAGCGTGATTGAAGGCAGGGTCAACAAAGTCATCCTCTACTTCGTAGGGATGGAAACCTCCGGCGTAAACAATCACCGGATAGCTTTCTACGCCAATTTCATTTAGCATGGCTTTCATATAATTGCTCAGTGCTTTACAATCGCCATAGCCGCGTTCCTCCACGTATTCGGCGGTGAAGGGTTGCCATCCGCCGATACCTAGTTGCACGCTGACGTAGCGTTTGTTTTCTTGCATAAAACGGTAGAGACGGGCGATTTTTTCTTTGGTGTCTTCGGTGTCAGCAGTAAGGTCACGAATTTGTTCCTTCAGGGGATCGGGCAATTGGTCACGCCCCACCCAAAGTTGCTGGAGGAAATCACCGTAGGCTTGCCAGCTTTCCATACTGCCCGTATATTCATCAATCTCAAACTTATTGGGGCTAATACGCAGCATTGGCACTTGGCGATGTACCGGAACATCGTAGGGTTCGAATTTAATGGCCGGAATATTTTTGGCTTCCCAACGATAAACCTTCTCCGAGCCGGTATTGGTAATTGTCGGTTCCAGTTCTAGATTATACAGTTGGTACTGAATATCTAAATCGTCAGGAACGGAAATTTCGTAAGAAGAAGCGGTAACGGCAGAAGAAGGTCGATCTTGAAAATACCAGTTTTCTCCCGCAGCGAAACTGAGTCCTTTTAGTTTTTGGCGGTAGCTGAATTCCAAAATGTAAGGATACTCGGAGTGGTTGAGCTCAATGTATTGGACCCGGTTTTCGGAATAAATACTCACGCCGTCTACCGCCGCAACATCCCGAATTTCCGATTTCCGAACCTTCCGAATCGGGGTGCCGTTAAGGTCATAAATGTCAGCATCCAGGCTGAGAATCTTATTGTCCGGATCATAGGAAACCGCAAAGCCATTGGCCTTACTCTCCTTGTTGAGGATAATGATGCGTTTCTTTTCGGAATAGATGGCCTCCGATGCACTGATAATTTCCAGCTGCCCTTCGGATTCAACGATTTCGTTGGCGTGTACCAAAAGGGCTTTGTTGTCCAGTTGGGCCAGTAACGATAACTGGGTAAATACCAGGAAAAGGAAAGGTATAATTCTCATGTTTATGTTTTTTAGAGAGGCGTTGCAGTGCAACGTCTTTACGTTAATCCATCTTCTTCAACACAACCTGCTCCTGCATCTTCTGCACAGCGCTGGCAAAAAGCTCGCGCAGTGCTTCATATTCTTCGGGAGGATAGAGGGTTTTGGCAACTTTCAGCGTGGAGATAATACTAATTTTTTTATTTTTCTCGCGGATCAGGTATTGGAAGGAGGCATCGTTGTTGGGTAAGATCACGTTGAGGTTCTCTGGTAGTGATTCAACGGCATATCCTGCCGGCATTTGGTATTGGTAAACCGATCTTTCTTCAAAAGCATAAGGAAAGTTGACGGGGTAATTCCGGGATTCCTGCTGGAAAGGATTCTCAAAGAAATTGGTGTGGATGAAGGGAGATACGTAAAGGAAATCTTCATTCGCAAAACCTGCTTCAGGAACCTCAAATTTCCCCTGGATACTCAAATCTTCCCGGATATCATCCTGGTTGTTGGCTGTTAGCTCCCTCCAGCTCCCTCCGTTGGGTAAGCGTTGTGTCCAGATATCTTCAATGGAATGGGTGAGCATACGTTGGCGATCTGCCTTGGCGCTGAGGGTATTCATCGTCGCTTTCATTTCTCCAATCAGTGTACCCTCGGAGGTTATTTCGCCATTCCAGGCAAAGACATCCTGGACCGGTGGTAAGCCCAGCGTAATCCAGGCCGGGGCATCATCGTGTACCATAAAACCTAAGCCATTGAGGGCTTCTTCCCGGATGATGCCAGGCTTTAACAAAGGATCACTAAAATCAATCAGTCGTGCAATATCATTGATTTCCACAATGACAATAACGTAATTGAACTGATTCAAAAAAGGAAAAGAGGTGATCATCGAACCATTGTCACGGGTCGATAGCAACACCGGATAAGCTTTAATTCCATACGCTCTCAACAAAGCTATCGCGGCGTACTGAATTTCTGCGATGGAACCTTCGTGTTTGGTAAACGCCTCGTCGGGTGATTGTATGGCCCGCATTCCGTACTTGCCCGACCAGGGTATTTCTTTCGTAATAAAACGATTAATTGCAAAAAGGACTTCTTCTTTGGAGGCATCTTTGTCAATGACCAATTCTGCAGCCTGCAGTAAGTTTTTGTACCGCTTGCTCTTTCGGTAATTCTGGCCTAAATCAACATCCTCTATCAGTTCTTGAGTGGTTGATTCCCAGGTGCCGTACACCGGCGTCGTGAGCCCGGTAATGGTACTGGTGGTAGCACTGGCCTGGAAACGGACGTTGATATAATAGTCTTCAAGAGAGGTCATGAAGGGTTCTTCTTTCACAGCCCCGCCATTTTGCATCCAAAATCGGGTGCCATCAATATGAATTCGCGTATCCCCCAAATGTAGAATATCTCCACCCTGGGCACTTTTTTCCACTTGCATATATTCTGCGCCCTGTAGAAGGTAAGTATAGGTGACGGGCACCTTGCAGTCAAACTGAAAATAGGAGGAGCGCACAGGCAAGGGGCCCCTGAAATTCCAAGGTGGTGGCGATAACACCCGATGGCTGAAGAGTTCATAACGGTATTCCAAGACACTTCCCACTTTTACTTCGGGGAAGGCGAAGATGGCTTTTGACCAATACTCATTGATTTTTTCGTGAAAAACATCGCTTTTTTTAACCTCCGTAATGGTGCCGTCAGGAGCTATGCTGTGGGCGCTAATCTGGCGTACATTATCAGTCCCATCTTTATGGGCGTAATAAATGACCACATCGGTATATTTGTTCAAAGCCGCTTCGGTAAGTATTTTCAGGCGTTTATGCCGACGAAGCAACCATTCGTATTGACCACTATTGTCTTTGCCTACATCCATGTAGCCTTCGTCTCCCAGTACCAATGCGGAGGCCGTTGTATCAGGAGCATAAAAAGTCATTTGCAAATCCTCCGCAGCAACAGCGCCCCATTCCAGCGGTTGATAATTCGATGTTTGCGCAGTCAGCGCAACAACACAACAAAGGAATAAAACTGCCATAATCCCCCGTCCTCGTAAAAACGTTGCACGACAACATCTAAACATCAAAAATGTACTGCAATAAGGAATGAGGTAAGCACCAAAACGCCCGGAGGGAAGTGAGAGATGTAAATTTCGCATAGATTTACGACTTAGAGAGGGGAGCACGGCAATAGTTGTTTGTCCAAAAGGAGAGAGCATGGTCGAACGTCATATCAGCGCGCAAAAATTCAGAAAGTAAGAGAGAATTCAGATAATTATGCTAATAATGACCGAATATAGCAACTTTTTAGAAAAGTCAGACTTACCTTAATGCGATAAAATTTTAAGAAAAAAGCCTAATTCTAAAGTTCTAGTATGAAAAAACAAACCACAATCCTGGTGGTCTTGGTGCTTTGGTGCTTCGGTACCATGCTGGCACAAGCTACCTTTCCTTACAATGGTGTAAAAGATCAGCGAGATGGCTGGTACGCTTTCACCAATGCTACCGTGATCCCCAAGGCGGGGTCAGAAGTAAAAAATGCTACCCTCGTTATTAAGGAAGGGCGCATTGTGAGTATCACCCCCAATGGTAGGGTACCTGAAGGTGCTGTTGCGGTAGATGCTACGGATAAATACATTTATCCCTCCCTCATCGATATGTACGCGGAGTACGGTTTACCCGATGCTAAACCCGCCGGTGATCGCCCCCGTCAGCAACCCCAAATGTTGTCGAACAAAGACGGTGCTTACGGCTGGAATGAAGCGCTGAAGCCGGAATTTCGCGCACACGAATACTTTACACCAGATGGGAAAGCAGCCAAGAACCTGCGCTCCTTTGGTTTCGGATTGGTTTCTTCGCATCAGCAGGATGGTATCAGCAGGGGATCATCCGTGGTGGTGAGCCTCGGCGATGATCGGGCCAACGAAGTGATCATCAAGCCTGAAGGTGCGCATTATTTATCTTTCAGTAAAGGCGTTTCAACACAGTCTTATCCTAACTCCCTGATGGGGGTAATGGCTTTATTACGCCAGACTTACATCGACGCGGAGTGGTACCTGAATACGGACGAAGAAGGAACCAACCTCTCCCTGGAAGCCTGGAATGACCTGCAGGAACTTCCGCAAATTTTTGCCGTTTCCGATTGGCAGGAAGCATTGAGGGCACAAGTATTGGCCAAAGAATTTGGTAAAAAATACATCATCAAGGGTGCTGGTGACGAATACCAGCGCGTAGCGGAAATTAAGGAGTCGGGTGCTACCTTTATTTTGCCACTTGTGTTCCCTGAGGCCTACGATGTGACCGACCCCTACG
>Ga0102812_10002824_pt1 | contig 11558 bp, 10 predicted proteins | sample ColrivemetaGS713_FD_79334 | JGI IMG/M metagenome (GOLD analysis project Ga0102812, IMG submission 79334) | Estuarine microbial communities from the Columbia River estuary - Flood tide ETM metaG S.713 | ecosystem: Environmental > Aquatic > Marine > Intertidal zone > Estuary | place: USA... | reverse complement strand
TATTCAATCCATGTTCGTTAACTTTTGTTCAAAATTAGCGTTTTGAAATTCAACAGGCTGACTTTTTATATCACAAAGAACGACACGTTATCACGTACCGCTGCCCGCGAACTTCTTCCAAAATGCTTCCAACTTTTTCAAACAGCGCCTGAACGTTTGGGCTTTGCACTTGGTTCAGTTCCCGTTCTTCATTCGAGGCAACGGAGGCGGGTTATAGGCCTGCCGAAGCAGACTGTCTAGCCCTAAAATTTCTTTTTAGTGACTTTATTTTTCAGCCCTTCCAGCAACCAGCCTTGGGGCTAAATCCGTTTCCCATTTCTGGGCAACGGAGGCGGGTTATAAGCCTGCAAAAGCAGGCTGTCTAGCCCTAAAATCGGTATTTGTGATCTTTTTTCTGAAAACCACGTTCTGGCGCGCTAAATATAAAAACAATCAGCGTGAACCAGGCCCTTCTAACAGGGTTACAACGATGTTTCCCAATCACGATTTTTATATAGCAGGTCTGTTTCAAGATGAATAGGTAAAAGATACCGTTCAAAGGGATAAATATCGATTTTCACTGCTTTTCTCCATTAGACCATCTGCGTCGCCCTCGATAAAATGCGTTGCAACACACCTGCATTGAACCAAAACCAGCGGTATCGGCATATAATGATTTCGGGGCAATGGCAAAGCGACGACATCAGATCATAGAAAATTCCTAATTACCTGATTCATAACCAAATTAACTATATGAATTTGATCGAAATGATTGACTTCTTATAAAAGCTACGGCATGTAAAGGCTGCATTCAGGCGGCTGGTAAGCCATATGGGGACGTGAAAATGCGGGCAAATTGCTTGACCAAACAGGCATTTCAAAGACGGTCTTGTCGGGCTGTAATGTCAATTGCCCTAACCTGCCTTTTCTTTGGCGGTTTGGTCACCGCGCAGGCTGAATCAGGCTTGGCGCGCGAATCAGCCAAATCACTTCATGTCGCTTTTGCGCCGATGGAACCTATTTTTCAAACGGCACCAGCCTTGCCAACAAGTCGTCCGGATCCGGCACTTGCCTATCCGGCAATCCCCGTTTCGATCATCCCGCCAATGTCAAAACCGGCACTTATCGATGTTCTTCCAAAATCAACCAAGATGATTGGCGAGATGATTCGGTCACAAACCGGATTAGAAAGCGGTGCCGAAACAGAATTAAAGCTTCGCAATGGCGAAGGCATTGGTGCCCTATTGCGCCGTGCCGGATATGATTCGGCATCAATTGCCAAAGCTATCGACGCTGTTTCGGGCAAAGTTAGCCTGCGTCGCCTGCAAATAGGCACTAAATTCCAAGTGGCGTCGCAAGGGTTTCGCTTTTCGACCAAGCCCGGGCGCGACATTTATGTGATCCAGCATCCCGACAGTGGCTGGCTGGCGCTCACCGCGCTTCGTCCGATCGATCGTTATATGAATTTTTTCCAAGGCACGGTTGACGATTCTATCTACCGGGCCGCAATGGCAGCTGGCATCAACGAAAACGCCTTTAATGACTATATCCGTGTCATGGGCTTTTCGGTCGATTTCCAGCGCGAAATTCGGACAGGTGACCGATTCGAGCTTCTCTATGAAACCGAGCGCGACAGCATCGACGGCAAAATCGTTGGTGGCAAGCTGCATTATGCTGGTCTTGTCTTATCTGACGAGCAATTGGGATTTTTCCGCTATGACGGCGATGAAAACACCATTGGCTGGTATGACGAGAATGGCAATTCAGCTGCGCGAACCCTTATCCGCACGCCAATTTCCAATGCCCGCCTATCATCATCTTTTGGCCATCGCAAACATCCGGTTAGCGGCTTTAACGCCATGCATAAGGGTGTTGATTTCGCGGCACCACGCGGCACGCCTATCATCGCCGCCGGATCGGGCGTGATTCGTGAGGCCGGTTGGAAAGGCAGTTTTGGCCGCTATATCCGAATCAGACATAATGCCACCTATGATACGGCCTATGCACATATGTCACGCATCGCGCCAAATATTCGCCCGGGGTCACGCGTCAAACAAGGCGAAATCATCGGGTATGTCGGATCAACCGGCAGATCAACCGGCGCGCATCTTCATTATGAAGTGATGGTCAATAACCGGCAGGTAAACCCCATGACGGTTCGCCTACCAACCGGCGAGCGGATTGATGATCAGCATTTGCCAGCCTTTCAAAAAACCGTTGCCGCCATTGATCAAGAAGTTTTGTTGCATGGCACCGTCCGCTTTGCCGGCGCCGTGCCGAATAAAAACACGCAATAGCCCAGCATCACTCGCGGTAAGTTCGTATCATACAAGCCCTATTGCCTAAATTTATACTGGCAATTGGCGATTACCTCTGGCTAACGTCAATGTCATAAAGCGGTATAAGGCATTATTCTGAGGAACATATCATGCAAATTCATGAGCTTTGGCATTATCCAGTCAAAGGGCTTGGCGGCAATCAGATGCCTTCGGCTCGTCTGCGGCAAGGTGGCTATTTTCCCAATGACCGGCAATTTGCCATTTCGATTGGCAGCGAAAAAGCCGCAGCTGCCAGCGATGGTACATGGTTGCCAAAAGCGCATTTCCTGCAATTAATGTCGCATGAATTATTGGCCGAATATAGCTGTCGCTATTGCGGTGATGCTGCTAACCCCAAATTAGAATTACGTCATCAAGGCGCTATATGCCTAAGCATTGATCCGACGCAGCCAGCCGACTGCCTCCGTCTTGAAGATTTCTTTTTTACCTTGCTTGGCAGCACGCTTCGCGGAAAGCCGCGTTTTATGAAGATGAACCATCAGGCCTATAGTGACCAATCAACAGCGCTTATCAGCATTGCCAGCACGGCCTCACTTGATGCTTTTGCAGACGCGACCAACACAAAGCCCGACAGCCGCCGGTTTCGTATCAATATCATTATTGATGGAGAGATGCCCTTTGCCGAGGACAATTTGATTGGCAAGACATTACGCTGTGGTGATGCGCTGCTGTTGGTCAAGAAATCCGTTGGCCGCTGCACCGCAATCAATGTTGACCCGGCAACGGCCAAACGCAGCCCAGATGATTATGTGCGCTTTATGAAAGCCCATTTTGGCCATAGCAATCTTGGCATTTTTGCCGAAGTGATCAATGGCGGCATGATTAAGATTGGCGACAGATTGCAGCCAGCCTGAATCATGCCGAGCGCCGATGGCTTGCCGTGATGACCGCAGATTTAAAAGGCCCATTTCGACATTGCAAAACCCGCAAAGACACGTTTGTTAGGATGGTTGATCGCTATCTTGATCACCCTGAACCGCCTCGGCAAGCTGGGCCGGAGACAGGTTTGTGCGATCATCCGCGCCATTTTTAACAGCTTCATTTTTGGCAGCACCATTTTTGGCAGCACCATTGCGGGGGCTAGACCGCCGCTTTTTCGGCGCGGCATCACCTGTATCATCTGCACCATCGCCACCATTGGCCTTTGCTGATTCCTGATTGGCGATGCCATCAGCCTCGGAAGCAGCCTCGTCATTTTCTGTTGCTGATTCCTGATCACGCCGTGGTTCGCCAGGGGCACCGTCATCATCAGCCGCGGCATTGGCCTGTTCTTGCTGGCGTTTGGTTTCGGCAACGCCAACAGCCGCCTGATGAAGCCGGAAATAATGATCGGCAAATTGGGTATAGGCTTCAGCCGAAATCCGTTCACCCGATGTCGCCGCGTCATGTGCAAGCGCCATATATTTTTCATGAAGCTGTTGGGCATTGCCCCGCAATTTCACGTCAGGGCCATTTGACTCATAGGACGTATTGCGGTTTGGCACATGATTATGATTGCCACTCGTATTTCCACGACGGCCACGACCACGGCCGCGTTTGGCGTTTTGAGGTTGTCTCATTTGGTTTGATACCACATTCGTTATTAAAAACGGTTATCGATAAATCTAATCAAAGTCATTTCGGTTGCGGTTAGTCTATTAACGACAGTTCGACATAAAGCCGGTGCAAACGATCCCATTTCGTTAGGAAAGGCGCTGGCGTATTGGTGACCAAAATCACCCCGCCGCGAATGGCGATACCATAACGTTGGCTTCATATTAATATCAAGAAAAATATCACCCATTTCACATTTTAATTGAAAATGCGAGACAGCGCGTGATGCCAGCAAGATCGTGATAGCTGCCACTAAGCTGTAAATTTGCTTTTTCGGCCTCGGCGGTAACAGCATTTTCCTGCCCGCGTCCGATTTCAACAAAGGCCATACCACTAACCGCAAGCGCCGCGGCAAGCCGTGGCAAAAGCTGCTGCCAGCACGCCATACCATCAGCCCCGCCATCAAGCGCCAAGGCCGGATCAAAAGATTTCACATCCACTGCAAGCCCATCAATTTCGCCTGTCGGGATATAGGGCGGGTTTGACAAGATCACGTCAAAATCGCCAAGCGGGCCAAGGTCATCAGCAAAGCTATGCGCGGTAAACGCGGCGCGTTCGCCAAGACCAAGGCTGGCTGCATTGCGCCGCGCCGTGGCAATCGCATCAAGATTCACATCAATGCCAACACCATTTGCTTGGGGCAATTCAGATAATAACGCCAACAGCAAACAGCCGCTTCCCGTGCCAAGATCAAGCAAGCGCAACGGCCGGTCTTTGGCGGCGTTGCGTGATACCCATCGAACAGCCGCATCAATCATTGTTTCTGAGTCGGGGCGCGGGTCAAGCGTTGCTGGCGATACGGCAAAGCGAAGTGACCAAAATTCACGCCAACCGCGAATGCGGCTGATTGGCTCGCCCGCAAGACGGCGTGCCATCATCGCCGCTAGCCGGTCATCACAAGCCTGATCCATTGGCGCAATATCTTCATGCGGCAAGACAGCTTCATCACGTCCCAAGGCCATGCCAAGAAGACACCGCGCATCACTTTTGGCACTGGCAATACCGGCATCGGCAAGAATTTGCTCAAGCGCATAAAGAATGGTGCTGGCTTCTTGTTTTGCTGGCAGATCGGTTTTTGCATGATCGACCGGCGTCACCATTATACCCCTTCGGCAAGCCGCCGTGACTGGTCTTCTGACACAAGCGCGTCAACCACCTCGTCAAGCGCCTCGCCAGTGATGACACGATCAAGCTTATATAGCGTGAAATTGATACGATGATCGGTAACACGCCCTTGCGGGAAATTATAGGTTCGGATCCGTTCAGAACGATCACCTGAGCCAACCTGTCCTTTGCGTTCGGCGGCGCGAACAGCCTCAACCCGCGCGCGTTCGGCATCATAGATACGCGCCCGCAAAATCTTCATCGCTTTAGCACGGTTTTTATGTTGTGATTTTTCATCCTGCTGGCTGACAACGATGCCGGTTGGCAAATGCGTTATGCGAACCGCCGAATCAGTTGTATTAACCGATTGCCCGCCCGGGCCAGATGCCCGAAACACATCAATCCGAAGATCCGATTCATCAAGCTGAATATCAACTTCTTCCGCTTCGGGAAGCACGGCAACGGTTGCTGCCGATGTGTGAATGCGTCCGCCAGCTTCGGTTTCAGGAACACGCTGCACCCGATGCACGCCTGATTCAAATTTCAACCGCGCAAAAACATCATTTCCCGAAATTGTGGCAGTGGCTTCCTTATAGCCGCCAATGCCGGTTTCCGACACTTCCATAACTTCGAATTTCCAGCCATGCTTCGCGGCATAGCGCTGATACATCGAAAATAGGTTTGCGGCAAAAAGGGCTGCCTCGTCACCACCCGTTCCGGCGCGCACCTCAAGAATCGCGTTCCGCGAATCATCTTTGTCTTTTGGCAATAGCAAAAGCTGCAGAGCGGCCTGGGCCTCGGGAAGCTGGGCTTTGAGACTATCCGCTTCGGCCTGCGCCATTTCCAGCATATCAGGATCATCTTTCGCTTCTTCAACCATGACCAGCGCATCAGCAAGCTCGGCTTCGATCCGGCGAACCAGTTCGATCTGCTCGCAAACCGGACGAAGGTCAGACAGCTCGCGGGAAAACTGCGCTAGATCGCTGTTGCTCATATTGGCCGAATCCGACAGCCGGTCTTCGACTTCGCGGCGGCGTTCAAGTACTTTATCCATTGATGAGTCGAGGCTCATGCCAAAACTCCTTTTTGGTCTAGTTTCAATCACTGTGAATTTGGCAGATCAAACGGCACGGCTGCCAGCCGGAATAGACTGCCAGCTATGGGGCGAGAAGACTTTCGGCAATCGCCGCCGCAAGGCCGCTAGAATCGGCCAAATCAAGCGACAATTCCTGTTGGCTTCCATCGCTTAGATTGCGCAGCTGGACGGTATTTTTGGCAAGCTCATCACTTCCCATAATCACCGCGATCCGAATACCGGCCTTATCGGCTTTTTTCAATTTTTTACCCATTGCGCCACTTGTTGGCAGGTCAATATCAATACCCGCATCGCGAAGCTGTTCGGCAAGACGAAACGCCGCTTGGCGCGCGCCGTCATCAGCCGTCAAGATCGCCACTTTCGGACTGTTCACCGAAGCGGTTTCAACAAGCATGGCAAGCCGCTCGACACCAGCCGCCCAGCCCACACCGGCCACCTGCGGCCCGCCAAGCATTTCCGCAAGCCCGTCATAGCGCCCCCCACCCAGAACCGTTCCTTGTGCGCCAAGCGATGTGGTGACAAATTCAAATGCCGTATGGCAATAATAATCCAGCCCACGAACCAATAGCGGATCAAAAACCCAGGCCACACCAGCGCCATCAAGCGCCGCTGTCAGATCGGCAAAATGCGCCTTTGACACATCGTTCAGATAATCTTGAAGTCGCGGGGCATTTTGCAATATCGCGCGATCACCAGCATCTTTTGAATCCAAAATGCGAAGCGGGTTTACCGCAAGGCGGGTTTTGCTGTCATCCGATAATTGGTCGGTAAATGTTTCCAAATAGGCAATCAAGGCCGCACGGTAGGCCGCACGACTGTCGCCATCACCAAGCGAATTGAGATGAAGTTCACAATCATCAAGCACGCCAAGCGATGCCAAAAACCGTGCGCCACAAGCAATGATTTCAGCGTCGGCAAGCGCATCATCTGGGCCAAGATATTCGATGCCGACCTGATGAAACTGGCGCATCCGGCCCTTTTGCGGACGCTCATAGCGGAACATCGGCCCCGCATAGAAATATTTCAAAGGCAGGCTTTGCGTCAGCCCGCCCGAAATCATCGCCCGCACAACACCAGCAGTATTTTCCGGCCGCAAGGTCAAAATTTCACCGCCACGATCGGCAAAGCTGTAATTTTCCTTGGTGACAATATCGCTGCTTTCGCCAAGCGGGCGAGAAAATACCTCGGAAAATTCAAAAATCGGCGTCGCCATTTCTTGAAAGCCATAGCGTGCCGATGCCGTCCGTGCAGCGTCAATCACCAAACGATGTTTGGCCATGCTATCGGGAAGAAGATCAGCGGTACCGCGGGCAGGTTGAAGTCGTGACATGGGCTGTAATCTGCTTTTTAAGTTTGTGTTGATGCCGCTTCGGCGGCTTTTAATTCGGCAACGCGGGTTTCAACCAGATCAACCACATGTTCAACAATATCACCATTTGACAGGCGATGATCAGCCATGCCTGACAGATAAATCTGATGTGTTCCTTTGCCGCCACCGGTTAGGCCAATATCGGTTTCACGCGCCTCACCCGGCCCGTTCACAACACAGCCGATGATTGAAACGGTAATCGGCATATCAATATGTTCCAGCCGATCTTCGATAATTTGCACAGTTTTGATAACGTCAAATTGCTGGCGCGCGCAAGATGGGCAGGAAATAACCGTTACACCGCGGCGGCGAAGCCCGAGTGATTTCAGCATTTCATAACCGGCTTTCACCTCTTCGGTCGGGTCTGCCGATAAAGACACCCTTACCGTATCGCCGATACCGGCCCATAGCAGATTACCAAGGCCAATCGCCGATTTGATCGTGCCTGCCCGCAGCCCGCCTGCTTCGGTGATGCCAATATGCAGCGGGCAGTCAATAACATCGGCAAGCTGTTGATAGGCAGCTACAGCCAGAAACACATCTGATGCTTTGACTGAAATTTTGAATTCGTGAAAATCATTATCCTGTAAAATCTTGGCATGTTCCAAGGCAGATTCGACAAGCGCTTCGGGGCAGGGCTCGGCATATTTTTCAAGAAGATGCTTTTCCAGCGATCCAGCATTGACACCAATACGCATCGAACATCCATGATCACGCGCGGCCTGAACCACCTCGCGCACCCGCGCCGCATTGCCAATATTGCCAGGATTAATCCGCAAGCAGGCAGCACCGGCCTTGGCCGCCTCGATGGCACGGCGATAATGGAAATGGATATCAGCAACAATGGGAACCGGACTTTGCGCGCAAATGGTTTTCAGCGCCGCGGTACTATCCTCATCGGGGCAGGACACCCGCACAATATCGGCACCTGCCGCCGCTGCCGCATTGATTTGCGCCAACGTGCCTTCAATATCACTTGTCAGGCTATTGGTCATGGTCTGCACCGAAATCGGCGCATCGCCGCCAACCGGAACCGACCCGACCATCACCTGACGGCAGCGACGGCGCTCAATTGTTCGATAAGCCCGATAAGCGTTTGACACTGTTGCACTCCAAATGACGGCGCGGCGCACCCATGTTGAATTTGCCCCATTCTATACCCTGTTCGGCGGGCAAGCGCCAGATCATTGCGTCACTTTGTTCAGATGAGGCGTTGCCATTAATTTGCAAGAGGTGATAGCAGGCCATGCCTTTTGTCCGGCAAGTGACGCACAAAAGCGCAAAGCCCCACGCAAAAACGCCAAAATCAGACGAAGAACCCGAAATAGGGATCAAGCGCCAAACTATCTGGAAACAACAACATCCGCGGCTAATAATTTGGAGAGCTGGCGAAAGACAGGCTGGCGTAAAAGGCTAGCGCACCTGCCGCAATTTGTCGGTAACCAGCGGCAGATCGCGGACAATCTGGCCGATTTCGCCGATTGACCGCGGGTCATCGCCACCAACAACAACCTGTAGCCCGCCAGCATTGCCGGTGCTGAGATAAAGCCGCGTATTGCCTTCGACAACATAGCTATCACCAGCCTGCATTAATTTGGCCATCACTTCTTCGCCATTGTCGCGCACGATCTCGACCCAGCTTGCGGCAACCGCACGAATGGTGATTTCCTGCGCCGGATCACGAAGATTGGCGATGGCGCTATTTCCCGCCGACTGCGGTTTGCCATTTTGCGATATGGGGGTAATGACCTGTGTTTCGGCCAAATCACCTGATAAAACGGGGCTATTCGCATCGACTGTCGACACGGCTGGTTCACGCGGCGCGATAATCGCTGACGCAATTTCAACGGGTTTCGCCGGTGCCGTTGTTAGCGGCGCCTTAGCGATGACGGTTTTTGTCGTGGCGGCCAGATCATCTGTTACCGCGTTTGGCGTTGGCGTTGCAGCCGCCGCGGCAATCTCTTTTTCTGGCTGAACTGGCGCAGTCATATTTTGCGTTTGCGCCTGACCGTCAACCGGCATAACCGTCATTGTGCCTTGATCGATAAGCGTGTCTCGCATCGCGGCAGAATCTGACGGCGTTGCCGCGACGTCATTTGGCACCATCGCCATCTGATCATTCACATCACCGCCATTTAACCAGTACCAGCCGCCATAGGCAATGCCAGCACAAACAACCAGCATTGATGCAATGGCTGGGGCCGAACGCTGTGGTGGCCGCGTACTCATCGGAATTTTATAGTTTGGCATGGCCGCCGCTTTGGCCGTCAATGCCGAATAGCGCGCCACAAGTGATGATGGATCAAGCGCAACAAACTGGCCATAGCTTCGCAAAAACCCTGTTACATAGGCTGGTGCTGGCAATTCATCAAAAGCACCGGATTCAAGCTTTGACAGATAATCAACTGAAATCCGGAGCTGCTGCGATACATCGCCAATTTTCAAACCCTGGAGCCGACGCGCATGTTTCAGCGTCGCACCGATCTGTTCGAAACTATCACCTGCAACCAACGGTTTGATTTCTTTATCTTGAACGCGCACCAAGCTGGTCTCCATTCATTAACCATATGTCCAGAAGCACCAGAAATTTCCGATGATTGCAAACAAAACTTTAAGTTTTCAAAAGAACAACCCCCGACCATATGGCTGATAACGTTGACTGACGTCGGTTTATATCGCAGATTTTCGCATGTTTAGCAAGCATCGGTTACTATCACCGCGATATCAAGACTCGTCATCCAGCCCATAGGCTGTATGCAGGCTACGAACCGCCAATTCGGTGTATTCAGCATCAATCAAAACCGAAATCTTGATCTCGGATGTTGAAATCACATGCAGGTTTACGCCCTTTGTCGCCAGCGTTTCAAACATGGTCTTGGCAACGCCGGGCTGGGTCCGCATGGCCGTGCCCACAACCGAAATTTTGGCAACATTTGGCGAGGAGTCAACCGACTCAAACTTTAATTGGTCTTTAATTTTGTTAATTATATCAACGGCTTTATCAAGATCGCCACGGCTAACCGAAAAACTGATATCGGTTTTCTTCACGGCGCTTGATGCGCTTTGTACAATCATATCCACATTCACATGATTATCTGCCAAGGCGCCAAAAACACCAGCAGCAACGCCGGGCTGGTCAGGCAGACCAACGATGGTAATTTTGGCCTCGTCGGGGCTATATGCAATCCCGCTAATGGTTTCTTGTTCCACGACTGAATCCTCATTCACGACTAAAGTGCCTGGTGCATCATTGAAACTTGAGCGCACCTGCAGATTGACATTATGGCGCATCGCCATGGCGACTGATCTTGTTTGCAAGACCTTGGCACCTGATGATGCCATTTCCAGCATTTCTTCAAAGGTGATTCGCGCTAATTTGGTTGCTTTTGGCGCGATTCGCGGATCGGTAGTATAAACCCCATCAACATCAGTATAGATATCGCACCGGTCAGCTTCGAGCGCGGCGGCAATCGCAACGGCTGATGTATCCGACCCGCCACGGCCAAGCGTGCTGATCCGCCCATCGGGGCCAATGCCCTGAAAACCGGCAATGACCGCGACTTGTCCTGCTTTCATGCGCTCGCGAATGGCCGACCCGTCAATCGAGTCAATCCGCGCCGCACCATGAACATTATCTGACCGGATGGGAATCTGCCAGCCAAGCCATGAACGCGCGTCAATGCCGATATTCTGCAAAGCAATCGCAAGCAAGCCAACAGTCACCTGTTCGCCCGTCGCAACAATCGTATCATATTCACGCGCATCATGAATGGGGCCGACTTCTGATGCCCATGAGACAAGCTGATTTGTTGTTCCCGACATTGCCGAGACAACAACCGCGACCTCATGGCCAGCGTCGACTTCGGTTTTTACCCGCTGCGCCACATTGCGTATGCAATCGAGATCGGCCACCGAGGTGCCGCCAAATTTTTGAACAATTCGTGCCATTTGCTGTATGCTGTTTTCCAGTAAATTTAATTTCACGCAGCTATAACGATTACCAGCCGCGGGGGCAAGCCTATGATGACAACCGCCGATCAAACTGAGATCGATAATTTTGCCGCCCTATCCGACCAAT
>Ga0102812_10002822_pt1 | contig 11560 bp, 9 predicted proteins | sample ColrivemetaGS713_FD_79334 | JGI IMG/M metagenome (GOLD analysis project Ga0102812, IMG submission 79334) | Estuarine microbial communities from the Columbia River estuary - Flood tide ETM metaG S.713 | ecosystem: Environmental > Aquatic > Marine > Intertidal zone > Estuary | place: USA: Columbia... | reverse complement strand
AAGTTAGAAATGATATCATGGAATTGGAAACTATATAGAAATATAGAACAGTTTTCAGTTGTTAAATCTTTTGGATTAGTACTCTCAAATATATATTACAAAATATTGCAGAAAACAGTAACCAAAAGCGTAAAACCAACTATTTTTGCACAAACAAAAAATAACATGACTATTTTAATTCTTGGATCAGGCGGAAGAGAACACACTTTTGCTTGGAAAATTGCTCAAAGTCCAAAATGCGGAAAACTATTTGTAGCACCAGGGAATTCTGGAACGGCTCAAGTAGCAACAAACATAAATATTGGTGTTACTGATTTTGTGGCAATTAAAGAATTGGTTTTAGATAATCAGATTGATATGGTTGTTGTTGGCCCCGAAGACCCTCTAGTACAAGGGATTCACGATTATTTTTTAAATGACGATGCTATTAAACAGGTGTCGGTTATTGGGCCTCAAAAAGCAGCTGCTGAATTAGAAGGGAGTAAAGAATTCGCTAAAGAGTTTTTATACCGTCATAACATTCCAACAGCCGCTTATGAGAGTTTCACTAAAGAATCAGTAGAAAAAGGCTATGCTTTCCTAGAAACGTTAAACGCACCTTATGTTTTAAAAGCAGATGGATTAGCAGCAGGAAAGGGTGTTGTTATTTTAAATGATTTAAATGAAGCTAAAGCGGAATTAAAAAGCATGCTGGTTGATGCTAAATTTGGCGAAGCGAGTAAGAAGGTAGTTATTGAAGAATTTTTAGATGGGATTGAGTTAAGTTGTTTTGTTTTAACTGATGGGGAGCATTACAAAATCTTACCCACAGCTAAAGATTATAAGCGCATAGGCGAAGGCGATACGGGTTTAAATACAGGAGGAATGGGAGCCGTATCTCCAGTTCCTTTTGCTACAGACGCCTTTCTTAAAAAAATTGAAGAACGCATTGTAAAACCTACAATTAACGGTTTTAAAAAGGACAATTTACCTTATGTTGGTTTTGTGTTCATTGGGCTTATTAAGGTTGGTGACGACCCCAAAGTGATTGAATATAATGTGCGAATGGGAGATCCTGAAACAGAAGTAGTTTTACCAAGATTGAAAAATGATTTTGTTGAGATCTTAGAAGCTATGGCTAACGGTACTTTAGATAAAATCAACATCGAGATTGATGACCGTGCTGCTACAACAATAATGTTAGTGTCTGGAGGTTACCCTGAAGCGTATGAAAAAGGTAAAGAAATTACTGGAGTTGATTCTATTAAAGACTCCATTTCGTTTCATGCTGGTGCACAAATAAAAGACGGAAAAATTGTAACTTCTGGTGGTCGAGTTATGGCTATTACATCTTATGGGAACACGTATCAAGAAGCCATAAATAAATCCTACCAAAGTATAGAAAAACTACATTTTGATAAAATGAACTATCGTAAAGATATTGGATTCGATTTAAACTAATGTCTTAATCAAAGTAGTTTTACAAATAGGAGTGAGAAGAAATACTTTTATCTTCTTCATTGTTGTCATTGAATTTTTTTAGTTGTAACATCCAATAAACCATGGCAACAAATCCAATAATTATAAAAACCCAAGACATGGTATTTGCTGCAAACCAGTTTTCAAGTTCTAATGCTCTTAAAGCATCAAAAGGTGCAAAAATCACATCAACAAACAAATCTTGTATAGCGTAAAAGAAATCTTTCATGTTGTATTTATTTATTATATACAAACCATTTTATAGTTAGTATATTTACGGAGCAAAAATACAAAAACCGTTAATGATAACAAGCTTTTTTAATAAATCTAGACCAATATATTTTATTATTGTTTTTTGTATTGCACTTTTTGCTTTTGTACTACCCAGAATTAATAGCGTAAATGAAACAATAACGTTAGACTTTGTGCTAAAGCAAACGGTACTATTGATTACAATTTTCGCTTCTATTTTACTTTTAAATTTTATTGTTAATAAGAACAGTTTGACTAACAGGAACAACTACGAAATAGTGTTGTTTAGCCTCTTTTTATTATTCATAACGGAAACTACAAGTCACTCAAATGTATTGCTGTCTAACTTTTTTATTTTATTAGGTTTAAGAAGAATTGTTAGTTTGCGCGCTCCCAAAAACACAAAGAAAAAACTTTTTGATGCTGCTTTTTGGATCGCTATTGCGGCATTATTTTATTTCTGGTCTATTTTATTTTTTATTTTAATAATCTTATCACTTGTTTTATATACTGATAATAATATCAGGCATTGGATTATACCTTTTCTGGGAGTATGTGCTGTTTTTATTATTTCTTGTAGCGTCTCAGTAGTTTTGTATGATAGTTTTTTTGAGATAATTAATCTATCTCCAGAAATTAGTTACGATTTTAGCAACTACAATTCCGTTCAATATTTAGTCGCCATTACCGTGTTATTGTCTTTTGGGATCTGGTCTTCAATATTTTATTTACAAAATATAAAAAAGAAGAAAAAGGCTTTTAGGGCATCGTTTAAAACCATCATTTTAGCAGCCATAATCAGTTTTGTTATCGTTATACAAGCACCAGATAAAAATGGAAGTGAGTTTTTATTTTTATTTGCTCCTTTGGCAATTATTATAGCGAACTACATTGATATTGTCCAGGAAAAATGGTTTAAAGGGATCTTTTTAGCGGTATTAGTTATTACTCCCTTTTTGTTATTACTGTTGTAGTTTTTCACCAAAAGCCAAATCACCGGCATCACCAAGCCCAGGAATAATATACCCTTTATCATTTAAGGTTTCGTCAATGGCAGCAATCCATAAATGCGTGTTGTCATCAAAGTTTTGTTCAACAAAGTTAACACCTTCTTGAGCTCCAATAACACTTATTAAGTGGACTTCTTTAGGGATACCAAAAGGCTTTAAAGCTTCAAAAGTTGCGACCATAGATTGTCCTGTTGCTAACATAGGATCTGCTAAAACAAGCGTTTTGTTTTCTAAATTAGGGCAGGCTAAATATTCTACTATAATTTCAAAACTTTCAGGATCATGTTTATGATGTCTATAGGCAGAAATAAAAGCATTTTCTGCCGTATCGAAGTAATTTAGTAATCCATTGTGCAATGGTACACCCGCTCTTAAAATAGAGCATAGTACGATATCGTTATCTGGTAAATTAATAGTGCATTTTCCTAATGGTGTCTCAACAAGTTCAGTTTTATAGCTTAAGCTTTTGCTCATTTCATAGCCTAAAACTTCTCCTATACGTTCAATGTTTCGTCTAAAACGCATACTGTCTTTTTGAATACCAACAGATCTAATTTCAGAAAGGAAATTGTTCAATATGGAATTTTGAAGTGATATATTATGAATGTTCATGTGTCGAAATCTAATTTAGAAATAGTAAAGTTAATGAAAGCCAAGTTAAAATGTATTCTTAAACACATTTCATTATTTGGTAGCGGTTGTTTTGTACAAAATTCTTATATAATTTTCGTAATTTTGCATTATAAAACGCTACAACTATGTTTACAAGCAAAGCCAATAAAATTTTCCAAGAAGTCATTGAAAAATACCATGTAATTAACACTGTAGATCAACCTTTCGAAAACGCTTATCCGGAAAGTGATTTATTAGAGCATTTGTTGTATAGAAAAAGCTGGATAGACACCGTTCAATGGCATTATGAAGATATTATTCGTGATCCACAAATTGACCCAATAGCTGCATTAGCATTAAAACGTCAAATAGATGCTTCTAATCAGGATAGAACGGATATGGTGGAGTACATTGATAGTTATTTTTTAGAAAAACATAAAGATGCTTCTGTAAAAGCGGATGCAACTATTAATACAGAAAGCCCTGCTTGGGGCGTAGATAGATTGTCTATTTTGGCCTTAAAAGTGTACCATATGAATGAGGAGGCTACACGTAACGACGCTTCTATAGAGCATAAGACAGCTTGCCAGATCAAGTTAGATATTTTATTAGAACAGCGTGTTGACTTATCGACTGCAATTGATACGCTTTTAAGTGATATTGAAAAAGGCGACAAGTACATGAAGGTTTATAAGCAGATGAAGATGTATAATGATGATGAGCTGAATCCTGTACTTCGTTCTCAGAAGTAATAATTAATAGGTACATGGGATTGTACTGGCAGTCTTAGTAGCCTATACTGAGCGCAGTCGAAGTATCGAAGACGTTTTCAAATGAAATATAATGCCCAAACCATCTAAAAACATTCTAGTCATACGTCTCTCAGCTATGGGAGATGTAGCTATGACAGTTCCAGTTTTGCGTGCACTTACTCTAAAACACCCTGAACTTAGAATAACTGTTTTAACACGAGTTTTTTTTAAACCATTTTTTAGAGATTTAGAGAACGTTGATGTTTTTTCGGCAGACTTAAAAGGCCAACATAAGGGTGTCTTTGGTTTGTATAAATTAGCAAGAGCGCTCAATAAAAAGCCATTTTATATGGCTGCTGATTTACACAATGTGCTTAGGAGTAAAATCCTAAAGAAATTTATTGGCTGCAAACGTTTTATTTCTATTGATAAGGGTAGAAAAGAAAAAAAATTACTGACTTCAGGTAAAGTATTTAAACAACTTAAAACAACGCATCAAAGATATGCTGATGTCTTTGAGGAATTAGGTTATAAGGTTGATTTGTCTAACCCCAGTTTCCCTAAACGGGTTGTGTTAAGTTCTAAACTTCAAAAATTAATAGGTGATAACCCAATAGAAACTATTGGTATTGCGCCTTTTGCAGCTCATGATGGGAAAATGTATCCTTTAAACTTAATGAAGGATGTTGTTGAAAACCTATCCAAAGATTACAGAATTATTTTATTTGGAGGAGGAAAAAATGAGTCAGAAATTCTCAATCAATTCGAAAATAACTTTGAGAATACCTTCAACCTAGCTGGAAAAGTATCTCTTGATGAAGAAATGGATGTCATTTCAAATCTTGATGTAATGCTCTCTATGGATTCTGGAAATGCACATATTGCGGCTATGTTAGGTGTTAAAGTAATCACTATTTGGGGTGTTACACATCCTTTTGCTGGTTTTGCACCATTCAATCAACCAGAAAACAATGGGTTAGTTGCAAATAGAACTACGTTTCCATTAATACCAACTTCGGTATATGGGAATAAATACCCAGACACTTATACAGAAGTTGCAGGGAGTACTGCACCTAAAATAGTTATTGATAAAGTTAAATCTATTATTTAAATAAAAAATTTAATACGCTGTATTAAAGTGATATAGAAATTAAACATCATCATAATCAATTACGATACTAGGAGTTGTTGGATGTGCTTGACAAGTTAAAATTAAACCTTCAGCAATTTCACTTTCGGTTAAAATATTATTTTGCGTCATAGTAGCTTCGCCTTCTGTAACTCGGGCTAAACAGCTACTGCAAATCCCACCTTGGCAAGAATAAGGGGCGTCTAAATCCTCATCTAAAGCAGCTTCAAGAATGGTTTGCTTCTGAGACATTTCAAAAGTTGTAGTCTCATCATCTACAGTGATTGAAATTTGTGTACTACCAGCAGCAGCAACATCTTCTTTAACGTCTACAGGTTTAGCAGCTTTAAAAAGTTCAAAATGAATACGGTTTTCATCAATATCATGTTCGGTAAGAACATCTTTAACGGTATGAATCATAGCTTCGGGACCACATAGGTAAAAGGCATCAACTTCAACATGTTTATGTTTATTTTTCATCACATAATTAACAGTGCTTTTTTCTATTCTTCCAAAAATAGAATCGTCTTCATCTTGTTGGCTAAATACGAATTGAATTGAAAATCGATCTTTATACGCATGTTGAAGTTCCAAAAGCTCATTTAGAAACATGGTGTCTTTAGTAGTTTTATTACCATAAACCAATATAACTTGGCTATAGACCTCTTCTTCTAAGGCGCATTTAACAATACTTAAAATAGGAGTAATGCCACTACCTGCAGCAAAAAGCGCTATGTTTTTAGTTTTCGAATCGTTTGGTTCAAATATAAATCGCCCTTTAGGTGGCGCAACTTCAAGAGTGTCACCAACTTTCAAAGTGTTATTTGCGTAAGCAGAAAACGTACCATCATTTACTTCTTTTACCGCAACCTTTAATTCTCCACTTTTAGGAGAAACACAAAGTGAGTAATCACGACGTACTTCATGGCCATCTATAACTGTTTTTAAAGTAATATACTGTCCTGCTTTAAAGGCAAAAGAGGCTTTTAAATTTTCAGGAAGATTAAACGAGATACTAATTGATTTATCTGTTTCTCTTTTTATGTTTTTTACTGAAAGATTATGAAATGATGACATATATAATAGTTTTGAGCAAAAATAGTGAAGACTATAAAATTTAGCGCATTTTTTAGATAAAAATAATACATAATTATTTGATGCATAAGGATACTATGTATATATTTGAACCACTATGAAACCTTCAAATTTATACAAAGGCAGTTTAATAACCATTATTTTAAAACTCTTAAACGAGAATGATAAAATGTATGGTTACGAGATTACTCAAAAGGTAAAACAAATAACAAAAGATGAGCTTCAATTAACCGAAGGGGCTTTGTATCCAGCATTACACAAATTAGAAGCTCAAGGTTTATTGGGTGTTGAGGTTGTTAAAATTGGTAATAGGGTTCGTAAATACTACCGATTAACGGAAGCCGGTACAAAAGTAACCGTTGAAAAACTTGCTGAATTAGAAAGTTATATTAGAAATATGCGCGCTTTGGTAAACTCTAAATTTCGAGATGAATAATAGGGAATCAAAAAAATATGATTTAAAAGTGTAACAATTACACCCCTATTAACACTTACTTTGAAGAAAACTCAAATTACCAAATATGATAAAACATTTTTTAAGTTTAGAATGGAAGGCTTTTTTTAGGTCTGCCAGTTTTGGGAAAAGTTTAGGCATTAAAATTTTCATGGGCTTTTTAAGCCTATATTTTATCGCCATGTTTTTAGGAATGGGTTTATTACTATTCCCTGGCCTTAAAAAGGTTTATCCAGATCAAGATCCGTTGTTAATAGTTAACAGTTTTCTTTTTTATTGGATTTTAGCCGATTTAGCTTTGCGTTTTTTCTTCCAGAAACTTCCAGTAATGAGTGTAAAGCCACTACTAACACTACCAGTAAAAAGAGGTTATGTGGTAAATTATGTTCTAGGTAAATCAGCATTGTCCTTTTTTAACTTCTTACCATTATTTGCTATTATTCCGTTTGGAATTACATTACTATTTAAAAATTATCCTGTATCAAATGTTTTGGTGTGGATGCTTGTGTTAGTCCTAGTAGTACTCATCATAAATTTTTTGAATTTTATCATTGAAAGCTTTTCTGCAGAAAAAGAATTATCCTTTCTACCTGTAATTTTAATCGTTGGTGGCTTATATGCTCTGAATCATTTTAATATAATTGCCTTTAATGAAATAATGGGTAGCGGTTTCAATACTATCTATAACTATCCCTTCTTAATCATTGTGCCTTTGGGACTTCTTGTAATGTGTTATGTGTTCAATTTTAAACTGTTGAAACAAAAGTTATTTTTAGATAGTGGGTTAAAAGCTAAAATTAAAGAAGTAAATGCATCAAATTTAGAATGGACCAAAAACTTTGGGGATATTGCTCCGTTTATGCAGCTTGATTTAAAGTTAATTTGGCGAAATAAACGCACAAAATCCTCAGTTTGGATGTTGGCTATAGGCCTATTGTATGGTTTGTTTTTCTATCCGCAGCCTACGTATCAAAATATGCCTTGGTTTTTTGTTTTTATTGGTGTGTTTTCAACCGGGATATTTCTAATCAACTTTGGGCAGTTTATACCCGCATGGGATAGTGGTTATTACAAACTACTAATGAGTCAGAATATTAAATATGAGCAATATTTAAAGTCAAAATTCACTTTAATGGCCGTAAGTGTATTGATTTTGTTTGTTTTAGGTATTCCATATGTCTTTTTCGGATGGAAAATATTATTGGCACATTTTGCAGCAGCCATTTATAATATTGGGGTTAACACGCACGTCATTCTACTGGGGGGCTCTTTTAATAGAAAAAAAATAGATTTAAGTCAAAAGGCGGCATTTAATTACCAAGGTACAGGCGCCGTACAATGGCTAATTGGTATTCCTTTATTGCTTTTGCCAATGGGATTATTTGCAGCATTTTATTTTTTAATAAGCTTTGAAATAGCTTGTTTAGTATTAATAATTTTTGGAGTAATAGGGATTGTATTTCATCAAAAATTAATGAAAATAATAACTCAGAAATATTTAGAATCAAAATATAAAATGATTGATGCTTTCGATCAAAATAACTAATAGAATAAATCATGATAACAACTTCTAATTTATCAAAGAAATACAGTGGAAACTTAGTTTTGGATATTGAATCTTTGGAGATTCCAAAAGGTCAAAGCTTCGGTTTAGTAGGTAATAACGGCGCAGGAAAAACAACATATTTCAGCTTGCTTTTAGATTTAATTCAACCTACAACTGGTTATATCAAGAATAATGATGTACAGGTAAATAAAAGTGAAGACTGGAAGCCTTTTACATCTGCCTTTATAGATGAAAGCTTTTTAATTGGCTATTTAACCCCTGAAGAATATTTCTACTTTATAGGCGAATTACGTGGACAAAATAAAGCGGATGTTGACGCACTTGTGTCTCAGTTTGAAGACTTTTTTCATGGTGAAATAATTGGGCAAAAGAAGTATTTACGTGATTTAAGTAAAGGAAATCAAAAGAAAGCAGGTATTGTTGCAGCGCTTATTGGGAACCCTGAAGTCATTGTTTTAGATGAACCTTTCGCTAACCTAGATCCAACAACTCAAATCCGGCTTAAAAATATTATTAAAGAATTATCTGAAAAACAAGATGTTACAGTATTAATCTCAAGTCATGATTTAATGCATGTTACCGATGTTTGCGAGCGTATAGTTGTTTTAGAGAAAGGCGAAGTGGTAAAAGATTTAGCTAAAAGTGCGGCTACTTTACAAGAACTTGAGGAGCATTTCGCTAACTAATCCTTTTGTTTAAAAGTCATTACAATTTTTAGGTAAATACAAAAAGATGCTTATTTTTACAGTTCTATATAATAATAACACCGGATTATAGTTATTAATTAGACTAAAAACACCAGCATTGAAAACACCTTCTAAAGCTTTACTTCTAGTTATATTCTTAACTTTTCTTGCATTAAGTTGTTCTAGGAAAAAGGATAAATTTATAAATAGAAATTTTCACGCTATTACTGCAGAATTCAATGCACTTTATAATGGTTATACCGCTTTAGAGCAAGGTAAAAACACACTTAATGATGCGTATTTTGATAACTATTGGGAAGTTTTACCCATAGAACGCATGCAGATTTTTGAGGACATTGTGCTTCCAGGTCAATCTAAAAACGAAAATTTTTCGAGAGCTGAAGAGAAAGCTGCAAAAGCGATTCAAAAGCATAGCATGAATATTGATGGCAAGGAGAATAATCCGCAAATGGATGAAGCTTACTTACTTTTAGGAAAAGCTAGATATTTCGATCAGCGTTTTGTGCCCGCATTAGAGGCACTTAATTATATTCTTTACAAATACCCAGCAAGCGATAAGATTAATCAAGCTAAGGTATGGCGAGAAAAAGCAAATATTAGGCTAGATAATAACGAGCTGGCTATAGAAAACCTAAAGCGTCTTTTAAAACAAGAAGATCTAAAAGGGCAAGATTTAGCAGATGCAACATCCATACTCGCGCAAGCTTATTTAAATACCAAATCTATTGATACTGCAATTACGCAATTAGAAATCGCATCAAGTGCCACAAAAAATAATGATGAGCGCGGGCGTTACCGCTTTATTCAGGGTCAGTTGTATAATGAACTGGGTTATAAAGATAGTGCTAATATCGTTTTCGATAAAGTGATTGAGCTTAATAGAAAAACGCCTAGAATCTATATGATTTCTGCGTATTTGGAAAAAATCAAAAACTTCGATTTTGATAATGGAAATAAGCTAGAGGTTAGCGAATTACTTGCTGAACTTCAAGAAAATAGAGAAAACCGTCCATATTTAGATAAAATTTATCATCAAATTGGTGCGTATCATTTACAAAATGGTTCAGACTCGTTGGCGGTAGCATATTATAATAAATCTTTGCGAACAAATAGTCGAGATAAGTTTTTAAAAGCTAAAAATTATGAAACATTAGGTGATATTAATTTTGACGCATCAGTTTACGCCGATGCGGGAGAGTATTATGATAGCACCATGAATAATTTGGTTCTTAAATCGAAACCTTATCGTGTTATAAAACGTAAGCGCGATAATTTAAAAGATGTTATCTTTTATGAGTCTATCGCCAAAGTAAATGACAGTGTTTTAAGTTTGGTGAATTTAACGGAAGCAGAAAAGTTGGCTTATTTTGAATCTTTTGTTGAAGATTTAAAAGCTAAAGCCGAAATAGAAAAGGAAAAACAAGAAGCCACCGAACGTAATAGTGGTTTAGCAACCGTTAATAATATTGGAGGGCAACCAAATAGAGTTGGACCTCAAAACCAATCTACTGCATTTTATTTTTACAATCCAACTACCGTAGCTTACGGAAAAAACGAATTTGCAAAAATATGGGGTGATAGGTCTTTAGAAGATAATTGGAGATGGTCTAGCAAAGGGATTTCAAGTGAGCCTAATAATAATGCTGCTATAAATGTTGTAGCTGCTGCATCAGATGAAGAACGTTTCGATCCTCAATTTTATATTTCTAAAATCCCTTCCGAAGAAAAAGAAATAGATAGCATTTCTAAAGAACGTAATTATGCTTATTACCAATTAGGATTGATTTACAAAGAGAAATTTAAGGAGTACGAGTTATCAAAAAGTAAGTTTCAAAATTTATTAAATAGCAATCCTGAGGAAAAATTAATACTACCTTCAAAATACAACTTGTATAAAATTTATGAATTGTTAGGTGAAAGTGATGAAGCTATAATTGCTAAAAATGATATTATTAGTAAATATCCAGATTCTAGATATGCGACCATATTAAATAATCCGGAATTAGTCACTGAAAGAGACGAAAACAGTCCTGAAAGTTTATATGAAGCACTCTATATTCAGCACGAAAACCAAGAATATGCCGATGTTGTTTCAAAAAGTGAAGCGTATATAAAAACTTTTGATGGCGAAGCGATGGTTCCAAAGTTTGAATTATTAAAAGCTACGGCTACAGGTCGTTTATATGGTTATGATGCGTATCAGAAAGCAGTGAATTATTTAGCAATTACCTATGCTAATACTCCAGAAGGTAAGCAGGCACAAAACATTGAAGCTAATATTTTACCTAAATTAGCAAATAAAGATTTTATTGAGGAGACTGATAGTATTTCTGATAACCATAAAGTTATATTTCAATTTAAAGACATGGAACCAGAAGCTATTTCAAGCTTTAAAGAAACCTTAGATACCGTTTTGAAAAATGTTAGGTATTATAAATTGAATGCCTCAATAGATGTTTATAACCCAAACATAAAACTTGTAGTGGTTCACGGATTAAAAACACCACAAGTGGCAAAAACATTT
>Ga0102812_10002819_pt1 | contig 11575 bp, 16 predicted proteins | sample ColrivemetaGS713_FD_79334 | JGI IMG/M metagenome (GOLD analysis project Ga0102812, IMG submission 79334) | Estuarine microbial communities from the Columbia River estuary - Flood tide ETM metaG S.713 | ecosystem: Environmental > Aquatic > Marine > Intertidal zone > Estuary | place: USA... | reverse complement strand
GGAATCTGCCGCAAAGAAAAGTGTTAAAGGTGCTACCGATACTGGTGAAGAGATTGACTCTAAACAGTCACCTAAGTCTAAAGAATTTGACAACTCTCACGATAAGTCTGATAAGAAAGTTGAAGACAACGTAGAAGATGCCAAGAAGAAGTCTAAGAGTGCTGAAGGTGGAACCAAAGCAAACTCTGGTAAACGTCCACAGGACAATGCCACTGGTGACACTAAGGTTGTAAAGTCTACCGAAGTCAAGGAAGAAGTTGAACTTGATGAAGCACTAAAGACTACTCATGTAGTTGTTGATACTGCTGACGGTAATAAGGTTATATCATCTGCCGCAGGTAACAACGCAGAGAAGAATATGATGAGTTCTATCGCATCTGCTGAGAAACCTCCATTGAACATCAAAGACAAGAAGACTTTGAAGGTTGTTAAGTTGAAGAAACCTATTAGTCAAAAGAAAGCAGATGACATGATGGGTCAACCTCTGAAAGAGGATGCACAGGACATCATCGCACAGGCACAAGACATCATCAATGGTAAGACTATGTCTGAGATTACAGAACTCGGTCAGAAAGAAAAGAACCCACATGATGCACGTACCAGAGAAGCAAGGGAATTCCTTGAGAGAATGGCAAAGAGACGAGGATACAAATGAACACAATAGTTTTACAGGGAACAGAGGCGGCATGTGGTACAACTACAGGTGCCGCATCTAATTTTGGTAACGCATCCGCAGTGCGATTGATTAATACTGGTACTGCGGTTCACTTAGTAACTTTGGAGCAAGCAGGAGGTACTGATATTGGTACCTGTACTATTGCTCCCAAAGAAGTAGTTGTTTTGAAGAAAGCACCTACGGATAAAATATTCGCTGCCAATGCCGGAGTACTTGGTGTAGCAGTCGGATTCTCACATTAATAAAAGGTAAATATTATGGCAATTAAAGCACCCGCATGGTGTGAAAACGCAGTTCCAACCGCACTTGGTTGGGAAGACCCACAGACTGGTGAAGTATACAAGTCTGGTGGATTCACTCCAGAGCAAATCGCAGAGTTTCACGGTGAAACCGCACCACAGAAAGCACCAGAAGTACTGGTAGAAGTTCCGGTCAACGACTTTACAAAGACTCCAACAATGCTTACTGAAGCACCTGTTGGTGGTAAGTCTCTAGAAGAGATGACTAAGATTGAACTAGAAGCACTTGGACGTACTCACGGTATTGAATTAGACCGTAGAAAGTCTAAAGCAGACTTGGTAGATGAAGTAAAAGAAGTACTTTAAAAAAACACTAAGTAGAGGGGTATACTTAAATACCCCTTTTACTTGGATTATATAATGCAACTGACCAAAGATAACCTCACGTTATATGCCGCTCAACACTACGTCAATCCAATGTGTATTGATAGTGAAGAGTTCCACGAAGACCTCAAGAAATTCAAGTACGTAAAACGACTACTCAATCGGTATAGAGATACTGATGTATTGTCTGAACGTCTCATTCTCAATCACCTCATAGTAATATTCAATGTGTTTGGATATGAAGCAGGATTAGACATCCTTGAACTAAAGATAGAAATTGAGCAATGGGGGGCACTCAAACCTTTTCTAATATTCCTCAATGCTATCCAGAACACCGAATATACTAATATTGAAATGGATAAAGTTGTTATTGAGGCACTGCGTAAAATACAAAAGGTATAAATATAATTATGGGATTATTAAAAACAGCGGCAGACCTCGTATACACGATTCGTTTCTTGAAATTGTTAGTGACTCCGGTGGAGGATACTGATGCATTCAAGGCAGGGATTGTTGACGAGAACGGAAAGAAACGGAAGGACTTCAATACAAACAGTATGGATGACCGTGATGCATATCGCAGTCACTATACTCCCTTCCATCGTCTTGTATTCAACCTCAAGAAGATCATGGCAAAAGCGCCAGGCGGTTCTTCGGTTATCGCAAGGTATGGTGCCGCACTCGCACTAATCAAAGAGCATGGTGATCTGTCTGATAAGAATCTAGATAAGATACACGAAGCAAGTGGTATTGATATTCTGGATTGTCTTGCCGAGGATTCTCAGTGGTTTGTTGTAGAGGATAAACAACTATCTCACGGCATCTATCGTATCAAACACGATACCGTTACCGCAACACAATGTGAAGACCTTGTGAAGAGGGATGACAAGGTACGAGTATGTCTAGGTCACCAAGAACCTATTATGGAAGTACTGGGTATTGACATCTATAAAGGGATACATCTAAACTCTAATCAGTGGGTGTATTTCACTACAGGGGAGATTACCCGATGAGAAAGGGTTTCAAAGATTACTACGAGGAGATGACAAGTATTGGTTCCGTGGCAGGTCTTACAGGTCCTCCTCCTGTTCATCTAAAAAAGAAGAAGAAGGAAAAACCAGAAGTAATAAAGCGAGGTAAATAATGTTAAGTGGATTATTAGGTAGTGTGTTAGGATTCGGGGGTTCTGTTGTACCCGCAATCACCGATCACTTTAAAACAAAATCAAACAACAAGTTTGAACTCCAGAAGATGGAGAAGATGGCAGAACTCCGTGCGAAGGGTTATGACCATGAAATCAAAATGTATGAACAGATGGGTTCTGACAAAGAACATGATCGTCTGATTCAACACGACATCTCAATCAACCAAGGTACTGGTATTATTGCGGGACTACAGAAGTCAGTTCGTCCTGTAATCACATACTGTTTCTTTGGTCTCTTTGTTGCTATAGAGGTTACACTTCTAAGGGAAGCACTGAACAGTGGTGTTCCTCTCGCAGAATCACTAGGTCTATTATGGGACGATGACACCAAGGCAATCTTTGCCGCAATCATCTCATTCTGGTTTGGTTCTCGTGCGATAGACAAGCAACGCAACTCAAAATAAATTAAAAATCTCTTGACTTATACCCCTTAATTGGGGTATAATTGTCTCATTGAAGAAACGAAAGGGTATATATAATACTACCCTCCGAAAAAATATACCTATGGAAAAGAGAAAATATGACCCTCAAGATTGATAAGAAGAAAGACTCCCTACTCGCAGAATACGCAGTAGGAATGTTAAAAGATTTCTACCTAAATGATTATGAAAAAAGTCCCCAAGAGGGTTTCGCAAGAGCAAGTAAAGCATGGAGTAAATACCGTGATGAGATGGACGAAGAGTTAGCACAAAGACTCTACGACTATGTCTCTAACAAGTGGTTCATGTTTGCGTCACCTGTACTATCCAACGCACCCAATGGTCACGATGCCAAGAACAAAGGAATGCCGATCTCGTGCTTCCTTACCTATGTACCAGATACCCTAGAAGGATTGATCGGTCACTCATCCGAGTTGAGATGGTTGTCTGTAATGGGTGGTGGTGTAGGTGGTCACTGGTCTGACGTAAGAACTGTATCTGACATTGCGCCAGGTCCAATGCCGTTTCTACATACCGTTGATGCAGACATGATCGCATACCGACAGGGTAAGACTCGTAAGGGTTCCTATGCGGCATACATGGATGTGAGTCATCCAGACATCATTGAGTTTCTGAATATGCGTGTACCTACTGGTGATGTTCAACGTAAGGCATTGAACCTACACAACGCAATCAATATCTCGGATGAGTTTATGGAGTGTGTCACCAACGGTACTGAGTTTAATCTGCGAGACCCTAAAGACGATTCTGTCAAAGAAACTGTCAATGCTCGTAAACTATGGGAACGTATCCTAGAGACACGATTCCGTACTGGTGAACCTTATTTAAACTTCATTGATACTGCAAATGCGGCATTACCACAATCACTACAAGATAAAGGATTAAAGATTCATGGTTCAAATCTATGTAACGAGATTCATCTTCCCACAGATGCAGAACGCACTGCCGTATGTTGTCTATCTTCTCTCAATCTAGAATACTATGACGAGTGGAAAGATACGAATATTGTTCGTGATATTATCAGGATGTTGGATAACGTCTTGCAGTACTTCATTGACAACGCACCCGACACAATCTCACGTGCCAAGTATTCTGCACAACGAGAGAGAAGTATCGGACTTGGTGCAATGGGATTCCACTCACTACTACAGAAACACGGGGTGGCGTGGGAATCCGAATCCGCACGAGAGATCAACAAAGTCGTGTTCAATCATATACAAAAAGAAGCAATTGCCGAGACCACCTTATTGGCAACCGAACGTGGAGAATACCCAGACGGTGAAGGAAGTGGTAGAAGAAATTCTCATCTCCTTGCGATTGCTCCTAATGCATCAAGTGGTGTTATCCTGTCAACCTCCCCCTCAATAGAACCATTGAAGGCAAATGCATATACACATCGTACTCGTGCAGGTTCATTCCTTGTGAAGAATAAATACCTTGACCAGTTGCTGACTGATAAGGGTGAGAACAACGAGTCCAACTGGACATCAATTATTACCAACAAAGGTTCGGTACAACATCTACCATTCTTTACTGAGGGTGAGAAGGCGATCTTCAAGACTGCCGCAGAGTTGGATATGAACTGGGTAGTGACCCATGCGGCAGAGAGACAACCATATATCTGTCAGGGTCAATCTGTAAACTTGTTCTTCCCCTCTGGAGCAGACAAGTCGTATGTAAATAAGGTGCATCTGAAAGCATGGAAAGAAGGACTGAAAGGTCTGTATTACCTACGCACCGAAGCAAAACAAAGAGCAGAGAATGTATCTGAGAAGGTAGAACGTGTCGCACTTGCGGGTGATATGCGTAGTATAGTCTATAGTAAGGCAGACTGTCCTTTCTGTTCAATGGCAATGGAAGAACTGAAGTTGAGAGGAATACCATTTGATAAGGTTGACCTCAAAGAAATTGGTAAGACTGCTAAAGAAGTAACAGGACGAGATGTTAAGACAGTTCCCCAAATCTATATTGAAGGTGAGTATGTAGGTGGGTATGAAGACTTAATGGAATATTTAAACAAACCAATAGAAGCAAGTGAAGACGATGAATGTCGTGCCTGTGAAGGTTGATAAAGACAAGATATATCAGAAGGCACGGTATCTTCTTGAGAGAGGTTATATTGAAGAAGATGACTTAAAGGAAACCGTGAAGAGGATGATTCTGAAAGAACGAGAACTTATAAATAGTAAGGACAAAGGGGCAGTGCTACCAACACATACCCCTTCTAAACAATAATTAGTTAAAGAGGAACTAATCATGTCTGATACTATATATAAACTTCTTGAAAAACATTCTCAGAATCCATTCGTGGTAGAAGAATCTGCCATTGACATTATGAGTGGTTGGGTTATGCCCGATGACTTTTATGATGACTCTAATTGCGAACCTATGACCCCATCCCAAGTTTGGTTGGGTGATAATAACATTATGAGAAAGTCAGAAGAAGTAAGAGATGCCTTTTCTGAAAGAATGAAAGAAAATAATCCTATGTCTAGGTATCCAGAGAGAAATCATACTGCGTATCCTGTGAGAGTTATATTTGACAATGGAACAGAAAAGTGTTATACTCATCTCAAAGAAGTAACACATAAAGAAAATATACCGTATGTAACCTTAAAATGGTTAATACGAAATGACAAAGGTTCTAAAAAACATAACATCTTAAAGATAATAAAGGAAGCATAAATGGCACTATTAGAATTTAGCAAAACATACCAACCTTTTAAATTTCCGTGGGCAGTAGAACTGACTAAGAAACACGAAGAGGTTCATTGGGTGGAGGATGAAGCAGAATTGTCCGAAGATATCCAAGACTGGAGAACCAAACTGTCTGGTGAAGAGAAGGAGTTCATCACACAGGTACTACGTCTGTTCACACAGAGTGACGTACAGGTAGGAGAGAACTACCACGAACTGTTGATTCCTAAGTTTAAGAACAACGAGATTCGTAATATGTTATCATCCTTTGCAAACCGTGAAGGTGTACATCAACGTGCCTATGCATTGTTGAACGATACACTAGGTCTACCAGATGAGGAACACCACGCATTCCTTGAATACAAGGAGATGGCAGATAAGATTGACTTTATGAAAGAGGGTGATATTCACTCTCACACTGGTCTTGCCCTCGTACTGGCACAGTCTGTATTCAACGAGGGTATGTCTCTGTTCGCATCATTTGTGATGCTGTTGAACTTCCAACGTTTCGGTAAGATGAAGGGCATGGGTACAATTGTAGAATGGTCTATCCGTGATGAGACTATCCATGTACAGGGTAATGCCAAATTGTTCCGTGAGTTCTGTGAAGAACATCCTCGTATTGTGAACGATGAGTTGAAGTCTAAAATCTACGAGATGGCAAAGAATGCTGTCAAGTTAGAAGACCGATTCATTAAACTTGCATATAAGTCTGGTACTATTGAAGGATTGACAGAAGAAGATGTCAAACAATATATCCGACACATCGCAGATCGTAGACTATTACAACTGGGTATGAAACCTAAGTTTGGTGTTAAGGACAACCCACTACCGTGGTTGGACTGGGTACTGAACGGTGCATCACACGATAACTTCTTTGAGAAACGTGTCACCGAGTATTCCGTAAATGGAATGGAAGGTGAATGGGGTTGGGACGAAGAACCCGAAGTATGTGGACTGGACGGACAAGGATGTGCCGCCTAGTGGAAGAAGATGAAACCTACACTTTGGAATGTCATCTCTGTGAGACAGAGACCGAAGTGCTCGTGAAGGATTGCGAGGAGGAACCCCAATACTGTCCTATGTGTGGGGTGGCAATTAACTAACACATATATACCCTTATGTGGATATATGAAGACAAAGAGTTTGAACCAGAAGACGAGTTCTTGGAGGAATACCAAGGATTCGTCTACTGCTTGACAGAGTTAAGCACTGGCAAAAAGTATATTGGTAAGAAGTTCTTCTGGAAACCCAAGATACTTCCCGTTACGAAAACAAGAAAAAGACGTAAACGTACACGAGTCCAATCGGACTGGCGTGACTACTATGGTTCGTCCGAAAAGGTAAAAACCCTCGTAGAAGGGGGTCAGGACTTCCAGAGAACCGTTCTAAGACTATGTAGAACAAAAGGTGAGTGTTCATACTACGAAGCAAAACTACAGTTCCAATATGACGTTCTACTCAAGGATGAATACTACAACGAGTTTATAGGTTGTAAAATTCACTCAAAGCACATTAAGAAATGAAGGTTGCTGTTCTAGTCAACGGAAACTTCCATCCGTATCTTAGACGAGAGACCCTATCCGAGAACCTTGTTAGTATACAAAAGGTATTCTCTGGTTGTGATATGTTTTATCAGACATGGGATGACGAAGAAGACCGACACATATTTAAGGACATCAAAGATATTGATCTCAAGTATGTTTCCAAACCCGATCCGATAAACTATGATCCATACCTTAAAGCATATGATAATATTCACCCAAGATACTTTAATGGATTAACACGTGTAACTGCACCCAATGCCACAGAACTAAGGTCACGAGGTTGTTTCCAACATATATCATTATCAAAACAATACGACTCTATTCCGAAAGGATATGACTTTTATGTAAGAGTCAGATGGGACGCATACTTCAACGAGAGTTTCCCTCTCAAAGATATATTGACCCTTGCTGAAGATCATGTTATAGGCATTGCCTCTATACCTAATCACCCTAGTATCATAAAACAGAATCAGTCTTTTACAAAACAAATAGAGAAAGATCACTACCTTACCTTGAGGGCAAGGAGGAAGACACTGAGAGATCATATTGACCGAGGAACATACTGTATAATAAATGAGACTGGTTCCCAAAATGATTACCCTTATTGCAGATGGGGACACTACTTAAAAGATTTTGTTATAATATTCAAAGAAGAAGATATGGAAGGGTTTGATATAGAGGAGTCCTACCGAACAAAGCAACTGTACGGAGCAGAGTTTGGTTGGCACCAAATACTCTGTCGTAAAAGATCACACATAAATATTGACGGTCTGGTATCAATATACAGGAATATAGACACTAGTGTAAGAACGTTTAACAAATTAAAAGTAGGAAAATTAATATGAAATTAGATAGAACATTGATAAACAAAGGGATAGGATACATAGGATTCGGGTTAGACCAACCTCTGAACTATGAGGACTTGTGTGTTAGAATCAATAGAGTAAAACATGCATTACTGGAAAAGGGTATAGAGAAGGATGGGTTTGTTGTTATCAATAACCTGTCCCCCAATCCCGATACTATTGCAATACTCTTTGCTGTTGCAGAGTTGGGATGTCACACACAGTTTATGCCCGATGAAGTTTGGGGTCATGTTGACAGTGATGGTCATACCGATGGTTTCTTAGACCCATCAGACTATAGCAACGAGTATGGTCCCGAATCAACTAGACCAGAGTTCCGATGTTCTGATATGTTAACACCAATAGCACAGGGGTTTCTCAAAGGGGATGCCTTTGGTGGTGTCGGAAATAAATATCATTATGCAACGGGTTCGTTTGGTAGAGAGGTCATATTAACAAACTACTCAGAGTTTGAGACTTATCCTGATCACGACATAGACCCACCTTGGGAAGTAACCGAAGACAGTCTATTTCTTCTCCAAGGCACTAGTGGTCAACTGAACTATGTGACCCAGAAACAGATTGTTGATAAGGCACGTGACTGTATTGACATCTTTGGTTATACCGGAAAGAAAGTTGCTATTACCAAGAGTCAACACCACCGAAACTCTTTTGAGTTGTGTATTCTCCCTGCCCTGATGTCTGCTCGTAGAATTTTTGAGATACCTATGACAGATTCGTATCTTGACACCAATGAAGGAATCAAGATGCTCACTGACAGACTGAGACGTACTGGCACCTTGTTGATGAAGAGAAATGGTGTTGATCTGGTGTGGGGGGTGGAACGTGGTCAACAGACAGAATCCTTGACCTATCTTGATTATCAAGGCAACGACTACATGGACATAACTTCTAGACCAGTGCGTATAAATCCGAACCATGAAGGACACATAAGTCCTACTAACAAAACACGGGAAGTGTTTAGGTCTATACTTCAACTCACTGGAGCAGAATCCGTGTTTGAGATTGGGTTTAACCAAGGGCACTCGTCACGACTATTTCTTGAGTTGGGTGCCAAGGTGCACTCCGTAGACATTGGATACTATCAATCAACCAAGAATAAAATGAAAGAGGTTGCCGAAGAGTGGGCGATGTTCACTTATGAATTACGAGATAGTAAAACATTGTTTCCGAGTGACTATGATAATATTGGCATGGTCTTTATAGATGGTGACCATAGTGTAGAAGGGGTTGTCAATGACATAAACTTTGCGAATGACATGAAAGTTCCATACATTCTGGTGGATGACTATCATCCTAAATGGTTCTCACATATTATTAATTTAGTGGACAGTGTGAATACCTACAAGATTGTGGCATCATATGGGTATGACGCACAAGAAAGAGGTGGCACCGACCTCATTCCGAACACAATGGTACTGTTGAAAAGATGCTAAAGAACGAGTATCAACTTCTGAAGGGAGTGGTACCGACCGAACTCACTGATATGATTTATGACGAGGGGTTGAGACTAAGACGGGACTGGACTCGTTATTCTGATTGGCAGGGAATATCGTGTGCGGGAAGGTTCTCCGAGAACCTCCTAGAGTTCTATCGTGAGTTTATGCCTACTATAGCACGACAGTTTTTTGACAACGATATGTACTACTTCAACGATCAGATAGTAATGAAAATCCCCCATGATGACTTGTCGTTCGCACCTCATTATGATAACTACTATGGCACTAATCGTGACGGAAAATTTCAGACTGTAAACCTGAGTGTGATCTTGAACGACTTCACCCATGAGAGTGGAGGGTTTGAGGTACTGGTGAATGATAAGTGGATAGACCTTACAAAGCAATTGAAACGTGGAGATGTTCTTGCTATTGAAGGTAACACAGTACACAGATCACACCAGAATAAAAGTTCTGAACCGAGGGGACTCTATGCCTGTGTGTTCACCGAGAAACCAATGGGAATGAAAGATTTCTACGAAGATAAAGTAAATGATTAATCGCGAAATAATTGGTGGCAAACTAGGTATCATCTATGATGACCACAGTAGGGAAGAGATAGACCTAGCAATAGACCGAGTAAAAACTCTGTTGAGTAATGCAGGTGTTAGAAAGGGTGATCTAGTTACAATCGCTATTATCATAGTTGACATTACTCATATTGCTTCTATCTTTGCCTGTGCTGAGTTAGGACTGAGAATCTTTATCTTAGATAGTCCTGCAACCAAAGAATCGTTACCCTTCACCAAACTTGCTCTACATGGTCCGTCCGACTACTATCTCTACAGTACGAACGAAGACACCACTGAAATCTACAATGGTCTCCATGACGAGATGTTAGGACGATATGGTGGTCTTGGTATTGACGCAACAGCAGAACCAGATTACATAAACTTTCCGACTGTGGAAGTGTTACCAACAGACCCATTCTTGGTAAGTTCTACATCTGGAACCACAGGTGCCAGTAGACCAATCACTTTCTCACACCAAGAAGTCTATGACATATCCAAACGTAATATTGATGTGTTTTGGTTTGGTGAGGACGCGAAGGTTATTCACTCTAGAAATTTGCATCACGCATCCGCGATATTGACCCACCTGTTTCCTGCACTGATGAATGCGTACTCTCACAGTTCGTTTGCGATTGGTCACGACCTGAGTCATGCAGAAGATGTTGATTTGATGATAGGTCTAAAAGACTTGCAATGGGTTCCACCATCTAACATAATGATACCCAACAAGGAAGAACTCTATGATTTCCTAGAGACATTTGGGGGTGCATTCAAGAGAACTGTCAATATCAATATGTGTGGATTCGTACTGGATGAGGAGTTTGTTGACCTTGCGAGAGAATACAATGTTTGTTTTCAGTCACATTACGGTAGTATTGATACCGCTATCCCGTTATTAATAAACCGTGTAGACAAGGACTCAATCGTTATTCCTAACTCACTAGGGGTACTATGTGATGACTTTTACAACACAACCCTTGAGAATGGACGTATGAAGGTAGAACACCCCTTCTGGGACGCACCAAGGTATATGGACGATCATATAGAGATGGTGGACGATCAATACATTCTAATGAGTTCCCGTGGTGTGGATATTGACCTACCAGATGGATTTGACATATCCCCCTTCTTTCAAGACACCAAGGTCAATTACGAGCAGTTGAGGGGTCATTTGAAAATAATTGAAAAAAACCCTTGACAGGACTTGTTCCACGTGCTATAATACACTTGTATTGATAATGAGAAAAGAGAGAAAAATATGAGTTTAGTTACTGCCGAAAGAATTGAGTCTGCTTGGAAAATTTCCGAGACACCTGAGATTGTTGCGTTCATGTCCTATGTTGAGAGTTTCTATGGTGAAGACGGCATCTATGCCAAGTCTGACTATGCTACCAACCAACAGATTTTTGATGCCACTGTGAAGTATCTGACTACACTGACCGAAGAACGAACTTGGGGAGGTGGTGATAGTGTTGACCGTGAACGAGTTGGTTACATCCTTGAGAATGAAATGG